>OLPS01001747.1_pt1 | contig 21840 bp, 18 predicted proteins | sample 1673071 | NCBI WGS metagenome assembly OLPS01 (sample SAMEA3136752, study PRJEB25190) | human gut metagenome | reverse complement strand
GCCCCCACACCAGACTGGAACGGCTCATCCACACCCCGGCGGTCAGGCGGCAGAACACGGTCTCCACCATGTCGCCCAGAAACGCCCCGATGACGAACAGCCACAGCAGGTCTGCCGCGCTGAGGAAGTCGGCTTTCCCCTTCTGCACTGCCGTGGGCTGCCGCCGGGCGGCCTCCGGGTAGGCGCGCTGGATGCGCTTTTCCACATACACGGCAATGCGGCGGCGCAAGGTATCGGATCGCGCCTCCAGTTTCTGGTTCAGCTGTTCCAGCACCGGGTGCTGCGCCGCGTACCGCCCCACCAGAACCGCCGAGCCCAGCTGGTCCAGCGCCGCGATGCCCAGCGCAGCCCACACCAGCGGATGCAGCAGCCAGTCCGGCACAAGGGCGCACAGACGCAGCAGCAGCCCGTTGCCCCAAAGCACGGTCACCATGCCCAGCGCACCCCACAGCACCGAGTACTGCAGGCAGACGTAGCCGTTCAGGTTGAATTTTTTATCGGAGTAATCCCACCATTTGCGGTTGTGCAGCCGTTCCAGCAGCTTTGCCGTGAGCCACTCCACCACGGTAGCCGTAAGCATACAGGCCACAAACAGCACCACCGGCTTTGTGCGCATATCTGCAAAGCCCACTGCCATCAGGATGGCCGTGGTACCATACACAAAGCAAAACGGCCCCGCCGCCATGCCGCGGTTTGCAAACCGCTTGCCCCGGAAGGTAGCCACCACGGTCTCCCCTACCCACCCAAGGAAGGAATAGACCAGATACAGCACGCCCAGCGTGTAGAAGTTCAGTGTCATCGCGCATTCCTCGCCTTCTGTTTTTATGTTTTGATTGTACTCGCTTGCGCCGGTTTATACAAGAGGACAGCAGAAAAATGTTACAATTGGCGTGCGTTTTCATTTTACGAACACATCATTCCGGGCAGACCGCAGTCTGCCCGGAATGATGCAATTAAAAACATTTTTCCGTTAAAAAAGCCGCTGCACAAACACGGTGCAGCGGCTCTCGGAGTTTATTTATAATGGATTACAGCTGGCTCTTATACAGCTCCACGATCTCCTCCACGCTGGTGTCGCGGGGATTACCGGGGCGGCAAGCGTCTGCAAAGGCAGATTCAGCGAGGAACTGGATGTCCTCTTCCTTCAGGATGCCATTCAGGTTAGTGGGGATGCCAACGTCAGCAGACAGCTGCTTGACAGCGGCGATGGTAGCATCAGCGGCTTCCACGTCGTTCATCTCGTCGATGCCCACAACGCCCATCGCCTTGCCAACGGCGCGGTAACGCTCACCGGCAACGCTCTTGTTGTACTCCAGACCCACCGGCAGCAGGATGGCGCAGGCCACACCATGGGGAGTGTCATACAGGGCAGACAGGCCGTGTGCCATGGAGTGCACGATGCCCAAACCCACGTTGGAGAAGCCCATACCGGCGATGTACTGGCCCAGAGCCATGCCCTCGCGGCCCTCCGGGGTGTTCTGCACAGCGCCGCGCAGGCTCTGGCTGATGAGCTTGATGGCTTCCAGATGGAACATATCGGAGATGACGCAGTGGCCCTTGGTGATGTAGCCCTCGATGGCGTGGGTCAGCGCATCCATACCGGTGGCGGCGGTCAGACCCTTGGGCATGGAGGACATCATATCGGGGTCGACCACAGCGATCTCGGGGATATCGTTGGTGTCCACGCAGACGAACTTGCGCTTCTTCTCCACATCGGTGATGACGTAGTTGATGGTGACCTCAGCAGCAGTACCGGCAGTGGTGGGCACTGCGATGGTGAACACCGCGTGCTTCTTGGTGGGAGCAACGCCTTCCAGAGAGCGGACGTCCGCAAACTCGGGGTTATTGATGATGATGCCGATGGCCTTTGCGGTATCCATGGAGGAGCCGCCGCCGATGGTCACGATGCAGTCTGCCTCAGCAGCCTTGAAGGCTGCCACGCCGTCCTGCACGTTGGCGATGGTGGGGTTGGGCTTGATCTCGCTGTAAACAGCGTAGGCAAAGTTTGCGGCATCCAGCAGGTCGGTGACCTTTTTGGTAACGCCGAACTTGATCAGGTCGGGGTCGGAGCAGACGAAAGCCTTCTTGTAGCCACGGGCGGTCAGCTCGGGAACGATGTTCTCGATAGCACCGTGGCCGTGGTAGGAGATGGTATTCAGAACAATGCGGTCAGCCATAATACAAATCCTCCAAATCTGTTTGCAGCCGCCTTTCCGGCGGCGTTCCTCTACGTTTCAGCATAGCACATCGTCAAAAAATTTGCAATGTAAAATTGTTTAAATTTGTGGTATATTTTTATACTTGTGTATTATTTTCTATCATCTTTGTCTGTTTTCCGGCATTATTATCCCCTGCAAAAAAACAATCCTTGCCAAATTGCCGTGCCTGTGTTATACTATCCTAGTAACCTTTGCTGGTGTGGCGCAATGGCAGCGCAACTGATTTGTAATCAGTGGGTTGCAGGTTCAACTCCTGTCACCAGCTCCATACAAAATCCCTGGATCCATTTGGATCCGGGGATTTTTTTGTGCCGAACGCAGGCTCCTTCCTGCGCAAAGAACGACTTTCTTCGTAAAATTTGTGCAAGATGTCGCAAAAATATTGTCTTCGTAAAAAAAAGCAGTATAATACAAGCAACAACAACTAACAGGAGGGAAAATGGAATGCGTCACTCTTTGGGAACCATCGCCTGGCGCGGGCTGAAAGGCCGCCGCCGCGATACCGCTATGATGCTCTGCGTGCTGGCGGCAGTGTTTGCGCTGCTTACAGCGGTGCTGTGCTATCAGCAGAGCGGCAGCCGCGCCATGGAGGTGCAGCGCCAGGATCTTTACGGTGCCTGGCAGCTTGCCCGTTACGACCTGACCGCCGCAGATGCCGATGCCTTTGTGCAGCAGACAGCCCCCGCTGCGGTGGGGCGTGCGGCGCAGTATGCGATCCTTGTCAACGACAAGGACCTTGCCTTTGGCGCGCTGGGCACTGTGGACGAGGGATATCTCGCCTGTGGGCAGCTGCAGCTGCTCAGCGGACGGCTGCCCGGCACCGCCGGAGAGGCAGCGCTGACCACCTCGGTGCTGGACAGCATCGGGGCCTCCTATGAGCTGGGGCAGACCGTGACCCTGCAGGCGGTGCATGGGGACGATGCACCGGTCCTGCTGCAATTTACCCTGTGCGGGGTGCTGCCCTCCTACGATGCCTACTGGGCGGTGGGCAGCAACCTGCCGGTGGATGCGCTGGTCACCGCCGACAGTCTGCCCCAAAGCTGGGACAGCAAAATACAGCTGCTGTGCTGCTATGCTGGTGCCGTGCCGCTGGCTCCTTATATAGACGGCAGCCAGGATCCCACCTGGGTGCGCAACACCTACGCCTATCCGGAAGCGGATCTGACCCGGAGCGGCAGCTGGGCTTTTATGGGCGGCTGTGCCCTGCTGACCCTGTGCGCGGTGCTCGTGCTGTGCACCCTGCAGCTGCGCCGCCGGGAGCAGAGCCTTGTCACTCTGCGTATGATCGGTGCCGGAAAAACCGCCCTCGTGGCGCTGTGCCTGTGGGAAGCCGTTTTTCTGCTGCTGTTCTGCCTGCCGATCGGCAGCCTGCTGGGGGTCGGCCTGTGTGCCGCCACCCTTGCCGTGCAGGGGCACGTGCGCTATCTCAGCCTGCCGTGGGGACAGCTGGCGCTGGCGTGGGCTACCGGCACCGGGGCCGTGCTGCTGGGCTTTTTGCTGCCTGCCCTGCGGCAGGCCGGGCAAAAGCTGACCCATCTGCCCCAGAAAAAGGTAAGATTACAGCGCCGTGTGCGGCTGCTTACGCCGCTGCCGCTGCGGCTGGTGGTGCTCAATGCGCTGGGGCTTACGCTGGCGCTGTGCTGTGTGTTCCTGAGCACCTGGAAGCTGCTTCCCTACCGCCGCACGGCGGCTTCGGCAGCGGTGCAGGTAAGCGCCGGGCAGAACACCCTGACCGACGGCCTTGCGGAGGATCTGCTGCGCCTGCCGGACGTCCAGCAGGCCGCCATGCGCACCGATATGAACTATCTGTGCGGCCTTTCCAGCGATGCCTTTACGGCGCATGACCTGTGGGGACTGTATACCCACCAGGACAGCCTCTACACCATGTTTACCATGCAGGATGCAGACACGGTAAACACCCTTGTCACCGCATTGCCGGATGCAGAGCTGGAAGCGCTGGCTGCGCAGTGCAGCACCCCTGTGGATCTGGACGCACTGCGCAGCGGGCAGGCCGTGCTGCTGTATGCGCCGGATTTTGTACTGGACGAAAACGGCCAGACCCAGTGGGGCACGCAGGCCGCACCCTTTGCGGGCTGCACGGCAGTGCTGGAGTACCCTACCCTGGACGGCGCACACAGCCAAAAGAGCCTGACCATCGGCGGCGTGATTGCAAGCATTGATATGGACAGCCTGCCCTTTGCAGACAGCTCCCCCACCACCTACCAGCTGTACTGCAGCCAGGCGCTGGGCCGCGCCCTCTGGGCAGAAGAATACGGCACGCCCTACGGGTATACCGCCATCAACCTGAAACTAAAAGCCAACGCCAGCTACGCTACCCAGAAATCCATTGCAGGGCTGGTGACCCGCCGGGGCGGCGTACTGCGCACCAACAGCTACGAAACTGCCAGCCGGATGTATCAGGAAGGCAGCACCGGCGCGTTCTTCTGGGCGGTCGCCGGAGTGGTGGGCGCTGCACTGGCCCTGTTTTTACTGTGGAACCTGTTCGGGCTGTACTGGCAGCACCAGCGGCTGCGCATCGGTATCTTTCAGGCAGAGGGCACCTCGGCTGCCATGCTGCGGCACTGCGGCATCCGGCAGGGCGTGCTTGCAGTGCTGGGTGCGCTTTTGCTGGGCAACCTGGCCGTATGGGGCCTGTGGCGCTGGAGCTGGCACAGCCTGGTCACCCGGCAGAGCGGCCGCATCCTGACCTTTGCGGCCCTGCCTATGGCCGTATCGGAGTATCCCTGGGCGCTGCACCTTGCGGTATGCGCAGGTTATCTGCTGTTCGTGCTGGCGCTGCAGCTGGCCCCGCTGGAGCGGCTGGCACGCAGCCAGCCCATGGACAATCTGAAAAAAGGAGTGTAACGCGATGAGAGAGATCGTACTGGAAGCCCGGGCTGTGACCCGTACCTACGGCACCGGCACCGGTGCCACCCACGCCCTGCGCGGGGTGGATGTGGAGATCGAGCAGGGCAGGTTTACCGCCATCATCGGGGCCAGCGGCTGCGGCAAATCTACCCTGCTGCAGGCACTTGGCGGGTTGGACGCCCCCACCAGCGGCAAGGTACTGCTGGAAGGGCAGGATCTGTATGCGCTGCCGGATGCCGCACTTGCCCGGCTGCGCCGTACGCGGCTGGGGTTCGTGTTTCAGGCATTCCACCTGCTGCCGGAGTATACGGTGCGGGACAACATCCTGCTGCCGCTGCTGCTGGACAAACGGGAGCCGGACGAGGAATACCTTGCCCTGCTTACCCGGCAGCTGGGGCTGACCGCGCTGCTGCAGCGCCAGCCCACCCAGCTTTCCGGCGGGCAGCAACAGCGCGCCGCCATTGCCCGGGCACTGATCACCCGCCCTGCGGTCGTGCTGGCAGACGAGCCTACCGGCAACCTGGACCACCAGAACAGCGTGGAGGTATTCCGCCTGCTGCGGGAGGCAGCCGCACAGCAGCACCAGACCGTTGTGTATGTCACCCACGACCAGGGGCTTGCGGCGCAGGCAGACCGGGTGCTGCGGATGCAGGATGGCCGGATCGAAGAAGCATAAAACCTGCACTTTTTTCTCTGTCCGGGTGTTTGCGAATGGTGGATCTTGTTGTATAATAGAGAAAACACGCCCCGGAACAAAAGGAGGAACCTACCATGATCCAATTCGGTCTACGTCTGCACGACGCAGAAAAGCTGCCCATTGAACAGGTGCTGCCGCTGGTACGCCAGAAGGGCTTTTCCTGCGTGCATCTGGCGCTGAGCAAATCCCTGAAGGAGGTACCCAACACCACCTCTGCCCTCACCCCCGGCTACGCGGCCTATCTGCGCCGTCTGTTTGCAAAAAATGAGCTGGACATTGCGGTGCTGGGCAACTACCTGAATCTGGCGCACCCGGATGCGTCTGCCCTGCACGCCATTCAGGAAAAGTACTATGCGCATATCCGCTTTGCCAGCCTGCTGGGCTGCGGCATGGTGGGCACCGAGACCGGTGCACCCAACGCGGAGTACAAGTTCTGCCCGGAGTGCCGCAGCGATGCCGCCCTTGCCACCTTTATCAAAAACTTCAAGCCGGTGGTGCGCTGCGCCGAGCAATACGGCGTGACCATTGCCATTGAGCCGGTGGTCAGACACATTGTGTATGACGCCCGCCGCGCCCGCACCGTGCTGGACGAGATCGGCAGCCCCAATCTGCAGATTCTGCTGGATCCGGTGAACCTTTTGAACATGGAAAACGTAGACCAGCGGGAGGAAGTGTTCGCCGAGGCCATTGAGCTGCTGGGCAAGGATGTGGCCATGATCCACTTCAAGGACTTTTTGCGGCAGGACGCCGACGGGCAGCTGGCTGCCACCGGTGCCGGACAGGGCGGTATGGGCGACTACCGCACCATTCTGCGGTTTGCCAAGGAGCAGAAGCCCTATGTGTTCGCCACCTTGGAGAACACCACCCCGGAAAACGCAGTCCAGTGCCTGCAATATCTGCAAAAACAGTACGACGAGTGCTGATAACAAATTGAACTGCACGCTGCTATCCGTAGCAGCTGGTGTTTTCATAGTATGAAAAAAGTCTGAACCGGTGGCTCATGCCTCAGTTCAGACTTTTTTGTTATTCTATGCCTTTATCTGCCAGCGGCAAAGGCTCAGGCTTTCACAGCCTGAAAACTAATCTGCTCAATGGCCTCGTTGAGAATGCTGACCGTTCCGATTGCTTTACTTCTGCTCTTTGTCCACTACCTGGATCTTGCCCTTCTTCCACAGCACATAGGAAGTCAGGATGCCGATGGGCAGCATCACGATGATAAAGATGCCCACAAGCCCGCCCAGCACGGAGCCATAGCCTGCAAGACGTGCGGCGAGGGAGAGCACCGTCATGATGATCAGTACCGGAAGCACCCCCTTGATGCCACCCTTGACCACCTTGCTGCCGCTGGACGAGCTGGCGAACAGACCCAGCGCCATGGAGCCGAACAGGGCCGGCAGCAGGTAGCCGGAGGCCGTCTTGACGGCGGGCAGCTCGAATACCGGGCTGATGAAGGAGACGCACACCGCTGCCAGCGTCAGGATGGCAACCGTCATCAGGGAGGAGACCGCAACAGCCACCGAAGCAATGGCCTCACCCTCCGGGGTGTTGGGCTGCTTTTTGGTCAGGTTCATGGCGTTTGCCGCCACCGGGAGCTTCAGGTTCATGATGTTGCCGGTGATGAAGGCCAGATAGGCCGAGCAGCCCAGAATGGGGGTGTAGCTCAGTGCTTCCGAAAAGCCCACCGGGATGTAGATGAGCAGGATGGAAAAGGTGTTCACGTTGAACACCTCGCCCAGAGACGGGATGCTGTCGTAGGCAGCCAGCACCACAAAGGGCAGCGCCACCATGTAAATGAGGGCGATCAGGGTACCCACACGGCCCCAGCGGTGCGCCCAGCTCTGGAAGGAGTCCATTTTGGTCTCAGTCTTTGCTTTGCTCATGTCTGTTTCCCTCCTCAACCGAAAATCCGTACCCACGCCAGCGACGAGATCAGACCGCCCAGCATGGAGAATGCCATCACGAAGTTATTGAGCCATGCAAGACCAGGGCGCTTTGCCAGCACGCCCACACCAATGGCGATCACAAGACCGGTGATCATAACGGCAGCCTGCACATTGTCAGTGAACAGTAGAATGGGAATGTATACCGAGAACATCACAAGCATGAACACGCCGGACAGCACGTTTTTCCAGGTGCTGCCGCCGTTTTCGGCTGCAGAGCGGTCCACGCTCTTGCACAGCTTTTTGCCGAGAGGCAGCAGGATCAGGAAACCGCTCAGCATACCCACGCTCATCAGGATCATCACCACGCCGAACTGCCGTCCGGTGGCGCTTTCCAGCATTTCCGCAGAGGATGCGTAGCCAAGCACCTGCGCAATGGAGCTGGAGATCATAGTCTCGTAGGACAGAGAACCGATGACCGACAGCCGCCACCATGCCCACACGCTGCCCAGCACCGCAATGAGCACGAACAGCCCCACCACGATGGAAAGGCTGGGCACGACGGAAAATATAAGGCTGGATTTGATCACGTTGCTCAGTTCCTTGCGGGTGATGCCCAGCTCCAGACAGTGGTCGTAGGCCTTTTTGAGGTAGACCAGCGAGAATGCAGAAATATACAAAAGACCGCCGATGACCAGCGCCAGCAGCAGCGGGCTCTGGATGATATCTTTCATAGTTGCCATAGATTGTCCTTCCTATAAATACAGAATAAACGAAAAAAAGCGGGTATTTTCTGCCCGCCGTCCTCGTGATACGGACAGGATACCCAAAAAAGCAGTTTCTGTCAAATGAGTATGACTAAAGTGTGAACAGCTTTTGGATACATTTCCGGCAGGAGAAGCCGTAAAAAGCTTTTACCGTGTTAAAATAATAAAGTGTTGACTGCCGGTCACTTTGCTTCCGTTGAAAATTGCACAAATTTTAAAGAAAATTTCTGTCGTTCTGCCGAAAGCAGCAGACCTAGGCAAGGTGTTTTTCTGCCTTGTCCTTGTCGGTGTATCAGGTCTTTTTTCGTAAAATACAAAGCAAAAAAGGGAGTTCCGTCCCGGACCAATGTCCGGGCAGAGCTCCCTTTTCACTTATTTTATTATGTCTTACTCGGCTTCCAGATCCTGCAAGGTCAGCTTGTCGGCGGTGTAGCCGTTGCCCTCCCTGTTCAGGACAGCTTGATCTTCAAATCAGCCAGCAGATTTACCGCCTCCGGCAGCGAGAACCTGGCATCCTTCATGCGGCTGCCCAGAATATCCACCTTATAGCCCGTGGCGTCCCGGAAATCCGCTTTGCGCAGATCGCACTGGTAGAACTCCGTTTCGTGCAGCTCTGTGCCCTTGAAACTTGCCAGTTGCATCTCGCACTTGGCAAACATGGAGCCTACGATCTCGTTTCCGTTTGAAAAATCAAAGCGGTTGAAGTTCATTTCGGTAAAGGTGTTGTATTTCAGGCTGCAGTCCTTCAGGGTGTGGATAGGGTCTGGGAATGCGCCGTTTGACAGCAACGATGCCCACTCGATCTCCTGCAGGCGGCAGTCCTCAAAATCCAGCGACTGCACTGAGGAGGACACGCTCCGCAGCCCGGTGATCTCGCACCGCACGAACCGACACTCGTTCAGGGTGGTGTGGTCCAGCTCACATTTTGAAAAGGAGCAGTCCACAAATACGCAGTCCGCAAAATCGCAGCTTTCAAAGGCTTCCCCTGCAAATGACAGGCCGGTAAACCGTTCACCTTCGCAATAACGTTCTGTCGTAGCCTTCCCCTTTTTATCGCAGTTCTTCCAGCAGGGCGGTGCAACCCTCCAGCACATCCTGCCATGTAGCTTCAAAGTCCCCGGTGTACCACGGGTCTGCCACATCGCCGGGGCGGCGGGTGTGATCCATCAGCAGCGAGACTTTGTGCTCCGGGTCGCCGCCCACAAACCGTGCCATGTTCCGCAGGTTGTTGTGATCCATGGCGATAAGATAATCGTAAGTCTCGTAGTCCCGCCGGGTCATCTGCCGGGCGGTCTTGCCCGCGCAGGAGATGCCGTGCTCCGCCAGCTTGCACCGGGCAGGCGGATAGACCGGGTTGCCGATCTCCTCGGTGCTTGTGGCAGCCGAGGCAATTTCAAACTGCGCGGAAAGCCCGGCCTTTTCCACTAAGTCCTTCATCACAAATTCCGCCATGGGGCTGCGGCAGATATTGCCGTGGCAAATAAACAAGACTTTTTTCATCTTACTCCCCCAGCACCTCGCCCAGTGCCAGCACGGCGTTGCGGACGCACTCCGGGCAGGGGCACAGCGGTGCACCGGTCTCCACACCTTTCAGGTCTTTACAAATGGTAGCGCCGCATTTTTCCTGAAAGTTTTGCAACAGTTCCTTGGAAATGCGGGGCGTGCCCTTGCCGTCGGTGACAACGCCTACCACCATCACTGCACCGATGAGCGCGCCACAAGTGCTTTCCATGCAGCCCATACCGGCGGCATAGCCTGCGCCCAGCTTCATCAGGGTGTCGGCATCCACCGGCAGCTTATCCTCAAATGCTTTCAGCACCGCCTGCGCGCAGTTGCACTGTCCAGCAGCTTTCCATGCGGCAGCCTGCGCTGCCCGTTCTTTGATGTTCATTTCACAGTCCTCATCTTTCTTTGATCCGTTCCGGTTCATTGCGTTCAGTATACCACGCTTTTCCCCTGCGGAAAAGATTCCGCCTCCATAAAGCCCTGTTTTTCTGTCAAAAACCGCAGCCGCTATGCTCCAGCGGATGGACCGTTTTGTTTCTTCTTTCTTCACCTCCTGTGCATCGCATATATTCCCTTCCTCTTCATCGTCCGTTACTCTTTCTTTTTGTACCCGCAGCCGCAGAATGTCCCGCCGGATCTCAAGACCCGAAAGACCTCCCGGTAAGCGGCCTCTTTATCCGGGAACGCACGAAAGCCGTTCAGCGACAAAATGATGTCAACTGTGCCGTCCGCATACGGAAGTGCACCCACATCCCCCTGCCGGAAGGTCACATTTTTCAGGTGCAGGCGGTCTGCCTTTTCCAGACGTCCTCTGGGACGCGGGTACCCAGTAGTTAGGCATGACAAACTTTCCGTTCTATAAAAAGCCGCTTCTCAGCGGTCCTTCTGCCAAAACAATACGCCCTGCCGTCTCCTCTGTCAAGGAGTTTAGGCATTTTTCGGAATCCCAAGTCATCACCCCAGTGCCACATCCAGCACCATCATCACGCTGAAGCCCACCGCAAAAAAACACCGTGCCAACGTTGGAGTGCTTTCCCTGCGACATTTCCGGGATCAGTTCCTCCACCACCACATACAGCATGGCTCCGGCGGCAAAGCCCGTGAGGGCACGCTGGATGCCGTCACGCAGAGAGTTTTTCAAAAAGAACACACAGCCCGCCCCAAGACTTGTGCCCAGAAAGGGGATCAATATCCCCCAGAATGCGTCTTGTATCATGTAGTACCTCCTTGCGGTTAAATATAACTAACCGCGCAAACAGTATACTGCGCTCCGGCAAAAAGGTCAAGGGCCTTTGTTCACCTTGTGCCCTCCTGCGGCTTCAACGCACTTTTTGCGGTATTGCAGGGGGCTTTGCCCGGTGGCTTTTGCAAACCGGGTGGAAAAGTTGCCGGCATCGCCAAAGCCGACCTCCTGTGCGATCTCGCTGACGCTGTAGTCGGTGAGGACAAGCAGTTCCTTTGCCTGTGTGATGCGGAAGTTGACGAGACTAACTATTAAAAGTCAAGCCCCAAAATGAAAAAATCCGCCAACCGACCGCTGCCCCTGACAAACAGCATTCAAATGCTGGAATCAGAGCAGCGAGGGCAACGGAGAGAACAGCAAAGCAAGCCCAGCCAGCCCTCGCACAAACAGGATAGCCTGCCATGTTCTGCCCAAAGTCCAGCACAGTCTCGCCGTTGGGGGTGCGCAGCAGCCTGCCTGCAAAGGCCTCCTGCTCCCGGATAGGCACGGTGTTCATGCCGGTGATGGGCAGGGAGTTCGGCTCGGTCTTGACGCCATGCCAGCCGGAAAGCTCCCCTTCCAGCCGGGCATCGTACACTTCGCCCTGCTGCAGATCATTTTGGCGAATCGGGCCGCACTGGGTGGCCTCCATGTCGTCATCCGAAACGCAGACCGCCTTGCCGTCCACTTCCAGCTGGAACAGGACAGCCACTTCTTTCCCGAACAGGTCACGGTCTCCATCCACGCCGGAGGTACTGCGGTACCAGCCGTCGCCCAATGCGATGAGTAGCTCATTTTCACCGTCACGGACAAGCGCAGTCACATCGTAGGTCTGTGCGCCCAAATGCTTGTCTGCGGTAAAGCTGCCGGGGGCTAGCACCATGTCGCCGACCCGCTTGCCGTTCAGCCATGCCGCATACAACCCCTTGGCGGTAATGTACAGCCGCTTGCACTGCCCCGCCGGGGCGGTGAACGTTTTGCGCAGATAACTTGCCGGGCGGTGGGGCTGATAAGGCTGCGCCTGCCCTTTGCCGGAGGCTTCCAGCGCCGCCTGCTTCTGCTCCCAGTTGGGCTTTGCAAAGGCGTTGATGGCATCAGCGCAGCCGATATCCGGCTCTTCTGTCTCCGGGCAGACCCACACGCCCTGCCAGTCTGCCTGTGCAAGCCCGGTCTCGAAGGAAGCGGTGCTCCACGCACCGGGCTGGTCATTTTCATCCCACAGGCGGATGCGCCACCGTCCCTGCGTCTTGGGCGGTACAGCGATGGGCGTTTCGGTGTGCATCACACTGCCCAAAGCCTTTCCGCTCGCCCACAGCGTTTTGGCTCCGGCGGTCACTTCGATTTCGTAGGCAGTCTGGCGCACGCCTTCGGCGCACTGCCACGATAAAAACAGCGTCCCGGCATCTATACCGAGAGGCTGGGTCAGATGATTCGTTTTCAGATTTGTTGCTTGCATCATCCGCATCTCCTTTTTCCGTTTGATTTCTGTTCTTATTATAAAGAGAATTCCACGGAATAAGGGTGCAAAATTTTGTGTTGTCGGTCAAAAAATCGTGCTATTTATGACAATTCAAAAAATTCATCTTGCTTCACGACTTTTCATCCTTACTGTCTGCGGTTCTCCTGTTATACTTTGGGTAAGAAAAAAAAATACCGCCCACGCAGCGCTGCGTGGGCGGTATTTTTTATGCTCGCTTAAAACTTGAGGGCATTGGTTTGCGTGGCCGTATATGTCCGTTAATCGCACCGTTCCAGCTTTTTAGCTTTTGCAAAGAACAACCAGAGCAGTGCCGTGCATCCCACCATGCAGGCAGGCATGATGAGGAAGGAGGTCCGGTAGCCGATGGCATCCACCAAGCTGCCAAACACGGCATTGAAGAGGATATCCGCCAGCGAAGCCACACTCAGCACCAGACCCGATGCAGAGGAAGCTGCGTGACTAGGCCAGTATCGCGGGATCAGCATGACAAGGGTCGGATACAGGATGGAGAACAGCAGACCGCTGACTGCCAGGAGCCACAGACCCGGTGCACCCAGCAGAACACCTGCGGTGTACAGAACCGCAGCGCTTGTGGCGAAGAGCCGCAGGCAGCGGTAAATGCCCAGCTTATCCACCAGACTGCTCAGCACCAGACGCCCCACCATCACACAGCCGAAGAAAACAGCGGTAAAGTTTGCCGCCTGTCCCATGGGCACTTCCAGTGCATTGGTAGCATAGCTCACCAGCCAGTTCATAATGCCATGTTCTGCAATGAAATACAGGCCGATGATCAGCACCAACGACAGAAATGCCGGACAGCTCATGATCTCCTTGGGCGATACCTTCCCCTCCGTTTTGTGCTCCTGCACTTCCGGCATGGGGAACAGCACGAACAGCACCATGGCCACTGCGCCAATGGCCAGCAGTCCCCATGCCACGGTGTGCCAGCTGGAAATATCCGTAGCCCAGTTGCCAATGATGCTTTGGCTGCCGCTGGTGCCGATGCCCTGAATGAAGAACAGGAAGTTCACAAAAAAGCCGGGCGCAACGGCAAACATACCGGTCGTGATCAGGTTCATGTTGGTGTTCAGCAGCGTGGATGTGCCCATGGCAAAAAACATTCCCACAAGCAGCAGCAGATAGGAGTCCGTAGTGGCAAACAGCAGCATGGCTGCGCTCCACAAAAAGGTATACAGCAGCATGGCCTTGCGGCGGCCCAGAATATCCACCCCGAAGCCGCCGACGGCCAGAAACACGAGGTTGCCGATGTAGCTTACGGTGACGATCTGGGACAACTGGGCGGTACTCAGCTGGAAGTGGGCAGAGAAGATCGTGGAAAAGATACCCCGCATGGCATCGTTCGCGCCCAGACCCACCATCAGGATCAGGAACGCGGCAAACGTGATGATGTTCTTTTTCTTGTTCATTGGTTTATCCCTCAAAAGAAGCCGCCGCCCGGCCCGACCCGGCAAAAGGGGCCAGCGCCGATGCGGCGGCTTGTTCAATATTTCCAGATGGCTCAGCCCAGTTCGATGCTCTGGTACTCCGGGGCGGCAGCCTCAGCAGTCAGACCCATGGTCTGCACGTTGGTGCAGTTCTGAGTAAGAAGCGCCTGTGCGAAGTCCGAACGGTCCTCGCCTGCAAAGCCCAGCGTGGAGTTCCGGACGGTGACGCCATCTACCCAGCGCAGGAACATGGCTGCACTCTTCTGATGCAGCATGCCTTCCTTTTCAGGCGGAATGGGACGCAGGTCGTACATTCCCCGCTCCCACTTGCTGGTAGCTTCCAGACAGACGTTGACATTTTCAAACAGAACGTTCTTGATGTGATTCTCCTCGTTGCCGGAGAGGAACACACCGTTCTCACCCTTGCAGGTGACGTTGAAGAAGCGGACATTCTCGATGCTGCCGCTGTGGGTGTTGGCGTTCCGGTCGTGGGTCGTCATCACGATAGGCTCCGCGCAGCCCCACCAGCACTCGGCAAAGCGGCGGGTCTCGATCATGATGTTGGAGAAGCTCACGTTCCGCACACAGCCGCCGTCGCGAATCTGGATGGACAGACCCCGGTTGCTTCCGGTAATGATGCAGTTATCCACCAGAATATTCTCGAAATCTGCCACGCCCTCTGTGCCGATCTTGATCGCGGCACTGGTAGAGGTCAGCGTGCAATTGGAGATGATGACGTTCTTGGTGGGGCCGTACTCGTTGTTGCCCGCTGTGGTCTTGAGGCAGATGCAGTCATCTGCACACTGGACATGGCAGCCGATGATCCGCACATTGGTGGAGTGATCCGGATCGATACCGTCGGAGTTGGTGCAGTCCAGCGGGTTCAGCACCCGGATGTTGGAGATCAGCACGTCGTTGCATCCGGCAGGGTGCAGCGTCCAGAACGGAGAGTTCTGCAGTGTCACGTCATGGAACGAGATGTGGTTGCAGTGCTCCACATACACCATGGTGGGACGGGGGTAAAAATCGCCGTTGAAGTAGTAACGGCTTGCCCGCTTCATAAAGGCATAAACATTGCCGTCCACTGCACCCTGACCCGTGATGGAGAAGTTGTCTGCATCCTTGGCGTGAATAAAGGTGTAAGCCGGTTTTGCCACCGGACGATCCACGGCCTTTGCGCCGGAAACTGCTGCCACGGAAGCATCATCGCCGTTGGGGTTGAAATAGGTGGAGATATCGGAGTGCGCTTTCAGAAGGGCGCCCTGTTCCAGATGCAGCTCTACGTTGCTTTTCAGCTCGATAGAACTGGAATAGTAGGTATGACCGCCCTCCAGTACAACGCGGCCGCCGCCTGCTGCGTTGCAGGCATCAATGGCAGACTGGATTGCAGTGGCATCATTGGTTGCGCCATCGCCGACAGCGCCATACTTGGTGACTGAATAAACCATGAAAACTTGCTCCTTTTCACATTATCAGACTGCGCCGAACAGGGTGGGCAGCGCCATGGAGAACCAAGGCACATAAGCTACCAGCATCAGCGCCACGAAGATCGCCGCATAGAACGGCAGGATCGGTTTGATCATGTCCTCCATGTCCATATCTGCCACCGAGCAGCCGCTGAACAGTGCGCTGCCAACGGGCGGGGTGATGTTGCCGATGCCCAGGTTCATGACCATCATGATACCGAAGTGGATGGGATCCATACCGAAGGACTGGACAACGGGCAGGAAGATCGGGGTGAAGATCAGGACAGCCGGGGTGATGTCCATGAAGCAGCCAACCACCAGCAGGACAAGGTTGATGATGAGCAGGATGACGTACTTGTTGCTGGAAACGCTGATCAGTGCGTTGCCGATGGCGCTGGGCAGGCCGGTGAAGCTCATAACAAAGCTCATGACGTTGGAGCCGGCGATCAGGAACATGATGACAGCGGTGGTCTCGCAGGCGTCCAGCAGGATCTTGGGCAGATCCTTGATCTTGATGCTGCGGTAAACAACGATGGACAGGAACAGGGTGTAGGCAACAGCCACGGCAGCGGACTCCGTTGCCGTGAAGATGCCGGACATAACGCCGCCGACGATGATGACGATCAGCAGCAGGCTGGGGATGGCGTCCACGAAGTACTTGAAGAAAACGGAAGCCGGAACCTTACCAGCAGTGGGATAGTGATTCTTCTTTGCAATGACATAAGCCACGACCATGCAGGCCAGTGCCCACATCAGGCCGGGGATGTAGCCGGACATGATCATGCCCACCACAGAGCAGCCAGCCAGCACCGGATAGATGATCAGAATGCCGGAAGGAGGAATGATCAGACCGGTAGGTGCGGAAGCGATGTTGACGGCAGCGGCAAACTTTTTATCGTAGCCTTCCTTCTCCTCCATGGGGATCAGAACGCCGCCGATAGCAACGGAAGCTGCAACGGAGGAACCGGACAGAGAGCCGAACAGCGTGTTGCCCAGAATGTTGGTGTGTGCCAGACCACCGGGGATGCGGCCGACCAGAATTTTTGCGAAATCGATCAGTTTCTGTGCAATGCCGCCGGTGTTCATCAGAACACCGCAGAGGATGTAGAACGGGACAGCCAGCAGCGAGAAGCTGTCAACGCCGCCCACCATGCGCTGGCTGGCAACGAAAGTGCCCAGATCCAGAGACAAGGTGGAGGCCATGGTCACGACCGACGAAATGATGATACTGACCGAGACCGGGACGCTCAGCGCCAGCAGCAGCGCAAACGTGCCGATCAGGAGCAGACCGACTTGAAAAGTACCCATTTTAGGTTCGTCCTCCTTTTTTATGCTTCTTTGGCAGACTCTGCCTTGGGGCCCTGCTTCATATCGCGCAGGTCCTCACCGATGAAGATGAGCGCGTAGAAGATGAACAGGATGGCACCCACAGGGACGCTGGCGTAGATCAGGGGCATGGGCAGCTGCAGCGCAGCGCTCAGCTGATCCGCAGCGGTGTTGACAAGGCGCGTGCCGCCGCCGATCATGACAACAACGCAGAACAGGATGACCATAGCCTGCACAAAGATATCCAGGATCTTCTGGCCCTTGAAGGACAGACGCTTGCTCAGCGCGGTGATTGCCAGATGCTTGCGGCGGCCGTATGCGTAAGCACCGCCCACCATGGTCACCCAGATCAGCAGATAACGCAGCGCTTCTTCGGTCACGGTGCTGGGGTTGTTCAGGATGTAGCGGGTGATGACCTGCCAGCAGACAGCAATGACCATGACACCCATGATAATGGTGCTGAGGACCTGAATGATCTTATCGATCAAGCCGCGGAATTTAACGATCAACATGGTATGCTTCCCTCCTCATCAAGCCTGTACATAGGACGGGAAGTCCTCGTAATAACGAGCATTGTCGGCGCTCTTGGCACAGAACTCGTCGCGCAGGGACTGGGTAGCCTCGATAAAGGCCGTCTTGTCGATGGTGTAGAACTGGACGCCCATCTCCTTGGCACCGTCGATGTTCTCCTGCACCAGATCCTGCCATACGGCCTCGTGTGCTTCGTTGCCCTGGGTCATGCCGTTTACAATAGCGCTCTGCTCGGCCTCGTCCAGACTTTCCCAAGTCTCGGTGGAGATGATCACGATATCGGGCACCATCTGGTGCTGGGTGTAGGTGTAGCTCTTGCAGACTTCACCGTGGCCGTCCTGCACCAGAACTGTCTCGTTGTTCTCTGCGCCGTCAATAATGCCCTGCTGCAGACCGGTGTAGGTCTCGCCGCTGGACATGGGCGTTGCACTGCCGCCCATGGCACGGATCATGGCAATGGACGTGGGGCTGTCCTGAGTGCGGATCTTCAGACCCTTCAGGTCTGCGGGGCCTTCACAGGGGCCGTCTTTGGTGGTGTAGATGCTGCGGGAGCCGGAATCGAACCAGCCGATGGCAAAGAAGCCCTGATCGTAGGTGCTCTTGAAGATCTCCTGCACCGCTTCGCTCTGGTTCATAACGGCAAAATACTGCTCGGTGCTCTCAAACACATACGGCATCGAGAAGATGGCGTATGCGCTGTTGAACTGCTCCATGCTGGAAGCGGAGACCTTTGCAATATCCAGAACACCAGCCTTGACCAGCTGGATCATTGCTGCGTTGTCGCCCAGCTGACCATTGGGGTAAACGCTGAAGGTCAGGTCAGATTCAGCAGAAGCAACTTCCGCCATCTTCTGCAGTCCAACGTTGACCGGGTGGGCTTCGCTGTGGCTGTGTGCCACCAGCAGATGCTTGGAGCTCAGGCCGTCTGAAACCGAGCCGCTGCATCCGGTGAGCGACAGGCTTGCGCCTACGGCAGCAAGACCTGCAGCAGCCAGAAAGCTGCGGCGAGTAATACGTCTTGTTCCTATCATGATTGACATCTCCAGTTTTCTTTGTTTGATTGACTGCGTACAAAACCGGTTTTGATCTCCTGTCGGTCAGAGTGAAATTTATCCCTTCCGCAAAGGGCTTCGGGCTGCGCATTCCCTACCATTTCTGTTCTGCCTTGTGCAACAGGCTTTCTGTCAACAAAAATAGCGCAAACGCGTTGTAATGTACAGGCCTTTTTTGGCAAAAACCTTGCATTTCTTGGTATAATCCAGCCTTTTCTGCAAAATTGTTGGCATTTATTGGTTAAAACATTGCATATATTGGTACATCGTGTTATGATGAACTAGCCCAAAAGAATTTTTTGACTGGAGGTATTTTTCTGTGAAAGTCATCAAAACCGATAAACATTACATGGCCGAGCCGGATTTTGAGATCGACCATTACAAGGATGCCAGCTATCCTCCGGTCGCTTCTCATTACCATGAGTTCTATGAAATTTTTCTCTTTGTCAGCGGAAATGCGGATTATGTTGTCCACGACAAAATGTTCCGCCTCAAACCGGGAGACCTGCTGATCATCCCACCTGCCATTATGCACCATCCCATCTTCCGGGACTTTGAGATCCCCTATGAGCGGTATGTGTTGTGGCTCAGCCCTCCGGCTTTTGATACCATGAAAAAGATCGACCCGGACATCGATTACTTTCTCCGTCCGGGTCATGCAAAAACATTTTTGATTCGGGATAGCGTGGACAGTTCCCGCGCCCGGTTCGGGCAGTTTGAAGCCCTGACCCACGCTTACCGGGAGGAAAGCCTGTGTTACCACAGCGAGGGCATGGCCGATATTCTCCGCATCCTCATTGGCATCAACCGCTCCTTGTATAATCGAGAGCACGTTTTTGCCAAGGCGCAAAAACCAAGCGTCCTGAGCAACGCCCTGCATTATATCGATCTGAACCTCAGCGGCGATCTTTCGCTGGACACGGTGGCAAAGGCGCTTTTCATTGATAAATACAATTTTTCCCACATGTTCAAGCAGAATATGCAGATCAGCTTTTACCAGTATGTCATCCAGCAGCGGCTGCTGGAAGCCAAACGGCTGCTCATGAAAAAAGAGCCGATCTCTTCCATCCCGGCCAAATGTGGTTTTTCTGATTATAACGCCTTTTACCGCTCCTTCAAAAAGAATTACGGTGTCAATCCGCGCGAATATGTCGCTTACCACATAAAGGCCATCCACGGTGAAGTTGGCGGCTTGTCTCTTGATATCGACCACCAGAGCACAGAATCCTGATAGGTTCCTCTGATTTCCGTCCTTTTTATAGAATTACAGCCTTTTTTCTTCTTGGCGGCAGCAGGCGGCCTTGCCGTTTTATCTCCACCGACTTGGCAGCATTGATTTGCGTGGCCGCACACCAAAATCAAGTCCAGGTCCAGGAGGACACTACTATGATGGAACTGCTTTCCTGCCGCTACAACATGGATACCGCAATTCAACTTTTTAATGTAAAGCAGCTACAACGTTGGATTGCATATCGCCAATATACTATTTATATGTTGCACTGATTTTTATCTCGTTACGGTTTCGCAATAAGACAAAAGTGGCGGGTATCACGATGATCCCCACCACTTTAGCCAAGTAAATTTTTATTTTTGAATCGTAAAACGGAACGAAGTTCCCTTCTCCACCGCAAAGCAGTCGTCTGCATGGGGCTTTGCACCCCAACTGTTGTCGCCGCCTACGCCGCGCTGGAACAAAGCACACCGGACGACCGTCTTGTTGTCGTCCCGGGGCAGCTCATAGAGATGGCGGGCATTTTCCAGCTCATGGGGCGTATAGGGCAGTGCCGAGAAGGTCATGCTGTCCCCTGCAAAGCCGATGCCTATGTTCAATCCGCTGCCGGTGACCGCTGCGCGGTACACGCCGGTACGGCTGCCGCACTCCTGCGGGTAGACGGGGCTGTTCTGGGCAAAGTCCTGCCGGACATTGTAGCTCCAAGCGCCCATTTTGCCGCCTGCGGTGCGGTCGGCGGTGGTCTCCCGGGGGCCAAGACCGAGATAGGATACCTCAGTCAGTTCCCGGCGCAGCGGGAAGAGCAGCCCGAACTCCGGCAACTCAGTGCGCGCGCCCTGCCATGTCATGGTGATGTCGCAGCGGCCTGCGCCGTCGATGGCAAAATCAATGGGAAGCGTCTGCCCATCTGGCAGGGTGTAGTTTGCGCGGACGATGACGAACTCATCCTTTGCTTCGGCAGTCAGATTATCGCACCGGGCGTAGAGACCGGCGGTTTTCCAGAAGGCAAATGTAAAAGGTTCTGCGCAGCCCTCGTCGTTGTTGGTAGGCGCACGCCAGAAGTTGGGACGCACGGTATCGTCCAGCAGCTGCACGCCGTTATAGCGGATGGACACAAGCCCCTTTCCACGGCCAAAGACATACTCGAAGCCCTCGCCCTTTACGCCGATGTTGCAGTCCATCTCCACCAGCTGTGGGGCGGGCAGGGTCAGCCGGGCGGCGGTATGGTTGTGCCATACCTGCCCAAAGGCGGCTTCATAGCCCGCCGGGATGCCGGGCAGCGCAGCCCGCTGGATGGCGGTAACGGTCATGCAGGCAAGCCCTGTCTCCGGCAGAGCAAACGGGAACGGAATGCGCACTTGTTCACCCGGTTTGCAGTCTGCCCGCAGCACGGCGCGGCGCTCCGGCTTGCCGTTGACCGAGGACGCAAACACAAGGTCGTAGGCGTTCAGGTCGGTAAAGAGATTCCGGTTTTCAATCACGGCTTCGGTGTCGGTCAGGGTGATCTTCAGCGGTGCATAGGCCGCCTTGACTGCGTCCATTTTGGGAGTGTTACGGCGGTCGGGCAGCACAAGGCCGTCCACGCAGAATTCCCGGTCGGTGGGGCGGTCGCCAAAGTCGCCGCCGTAGGCAAAGCCGGGCTTTCCGTCCGGACCCGTCACGGCGATGCCGTGGTCCATGTACTCCCAGATGAACCCGCCCTGATACAGCGGCTCTTCGTAGGCATACTCGGTGTAGTCGGTGATGCCGCCGCAGCTGTTGCCCATGGCGTGGCTGTACTCGCACATGATAAAAGGCTTTTCCGGGTGCCCTGCCAGAAACTTTTTGATGTCTGCCACCGGGGTATACATCTGGCTTTCCATATCGGAGGTGGCGGGGTATTCCCGGTTCCAGAAAATACCCTCGTAGTGCACAAGGCGGCTGGGGTCGGTGCGGCGGAAATACTCACTCATCTCCCACAGGGTCTTGCCGCCGTGGCTCTCGTTGCCGCAAGACCAGATGAGGATGGCCGGGTGGTTTTTGTCCCGTTCCAGCATGGCTTCGGCGCGGGCAAGCACATTTTCCCGCCACTCCGGGCGCGCACCGGGCAGCGTCCACTCGTCCGAGCCGTCCGCGCCCAGCTTCTGCCATGTGCCGTGGGTCTCCAGATT
>OLPS01001744.1_pt1 | contig 21854 bp, 18 predicted proteins | sample 1673071 | NCBI WGS metagenome assembly OLPS01 (sample SAMEA3136752, study PRJEB25190) | human gut metagenome | reverse complement strand
TCAGGGCGTAGTCCCCTACCGCTGCATCACAGTGGATTTCCGTTCCGGCATTCAGCAGGACACCGTTGCCAATGGATGCACCATTCTGGACGCAAGCGTTTTGTAGCACCACACAACCACATCCCAACTTGGCGTATGGACTGATGTAAGCACTCGGTGCGACGATGTTGGGGAACCCATAGCCAAGGCTTTCGCCTTCTCATACACCTGCGCTCGGAACTGGTTGTTGCCGATGCCTACCACCAGCAAGCCATACTCTTTCCGCAGCTCCGGCAGATCAGCAAGGCTGCCAACCACCGGAATACCACAGATCTCAGTGCCTACGGGTTGTCCATCGTCTACGAAAGCACAGTCGTATTGGAGCATTGCCTGTTCTGCAACCATGCGTCCGAAGCCGCCTGCACCAACCAGCAGCAGCTTTTCTTTAGACATTGGGGATGCCCTTCAGTGCATTCTGGACATACTCGGTGGTCAGGATCTTCTTGACAGTGCCTTCCACATCCAGCCGTTCGGTGTTATGGCTGGTGTAGGACTCGTCTGCCATGGTATGTACCTCGCCCTTGACCACGAACTTGTCGTAGTTCAGGTCACGGTTGTCAGCGGCAACACGGAAGTAGTGACCCATGTCCTGACTGCGCAAACGCTCCTCACGGGTCATCAGAGTCTCGAACAGCTTCTCGCCGTGACGAGTGCCGATGATGTTCGTACCAGTATCACCGAAGAGCTGCTGAACAGCCTTGGCCAGATCGCCGATGGTAGAAGCGTCAGCTTTCTGGATGAACAGATCGCCGGGGTTGGCGTGCTGGAAGGCGAACATAACCAGGTCCACAGCCTCGTCCAGATTCATCAGGAAACGAGTCATGTTGGGATCGGTGATAGTGATGGGATTGCCGGCCTTGATCTGGTCGATGAACAGCGGGATGACAGAGCCACGGCTGCACATGACGTTGCCGTAACGGGTGCAGCAGATCGTGGTGCCGCCACGTTCCGCAGCCACACGGGCGTTGGCGTAGATGACATGCTCCATCATGGCCTTGGAGATGCCCATGGCATTGATAGGATAGGCAGCCTTGTCAGTGGACAGGCAAACCACTCGCTTTACACCGGCATCAATGGCGGCGTGCAGCACGTTGTCCGTGCCGATGATATTGGTCTGGACAGCCTGCATGGGGAAGAACTCGCAGGAAGGAACCTGCTTCAGAGCAGCAGCGTGGAAAATGTAATCGACACCAGGCATTGCGTCACGGATGGACTGCGGGTTGCGGACATCGCCGATGTAGAATTTGACCTTTTTAGCCGTGTCAGGATGCTTAGCCTGAAGCTCATGGCGCATATCGTCCTGCTTCTTCTCATCACGAGAGAAGATGCGGATCTCCTTCAAATCGGAATCCAGAAAATGCTTCAAAACGGTGGAACCAAAGGAACCAGTACCACCAGTAATCATAAGAGTTGCGTTATCAAATGCAGACATTTTAAATTATTCTCCTTTGCTATTTAACCAAAACAGATATTATCAATTTGCGTTGTCAATTTGCAGTTACATCAGCTTCAATTGATTTCGCATAAACCATGCTATTAACAGACATTTCCATATTGTCTAAGAAGAATTCTTCTGTGTGGCACACTATCTCCTTACTCTTTATTTTTTCTATTGCACGTCTGAGGCCTTTATCATCCGAGCAATCGACAATTGGGCAATTTGTTTCTCTTTTCACCCTTTGTGCAAACAGTGATTCCGTCCCAATACAGAGAATTAGAGGTGTATGGACAGCCATACACGTTGCTGTCTTACTTGGCAGTGCTGTACGATAGATATTTTGCGCAAGTGGTATGATGTTAACATCCGCACAGGCATACAGGGCAGGTGCTTTATCAACGGGTTGCATCGGCCAAAAATCCACATTATTTAAATCGCTTGCTTTTTCAATAAGCTTCTGCTTGTATGCGCCGTCCCCAAAAATATGAAACAAAACATCTGGGTCTTCTGATTTACGCGCCGCCTCAATTACAACTTCAACATTCTGCATGATTCCTATATTTCCCGCATATACTACATTGAATTTGTTCTGGGGCAGCAGCTTCCGAATATCACTGTCCATGGACAAACTTCTTTCAAACGGTTTATCCTGATAGCTCCAATTATATACTACTTTAATTTTACTCCCATTAACTCCATTACTTTCCAGTTCAGTCTTTATATCCTCAGAAATTGTAATAATCTCTGCCGCTTTATCGTAGGCATATTTTTGCGTTCTTGAAAAAAATATATAAGGCAAACTATTCTTTTTGATTTTTCCGCTATACACCGCATTTTCCGGGAACATATCCTGAACATTAAAAACAGTGCGAACAGTTTTCATTCGTTTTTTTAAAACCCACATCTGAAAGCCCGCAACATTTGATGACTGTAAAAAAACTCTATCATAGTTCTTATTTTGTTTTATCCATTCATCGCATTTTTTCACATAACTTAAATCAGATAAGTATCGACTTACTAGATTGCCATGTGCTACAGCAGTCATAGGAATTTTTGTTGTTGTAACTCCTAGATTTTCAAGTTTAGGGTAGAGTCCCTCAATTTCTCCACCTGTATCTTTTTGGAGAATGTGAACCGTGTGTCCTCTCTTGTATAGAGCCTCTATCATCGCAGTAAGTAAGTGCTCTGATGGCGTTCTTCGATCCAAGCCTATACTAAGCCAAAATAAAATTCTCATGCTATTTCTCCATTATGATAGCACAGCTTTAAGCCATTCTGTCATCTTTTCCTTTTCGGCATCAATTAATTCCATATCCAATTTGACAGGTTTTTTTGTTATTTCACCTGCTCCAACTCTCTCGAGCAGACCCACCCGATTAGTCTTCACAAAGAGCATTGCAGAATGACCGTATGCAAGTGTTACCGCACAGGAATGCACTCTATCGGACAAGGTTAATTGAGAATTTGCATACAGATTAATATAGCCGTAAGGGATATCTGCACAGAAGGAGTTTTTATATGCGTAAATTTTGCTTCTAAAATGCGGGTGGAATCTCTGATCCGTTCTTATCAGCTTATACCGACCGATTTCGTTTTCACGTTTCGGTGCTGGCAGAAGACTTCGAACATAAATCAATGCATCTGTAAACCGATCTGTTTTTGATGCAACCGTAGAAGGTGAATTAACGAAAATCCTTTGATTTTCAAATTCAAATTCATGGGTGTGTTTACGGCTAGAATCATCGACCCAGATTTCTGGCTCAATAATTTTATCAAAATTGGAAATCCAGTACGGCTGCCCAAAATCAATCTTGCAGGGAGCATAGTAATCCGGGGTAAAGAAGGAGAAGCAAATTCCATCATACGCATTGGTTGCGTATTTCCCAAACGCCTCATAGGTTTCATGTTCTCTAGACGAAAAAACAAACGGAGGAGACTGCTTAAAGAATTCTTCAACTTCACATCTGGCAGTAGCATCAAGCTTCATAGTGCCAGCACTCAAAATCATATAACCAACACCACGTTCTTTGAGTTCCAACAGGATATCTTTCCACAGCGGGAGGAAATACTTAGAAATCACAGGGCCGGCAAGCACAACATAATCCACATCGAGCTTTGCGATGTACTCAAGCTGATTCTTATGAGGATACAGCCGCTTTCCGTAACTTGTTGTGTAAGTTTGATAATCTGAAACGACTGTCACATTCTCTGCGCCCAGAATTTTCTTAAGCACATACTCCACACCCAAGCTAAAAAAGCCGTTTCCGATATTCGTGCACCAGAATCCAGTGCAATACGCCACCTTCATATCTTTGTACTCCTCATCAATGAAATATTATCAACCACAAAACAGCCCAGACTCATCTCAAAGAGTCTGAGCCGTTTATTCCTTATAAAGCTCTACTAATCGTCCTCAGCAGTGTGAGTCACACTGCCGCTATGTCTTGTACCGCTACAATAAACGGTAACCCCTGCCTTTAGTCCTGGTTCCACTCATCCATGCTACGGTAGCGCCCCTGCTTATGCCGGATTACACCACAGGAATGAGCATCTCTGCGACCATGTGTTTATCATCATCTTGCTCACATCCGCCCTTTATCTCCAAGACCGGGATGAAATCGCAGATGATGTTATCATCACCAAGCCCCGAAACCGCTGTGTGAAAGTCACCACAGTGTCGGTAATATCATCACAGTGCCATCTGGCATAAACCCACGAGCTACGGTCGCATCCATACAAGTGCTTTTTCGGATCATAAAAGCCTCAATTCACACTCGTTCTGCCCTCTCTCACGCCCATGTTTTCGGTATTTTGCACTATCATGAGTGCTGTATCGCCACAATGCAGGGCAATTTGCCGGATTTTCAGCTTAACGCTACTGTAAGAGCTGCATTTATGCCTGACTCCGCTCTGGAATTCCTTCCAATTTTTAGCAGTTCAAAATATATAAAATTATCGATATTTAGCGGTTTTCTCCACTCATAGCAGTGGTTTGACCCTCAGAAATCCCCTCGGTACTTTCAGGCATAAACAGGATCTTCACTGTCGCAAACATGATCTTGAGATCCTCGACAATGCTCGGATGAGCTATGTACATTAAATCCATAGTCAGTTTGTCGTAAGGAGTAGTATTGTACTTGCCATAAACCTGTGCATAACCAGTCAGGCCAGCCTTAGCCTGCAAGCGCAGTGCGAACTCTGGCATTTCCTCACAGTACTGAGCTGCAATCTCAGGGCGCTCCGGACGGGGGCCGACGATGCTCAAGTCACCCTTCAAGATATTTATAAGCTGCGGCAATTCATCAACGCGGCAAGCACGAATGATTTTGCCAACGGGCGTGATGCGGTCATCGTTTTCGCCGCTGGAAAGACGGGCGACGCCGTCCTTTTCGGCATCGACCCGCATGCTTCTGAATTTGAGAATACCGAATTCTTTGCCATCCTTCGTTAAACGAATTTGCTTGTAAAATACTGGACCGTGATCCGTTGCTTTGATGGCAATAGCCGTCACAAGGAAGATCGGACTCAGAATCACAAGCGCAATAGCAGAAATGACAATATCCAGCAGCCGTTTTACAAACAGATACTCCGGCTGAGGATTATACCGGCCAACACGAAGCATCGGCAGGTGGAACATATGCATATGATGTGCGCCGGACATAATGGTGTCACCGATGCGTGGTACTACAAATACAGTAATGTTGTTTTCTACACAGTATTTCAGAATAATATTCCGATCATGGCTGTGTATGCCGCTCAAAAACACTGTGTTGATGCCGTCCAGCATGGAAAGATTCTCGATGCACTCCCCCGCCATAGCTGTGGAAACCACTTTGTACTTGGCATCAAGACCGTACTTACCAATCAGCCGCTCCATACCGCGTCTGGTATCATAAATAACAGCTGTGGCTTGCGGCGGGAAGGTTTTAAAGTAGGCGTGGTGAGCGTTATAAGCCCAAATTGAGGCCATAATCACCTGTCCCACAAGAGCTGCCACGCCAGGAAGAATGTTGGGCAGGTGCTTGGACAAAAGCCAGATCACGACATACATGATAAAATCGCTGACCGCAGCCGCCAAAAATTGCTCGTAGATAATTTCGGAGATACTCTGCATCGACATCAGAAAGGCGTCATAAACGCGTCCAAAGATGATGAACAGCACAAAGAACAGTGCCACGACCAGGTAATCTCCCATTGCATAATACGGCGATGCAACGCGCTTAGCATAGTATAGATACCAGCACATTGCAAATGGTATCGTCACAAGCACAGCATCTAACAGCTTTATCATCCGCAAAATCAAGTCATGCCTAAACCTTGTCATGTTCTTACTCCTCGTTCTTCTTTGCACACATATTATTTTCAATACTGCAATTGAAATCAGGGAAAGCAGTTTTGAGCAGCAAAAGGCATTTCCACAAATTACTCATGGAAAATCCTTAGCACAATTCAGCAGTCTACCAACGCAATATTTTCCCAATATATGTATTGATATAATAGCACACAATTCGACATTTATCAACAAATCGGATTCACTTTAATTATACAAGTACACAAATTCAGCACATTTTACAAATACACCCTTGTTCATAAGGTGAATGAGGCTAAAATTCGATAGATTGTTATATGTAGCAGTCAATTGATACACAATTCATATTTCGCTTAAAACGCAACTGATTCAAATAAAAACAGATTGCTGCGCTTGCAGCAATCTGTTTTCATTTGAATCAATATTAACTACTAACGCTCAGATCATCACCTGCGTCCGAACTTCTTCCGTTTCTTTGACGGGTGTTCTTCCTTGTTCAATTCACGCTGATACGCATCTTCGGAACTGAAACCAAAGATTCCTTCTGAGACTCGTTCAACCAGTGCCGTAAACATCTCGTAATCGCGCAAGTAGTTATTCCTTGCCTTGTCATCCATTACTTTAAAAAACCTCGCCATCAAACTCATGTATGCGTTATAGTCGCCATTCTGCGCAGCCTTGAGCAGGCATTCAAAACGCCTTGCAGATGGAGTCCACAGTTCTTCCCTTTTCATCTCAAACCAGCTTCTTTCTCAATTCTCTTGCAATTTTTCTTCGTGCCTTAGAAATCGTGTTGGGTCTGACCTTAAGCTTCCTCGCCACAACCTCTATAGGATAATCCAAATAAGTACGAATAATCATTAGCTCCCTGGGTGAGAGCCTTTCCAATTCCTGCTTCAATGATACCAGAAGCTCTACTCGAGCGAATTCATCTTCCGCACGAACATCAATGACATCAGCCACATCATCAATATTGATAATAATCGGCTGATTTGCATTACCAGCAAGTCGCCTTTTCCCCTTGTTCCTATATCCAAGGAGACGTTTCTCTGACCTGTATTTAATTTCCTCTTTGTCTAACAAATCAATGATATGGCTGTTGAACGAATTACTAAGCCAGTTCTTTTCTATCGTCTGGTTAAGCTGATTATAATTGACCCATAAACGAAGTGTGCACCAAAGTTCATACATTTCCAATTCAGTCATTTTGACCTCCTATAGCGATTTGAATTGTTTCGGTCAAATCACATCTAGGAGGTCCCCTGCTCCGAGCGCAACTAAGCAGTTTCACCACAAAATCACCTATCCCCTCAGTTACAATGGATTGCGTCGCTTAGGTGATTTGGGAATCATAAATATAAGTTTCACAATTTCCGCATGTGGTTTATAAAGAAGGCCACCAGAGAAGCCAAAAAAGACTTCTTAGGTGGCCATCATACTGACTGTATTTAATTTACTATTCGCATCCAGTTGAATGATTCGTATCATACTACATTTATCCGTATTAGTTATAATACAACCTTCAAGCAAACAATTTCAACGTGTTTTCACTCTTTTTCTGTCGAACTTTGTTGAAATTCCAAGAGAATTATATTCCAGTATTTATTTCAGGTTTTTATTCCCGCACTCATTTTATCGTAAGCGATCAATAATCCCCCGTGAAGGTAAAAAATAAGAGCACCTCGAAACCGAGATGCTCAAAAAATCAAGACAGATGGCAATATTCAGGGAGCGCCGTAGACCAAGGCAATAGCGGCAGGAGTTGCTCACGAGTTGGCTCGCTTCCGAGTTTGGGAAGCTCCTGCAAAAGGAACAGAAGGTATCCAAAGGGATCCAGCTTGTTGCGTTTAGCTGTTTCAATCACGCTGAAGCACAGGGCACTGGCATCTGCGCCTTTGGCGGTGTCGCAGAATAAGAAATTCCTTCTGGCCTTAACAAACGGCTTAACGGTTCGCTCCGCCACATTGTTCGTAAGTTCCAGTCTTCCATCCAGCAGAACAGCCTCCAACTGTTTTCTCTGGTGTAGCGAGTATGTTTGTGCCTTTTGCAGATTCGAAACTTTTTCAGAAGAAAAACTGGAAAGGAAGTTCCAATAGGCATCCATAACGGGTTTCATTTCAGCCATACGGTGTTTTTGACGTTCGTCAGGTGACATATTTCTCCAGCAAGCTTCTAATGCGAAAATCTTTTCAACATATGCAAAAGCCTTTTCGGATTGGCTCCCTTCAACAGGTTTCTTGCCCTCAAAGCAATCTACCCATTTGCGCCTTGCATGAGCCCAGCATCCGACTCTAGTCACAAAATCGACAGCGTTGTACGCCGAATAGCAGTCGGTCTGCAGGTAGCCAGAGAAGCCCTTAAGCATTCAGACAGAGTGACCTATTATGTTATCCGTTTGTTTCCAATACATAGGTTGGGGCTTTAGCGCGTGAAAGTGGGGCTAAAAGTCCGTGCAAGCAGGGTTCTGACTCCGATATATGCACCGTGGTCGGACAAGCTGCCTGACGTTTGCAAAAAGAAAATTTGAAGTTTGCTGGAGCCGGGTTTGGCTCCAGTTTTATTTCTGCTTGACGGCTGTGGTTGAGTGGTTACCTCAAATCGTCCAGAACGGAAAAAAGGACCCCTGCCACGAAAGCAGGGGTCCTCGCATTATTCAGCAATATTCCTTATTTTCTAGTTCTCGTTTCCAAGCCGTCTATTCCAGCGTTGCACATCGTCTGGGTCATCCCTGTCGCAGTCGATGTTTTCCAGAGTCTGATTATCATAGTAGCCGGATTGTACCAACAGGTGCTTTACCTCGTCAAGAGCATCAACCATTCGTTTTTCGAATTCCCCGATGTCCATAGAAAGTCCTATATTTGGTTAGTCATCTGTTTTACACGATTCCGATTTCGTTGAGCAGCTTGACCTTGTCTTCGCTCTGTCGGCCTTGGTGCAGCATGAGCGTCTGATTCCGAATCCACCAACGGGACTGCGAACCTGTCGGCAAAGTTATGGACGCTTCTTTGAGCGGAAGTTCTCCGTGCTCGTCAAGATAGGCTTTGATGGCATTGTAGCTTTCTTTCCAATTATCGGCGAGACTCCCATAGACAATACCGATGTCTGCCAGCATCTTTACTCTTTCTTCCGGCATCGTGCCATTGCGCATCTGAGTACGCCGATTGGCGATCCACTGCGCACTCTGGCCTCCGTCCGGCAACTCGAAAGAATTTTTATAGACAGGAAGCTGATGATGCTCTTCCACATACGCTTTTATGCACTCGTAGTCACGCATCCAGTTCTGTTCCATAAGATTGCCTACAATGCCGATAGCGCGGAGAATCTCAACTTTATCGGCTGGCAATCCGGATTCCTTTAACGCTATGCGCTGCTGCTTAATCCAAGACTTCGTTTGCACGCCATTGGGCATCGTTGTAGACTTCTCTCCCGTTGGGAGTGTACCGCTCTCTTCTAAGCAACGCTTTACGAAATCATAGCACTCCTGCCATTCTTCCGCAGGGTTCTTAGATACCTTACGGCTCGGCTTGGAACCGGTCTGAGCGGCTTTCTTTGCCTTCTCGCTCTTACTCTTAGACGTTTTCGGGGCATCCGCTTCGGCAACAATACCAATTTCGTTCAGAAGCTTTACTCTGTCCTCCGGGGCAGTTCCTGCTTTTAGAAATTTCTTCTGGTTGGTAATCCAATTACGAGATTGGATACCGCTTGGAAGCAGAATCGAAGCGTCCTGTACGGGCAAGTGATGATGTTCATCGAAGAACGCCTTTACCGCATTGTAGTTCGCGTTCCAGCTGTTTTCAAGTTGTCCGTATTCGATGCCGATTTCTTTCAGCAGGCTTACTCTCTCGGCGGACAGCGCGTTGTCCTTTAATTTCTTGCGCTGCAGACCAATCCAAAAGCCGGACAGGCTTCCGGTACTCATCTGCTGAGAATTGACACCGACGGGCAGCTGCTTGTGCTGCTCATAGTATGCCTTAACGAAGTAATAGTTTTCCTGCCAGTCATCGCTCCTTTTAAACTGGCCGTAGACAACACCGATTGAAGCAAGCATCTGCTGCTTATCTTCGTTCATCATTCCGTTTCGGATAGCAGCTTTCTGCGCAGCAATCCAGAATTCGCTGTTTACGCTAGTCGTCAAGGGAATAGAACTCTCACCAATAGGCAGGCATCCGTTCGCATCCACATAGGCTTTGATACCGTTGTAGTTTTGCAGCCAAGTAGCTTCTTTGGCATCCCAATCCCAGCGACCTTCGCAGCTCCAATCAAAGCCAAGGTTTTCAAGTTCTTTCTTCTTGCTTATGTAGGCATCCGACTTGTCCGTTGTCGGGCGATGATAAAGTCTCCACTGGCGCTTCACCCATTCGTGGAGATTGCTGCCCATCATGTCATTATAATCCTCCGGCACATCCAAGTTGCCGAATTCATTATAATACCTCTGCGCTCGATATGCGTAACTATAAGATTTTCTGCCAACCTGCTTTTCCCAGTCCATTCCGATGTCATCCAGCAGGTCGTGGCGCTCCCAGTCAAGGTCTGTCTCGCAGTTGGTTTCTTGATACAAACTCTTCTGCGCTATCAGCCAGTCACGCAGATACATATTGCCTGCCGTCAGGACATTAGGCGACACATCTATATTGCCGTGCTCGTTGTAGTAAGCGTAAGCATCATTGTAGCGTTTCTCCCAGACATCTCGGTCCACAAGTTCCCAGACCATGCCAACTTTTTCGAGGGCTTCGACTTGTTCGGGTTTGAGCGTTCCTTTTTTATATTTTTTGCGCTGTTCGCCAATCCAGTTACCGAGCGCATACTGCTCATTCTTGTACATTTTTGGTACGAGCAGGTCACCGTTGGCTGCATAATACAGCCTGCATTGCAGATACCATTCCGGCCATGGGTATCGGCTTTCGAGTTTCCAGACCATGCCGATTTTCTCGAGCATCGCAATGCCCGTCTGAGTCAGCGCAACTTTGATTTTCGGGTTCCTATTATGGAACGCTCTCAACCGCTCAATCCACCGACCCAGTTTATGCCCTTCTTCATCCTCATAGATTCGAGGTACAAGGAGGTCACCGTGCTCTTCGTAGTATTTCTTGGCAATCTCGTACCAGTCTTCGAAGCTGAGTTGCTGGCGTCTTTTTGTAGTGGCTGTTGATTTTTTTCTTGGCATAATGTGGTCCTTTCGGGGATCACTCTAAGGCTGCGGCTTTCGTCCCCCTACGCTGTAAGTTTCGAAGAAAACCTTTGTGGAATGTATCTGACACACTTAGCCCCTTAACTTATAGTATACCATACCTACCGCCCGGATTGCATACCTTATAAGGCATCTTTTTGCTTTCTTCTTTTAATGCCGCCAACCACTTTATCGGCAAAGATGATTGCGCAAGCTATTATAGCCAGTATGAGTATCAGGTAAATAATCCGTGCTGCTCCGAAATCTCCTGCATACCACCTATTTGACTTGAACATTGCCTCGTTTATGACCTGAGGAAAGAAACACAGAATCAAAGCATTTATTGCCATTCCAGTAATACACTGATGCATCATGTACGAGAAAGAATGTTCTCCAACAAACAATAGCGCTCTGCTTTTGCCTAGCACAGGCATAAGTTCGTCAACTATTCTGACCCAAAACCAGATGCCCAACGCAGCTCGAGCAATCACGATGAACGCGGGCTCATCAAACAAACTAGACCACACATTCGTTGCGGGGCTTCCAACGAAAAATATTAAAGCTGCCGTCAAAATAACATTACAGATTATAGCTGTATCAAATGGGATTCTTTTGTCTATAGGTTCTAACTTGTCATGGTAAAAGGTTCCAAAGCCATACCAAAACAGCAGGTAAAGGTTTCTGAAAATTCCAAGTTTCCCAACGGTTTCGTAATTCAGCTGCGAATACACAATACTGGCAACTGCAATCGTAAAATACAGCAACAGCCATATCCAATCATGAGAAACCTGTGCTTTAGTACAAGCGTAGCGAATCAAGCAATTTACAATTTCCGCAAAAAACAGCGCCATCACAAACCATGCTGCACTGTTAAAGGAAAAGCCCGGTGCCTGCAAGAACGGGAGTACAAACAGCGTGTGCAAGTTAAGCGGCGTGCTCTCCGTATTACTGAATCCCAACTTGGTAAGTGCTATAAACACTCCCCCATAAACCATGTTCCACGCAAAATATGGGATAAGCAGGTGTTTGATTTTCTTTACAATATAATTGAGAACAACACTGATTGTACTCGCGTTTTCTCTCTTGAAGAAGTAGCCGGATATGAACATGAACAACGGCATATGGAACGACTCGTATGGATACAAGCCGCCAAATGAAAAAGCTTCGATTCCATAGTGTCCACATATCACGAAAATCATACCCAGCGCAGTAAGCACCCGGAATTTCTCGTTTACAGGTTTTGTTTTACTCCCCATCCTTACAACAATCCTTTATGCGTTTCGTGTTTCGTGGTATTCCTTTTCCGTATTCACATTCCAGAGTGCGTTTCTATCATCTTTCTTACCAGTGATGAGCTCAACCGCCTCAAATGCCGTAGCCATAGAATGGTCCATGTTGTTGTAGCGGTGCTGTCCGTTTCTGCCGACACAGTAGAGGTTATCAATGCTGTTCAGATAATCGATGACCGTCTGCATTTCGGCATAGGTGTCAAAGTAGGCGGGATATGCCTTCTTGACGCGCTCCACATGGCTGTCCTTTACCTCTTCGGGAGCGTTGATGATACCCATTCTGACGAGTTCATTGGCCGCGAATCGCTCCGTCTCCTCATCGGACATCGTCCAGAACGAATCTCCTTCCGTGCAAAAGTATTCGAGGCCGAGCCATACTGTATGCTCAACATCTTTGACCATGTACGGAGACCAGTTATTGAATACCTGGATACGTCCAAGCTTCACACCGGTATCCTGCACATATATCCAGCAGTCTGGGACCTGGTCATTGAATGTCTTAATGGCTGTTTCATTTTTAAGGTTCAGCTTATCCGTCAGAATACCGACTGTCACAAAATCTCTATAAGGCAAGCCATTTGCTATACGATGGACATTCTCAGGGGCACTATCCCCCATACCGGCAATGAGGTCTTTGACGGGCATAGAGGAGATAAAGATATCTCCTGCTACGGAGATGTTCTGCCCTTCCGCATTGCGGCACTGGATTTCAGTCACCTTGCCGTTCTGGACTGTCACACCTTGTACGCTGCTTCCGAACTGGATGCGGCCACCCATCCTGGTAACTTCATCAGCCACATGCTCCCACAGCTGGCCTGGTCCGTATTTCGGGTAGAGGAACGATTCTATAAGGGAGGTCTCGACTTTCCTTTTCTTCACCGGCCCAATCTTGGAAAGCATGTTCTTCACAAGCTCGGTGATGGACAAGCCTTTGACGCGTTGGCTGCCCCAGTCTGCAGAAATCTCACGCGGATGCCGGCCCCAGAGTTTCTCAGTGTACCCTTCAAAGAACATTGAGTACAAGACCTTGCCGAAGCGGTTGATGTAGAAGTTTTCCAGCGAATCTTCCGGCAGCTTATGTACGCATGAGCCAAGATAGCTGAATCCCGCTTTCATCGTCTGAGCAAAGCCCATATTGATGAAAGTCTGCGCCTTCATGGAGATGGGATAGTCAAAGAAGAGCTTGTTGTAGTAGATACGCGAAATACGGTTCCGGCGCAGCATGACCTCGTCGTCCGTGTCAGGGTCAGGACCACCGTTCACGCACATCGAATCTCGGCTGAGCTTCTTTTCATCGAAAGCCGGTGCGCCTTGAAGTGGCAGCTGATTCGTCCACCAATTCATTACGCGGTCGTCCTTTGAAAAGAAACGGTGACCGCCAATGTCCATGCGATTCCCGTTATGTTGTACGGTTCTTGAAATGCCGCCGACCGTATCCGATTCTTCGAGAATCAATACTTCATATTCATCCGATTGCTTGAGTAATTCATAAGCAGCCGTAAGACCCGCCGGTCCTGCGCCAATGATTACCACCTTTATCATCCGCTAATCCCTCATCTCACATGAATGTAGTATTCGAGATTCTTTTCAATCTCAGGCAAGTCCAGTTCTTCGCGTAACTCCTCACGCACATATACCGTGCTTGCGTACATGTCAACTGTTCCCTTCCATACCATGCCATACGGTTTCTCGTATACAAGTACATACTCTGGCATATCACTTTCGGTGCTATCATCAAAAACAGTATCCAGACTGGGAGAGTTATACAAAACATCAGGGTATCCTTTGCTTCTCCACAAGTTCAGATTTTCTTCGTTTTCAGCATCACTGGCGTTTTTGTGCGTGTCATAGGCAAGTGCGTCCTCGCCCTTGTGCGCATTGTAAATAATATTGTGCTCAAAATACGGGAATATCGCAACCGCGCCGCCAATCGAATTCGTGTCTGTCAGCGTAATTTCGCCGTTTTTGTCCTTATCTTCTCTCCACGAAGTCATAATGTTGTACTCTTGAAGGTCATTCTCTTTGATGAATTTTGCCGAACTACGACTCGGATAATAGTCATAGCGAACATCAAGAATACAAGAACTAACGGTCCAATAGCAGGAGACAGCGAGAGACAAAACTACTAGGAATCGAGTTACAATTATTGCTGCTCGCTTTATTTCAGCATCTGGTATCTTTGTATCACTCTGTACTGTAACCCACGCCCAGAACATAAAGACTAGAAGTCCGATTCCGATGTGATGTGCATAGAAATAGACAACGGAAGAAAAAGCCGCGAACAAAGTGTACGGAACAACAAACCACAGCAGTGTCTTTTTGCATTTCCCATAATACAGAATCAAGCACCAAATTATAATGCCCAGAATCACTGCAGACGAAATAGCAGTAATACTATAGGAAGAAACATAACTGATGCTTTGATCATATTCAATCACTCTTGTTATGGTGGATTCTGGTATCATCATAACGAAAGCAAAGAGCAAGTTATACAGCGTCTCCGCAAGAGTGAAGCCGTCCCCTGCCGTTGCACTTGTATCATGACGCGGCATTACTTCTACAATCAAAAGCAACGCCAACACAAGCAAAGCAATTAATGCTATCGTTCGTTTATCTTTCAAAAATCGACTTTTCTTTTCACTGATGATTTGCAACAGCCAGACAATGCTGATTCCGCCCGCTATTATGATGCCGTAAGAAGATGTAAGACATAGAAATGCCATACTAAATACAAATCGCCATGGTTTCTCGTCTTTCAACTTCCATGTAATCGAGATAAGCACCACCGCCAACATCATCATACAATAGGGCCGAGCAATGACACTGTACTGATAAAAGGCGAAGTATGTAAAGGGCACAAATACCTTGACCCATTCTGGGAAGGGAGCATGCTTCAAAAACAGTGCCACTGCCAGTCCTGAAAAGAGCAGCGATATTAAAGACAGTGACAACTCATACGGGAGGTTCAGCTTGGCAGAAATCGCCAATATTAAGTGCCATAGAGGAGGATGTCCTTCATAATGCGGGATGGTCAAGAGAATATCCTTAATCGATGCACAGCGGGCTATTTGCCATGCTTCTGCCTCGTCGTACCATGGTTCATGAAACAGTGTCATAGCTAAGTGCAACACACAGTACAGCAAAACTACAATCTTATGTACAAGTTGTTTATTCTCGTTAATCTTACAGTTCAAGGCTTCAATTCGATTCATACTCTTCACAATTTCCATACTATAACCATATATTCAATTCGTTGCCTGATACTAAAAAAGCCCGCTGCCGAAGCAACGGGCCATTGTTAAGTTTTACTTACTACTTACTTAGTGAAAGTGTAAGTGCTGGTAGCCTGGTCGTAAATGCAGGTATAGCCGTTACGAGTATAAGATACCGCAGTAACAGTGCCATTATACTCAGAATCGTTAGTCTTTCCAACAGTAATGCTGTTGATAACGCCACCAGCAGGAACATCCGCCAGTTTCAGAATGGCATCTTTGTCAAGTTTGGTTCCATCGACATCGCCCTTGGTGGTGCCATAAATCTCAGAAACAGTAGTCTGAGCAGCCATAACGACCTGACGAGTCTCAGCAACGATAGACTGCTTACGAGCCTTATCGATGTAACCGGTAAGTGCGGGAATCAGCAGTGCAGCCAGGATAGCCAGGATGACCAGCACAACGATGAGTTCGACCAAAGTGAACCCCTTTTTCTCTTTAAGAGCACGAATCTTAGAAAGCATTATAATTCCTCCAATTTTTTTCGGCATTATTCTTACAACCAAATAATGTCATGTAACTGAATAATAATATCATACCAAAACCAATTCTGCAACAAAAACCGACAATGTTCGCAATAAATATATGCTCCGAATGAGCCGGTCACGCTGTTTCCGAGTAAAAATTCAAAAACTGCCGTTCTTAGGGCAATATTGGCAAAAACCAACGCAGACCCAATCGCGCTGTATCGTCATTTTTGTGTCAATGTAACATATCAATATTACACTGGCAAGATACATAAGTCTTCTCTAACACCGCACATATTTTGCGCATAGTTTTCCTAGCCGAACACCAATTGTTACATCATGTTACCCTTGATTTTGCGCCGATTTCTATAAAAAATCGCAACAAATCTATTAAAATCGAGCATTTCTCGCTGTATGTTCAATAGCAAGATATGTGTTTTTTGTGCTTTTTTAGCTGTTTTCGAGTGTTTTATGCCCTAAAAGGCTGTTCACATCAAAGGAGGAGGCATTATATGGTATCCGGCAAAGCATGAATAGTGCAGACGGCCGCTGTCATGACAATGCTCGATGCGAAAGTATGTGGGCCAGAATGAAGACAGAATTACTATACGACCGCTACGATTCCGAACAGTTGACCGTGGAGCAGCTGAAATCGCTAGTTTGGAGATACTTAATGAGCTATTGGAACAATCGCCGTATTTGCTCTGCCAATGGCGGCTTACCACCCATGGTGAAACGCAATAGATTCTATGCTGCTCAGACAATGGCTGCATGATGCGGCTACTTTTTGAGTTTTATCTGTCAACTGATATTGACAATATCAAGAGTCGTCCCTCTTCGGACAATATCGGATATAGACTTTTTGGGGCACTTTTGTTATAATATAGAAAATCAACGATTACAGTGCCTCGCGTATGGGCGGTAATCCAGAAAGGAAATTGTGTTTATGGCAAAAAACAATAAACGTCGCGGCTTCACTTTGGTGGAGCTTATTGTCGTGCTGGTCATTCTGGCAATTCTTGCTGCCCTCTTGATTCCGGCATTAACCGGGTACATCGACAAGGCAAAGAAAAATCAGGTTATCGCGGAAACGCGTATGTTGACTCAGGCTGCGCAGACTGAGTTGTCTTCTTTGTATGCAACCGATGAATTTGCAGCACAAAATGCTTATTCTTCGTTTACCGTTGCTTCTAAAGACGGAAGCGCTTTGCCGTTAATGGTGTCAGACAAACAACTTCTCACCAATCTTAAAGAGCGCTATGATGAAATTGTCAATTTATCAGAAGTTCCAAGCCTAAAAAGTGGCGGCAAAGGGTATTTTTTTATCATTGCTGACCGCTCTGCAAAAATCCAGTTTACCGTCTATAATGATGGCAAAGGCTACTATGGTATCTACTGCGAAGAAGATGGTTCCTTGACCGCGTATCGTAACGACGAGGTTTCTTCCTATAGTGTCATGTCCTCTTACGATGGTAAGATTGTGTGTACGAATATCTACGACACCGATGGTAGAAAATACTGGTCTAAAGCTATCATGTATGGCATGCTTGGCATCGCTCAGTAACCATCCATAGAGTGTCGTTTATTTCTTGTTCGAATTTTGCCTTAACAAATGAAGATAGCCCCCCGTAGAGAGCCTACCTCTACTGGGGGTGTTTTGCTAAATAATTGATGACTTTGCTTCGGGACCAGATTTTCTTAAGCCCGCACACACAAGCTCCTCACTGCAGGATTTAATTATATCAGCAGTGAGGAGCTTTATTTTACTCTTCTTCAACTATTTCATACTCTGGGTCTTCAAAAGTGTCCTCACCATAATCATAGTCACCCGGATTTGACATGTGCAGTGTTTCCGCTCCCGTTCTTGCGCAAGAGCATAGATAGAGCGCTTACCCCTCAAACAGGCACTGCCGCGATTGAAGCCATAAAAACAAAAAAGCGCCAAATCCTTTCGGATTTGGCGCTCCTGCTGACCTTGACAGCCATCTCTGATCCGAGTGGTGAGAGTCGAACTTGCGGCCTCTTAAACCCCATACAAGCGGGCTACAAAATTGTACAATACATGATAGAAGCGAGCAGAGTATAGACGATTTAAAATGAAATTCCTAAGCCGAATTACGGCGGTCATGCAAACATTCCCTTCACTTCATTCTCCGCAGGCGGCGCACAAGGTCAGATGCACTGTACAGCACACGGGCCACCGACACGGCATCCTCGCCCACAATGTAGAACACCGAGTAGTTATCCACCAGCATCTGCCGCAGCCCTTGGGTGCGCTCCGGCTCGCTTTCCACCAGCGCACAGCGTTCCGGCAGGATGTTCAGCGATTGGAAGGCTTCTGCAATGCGGTTATACTGCCCCATAGCCGTGTCAGGCTCCAGCAGACGGTCGGCAATGTAGCTGTAAATGTGCTCCATATCACTGAGTGCGCACGGGAAATTTTCACGTCATACTGCTTCATCTGTGTTGTTCCCTGAACTGTGCAAATGCGCTTGCGGCATCCACAGTCTCACCATTCTGAATTTCCTTGATGCCCACCTGCAAGGTTGCATGGAGTTGGTCATCGGTCATGGTGTCAGCGTTCAAAGCCGCAGGAGCCTTCGGAAGGGACAGCGAGAAAGGAATACCGCCAGTCATGATGATCTGGCGCAGGTACATATCAATGGCCGTTGCCATTGGGATACCGAGCTGCTTCAGCACATCTTCGGCCTGCTGCTTGACAGTAGGGTTGACGCGAAGGTTAAGTGTCATCGTTTTTTCCATGGTTATCGCCTCAACTTTATTGTAACGCATTTTGCGTTACTTTGCGATAGTATCCATTAGCTTCTGCAGGTTGCACAGAATTTGCTAAAATTTTTGGCACTTGCCCAGACGGGCATCGTTCACCCCTTTATTTTAACACCTTATTCAGAAATTCCTGATAGCTATCTCGACGGCGTACAAATAGGATACACCGTAAACTGATTTGAAAGGCTCACAGCTTACTTGCCGATGCCGTTCAGACGTGGGATGGTCTCAGTCTTCGTTTCATTGCAAACTGTGCAGGTATAGGTCTTGACGCCATCCTTTTCAGCCGTGGGTTCAGTAGTCACAACACCGTTATCCCAAGTGTGGTCTTTTTTGGGCGTGAAATCGAAAGTGCTGCTCACATCACCGCAGACGGTGCAGTAGATTTCGGTACGGCCCTCTTCCTTGCAGGTAGGCTCTATGACACGCTTAGCGGCATGGTGACCGGTGGAGTGTACAATGTTGTCCTTGTAAGAGAAGCTGTCATCCTGATTGCACTTGTGCATCGTGTAGCCGTCCTCTGTGCAAGTCGGCGGGACAACGGTAACGGTGAAGGTGTACTTGGTGGGCAGGACCTTTTCGGTCATGGTCGCATCGCAGTTCTTGCAATGCAGAGTCTTGACGCCATACTCATCATAGGTAGGCGGGGTAGTGATGACGCCTTCGTCCCAGACATGACCCGTGCCACCATAGGAGTAGGTCGTAGTATGAGAAGCATCGCGCTTGCAGTGCATCAGCATAGTGCCCTGCTCGGTGCAGGTAGCCTTTTTCAGACACTCGGCATTTGCAAAGTCCCAATCATGGCTGCCGATAGCTGCCATAGGCTTCAAGACTCTTTCGTTGCAGCCCTCGTAGTTGCAGTACACCCAACGCTCGCCCTCTGTCTCACAAGAGGACTCCTTGACGATTTCGCCAAGGCGCGTGTAATCGTGGGTATGCACCTTGACGATATCTTCGGTCTTTGTTGCGCTACAAACAGTGCAGGTAAAGGTCTTGATTCCGGTCTCGGTAGCGGTCGGCTCCTTCGTTACAACGCCTTCATTCCACTGATGCTCACCAGTTGCAGGAAGGTCTTTCACATGCTGCTTATCGTTGCAGCGCTCACAAACATTGTCTACGCTGCCAGGAGCGCCACAGGTAGCGGGAGTAGTGACTTCCTTATACTGATGGCCCAACGCAGCAACAGGCGTATCCTGATAGGTCTTTGCGGGATTCTCATTGCAGGTATGCAGCGTGTAACCGTCCTCTGTGCAGGTAGGAGGAACGACAGTTTCCGTGAAGGTATAGCCCAATGCAGGAATTACTTCCTTATGCACATGGGTCTTGTCATTCCGGCAGGTATAGGTGCGTTCACCGTCTTCTTCGTAGGTTGCTTCCTTCGTGACCACACCAGCGCCCCAAGCGTGTCCCGTCGCAGGAACAGGTTCCGTGTAGGTGTGGCTCTTATCATTCACGCAAGTGAAGGTCTTAACACCATCCTCGGTGCAGGTAGGAGCCTTGGTGACAGTGCCATCATCCCACTTATGACCCAGAGCCGGGATTTCCTCGGTTTTCATCTCCGTGCAGCCAGTATTCTGGCACTTGTAGGTCTTAACGCCAGCTGTCGTACAGGTCGCTGCCGTTGTGACTGTACCGGTATCCCAGGCATGCCCCAGTGCATTCGTATAATCGCGTTTTTCGGTCAGAGCGGAATCCTGGTCGCAGATATAAATGGTATAGCCCTTTTCTGTGCAGGTAGGCTCTACCGTAGTGCCCTTATGCCATGTCTTCTCGACTATCGGGATATCCTCCGTGTAAGTAGCACCGCAAGAGGTGCAGGTAAAGGTCTTAACACCCTTCTCGTAGATGGTAGCGGGCTTTGTGACCTTACCGGCATCGTAGGCGTGCGGCAGCTTTGCCTTGTAATCGCCCTTATAGGTCAGACCGGGGACTTCGTTGCACTCATAGATGGTATAACCCTCAGCGGTGCAGGTCGGAGCAACAACGCTCTTGATATGATAGGTCTTGTTGAGAGACGGGATTTCCTCTGTGCGCGTCTCATCGCATTCCTTGCACTTGAAGGTCTTGATACCGGTCTCGGTATAAGTAGCAGCCTTCGTGACTGTACCGCCATCCCAGCTGTGTCCCTTTGCCGGAACAAAGCGGTCATTGTAGTTCATGCCGCCCCACTCATGGCAGATATGCTCATCGTAGCCCTGCGTGGTGCAGGTCGCCTCATGACGGCGAACCGTGAAGGTGTATTTTACCTGAGGCTTTGCGGTAGAAGCCGGAGTAACTGCCGGAGCAGGTGCCGGTGTTTTTGTCGCTGCCGGTTTTGTCGTCCCGCCGGAAGTCGAAGTGCCGGTGCTCGGCTTTTCTGTCTTGGTCGGCTCGCTGGAGGTGTTGTCCTTCTTATCGGTGTTCTCAGCGGGCGCGGCGGTCGGTTCAGGCGTAGCCGTCGGTGCAGGTGTGGCAGTTACTTCTGGTGTTTCCGGAACCGCAGCCTGACTTTGGCTCGTGGTCACATCCGAGCTTGCCGTATTGGTGTTGTTTTTCCTCTTTTTGCAGCCGGTCAAAGAAACCGCAACCGTAGCAGCTAAAGCTACAGCAACGATTCTTTTCGCTGTACTAACTCTCCTTTTCATAGTAAACCTCCTTCACTTTAGGGGGTAGCTTCTTAACTATATTATACCAAAGAAAATATCGTGTTTACATTTATTTTTATAGATTTTACAACTTCTCTATCAAGTTTTACTGTTTGCATAATTAGCACATCACGAAACTGTGCATAGTATCCAGTACATATGGCTAACTCTTAGTCTTTGCCACTAGCCATTGATTCTCGCCTTTTTCTAAAAACTTCCGTCATGTTGCATATTGACTCTTTCCAGAGAAAGGAGTACGCTATTCTGAATCGAAGGAAGGGATTGTTATGGAAGTCAGTATATTGCTCATGCAGCAGATAGCCCAGCTGTTTATCGTTCTTCTGATGGGCTATGTAGTCGTCAAGGCAGGGCTTCTGAAAGCCTCAGACAGCAAGGTTTTATCCGTGGTTTTCGTGTATCTGGTCATGCCGTGCGTTGTTCTCAACGCATTTCAAATCGATG
>OLPS01001734.1_pt1 | contig 21946 bp, 17 predicted proteins | sample 1673071 | NCBI WGS metagenome assembly OLPS01 (sample SAMEA3136752, study PRJEB25190) | human gut metagenome | reverse complement strand
AGTTGCCGATGAGGGGGTAGGTCTGGGTGATGATCTGGCCGTAGTAGCTGGGGTCAGTCAGGGTCTCCTCAAAGCCCACCATGCCGGTGGCGAACACCACCTCGCCCACGGTCACGCCCTCGGCACCCATAGACTGCCCGGCAAACACCATACCGTTTGCCAAAAGAAGATATGCGTTCATAGTTTTCCTCGTTTCAACCATTACAGGGTCTGCTTTGCTTCCTGCTTCATCTTGCGGCTGCCCAGGTGCACCAGCGGCAACTTGCCCTCCTTGCAGATGGGGCACTCTTCCGGGGCGTAGTTGGGCAGATCCAGCTTGAGGGCGCTGGCCACGATGGGAATGGGCGACGGAGCCTCGGGCTTGGTGCGGTCCACCACGCAGGTGATGCCCACACAGATGCCGCCGTTCTCCTCGATGACCCGCTTGGTCTCCAGAGAGGAGATGCCGGTGGTCACCACGTCCTCTGCGATGAGGCACTTTTCACCCGGATGGATGGCAAAGCGCTTCAGGGTCATCACGTTGTCCACGCGCTCGGTGAAGATGGCGCGCTTGCCGGTCTGGCGGGCCAGCTCGTAAGCGTACACGATGCCGCCCATGGCCGGGCCGACGATGACATCCACGTCCATCTCCTTGACCTTGTCAGCCACAGCCTTCATCACCTCGGCGCAGCGGTCGGGGTACTGCTGCAGGTAAGCCATCTGGCAGTAAGCGCTGGAATGGCGGCCGGAGGACAGCAGGAAATGCCCCTCCAGGAATGCGTCACAGCTCTTCAGGATCTCAAGTGCTTCACTCATTGTACTTCTCCCTCTCTTTTTAAGTGGTGTATCTTCTCTTTGGGTGGTATTGTACCACGCTTTTACGATATTTGCAAATTTATGCACTATTTTTTATTTTATGTGCATAGCAGCAAGTCATAGGCGAATATTTGCAGGTTTTATTCTGCATGACGGGCGCAGCCGCGGATCTCGTCCAGCGTTTTCACGCCGTTTTTGTCCATCCAGGCTGCCATCTCGTCGGCGATGGTCTCCATGGCGCGGGGGTTCGCAAAGTTTGCTGCGCCCACCTGCACCGCCGCGGCACCTGCCATGATGAACTCCAGGGCGTCCCGGCCGGTGGCAATGCCGCCCAGGCCCACCACCGGGATGTTCACGGCACCCACGGCCTGCCACACCATGCGCAGGGCGATGGGCCGCACCGCCGGGCCGGACAGGCCCGCAAAGATGTTGTTGAACACCGGGCGGCGCTTTTCCAGATCAATGGCGCAGGCCTGGAAGGTGTTGGTCAGGCTGATGGCGTCCGCACCGGCGGCCTCCACAGCCCTGCACATCTCCGGGATGTTCTCGGCCTGGGGGCTCAGCTTGACCATCAGGGGCTTTTTGCAGGCGTCGCGCACCATGCGCACCACCGCACCGGCAGCCTCGGCCTTGACGCCGTAGGCCATGCCGCCCACCTTGACGTTGGGGCAGGAGATGTTCAGCTCCACGATGTCCACGGCGCTGTCGCTCAGCAGCGCGGCACCCTCCACATACTCTTCCTCACTGTGGCCGCCCAGATTGGCGATGGCCACCGTGCCGTATTTCTGCTTCAGCTCCAGCATCTCGTTCAGTTCCACGTCGATGAAGTGCTGCACGCCGGGGTTCTGCAGGCCGATGCTGTTGATGAGGCCGGAGGGGGTCTCCCACAGGCGCTCGCCCTTGTTGCCGTACTGGCCGTGCAGGGTCAGGCCCTTGCCGGAGATGCCGCCGATCTTGGTAAAGTCGGCCAGTTCCTCGTACTCCACACCGTAGCCCACAGTGCCGGATGCACCGATGATGGGGCTGTTCATCGCAAAGCCCAGCAGGTTCGTTTTCAGGTCAGCCATCAGAAGAACACCTCCGTTGCATCAAAGACCGGGCCGTTCTTGCACACGCTCTTGCCTTCCCCGCTCTTCGTCTCGCAGGTGCAGCCCAGGCAGGCACCGATGCCGCAGGCCATCTTCTTTTCCATGCTCACAAAGCAGGGGGTGCCTTTTTCGGCACACAGGCGGGCGGCATTGCGCATCATGACGGTGGGGCCGCACACCAGCACCACGTCGTAGTCCGCCGGGTCGTACAGCTGGGTGACAAAGCCGTGGAAGCCCACCGCGCCGGTGTCGGTGGACACCTTGACGAGGTTTGCGATCTCGCGGTACTCCTCCATGCAGTAGGGGGCATCCCGGAAGCCGAAGAACACATCCGGCTTTGCCCCGGCAGCGGCCAGCTCGCGGGTGAGCTGGAACATGGGCGCAGTGCCGATGCCGCCGCCCACCACGGCGATCTTTTTGTACTTGCTCAGGATGTCCGGCACATCAAAGCCGTTGCCCATGGGGCCGGTAAGCTGGAAGGTATCCTGCTGCTTGAGCTGTGCCAGCTTTTCGGTGCCCTCGCCCACCACCTGATACAAAAACTCGATGGTGCTGCTGTCCGGGTTCCAGCGGTGCACGCTGATGGGACGGGACAGGAAGGGGGCCTCGTCTGCGCCCCAGGAGCGCAGGGTGAAGAACTGGCCTGCGTGGGGGGCGTGGTCACGGTCCGGCCACACCACGGTCAGCAGGCGGATGTCCGGGGCAATGACCTCATTGCGCAGGACGGTGGCTTCACAGCAGGCTGCACGCATGAGCAATGGCCTCCTTCATGTTCACACACTCGTTGTAAGCGGCTTCATCAAAGGCCACGCCGGGCTGCTTCTTGTAGGCCAGCAGGATGCCGCGGCTGGAGTTGACCACGCCGCCGTTGCCCTTGGTGAGGTACTGGGCAATATCCTCGGCCTTGCCGCCCTGTGCGCCGTAGCCGGGGATCAGGAAGAAGCTGTCCTGATACTTTGCACGGATCTCGGTGGCCTCCTCGATGTGGGTGCCGCCGATGACCAGACCGATGGAGGAGTAGCCGTGCTCGCCCATGTAGTCCTTGCCCAGCGCGTTCAGCTTGTCGCCCACCAGATCGTAGACGTGGCGGCCGTCAGCCAGCTTCTCGTACTCAAAGTCCTTGGCACCGCCGTTGGAGGTGCGGCAAAGCACGAACATACCCTTGCCCTGCTTTTCAGCATAGGGCAGATAGGGGCTGATGGAGTCCAGACCCATGTAGGGTGCCAGCGTAACGAAATCGCTCTCAAAATCGCCGGTGAAGTGACCCATGGCGTACATCTCGGCGGTCTTGGCGATATCGCCGCGCTTGATGTCCGCGATCACCGGCACACCGGCCTCGCGCACAGCCTTCAGGGTGTCGGCGTAGGCCTTCATGCCCTCCATGCCCAGCGACTCATAGTAAGCGATCTGCACCTTGTAGCAGCCGGCCACAGCCTTGGTGGCATCAATGAGCTTCTTGTTGAAGCGCACGATGTTCTCGCCCTTGGTCAGGGTGCTGTCCACAAAATCGGCAGGCAGGTAGCTGAAATCGGTGTCCAGACCCACGCACACCGGGCCGCGGGCTTCCACAGCTTCGTACAGTTTGTCCATGTTCGTCATTTGGGTGTCCTCCTGTAAGTCGTATTGTAGAATCCTCTCAGGCGCTTGCGCGCCAGCTCCCCCGAGGGGGGAGCTTTTTCTCTTGAGGGCAACTGTTTCTTTTCGTGATATGCAAACTGCTTTCCGTACTCTCTGAAGCTCCCCCCCTCGGGGAACTTCAGAGAGGGTTTCGTTTTTTACTCCTCAGCCTGATAGGTGATCTTACCGGCCTTGATGGTGGCAAACACCTTGCCGTAGAGCTGTGCACCGTCAAAGGGGGTGTTGTGGCTCTTGGAGTGCAGCTTTTCCTTTTCCACCGTATAGGGGGTGTCCAGATCCACCAGCACAAAGTCGGCATCGAAGCCCGGCTCCAGCTGACCCTTGGCAAGACCCAGGATCTCGGCGGGGCGGGTGCTCATCAGGTGCACCAGCAGCTCCAGCGGCAGACCCTCCTGCTTGCACAGCTTAGTGTAGCACACGCCGAAGGCGGTCTCGCTGCCCACCATACCGGCCATGCCCTTCAGCTTATCTTCCTCAGAGTGAGGTGCGTGGTCGGTGGCAATGGCGTCCACGATGCCGGTACGGATGCCCTCCACCAGCGCCTCCACATCGTCGGCGGTGCGGATGGGCGGGTTGACCCGGTAGTCGCAGGTGTCGTTGGTGAACCACAGGTGGTGGGGGGTCACCTCACAGGTGACGGGTGCGCCCCGCAGCTTTGCCATGCGGATGGCGTCCAGCGCACCCCGGGTGGACACATGGCACATGTGCAGCCGGGTCTGGTAGTACTCGCTCAGCCAGCAGTTGCGCACCGTCTCGATATCCTCGGCCAGACGGTAATCCCACGGGCTGATCTCCATATCCTCGGCGTGGCTCATCACGGTGATGTCCCGCTGGGTGCAGATGGCAAAGGCCCGGGCCATGGTGGCGTTGTCCTGCACACCGTGGCCATCCTCGGTGATGAACTTCACGCTGGCGGGCAGGGTCTTGAGGTGGTCAATGCTCACACCGTCAAAGTTCTCGGTGATGGAGACGGTCTGATTTGCATCGCACAGCCCTACCTCGGCAGCCTTCTGCTCCACCATCATGGCCTGTGCGGCAGAGGAGCAGACGGGCTTTGTGTTGGGCATCAGGTTTACAAAGGTGTAGCCACCGGCAGCAGCGGCACGGCTGCCGGTCTCGATGTCCTCCTTGTACTCAAAGCCCGGGGTGCGCCAGTGGCAGTGCAGATCCACAAATGCGGGCAGCACAGTCAGCCCACCGGCATCCACCACCGTCTCGTTCTCGGCAGCAAGAGCGGAAAGATCCTGCCCTACGGCAGCGATTTTGCCATCCTTTACATAGATCTCCAGCGGCCGTCCCTCGGTGTTCACAGCGTTTGTCAGCAGCATCGCGGTTCCCTCCTGTAATGATATTTTTGTGTGTCAGACGCCCGAAAACGGACAAAAAAAAACTTTTCCCCGCAAAGGGAAAAGCTCATTGCGCAAAAAAAGGAAACAACGAAGCCACGGCAAAACCGGACGCGAACTGCTTGTTCAATTTCGGGTTCTGGGCGCTGCACAGCATGGTGTTTCTCCTTTTCTTGATGGTTGCGTTTTCATTCGTATTATTTTATCATAGAACCGCAAAATGTGTCAATGGCTGTGCGCAAAATCAGGTGCTAAAAGGTTTCTGGCATCTCTCGCCGAATTTTGGACACTCTACCCAAAACCCGGGTCACACGGCAAAATAACTGCCATTTTGTTCCACAATCCCTAGTACAGCACTGTACTTTCGTCTCCTGCTGTGCTATTATAATACGGTAAAGGGAGAGCCCCGCCGCGTGGGCGGGTGTTTATGGGAAAGAGAGGTTTTCCGCATGGGTTTACTTGAGGACGCGCGGAACATCCAGCGCAAGGACCCCGCTGCACGCAGCGTGCTGGAGGTAATGCTGCTGTACCCGGGATTCCACATTCTGGTGTATCACCGCATCGCGCACTGGCTGTACCAGCACAAGCACTTTTTTCTGGCACGGTGGGTCAGCCAGCATGGCCGCCACCGCACCGGCATTGAGATCCACCCGGGTGCCACCATCGGCAAGTGTCTGTTCATCGACCACGGCATGGGCATCGTGTTCGGCGAGACCTGCGAGATCGGGGATAACTGCACCATCTACCACGGGGTAACGCTGGGCGGTACCGGCAAGGATACCGGCAAACGCCACCCCACCTTGGGCAACAACGTGCTTATCGGCGCAGGCACCAAGGTGCTGGGCCCGGTGTTTATCGGAGATAACGCCCGCATCGGCGCAGGCAGCGTGGTGCTGCGCAACCTGCCCGCCAACTGCACCGCCGTGGGCGTACCCGCCGAGGTAGTGCGCATCAACAACAAGGCGGTGAACCCCGCCGACGATCTGGATCAGCAGGATCTGCCGGACATCGTCTCGCAGCGGCTCACCGATCTGGACCGCCGCCTGAGCCAGCTGGAAAAAGCCGCGCAGGGCGATATCCCGCCCACTGCCGCACAGATCGCCGCCCGGCAGCGGAAATAAAAGATTTCTTTGAAAAAAAGAGGAGACAGGCTTCCCGGAAAGGGTCGCCTGTCTCTTTTTTGTTGTCGGCTGCGGTTATAACACCGGCTCACCGTTTTCTTTATTGCAATACATCCGGGCATCGGCCTGCCGGATGGCCTCGGTCAAGGGCTGCACATTGCACACGCCGCCAATGCTTACCGAAAGCCGGAGCTCCGGGTGGCTGGACACCCGCGCTGCCTGCACAGCGTTCTGCACTCGTCGGATGACGCTTTCTACGCCGTCAGGGCAGTTCTGGGGCATCAGCAGCAGAAATTCATCGCCGCCATAGCGGATCAGGATATCAGTCTGACGCAGACAGCTCTGCATGGCTGCGGCCACGGTCTGCAATGCTTCGTCTCCCACCAGATGTCCAAAGCTGTCGTTGACCGACTTGAACTGGTTCACATCGATCATCGCCACGCCGCCGTGCATCTCGCCCCCGGCAAGGAACTTATCAAAATAGCGGCGGGTGTAGGCCCCGGTCAGGGGGTCTACGAAGGCGCTGCGCTCCATGCCGTTGCAGCGGTCCAGCAGCAGCCGGTGGCCGCCCATATCCAGCCAGCGGCCATCCGTCAGCCGGGTGACCATTTCCAGCATACAGCCCCTGCCGCCTACCTCGATATACTTGGAAATGACAAAATAGGCTTCCTCGTCCTTGAACTCGATCTTATTCAGGATGGTCTTGCGGGCGTAGGCTTTGGCGGAGATGCAGTTTTCGCACCGGGTATCCTTGTTCCATACCATGTGGCAATTGCCGGGCTTTTCGGTCAGGATGCCGTCACTGTCCAGCGCAAGCACCTTGCGGTGCTCCGGGTCTACCAGACGCACCACATCAAAGATGCCCTGCAACCGCCGTAGGAACCGGGCGGGATCTTCCTCCGGGTCGATGGCGGTCAGCAGCTCTGCCTGATGCTCCACGCGGTGCTGTTCATCGGTGAGGTGCCCCAGCACGTTCACGCAGCGGCGCACCCCGGCACCGCTCCAGATGGTATGCAGCGCCATCCGGTGCAGGTGCGGCTTCCCATCTCGCTGCACCATGACCGGCAGCACCACGTCCGGTGCTTCCGGCGTGGCGCGGCTGATGGCCTTGGAAAGCTTGCGCCGATCCTGCTCGTTCAAAAAGCTGAGCCCTTTGCCCTGCGCAAAATCGGTTACCTTTTTTTGCTGCATGGGCTCGGCATGGTAATCATACACGGTCACGCTGCCGGCCAGCAGGTCGTAGTCGAACCGGATGCCGCCGCACTGGGCGGCGTAGAAATCCGTGCGTTCCTTTTCCTGTTCCAGCAGCAGCTGGGAGCGGTTCTCCCGGGGCAGCGCCTCCCGGTGCAAAATTTCCTCGGAAAGGCGGTGGGTCTCCTGCCGAAAGCCCCGGTCCCACTCCGATCGGGCCAGCTCGGTGCGCAGCTGCTCCGAGGACTCTTGCAGGCAGCCCAGCAGCAGCGGGTTGAACGCGCCGCACTCGCCGTTCAGGATCATGCGCAGCGCGGTGTCGTGGTCGTAGGCGTGCTTATAGCAGCGCTCGCTGGTCAAAGCGTCGTATACGTCTGCCAGTGCCACCACCTGCGCCGCAATGGGAATCTCATCCCCTTTCAGCCGGTCGGGGTAGCCATTGCCGTCCCAGCGCTCGTGGTGCCAGCGACAGATGGCGTGCGCCACCTGCAAAAGCGGCTCGTCCCGCGCAATCGCCTGTCCCAGATCCTGCAACATCTGTGCGCCCGCCACGGTATGGTTCTTGATAATGGCAAACTCCTCGGCAGTCAGGCGGCCGGGCTTGTTCAGGATCTCCTCCGGGATGACGATCTTGCCGATATCATGCAGCGCCGAAGCGGTGCTGATGAGGGCGATATCGCTTTCATCCAGCTGATAACGGTCGGTCTTTTGCACCAGCTGATGCAAAAGCAGGTCGGTCAGGGTGCGGATGTGCAGGACATGCAGCCCGCTTTCGCTGTTGCGGAACTCCACCACATGGCTCAGGATGCTGATCATCAGCACGCTGTTGTGCTCTTTTTCGTACACCTGATCGGTGACAAGGCGGGTGAGCCGCTTTTGCTTGGCGTACAGCATGAGGATATTCTTCACCCGGCGCAGGATCATAATCCGCTCGAAGGGGCGGCGGATATAGTCTGCCACACCCAGATCATAGGCACGCTCAATGTTGGCGGTATCCTCTGCCGCCGAGATGACGATGACCGGGATCTCGTCCAGCCATGCGTGATACTTCATCACTCGCAGCACGTCAAAGCCATCCATGCCCGGCATCATCAGGTCCAGCAGCAGCAGGGAGATATCCGTGCGCTGCCGCATCAGTTCCACTGCCGCTGCGCCATCCTCCGCCTCCAGATAGTCATAGCCATCGCCCAGTATCTCCTTGAGCAGGGCACGGTTGATCTCGGAATCATCCGCGATCAGAATCTTCGGTTTCTCGTTCATGGCCATGTTTCTCCTTTTGCGGCGCATCCTTCTGCCCCAGCTTTGTTCCGGGTACGCTGCTTGCACTGACCGGATACAGCGGGCTTTCCCCGGCATCCGCTTTTTTTACATTCATTTATACTTTACTGGATTTTACAGCAAAATGCAAGGCTGCGTGCAACATTTCTGCCATTTTCCGGTATTTTCCGCAAACGTTTTCATTCCCGGTTGTATAAATGCAATCCAATTTTTACAGTACCCTTTGCAACCGTTGTTCGAAAGCAAGCCGTTTGTCGTTACAGCCCTTCCTGTGAAAATGCGGTTGCCGCGCTCCGCAGAGCGCTGCAACCGCGAAATATAAACCTTATTTCCGCTGATGATGCGCAAAGCAAAGCGGAGCGCATTCCAAATCGTCCCGCCCCAAAAGAAAAAGGACTGCTGCGCAAAACACGCAGCAGTCCTTTTTAAGTTCACTCTTGGGGCATCATGGCATCAAACCAGCCCATCAGCTCCGCAGCCATCTGCTCCAGCCGGGTCTCCGGCTGCCATGCAGGCTGTGCAGGCTCCGGAGGCAGTGCCTGTTCCGGGGCGCAGAGGCTTTCTTCCGTTTCCGGTGCAGGCTGTTCCGGTGCAGCCTCGCACTGCGGCACAGCCTCGGGGGCTGTATCCGGCTGCGCAGGTGTTTCCGGGGCGGTCTGCTGCATGGCGGCAAGAGCAGCCTCGGCTCTGCGGCAGGCGGCTTCGGCCTTTTCTGCCCGGGCATTGGCCTGTTCCAGCTGCTCCCACGCCTGCTCACAGGCGGCTTCCAGCTCTGCATTATCGTGCTTGAGGGCAAGCAGGGTGCGCTCAAAGGCGAACATCCGGGTCTGATACCGGCGCACCTCGGCGCGTGCCGCAGCCAGCTTGCGGCTCAGCTGCTCTGCCTGTGCCCGGGCGCTTTCCGCCTGTGCTGCGGCAGATGCCTGTACAGCGGCCTGCCGGGCAAATTGTCCGCGCAGGGCACCGGTCTCCCGCTCTGTCTGCACCATGATGCCCTCCCATGCACACCTTGCACGGGGCTTTCGCTGACCGCATGGGCGCAGCTGCCAGCCCCATTGTAGCCTGTAATTACTTCCGCTTGTTCAGAATAGCCAGCAGCTCGTCGTAGTAACGGTTGTCGCTGCTTTCCTCTTCCACGGCCTTCTTTTCAGCCGGAGCAGCAGCCGGGGCGGCATTGGATGCCGGGGCTGCGCTTGCGCCGGTATCGCTGCTGAACACCGCAGACGGCACAGACTGTGCACCGCCCATGGCGTTGTTGATGCTGTTGCGCAGGTCGCTGGCGCTCTTGTTGTCAAAGCCGGTGGCCACAACGGTCACGCGCATCTCGTCGGACAGGTTCTCATCAAAGGCAGTACCCCAGATGATGTTTGCATCGGGATGTGCGCTCTGGGTGATGAGGCCTGCGGCGGTCTCCACGTCCTCCAGACCGATGTCCGGGCTGGAAGTGATGTTGATGATAACGCCGTGCGCACCGGCAATGCTGGTCTCCAGCAGCGGGCTGGAGATAGCAGCCTTGGCGGCGTTCTCGGCCTTGCCTGCACCCTTGGCGCTGCCCACGCCCATGTGGGCGTAGCCGGCATCCTTCATGATGGAGCGCACGTCGGCGAAGTCCAGGTTGATGAAGGCGGGCACGTTGATCAGGGCAGAGATGGACTCAACGCCCTGACGCAGCACGTTATCGGCGGCCTGGAAGGCGTTCATCAGGGTGATCTTTTCCTGACTGATCATCTTCAGGCGCTCGTTGGGGATGACGATCAGGCTGTCAACGTGCATCAGCAGGTTGGCAATGCCCTGCTCGGCCAGACCCATCTTGCGCTTGCCCTCAAAGGAGAAGGGCTTGGTAACGATGCCAACGGTCAGGATGCCCAGATCGTGTGCCACCTCGGCCACAACGGGTGCCGCACCGGTGCCGGTGCCGCCGCCCATACCGGCAGTGATAAAGACCATCTGGGAGCCCTTGAGGGCATTGGCGATCTCGTCCTTGCTTTCTTCAGCGGCACGCTGGCCGATCTCCGGGTCTGCACCCGCACCGCGACCCTTGGTCAACTTGGAACCCAGCTGCACCTTGACCGAGGCATGGTTCTTAGCCAGTGCCTGCTGGTCAGTATTCATGGCGATGAACTCCACGCCCTGCAGGCCATCGCTCACCATGCGGTTCACAGCGTTGCCGCCGCCGCCGCCCACACCGATCACCTTGATCGTCGTAACGTTTTCGTCCAGTTCTTCATCGAGCATCAATGCCATAACTTTGTCCTCCATCGGATTTTTATGTGGAACTGCGCAAATGCCGCACAGAAATTATCATACGATATTTATATAACTGTATCGTATCATTTTTTTGCTCCGATTGCAAGACAAAATTGCTTTTTCGTGGGTGTTTTTTTCACAACCCCACTCCGGGCGGGTATTTCCTGCCAAATCTGTGCGCCCAGCCCCGCCAAAAGCCGGTCAAGGTCTGCATAGCCGCGCCGGACAAACTCCACCCCGCCAAGGCGGCTGCTGCCCCGGGCAGCCAGTGCCGCAAGCGCCAGCGCCGCCCCGCCCCGCAGGTCCGGTGCAGTCAGCTTTGCCCCGCGCAGCGTCCCGCCCGGCTGCACATACAACGTGCGCTCTGCCACCCGGACGTTCGCACCCAGCGTCGCAAAGCCCTCGGCACAGGCAAAACGATGCTCAAACACCCTGTCTTGCAGGCGGCTTTCCCCCTGTGCGCAGAGCATCACCGCCGCCAGCAGCGGGGCGGCGTCCGTGGCAAGGCCCGGGTAGGGCGCTGTGTGCACGTTTCCCGCGCCGCGCAGTGCCCCGAACCGTGAAATGGCGGCAGCATCGCGTGCCCGCTCTACGGTGCAGCCCATTTGTTCCAGAATTTCCAGCAGCGGGGCATACAGCCCGGGCGCACAGCCCGCCAGTTCTACCCTGCCGCCCGCCGCTGCCGCCGCGCAAGCCAGCGTGGAGGCGATGATGCGGTCTGCCACCGGCATAAAGGTGCAACCCGCAAGGCAGCGCTTTCCCTGCACCCGGATGGTGTCGGTGCCTGCGCCCTCCACGCAGCCGCCGCAGGCGTTGAGGAAGGCGGCAAGATCCGTGATCTCCGGCTCTTTTGCAGCGCCATGCAGCACGGTCTGTCCCTGCGCCGTAGCGGCGGCCAGCAGCAGCGTCTCGGTAGCGCCCACACTGGGGAAGGCAAGACAGATCTCCGCGCCCCGCAGCCCCGCCGGGGCGTACAGTGTAAGCTGTCCGGGCGCTGCGGGCAGCTGCCGCACGCCCATCTGCGCCAGCCCCTGCAAATGCAGGTCGATGGGTCTTGCCCCGATACGGCAGCCCCCGGGCAGCACGGTGCTTACCCGCCCCAGCCGCGCCAGCAGCGGCGCACAGAACAGGATGGACGCCCGCATCCGGCCTGCGGCCTCCGGTGCAAGGTCGGTGCGCATAGGCTGCCCCTGCACCACCAGTTCTGTGCCCTGCCAGCCCGCTGTGCAGCCCACGCCCCGCAGCAGGGCAAGACAGTCCTCTACGTCCGTCAGGCGCGGCACATTTTGCAGCCGCGCCGGCCCGCTGCACAGCAGCGAAGCTGCCAGCAGCGGCAGCACACTGTTTTTGGCCGCAGGCACTTCCACCCTGCCCTGCAAAGGCCGCCCGCCCGTAATGATCCAATCCCCAGCCATGCCAAGACCCCCGTTCTGCAAAAGATACCCCATGGTATGCAAAACGAGGGTCTTTGGTCAACAAAATGCGCCGGAAACGGCTTTCCCGCAGTCTGCGGGATTTGTCCGGTCATTTGTCCGCTTTTTTCCGCATTTCCGCGCCGCTCCTGCCCTGCCGCGGCAGGAAATGCAGCCTTTCATCAGCTTTCGCCCCGGGACACCGAAAGCACGATGCCCATCTCGCCCAAAAGCATCATCAGGCTAGTGCCGCCGGAGGAGAAAAAGGGCAAGCTGATGCCGGTGTTGGGGATGGTGTTGGTGACCACCGCGATGTTCAGCACCGCCTGCAATGCTACCTGCACCACAAAGCCCACCACCAGCAACGCGCCAAAGCGGTCCGGTGCGTGCGCCGCCAGCGTGATGCCCCGCCACAGCAGCGCGCTGAACAGCAGAATGACCGCACACGCGCCCAGAAAGCCCAGTTCCTCGCAGAGGATGGAAAAGATGAAGTCGTTCTGGGGCTCGGGCACGAACAGATGCTTCTGGCGGCTGTTGCCCAGCCCCAACCCCGCCGCCCCGCCGGAACCGATGGCATACAGGCTCTGGATGGTCTGGTGTCCATCCCCCAGCGGGTCAGCAAAGGGGTCGAGCCACGAGTTGAGACGGTCGGCGGCGTAGGGTACCAGCTCCGGCATCAGCACGATAGCCGTGCCGATGGCGGCAGCGCCGCCTGCTCCTGCCAGCATGAACCACCGCAGCCCGGTACCACCCACGAACATGAGCACCGCGCCGATGCTCAAAATCAGCACCGTGCCGGAAAGGTGGGGTTCCAGCAGCATGAGCACCGCCACCACCCCCAGCACCAGCGCAAAGGGCACTACCCCCACCGCAAAGCTGCCCATACGGTCGTGGTTCAAAGCGATGATGTGGGCAAACACCAGCACCACCGCGAACTTGGCGATCTCGCTGGGCTGTAATGTGCCAAGCCCCGGCAGCACCAGCCAACGCTTGCAGCCGTTATATTCCGGCATGAACAGCACCGCCGTCAGCAGCACCAGCGAGAGCGCCAACAGCGGCCACGCAAGCTTATGATAGATGTGGTAGTCCACCCGGCTGGCCGTCCACATGGCCACCAGTCCCATGGCGGCGTACAGCAGCTGCGGCCGCACATAGGCAAAGGCGTCCTGCCGCCGGTACAGTGCCACCGCGCTGCTGGCGCTGCACAGCATCACCAGCCCAAAAGCTACCAGCGTGAGCACCAGCACCAGAAAAGGCAGGTCCATGGGCGGCAGCGGCCGCAGCAGCCCTTTGCGGGCAGCAGTTCTGTGCAATCCCGGTCACCTCCGTTTCTGTTATTGTACGCGGATGCGGGGGCGGTTAGTCATACGCACCGCCCCCGGGCGCATAAACTGCCCGCAAAGGGGGTGCTGCCATGCGCGGCTCAAAACCCATGGACGCCCTGCGCACCCTGCCGGAGCGGGCGTTCCGTCTACGGGCACGGCTCATTGCAGTGGGCCTGTGCGCCGTCTGCTTTGCAGGGCTGATCGGGCGGCTGTTCTGGCTGCAATTATGCACCGGCGGCTGGTACTCCCAGCGTGCGCTGGGGCAGCAGCTGCGGGACACCGTTGTGCCCGCCGACCGGGGCAAAATATACAGCGCCGATGGCGCGCTGCTGGCCGCCAACAGCAGCTGCTGGACCCTGCGCGCCAGCCCCCGGGAGATGCCGGAGGATAAGCTTGCCCTTGCCGCCAAGGGGCTTGCGGAGATTCTGGAGCTGGACGAGGCCAAGCTGCTGGAAAAGTTCAGCGACCGGCGCTCCAACGACTGCCTTTTGCGCTACCGGGTGGAGCGGGAAACTGCCGATGCCGTGCGGGATTTCTGCGCAGAGAACGGCATTACCGGCGTGCGCATCAATCAGGACTCCAAGCGCTGGTACCCACAGGGGGAGTTTTTGGCCTCGGTGCTGGGGTTCACCAACGTAGACAACGCCGGGGTCAGCGGGCTGGAGCTCGAATACAACGACACCCTTACCGGGCAGAATGGAGTGGTGCTGACCGCCGTGAACGCCTGGGGCTACACGTTGGCGCAGAGCTACGAGACCGAGCTTGTCCCCGTGGAGGGCTGCGGGCTGCGGCTGACCATCGATGCAAATATTCAACATTATCTTGAAAATGCGTTGAATTATGCGGTGCAGGAGCACCATGTAGCTGCCCGCAGCGTGGGCATCGTGCTGGAGGTGAATACCGGGGCAGTGCTGGCCATGGCTACCACCCCGGCCTACGACCCCAACCAGCCCAGAGTCATCGCCGACAAGGCCGCGCGCGCCGCCGTGGACGCCCTTTCCGGTAAAGAGCGCGCCGCTGCCTTGCAGCTGGCGCAGCAGACCCAGTGGCGCAACAAGGCGGTAAGCGACCTGTACGAGCCGGGCAGCGTGTTCAAGCTCATCACCTGCGCGGCGGCGCTGGATGCCGGAGCCATCACCCGGCACTCCACCTTTTACTGCGGAGACTCTATCTCGGTGGCGGGCACGCGGTTCCACTGCGCCAACCACAAGCGCCACGGCAGCCAGACCGTGGCACAGGCACTGGAAAACTCCTGCAACCAGAGCTTTATCCAGATCGGGGCGCGGCTGGGCAAGCAGGCTTTCTGCGATTATTTTGCCGCCTTCGGCCTGCGGGAACCCACCGGCATCGACCTGCCCGCCGAGCCGAAAAAGAGCCTGTACTACACCGCCGACCGCATGGGGCCGGTAGAGCTGGCCTCCTGCGCCTTCGGGCAGAGCAGTAAGATTTCCTATCTGGAAATGGCTGCCGCCGTCTGCGCGGTGGTGAACGGTGGCAAGCTGATGCAGCCGTATCTGGTCTCGGACATCCTTGCGCCGGACGTCAGTATTTTGCGGCACAACCAGCCGGTCTGCAGGCGGCAGGTCATCCAGCCCGCCACCTCTGCCACCATGCGGGAGATGATGGAGGCAGTGGTGCTGTACGGCGGCGGGCGCAACGCGCAGATCGCGGGCTACCGGGTGGGCGGCAAAAGCGGCACCAGCCAGAAGCTGGACAGCGCCGACGAGAAGGCCCGCATTGCCAGCTTTGTGGCAGTGGCCCCCATCGATGACCCGCAATTTTTGTGTCTGGTCTGTCTGGATGAGCCCCACAGCTGGACCACCGCCGGCGGCAGTCTTTCGGCACCGGTCTGTGCCGAGGTGCTGGAGCAGACGCTGGTGTACAAAGGCGTTCCCCGGGCAGCAGACACCGGCAGCGCAGACGCGCAAGCCGCTGCCCTGCCCGCTGATGGGGACAGCTTTGACGGGGCGTGACGATTTGGAATGCGCGCCGCGTTCGCTTTGCGCATAAACAGCGGAAGAATGATTTTTAATTTGCAATTCTGGAAAATCTGCGGATTTTCCAGAATTGCCTTTTCACGGGAGGGGTCGTGGCGAGAAGCAGCATTTGCAGCGCCGCTTTCTACGAAAGTGCGGCGCTGCGGGCGAGCGCTTGCTCCCCCTCGGGGGAGCTGTCGCGCAGCGACTGAGGGGCTATAAATGGAGAAGCGAAAAAAGCGTTAAAGCGATAGCGCCGACTGGCGCAGCGCTAGCTTTTTTGTGCTTCGACTTCTTCTTTAGGATTGTCAAGGGCGAGCAGCCCTTGGCCTGTTGCGGGGTGGGTGGAGTCCAGAGGTAGGGAGGGGGGAGTCGGAACACCCCTCCCTGCCTCTGGCCCAGCGGAGCGTCTTTGCACGCTGCTGGCAGGCAGAAAGTTGCCCCGCAGAGCGCCACACTTTTCTGGTTCTCTTTTGGTGTCAAAAGAGAACATCTCTCGGCTATATCCTCTTCCCCTCTCCCCTGTTCCACATGGAACAATTCACTTCTCCGCGGCGGCGGTGGGGATGCGGACGGTGTACTCGATGTAGCCGTCCTTCTCTTCCCGGTGGGCGGTGGCGGGCACGCCGTTGTCGGTCATCAGCCGGATGGCGTGGTCGATGGTGTTGACAAAGATGCGCACGTCCCGCACCATGGAGATGCGGTGCCCGGGCTTGGGCGGGCTGTTCAGCAGCTGCTCGATGTAGCTGTCGGTCTGGCGGGCGTTCAGGCGGCGTTTGGCAATGGTGATCAGCGCTTCGCTGCGGCGGTTCTCCGGCAGGCGCAGCACCGCGCGGGCGTGGCGCTCGGTTAGGTTGTTGTCCAGCACAAACTGCCGCTGGTCTGCGGTCAGCTGCAACAGCCGCAGCTTGTTGGCAAAGGTGGGCTGCGCCATGCCCAGACGCTTGGCGGCTTCCGCTTGGGTGCAGTCCCACAGCACCATCACATCCCGCAGCCCCTGCGCCTGTTCAAAGGGGTTCAGGTCGGCGCGCTGGATGTTTTCCAGCAGACCCAGCGCAGCGGTGCGGTCGTCGGCGTAGCTGCACAGGATGGCGGGGATGGTGGTCATCTTTGCCAGCTGGCAGGCGCGCAGCCGCCGCTCCCCTGCCACCAGCTCATAGCCCTCTGCCGTCTTGCGCACCGTGACCGGCTGGAGCAGACCGTTTTCCCGGATGCTCTGCGCCAGCGCCGTAAGCTCCTGCTCGTCAAAGCTTTTCCGCGCCTGAAAGGGCGATGGGTGGATCTGGTCGATGGGCAGAGAGAGTAATTTCCCGGACGTTTTCTTGCGTTCAAACATGATGCTGCCCCTTTCCTGTGAAATAAACCTTCGGTTTTTCCACATTTCTCCGGGAAATCGTGGAAAACCTGTTCAGCTTCAGTGTAGCACACAAAGAAAGACCCCGCCAGAAATTTCGTTCGGCAGGGTCTTACAGGTTGCGTCAAATCATGCGTTATTTCAGCGGGCTTTTTGCAATTTTACCGCCGTTTCTGGGGTATGCTGTCGGGGTTTGCGAAATCTTTTTGCACAAAATCAGCGTGCGGGTGTCGCCGCCGGGCAGGTGCAGGGTGCGGGTCTCGCGGTACTCGCCGCCCAGCTTTTTGATAGCACCCCGGGCGGCGGTCAGCTCCTCTTCCCCGGATGCGCCCTTCATGGCAAGGAAGTTGCCGCCCACCTTTACCAGCGGCAGGCAGTATTCTGCCAGCATGGGCAGGGCTGCCACGGCGCGGGCAGAGGCAAGATCAAACTGCTCCCGCCACACCTTGCGGGCGGCTTCCTCGGCGCGCTCCTTGGCAAACTCCACCCCGGTCAGACCCAGCTGGGCGCAGGCGTACTTCAAAAAATCCACCCGCTTGCCGGTGGGCTCCATCAGGGTCAGCTCCAGCTCCGGTTTGAAGATCTTGGTCACGATGCCCGGAAAGCCCGCCCCGGCACCCACGTCCACCATGCGTCCGGCTACCTCCGGCTGGCTGGCAAACAGCAGGCTGTCGAGGAAATGCTTGTCCTCGATGCCCTCCGGGTCGGTAATGGCGGTCAGGTTGACCTTCTGGTTGTAGTCTACAAGGATCTGGGCAAAGGCATCCAGCTGATCCAGCTGGGTGCCGGTGAGGGCAATGTTCCATGTGGAACACTTTTCCTCCAACCGCTGTTTGTCGATCATAGTGTTTTCCTTTCTGTCAGGTGGTCGGGGTAGCGCAGTCGTTTATTTTATCGCAACTTCGTATTATTTTTGTTGTTTTCCTGCCAGTGCGATGCTCAGCTGCGCCACATCGGAGGGCGAAACGCCGGGGATGCGCCCCGCCTGCCCCAGATTGCGGGGACGGATGCGGGCAAGCTTTTCCCGGGCTTCCAGCGTCAGGCCGGTCAGGGCGGCATACTCGAAATCCTCCGGGATGAGGGTCTTTTCGTGGCGTGCCACCTCCCGGATCATCCGATCCTGCCGGGCGATGTAACCGGCGTACTTGATCTCGGTCTCCAGCCGCTCCGCCAGCATGGGGGTGATCTCCTCTCCCCAGCCGATGATGCCCGCCACCAGCGGGTAGCTGATCTCGGGGCGGCGCAGCAGCTCCTCGGCAATGCCGCCCTCGGCGGCGGGGGCAAGACCGGCGGCTTCCATGGCGGCGCGCAGGTCGGCAGTGCGCAGATGCGTCTCGTGCAGGCGGCGGCGCTCGGCTTCCAAAATCTGCTGGGTGTGCTGGTACTTTGCCCAGCGGTCATCCTGCACAAGGCCGTATTCCCTGCCGATGGGGGTCAGGCGCTGGTCGGCGTTGTCCTGCCGCAGGGTCAGCCGGTACTCGCTGCGGCTGGTCATCATGCGGTAGGGGTCCATGACGCCCTTGGTGACAAGGTCGTCCACCAGTGTTCCCAGATAGCTGGTGTGCCGGGGCAGCACCAGCTGCTCTAAGCCCAGCGCGTTGCGGGCGGCGTTCAGACCCGCCAGCAGACCCTGCGCGGCGGCTTCCTCGTAGCCGGAGGTGCCGTTGAACTGCCCTGCCCCGTACAGACCCCGCACCACCTTGCTTTCCAGCGTGGCTTCCAGACTGGTGGGGTCTACGCAGTCGTACTCGATGGCGTAGGCAGGGCGCATGATCTCCAGATGCTCAAAGCCTTTGATGCTGTGGTAAAAGGCGTTCTGCACGTCCTCCGGCAGGCTGCTGGACGCACCCTGCAAATACATTTCCTCGGTGTTCTCACCGCAGGGCTCTACAAACAGCGGGTGACGGTCCTTTCCGGAGAAGCGCACCACCTTATCCTCAATGGAGGGGCAGTAGCGCGGGCCGACACCCTCGATCATGCCGCCGTACAGCGGGCTGCGCTGGATATTGTCCAGAATGATCTTGTGGGTCTCAGGGTTCGTGTAGGCGATCCAGCATTCCACCTTGTTGTGCATGGGTGCATCGGTCAAAAAGCTGAAGGGCTGCAATTCGCTGTCCGGGTCGCCGGGCTGGCATTCCAGCTTGGAAAAATCAATGCTGCGGCGGTGCACCCGGGCAGGGGTGCCGGTCTTGAACCGGCGCAGCGGCAGACCGGCGGCTTTCAGGCTGTCGGTCAGGGCGTTGGCGGCGTGCATGCCGTCCGGGCCGGAGGCATACCACGCATCGCCCACAAAAATTTTGCCGCCGAGGTTCGTACCGGTGGCAAGCACCACGCACTTGGCGGTGTATTCGCCGTGCAGCTGGGTGACAACGCCCTTCACATGGCCGTTTTCCACTTCCAGCGCCACCACCTCAGCCTGATGGATGGCCAGACCCGGGGTCTGTTCCAGCGCGTGCTTCATGTATTCGTTGTAGCGGCGGCGGTCGGTCTGCACCCGCAGTGCGTGCACGGCGGGGCCTTTGCCCTTGTTCAGCATCCGGCTTTGCAGATAGGTGGCGTCTGCCGCCAGACCCATCACGCCGCCCAGCGCGTCCACCTCCCGCACCAGCGTGCCCTTGGCAGTGCCGCCAATGCTGGGGTTGCAGGGCATATTGCCGATGGCGTCCAGACTCATGGTAAAGACGGCCGTTTTTGCGCCCAGCACAGCAGCTGCATGGGCGGCTTCGATGCCCGCATGGCCAGCGCCGATGACAATGACATCATAATCTCCTAAGTGGTTCATATACTTTCGGGTTTCCTCTAATCAATGATTTGAATTTATTTCCCCACACAGAACCGCTCGAACACCTGTTCGATGACGGCTTCCGAGGCGTTTTCGCCGGTCAGGTCGCAGAGCGCGTCCAGCGCATCATCCACGCAGACCGAAACGGCGTCCAGCCCAAATCCGCCTGCGGCGGCATCCAGTGCACCGGCTACGGCGTCCCGGGCGCGGAGGGCAGCAGAAAGCTGCCGCTGCCCGGACAGGCTGGCGGCATGGGGGTCGATGCTGCCGGTACCCAGCAGCCGCGCCACCGCAGCGGCGATGACCTTGCGGCTCCCCTCTTCCCGGCAGCAGACCGGCAGCACCATGGCAAAATAGGGGGCGATGAGCTCTGCATCGAACTGGGTGGGCTTGTCCTCTTTGTTGACAAGGGCAATGGCGGGGCGACCGGCGCAGCGCTGCGCCAGCGCCAAGTCCTCCCGGCTGGGCGGCTCGGAGCCGTCAAAGACGGCTAAGATTAGTCCCGCTTCTTCCAGTTTTTTCCAGCTGCGGCGGATACCCTCGGCTTCAATGGCGTCCTCGGTCTCCCGCAGACCGGCGGTGTCGAAGAGGTTCAGCCGGATATCCCCCAGCTGCACCGCCTGCTCCACCACATCACGGGTTGTGCCCGCTACCGGGGTGACGATGGCGCGGTCGAACCCTGCCAGCAGGTTCAGCAAGGTGGACTTACCCGCGTTGGGGCGTCCCACGATGGCGCAGTCCACACCCTCGCGCAGCACCGCACCGGCATCGTAACTACGGATAAGGCCGTCCAGCTCTTCCCGCACCGCGCCCAGCACGGTACGCAGGTGGGCGGGGTCCAGCTCCGGGACATCCTCCTCCGGGAAGTCCACCCAAGCAGCCAGATGCGCCTGCAGGGCGGTCAGCTGGGCTTTCTGAGCGTTGATTTTTTTCGCCAGTGCGCCGCCCAGTGCGGCGTTTGCCAGCGCTGCCCCCCGCCGTCCGTCTGCCGCAATCAAGTCCATGACCGCTTCCGCCTGGGTCAGACCCAGCTTGCCGTTCAGAAAGGCACGGCGGGTGTACTCGCCGGGGGCGGCAGGCTGCGCGCCCGCTGCAAGGCAGGCTTCCACCAGCCGCCGCGCCACCGCGCTGCCGCCGTGGCAGGAAAGCTCCACCACATCCTCGCCGGTATAGCTGTGGGGCGCACGGAAAAACAGAGCAACGCCCTCGTCAAAGGCTTCTTCCCTGTCCACGAAATGCCCGAACAGTGCGGTGTAGCCCTTAGCCTGTTCCACCTTTTTTGCCGGGTTTGCCGGGTGGAACACCCGGGCAGCCACGGCATAGCTCTCTGCGCCGGACAGGCGCACCACGGCAATGCCGCCCGCCCCGGGGGGCGTTGCGATGGCGGCAATGGTCGATCCCTGCATACTGCATCCTTTCCGCGCACCCGTCCTGCGGGTGCGCTATGCTGGTGCGCCCGGCACGGCAGACCTGCCGCAGCGCACACTTTCTGATTTTACAGTCTATTTTACCACGTTTTTGCACAAAAAGATACACCCGCCGCGCGGTTTTTCCACATCTTCCAAAATGTTTGTGGAAAAAAGGAATGAAAATGGTGGGCAGCATCCTCGCCCTCTCAGTCAAGCCCTGTCGGGCTTGCCAGCTCTCCCAAGGGGAGAGCCCTTGGCATAGCGGTATAGTTTCAGGCTCAAGTGCAGAGTTTGTGGTTTCGCCAGAGCCTCTCCCTTTGGGAGAGGTGGATTTGCGAAGCAAAGACGGAGAGGGCGAGGATGCTTGCCTGAGAACGAACCCTCTCAGTCTCGCTACCGCTCGCCAGCTCCCTCGAGGAGGGAGCCTTTGGCATGGCGGCACTGTTTCCGGCTGAAGCGCAAAGCTTGCGGGCGTACCCGCTCCCCCTTGGGGGAGCTGTCGCGCAGCGACTGAGGGGCTATAAATGGAGAAGCGAAAAAAGCGTTAAAGCGATAGCGCCGACTGGCGCAGCGCTAGCTTTTTTGTGCTTCGACTTCTTCTTTAGGATCGTCAAGGGCGTGCAGCCCTTGACCCGTTGCGGGGTGGGTGGAGTCCAGAGGTAGGGAGGGGGGGAATCGGAACACCCCTCCCTACCTCTGGCCCAGCGGAGCGTCTTTGCACGCTAAAAATAAGCAGAAAGTCACCCCGCGGAGCTCAATGCACTTTTCCGGTTCTCTTTTGGTGTCAAAAGAGAACATCCCACGCGCTTTTGCAATAAGTTGCAAAAAAAGAAACCACTGCACAAAAGCTGTGCAATGGTTTCTCTTGTTACTGTATCAAACAGTCAGAGCAGGATCAGACGAGCTCCAGAACTGCCATCTCAGCTGCATCGCCGCGGCGAGCGCCGATCTTGATGATGCGGGTGTAGCCGCCGTTGCGGTCAG
>OLPS01001684.1_pt1 | contig 22437 bp, 19 predicted proteins | sample 1673071 | NCBI WGS metagenome assembly OLPS01 (sample SAMEA3136752, study PRJEB25190) | human gut metagenome | reverse complement strand
CGGCGGGAAGAGAGGGTTGGAGTTCTCTTATGTAGATACTGCAGATGCAGATCTTGTAGAAGCAGGTATCCGGGAGAATACAAAAGCACTTTATATCGAGACACCAAGTAACCCGACCATGCGTGTCACAGATCTCAGAAAGATGAAAGAAATCGCAGATAAACATGATCTGAAGATTATTGTTGACAATACATTTCTTTCACCATTATTTCAAAGACCGATTGAACTGGGAGCAGATCTGGTCATCCACAGCGGGACAAAATTCCTTGGTGGACATAATGACACACTGGCAGGATTCCTGTGCTCGGCGGATGAAGAGACAGCGAAGAAGATCCGTTATATATATAAGACAGTCGGAAGCTGTCTTGCACCATTTGACAGCTATCTGATCTTGCGTGGAATTAAGACATTGTCTGTAAGATTAAGAGCACAGCAGGATAATGCGATGAAGATTGCGAACTGGTTAAAAGGACATGAAAAAGTAAAACAGGTCTATTATGTAGGATTGAAAGAGCATCCGGGGTATGGAGTAAATGCATCACAGGCAAGCGGATTCGGAAGTATGATTTCTTTCAAAGTAGATAGTGAAGCAACAGCAAGGAAACTCCTGGAAAGTGTGAAACTGATCGCTTATGCAGAAAGTCTCGGAGGCGTAGAGTCACTGATCACTTACCCGATGCTTCAGACACATGGAGATCTGCCGGTAGAAGTGAGAGAGAAACTTGGAATTACAGAAGATTTCTTAAGATTGTCAGTTGGAATTGAAAATGCAGATGATCTAATCGCAGATCTTGAGCAGGCACTTGCGTAGGAGGAATCACAGATGAAGTTCGATTTTGATAAAGTAGTGGACAGACACGGAACAAAATGTCTGAAATATGATTTTGCCAAAGAAAGAGGAAGAAGCGACGACATGCTTCCGCTCTGGGTAGCGGATATGGATTTCCCGACAGCACCGGGAATCCAGGAAAAGTTAAGTGAGGCAGTGGCACACGGAATTTACGGATACAGCGAAGGAAAAGATGATTACTTCCAGGCAGCAGCCGGATGGTATGAGAAGCATTTCGGATGGAAAGTAGAAAAAGAATGGCTGATCAAGACACCGGGCGTGGTGTTCGCACTTGCAATGGCAGTAAAGGCTTACACAGAAGAAGGAGATGCAGTGCTTTTGCAGCAGCCGGTTTATTATCCGTTCAGTGAAGTTATTACAGATAATCACAGACGCCTGATCAATAACCCGCTTCAGCAGATCGACGGACATTATGAGATCAACTTTGAAGAATTCGAGCAGAAGATCGTCGATGAAAATGTCAAATTATTCCTGATGTGCAGTCCGCACAATCCGGTCGGACGTGTCTGGAAAGAGTGGGAACTTCGTAAGATCGGAGATATCTGTCTGAAGCATAACGTACTGGTAGTCAGTGATGAGATCCACAGTGACTTTACATATGGAGACAATGTACACCATGTATTTGCAGCGCTGGATGAGAGATATGCTGCAATCACTACAACCTGTACTGCGCCAAGTAAGACATTTAACATTGCAGGACTTCAGATTTCCAATATCTGGATCTCGAACCCGGAACTTCGTGCAAGATTCCAGGCAGAAGTGACGGCTGCCGGATACAGCCAGGTGAACCTGATGGGACTGGTGGCATGCCAGGCAGCATATGAGACAGGAGAAGAATGGTTAAAAGAACTGAAGATCTATCTGGCAGAAAATCTGGATTATGTGCGTACATTCTTAAAAGAAGAACTGCCGGAGATCAAGCTGACAGAGCCGGAAGGGACTTACCTTCTGTGGCTGGATTTCAAGAGTCTCGGTATGAAAGAAGAGCAGTTAAAAGATCTGGTGGAGAACAAAGCGAAGCTGTGGCTCGACAGCGGGGCCATGTTCGGACCGGACGGAGAAGGATTTGAGCGTATAAATATTGCGTGTCCGCGAGAAATTTTAAAACAGGCATTGACACAACTGGCTGAATCAGTGCATGATAGATAAGTGAAAATACGTTAAAGAAGGGAATTTTTCATGAAGAATCCACTGCACTATCAATTTTCCGAGTATGACTGCGGACCGACAACTATGCAGAATGCAATCAGTTTTTTATTTGAGAGGGAGGAAATCCCGCCGGAGATATTACGAAATATCATGTTATATTGTCTGGACTGTTATAGTTCTGACGGCAATCCGGGTGAAAGCGGAACTTCCTGTGCGGCAATGATGTTCTTAAGTAACTGGCTGAACAGCATGGGAAATATTGACAAGCTGGCGGTTTCCAGCAAATATCTGTCCGGAAAGTCAGTCTATATCGGAAATGAAAGTTACGTGAACGATGCATTAAAACGCGGTGGTGCAGTTGTGTTGCGTCTGTATACAGATGAGTGGCATTATGTGTTGCTGACCGGAATAGATGGTAAAAATGTGCGGATGTTTGATCCTTATTACTGCGACCAGGAGTATGAACAGAAAGATATCATCAGAGTGTTGGATCAGCCTACATGTTGTAACCGGATCGTACCGTGGAAGTATTTTAATAAGACGGCACTTAACATGTATTCCCTTGGACCGTACGATGGGCGGGAAGCTGTTATTTTATTTAATGAAAAGACAAGACTTACGGAAGAAGAGACCATCGAATACTTTATTTAGAGGTGAAAGTCGGAAATGAACGAAGAAATCAAAAATGAAATCCAAAAACTGAAAAAGGAAAAAGATGCTGTAATTCTGGCACATTATTATGTAGATGGGGAAGTGCAGGAGATTGCAGACTATGTAGGAGACTCTTATTATCTTGCAGAGATTGCAACCAAAGTTCCGGAGAGCACGATTGTTTTCTGTGGGGTCTCTTTCATGGGAGAAAGTGCGAAGATCCTGAATCCAAAGAAGAGAGTCGTAATGGCAGACGGTCATGCAGACTGTCCGATGGCACACATGGTAGACGTAGATAAGATCAGGGAAGTGAGAAATGAATACCCGGATGTATCTGTAGTCTGTTATGTGAACTCAACCGCAGAGATCAAAGCAGAGTCAGACGTATGTGTAACATCGTCAAATGCACTGAAGATCGTGAAGAATCTTCCGAATAAAGATATCTTCTTTATCCCGGATGAGAATCTTGGTCGTTTCGTGGCAAGCCAGCTTCCGGAGAAGCACTTCATCTTTAATGATGGATTCTGCCATGTACATACGAGTATACACAAAGAAGAACTTCAGAAAGCCAAAGAGGCGCATCCGGAAGCACTCGTACTGACACATCCGGAATGTACAGGAGATATTCTGGAATTATCTGATTTTATTGGAAGTACTTCGCAGATTATCGATTATGCTACAAAATCAGAAAATAACACATTTATCATCTGCACAGAAATGGGAGTATTCTATGAATTGCATCAGAAAAATCCGGAGAAGAAATTCTACTCCGTAGGGCACAGACAGTTCTGTCCGAATATGAAGATGGTGCGTCTGGAAGGTGTGAAGGAAGCACTTGAGACCATGCAGCCGGAGGTAAATCTGGATGAGGAGATGCGCCAGAAAGCAGCACTTCCACTGGAGAAGATGCTGAAGCTGGCAGCGCAGTAAGCCAGGGGGACAGGTAAAGTGGCTTTTTTAGTGTCCCAGGTGGCTCTAGTAAAAAAAGAAAATAATTAAGAGAAAGACTTCGTATCTGATGTAGGATGCGAAGTCTTTGTTAGTATATCAAAGTATATAAGAGAAGTTGTTAGTGGCAGATTCTGTAGATGAGTTATTAAAATCAATAAAACAATTAAAATGATTGTTTTTTGTTTACAAATAATAGAGGTTGTTTCATAATTTTTTCGGAGAAAGTCTGTATAAAAGCATGTATAGAATCCCCGATCATGAGGAAAGATTACGTTTCTTAGTGCAACAGGTGGAACGAATAACGGGACTTCAGAATTTTGGAGTATATATGAACAAACTGCTGATGATAGATGCATTTTTCCTGAATGAAGACCGGCATATGCATAACATAGCCGTCTTGATGAATGGAAAAGGTGATTATGCATACTGCCCGATCTTTGATAATGGAGCAGGGCTTTTAGCAGATACAACGATGGATTATCCTTTGACGGGAGATATTTACACACTTATGGAGAAGGTTCAGGCGAAAACAATATGTAATGCATTCGATGAACAATTAGATATTTCCGAATCTTTATATAAAATGAATCTAAAGTTCCGTTTTACAAAAAAAGACGTGACAGAATTGCTTGAAAACGCAGAAGGCTATTCAGATGAGATACGAAAACGGGTGGAAACGATTATATTTGCACAAATGCGGAAATATCCTTATTTGTTTTTGAAGACGTAGAGAAGTATAATGGGGAAAGAACGGTAGAAATAAGTAATTGTTAAGGAATAAAGGAGAAGATAAAAATTATGATAAATGAAAGAATCGAAATCTGGAAAAAAGAAGAGTATCATTATCCGGCAGCACATGGCTTTATACCGGTGATGTTCAGCTATATTCATGAGGATGAAAAGAAGCATCCGGCAATGATCATCGCACCGGGCGGCGCATACCGGGAAGTATCCCCATCGGAAGCGCACCTGCCGGCAATGGAATTCTATGGTGCAGGGTACAATGTATTCGTTCTGGAATATACGATTAATCAGTTAGATGAAGCACCGCTGAAGATGCAGCCGTTACACGATATCTCAAGAGCAATCCGCATGATTCGTTCACGTGCAGAGGAATTCCATATCAGACCAGACAGAATCGCAGTCTGCGGATTCTCAGCAGGAGCACATCTGTGTGGAAGCCTTTGTGTACATAATAAAGATGTGGAAGATCCGGAAGAAGCATATCAGAACATATCCAACCGCCCAGATGCGGCGATTCTGTCTTATCCGGTCATCACTTCAGGAAAATATGCACACAGAGATTCATTTGTCGCACTGTTTGGAAAAGAGCCGTCAGAGCAGGAACTGGACTATATGTCGCTGGAAAATCATGTGACAAAAGATACACCGCCATGTTTCCTGTGGCAGACCGTAACAGATCAGACAGTTCCGGTGGAGAACAGTTATCTCTTTGCACAAGCTTGTGCACAGGCTGGTGTACCATTTGCACAGCATGTATTTTCAGAAGGAATCCATGGACTATCTGTGGCAACCGAAGAGTGGTTAGAGCAGAATATAGGACAGGAAGAAGGAAAAAGATATACACAGGAACAGGTGCAGATGCTTGCAGAGGCAATCGAGGCCGGAGAGACTCCATTTCCAAAGGAAAAAGGAGAGGAACTTCTGGTGAAGTTCGGTATCGGACGTAAAAAGCCGGCAAGATGGACGGAAAAGCAGAAAGAGGGAATCCGCAAAACGCTGAAAGAAGTACAGAGCTGGACGCAGCTTGCAGAAGTGTGGATGGAGAAATATCTGAAAGTGGAATAGAGGAGAATAAAGGGTATAGGCATTTCAAAACAGTGTGGCAATCGAATCTATAAACTGGAAATTACTTGTAGTACTAAATTGATAATTGTATAATAGTGAGAAAAGAAGGAACAAGAAAATTGATATAGGATAAGAGATAAAATGGAGTTATACAATGGACGCCCGGAAGACACATCCGGACGAAAAGAAAAAGAAATAAAAGTTTACGATATACTGGACAGTCTGCATATCCCCTACATCAGAGCGGATCACGAAGCGGTCATGACAATGGAAGCCTGTGAAGAGATTGATAAAGCGCTGGGAATGGAGATCTGTAAGAATCTGTTCTTATGTAATCGGAAGAAAACGTCATATTATCTGCTTTTGATGCCAGGAAACAAAGCGCTCAAGACAAAAGAACTGTCACAGCAGATCCCGACCACGAGATTATCCTTTGCATCGGGAGAAGACATGGAAACATATCTGAATGTAACGCCGGGCTCAGCTACTGTCATGGGACTGATCTTTGATCAGAAGAATAAAGTGCAGCTTCTGGTGGATGAGGAACTTCTGGAACAGGAAGAATTCGGATGTCATCCATGTGTGAACACTTCCAGTATCAAGATGAAGACAGCGGATGTATTTGATAAATTTCTGAAAGAAATCCATCATGATTATATTATGGTGAAGCTTTCGGATGGAAATGAACAGGAGTAATAAAAATGGATAAACAAGAACTGGCACTGGTGGTCATCGACCGCCTGAAAAAAGAATACCCGGATGCGGACTGTACGCTGGATTATGACGATGCGTGGAAACTGCTGGTCAGTGTACGTCTGGCAGCACAGTGCACGGATGCGAGAGTCAATGTAGTAGTAGAAGGCTTATATGCAAAGTACCCGGATGTCAACGCACTGGCAGAAGCAACACCGGAAGAGATTGAAGAAATCGTAAGACCATGTGGACTTGGAAAGAGTAAGGCGAGAGATATCAGTGCCTGTATGCGTATACTCCGTGATGAATATGGTGGAAAAGTTCCGGATGATTTTAATAAATTGTTGAAACTTCCGGGAGTCGGAAGAAAGAGTGCGAACCTGATCATGGGGGATGTGTTCGGCAAACCGGCGATTGTTACGGATACGCATTGCATCAGACTCTGTAACCGGATCGGTCTGGTAGATGGAATCAAGGAACCGAAGAAAGTTGAGATGGAACTTTGGAAGATTATCCCGCCGGAAGAAGGCAGTGATTTCTGCCACAGGCTGGTATATCACGGAAGAGACGTCTGTACAGCGAGGACGAAGCCGCATTGTGAGAAATGCTGTCTGGCAGATATCTGTGGGAAACATATTTAAGTAAATGCATTTATGAAAATAAAGCTTGCGCAGGTAAAATGAAATTCATATAATAGTTTTAGAGACGAGGGAGTAGCATAGGAAATGTGTTACTCTCTTTTTTAGCAGGAAAGGATTGAGGATTATGGCAGATGTAGTAAGTATATTAGACGAATTACAAAACAAAGCATTAAAAGACGAAAAGTTAAAACAACAGCTCCTCGTAACCAGAACAGAAGCAGACCCGCTATCTGCCTTCTGCAAGACCTGCCGGAATCTTGGTTACGAATTATACGAAATGGAATTGATTGCGGCAGGAGAAGAATTCCATGCCGCAATGAAAAGAAGCACCAATGGCGGAGGGGAGAACTCGCCGATGATCGAGGCTGAAGATGATTTCTATGAATTGTTCTTCGCAAATCTTGAAGATCATTAACCAAGGATTTTCTTCATATCCTCTTCCACAGTACTGATCTTCTGAATATTATAATTCTCCACCAGTATCTTCCATACATTTTCAGAGAGGAATGCAGGAAGTGTTGGACCAAGCAGGATATTTTTCACACCGAGAGATAATAACGTAAGCAGGATACATACGGCCTTCTGTTCATACCAGGAAAGAACCAGGGTGAGCGGGAGGTCATTTACGGTGCAGTCAAAGACTTCCGCAAGTGCAAGAGCAACTTTAATAGCGCTATAAGCATCATTACATTGCCCCATGTCCAAGATCCTTGGAATACCGTCGATGGAACCAAGATCCAGGTCATTCAACCGGTATTTTCCGCAGGCAAGAGTCAGAATCAAGGTGTCCATAGGTGCAGCTTTGGCGAAATCCGTATAATAGCTGCGTCCTGGAGCGGCACCGTCGCATCCGCCGACCAGAAAGATATGGCGGATCTTGCCGGCCTTTATAAGTTCCACGATATGCCCGGCATTAGAAAGAACAGCATTGTGGGCGAATCCGGTTGTGACTGTAGACCCGCCATTGATTCCGGTCATCGGATGATCTTCCGGATATCCCTTGCATTCTAGAGCTTTCTCAATAACCGGAGTGAAATCTTTGTCCTCTCCGATATGCACCAGATCCGGATATGACACGATGGAGGTGGTAAATACCCGGTCGCAGTAACTCTGACGGACCGGCATCAGACAGTTGGTAGTAAATAAAATAGGTGCCGGAATGTTGTGAAATTCCGACTGCTGACTCTGCCAGGCAGTTCCAAAGTTTCCTTTTAAATGAGAATATTTCTTTAATTCCGGATATCCATGTGCCGGAAGCATCTCACTGTGGGTGTAGATATTGATTCCTTTTCCTTCCGTCTGCTTTAATAACAGTTCCATATCATGAAGATCATGTCCGCTGACAACGATGAAAGGCCCCTTTTCGATGGTCAGAGGAACTTCTGTCGGTACCGGATTGCCATAAGTGCCGGAGTTTGCATGATCCAGAAGCTCCATGCAGCGAAAATTAATCTCGCCCGTTTTTAATACGAGTGCAAGTAATTCGTCACTGCTCTTTTCCGAAGCGATGGCTTCGAGCCCTTCATAGAAGAAATCAAGGACATTTTTGTCTACATAATCCAACGCATAAGCATGATAGGCATAAGCAGCCATGCCGCGCAGCCCGAAAAGGATCAGAGACTTTAAAGACCGGATATCTTCCTGATCTTCCCAGATATGGCGGACATCATAATTCATGATATCTGGATAAATCCGGTCCTTTTCAACATTTACTTCGTGAATAAGTTTGATGATCGTATCATTGAAAAAATTAACATTGGTAATGGTGGTGAATAACCCTTTTAAGATAAGTTCATCCGCATGTTCGAAAGAAGCGTCCGGATTCAGGGCAAGCTTTTTACACACGGCACGTGACAGGCCGATCAGCGCACTGGTGAGCTCATCTTGATAATTGGCGGTGTCACTTTTCTTTCCACAGACACCGGCACGCCCTTCACATCCGGAATTATGAGCGGTCTGCTGACACTGGAAACAAAACATTTCTTCCATAATAAATACCTTCCTTGCTATATATTTATGACAGAATTAGTATGTTCCCACTGAATAAAAAATATGCAGGGAAAATTAACCCTGCATATTTTTAAAAGAATCGAAAAGTTCCATGTCATCGGCTTTCAACTTGACATTGGTACAATAATTTTTCCCTTCCGGTGTGGTCACATTGATCTCAATGATCGTTCCTTCCACCAACGCATCCTGTGATACTGCGCGTAAAAACATCGGAAATTTTGGGTGGTTGGCACGAAAACGATCCATACCTGATTTTATCTTCTGCATCATGGTGATCTGACGGAAATCCATGTGTTTGTCCTCCTTTATTTCAGAAACTGAAACAATTATACTGAAAAAGAATCGGAAAGTCAAAAGGATTTCTCCATGAAAGAGGGGATTGTAAAGATAGGATGAAAGATAGAGACAAATGTGATAAGATAGTAAAACATAGTGGGTGTGGGAAAGTCTGCGGATCAAAAAAGTAATGAGTAGAAAAGAAACGGACAAAAAAAGACAGAATGTAAGGAGTCGGGGCAGAATGAGTAAGGCAATCAAAGAAGCAGAAAAGATACTGAAACAATACTATGGCTATGATCATTTCCGGGAGGGACAGATCCCTGTGATAGAAGCGGTACTGGAAGGCAGGGATGTGCTTGGAATCATGCCGACCGGAGCAGGAAAGTCGGTATGTTATCAGGTGCCGGCACTTATGATGAAAGGAATTACGATCGTAATCTCGCCGCTGATCTCACTCATGAAAGATCAGGTTGGAACGCTGAACCAGATGGGTGTCCATGCAGCTTTCTTAAATAGTTCTCTGACTTCCGGACAGTATTACAAAGCACTGCAGCTTGCAAAACAGGGGAGATACAAGATCATATACGTGGCACCGGAACGGTTGGAAACCGAGAGCTTTCTGGATTTTGCACTCTCTGAGCAGGTGCAGATATCTTTTGTAGCGGTAGATGAGGCGCACTGCGTATCGCAGTGGGGACAGGATTTCCGTCCAGGCTATCTCAAGATCCTGGATTTTCTGGACCGTCTGTCATACCGCCCGGTGGTCGGTGCATATACGGCGACAGCGACGGCAGAAGTAAGAGAAGACATCCTTGATATCTTAAGGCTTCAGAATCCATATGTGGAAACAACCGGGTTCGATCGTGGAAATCTTTTCTTTGCAGTTAAGAAGCCTGTGGATAAGTATAAGGAACTGGTCAGTTATCTGAAGGAAAAAGGATACGATACATCCGGTGACAGCGGAATTATATATTGCCTGACGAGAAAGAGCGTGGAACAGGTAAGCTTTGATCTGAGAAATGAAGGATTTTCCGTGACCAGATATCATGCCGGACTATCGGATGAGGAACGGAAGGAAAATCAGGAGAATTTTATATACGGAAAGCGGCAGATCATGGTGGCGACAAATGCATTCGGAATGGGAATCGACAAGCCGGATGTACGCTTTGTCATTCATTATAATATGCCGAAAAATATGGAAAGCTATTATCAGGAGGCCGGACGTGCAGGAAGAGACGGGGAGCCGTCAGAATGCATTCTTTATTATGAGCCAAGGGATGTAAGGACGAACCGTCTGTTTATTGAAAATGGAGAAGAGAACAGTGAGTTGGATGAAGAGACGCGTAAAATCGTAAAAGAACGGGATCTGGAACGCCTGAAACAGATGACATTTTACTGCTTTACATCAGAATGCTTAAGACAATATATCTTGAATTACTTTGGAGAAAAGAGCAGTTCTTATTGCGGAAACTGTCTGAACTGCCAGACACAGTTTGAAGAGGTAGATATCACATTGGAGGCGAATACAATCCTGCGGTGTCTGGATGCACTGGACTGGAATTACGGGGCAGCGACGGTGATCGATATCGTGCACGGCGGAAAGAGTCAGAAGATCCTGGGCAAGAATCTGGATAAGAATCCGGAATATGCAGTGTTAAGTGAGCGGACGGTTCCGAGATTACGACAGATATTAAGGGAATTACAGTTCCGCGAATATGTGGAAGAAAAGGGCGAACAATATCCGGTGATCTGTCTGACACCGGAAGGGAAAGCATTTATGAAAACGGAAGAACCGCTGATCATGAAGCTTCCGAAAGAAGAGACAGAAAAGAAATCTGAATCAAAAGAGAAAAAGAACAGACGCAAAAAAGGCTCAGTGGCAGCGGAACTTTCAGAAAAAGATGCAGAATTATTCGAAAGCTTACGGGAACTCAGACGTGAGATCGCATCGGAAGAAAAGGTACCGCCGTATATGGTATTTGCAGATAAGACGCTTGCCGGTATGTGTGTAATGCGTCCGGCGACACGGGATGAGATGTTGGAAGTATCGGGTGTCGGAGAGCATAAACTGGAAAAGTATGGAGATAGATTCTTAGAAATTCTCAGAAAGGGATAATAGATATGGCAAAAAAGAAAATATATGCAGTAAGAAAAGGACATAAGACAGGATTATTTGAGACCTGGGCAGAGTGTCAGAAAGCGACGTCCGGATACTCCGGAGCAGAGTTCAGAGGCTTTACAGACAGGGAAGAAGCCATGGCATTCTTGCAAATGTCAACTACTGTAAATGTATCTAAGGATGAAGAAAAAGAAGCAGCAGGAATTGTTGAAGTGCCGGAAAATATGGTGATTGCCTATGTGGACGGAAGCTTTGAAAAAAGCATCGGAAGATATGCATTTGGCTGTGTGATCCTGACACCGGCCGGAGAAGAATTCAGAAAATCCGGAAGCGGCTGTGATCCGGAAGGCGTGAAGATCCGGAACGTTGCAGGAGAAATGCTCGGCGCGATGAATGCAGTGCAATGGGCGAAAGAGCATGAGTATCCGGCAGTAGAGATCCGCTATGATTACGAAGGTGTGGAAAAATGGGTGACAGGCGTGTGGCGGGCCAAGACACCGCTTACCAGCAAGTATGCGGCACATATGCAGGAAGCAGCAGAGCAGATAAAGATATCTTTCTGCAAAGTCGCAGCGCATACAGGAAATCATTATAACGAAGAAGCGGATCAGCTTGCGAAAAGTGCGTTGCTTCGTACGGATGAAAATGTAAGTATATAGAGGAAGCAGATGCAGTTTACATGAAGATGTGGACTGCATTTTCAGCAAAAAATACATACAGAATTCATAAAGTGTTAATACAATATTGGCATATTCTGGTGTATACTAAATACAAATAATAGATAAAATCAGAATGTAACAGTAGAATGCAGCTGATAAGGAGGAACTCTATGAAAAAAAACGACAGGCGAAAACGAAAACTGCAGGAAGAAGCCTGTGATTATGAAATAGAACGTACACCGACAACCAGATACGAGCCGGATTATGAGGAAGGCCTGACGTCGGCGCAGGCAGAAGAACACAGGCGTGACGGGTGGGGCAACATATCAGTCGATCCTCCGGCGCAGACAACGGAAGAGATCATTAAGGAAAATGTATTTACATATTTTAATCTGATCTTTCTGGTTCTGGCGATTCTTCTGATAATTGTGGGCTCGTTCCGTAACCTGACATTCCTTCCGGTTATCATTTTTAATACACTGATCGGTATCATACAGGAAATCCGTTCCAAAAAGACACTGGAAAAATTAAATATGCTAAATGCACCACATGCAACAGTGGTCAGAGACGGAAAGACTTCACGGGTCAATTCGGAGAGTCTGGTTCTGGATGATATTGTAATCTTTAAAGCAGGAAATCAGGTCTGTGCTGATGCAGAAGTGGTACATGGAAGTGTGCAGGTCAATGAATCTCTTTTGACAGGAGAATCAGATGAGATTACCAAGAATCCGGGAGATCATCTGATGTCGGGAAGTTTTATTGTGGCAGGAGAATGTCATGCAAGACTGGATGCAGTAGGTGTGGATTCCTACATTTCCAAACTGACACTGGAAGCAAAAGCAATGCAGAAAGGTGAGCAGTCAGAAATGATCCGTTCACTTGACAAACTGGTAAAATTTGTCGGTATCGCATTGATCCCGATCGGAATTATACTGTTCGTGCAGAGCTTCTTCTTTAACGGAGATCCATTCCGAAGCAGTATTACTTCTATGGTGGCGGCTGTGATCGGTATGATTCCGGAAGGGTTATACCTTCTTGCGAGTGTGGCAATGGCAGTCAGTGCAATGCGTCTGGCAAAACAGAAGGTTTTACTTCACGATATGAAGAGTATTGAGACCCTCGCAAGAGTTAATGTGCTTTGCGTTGATAAGACCGGAACGATCACAGAGACAAACATGAGTGTAAAGGATGTGGTTCCGACATCCAATTATAAAAAAGATGAAATGCAGGAACTTCCGAAAATGCTCGGTGATTTTGCGAAAGCAATGAGCAGTGATAACATCACTATGGAGGCGTTAAAAGAATATTTTAAAGAAGGAACAGGAAAAAAGGCTGAGTCTGTAACTCCATTTACATCTGCAACCAAATACAGTGGTGTCACATACGAAGAGGAAGTACATGTACTTGGAGCACCGGAATTCGTGCTGAGAGATGATTTTGATGAATATAAAGAAGAGATTGAAGGGTATGCAGGAAAAGGAAACCGTGTGCTGGTATTCGGTACATATGACGGAGAACTGGACGGAAAAGCACTGACCGGCAAGGTAACGCCGCTTGGATATGTCCTTCTTGCCAATCCAATCCGAAAAGAAGCACCGGAGACATTTGCTTACTTTGCAGAGCAGGGTGTAGAAGTGAAAGTTATATCCGGAGATAATCCCCTGACCGTTTCTGAAGTGGCAAAAGAAGCCGGAATTGCAAATGCAGACCGTTATGTCGATGCAGCGACTCTTCACAGTGATGCAGAGATTGCAGATGCGGTTGCCAATTATACAGTATTCGGACGTGTAACACCGGATCAGAAACGTAAATTCGTACACGCTCTTAAAGATCAGGGCAAGACAGTAGCAATGACCGGAGACGGTGTCAACGACGTACTGGCATTGAAAGATGCCGACTGCAGTGTAGCCATGGCATCCGGAAGTGACGCGGCAGTACAGGCTTCGCAGGTGGTATTACTGGAGTCCAACTTTGCATGTATGCCGTCGGTAGTAATGGAAGGAAGACGGGTGGTTAATAACATCCAGCGTTCAGCCAGTCTGTTCCTGGTGAAGAATATCTTCTCCTTCCTGTTGTCCTTATTCTCTGTGGTGCTGATGATTACCTATCCGATGGAACCATCCCAGATATCGCTGATCAGCATGTTTACGATCGGAGTACCTGGATTCTTCCTGGCGTTCCAGCCAAATAAAGAAAGAATACAGGGACATTTCCTGACCAATGTATTCCTGAAGGCATTGCCGGCAGGCCTGACCGATGTACTGATGGTCGGTGCACTGGTTGTGTTCGGTAAGACATTTGGCGTAAATACTACAGATATCTCGACAGCAGCAACGATGTTGCTTCTGATCGTAGGATTCATCATCCTGTTCAATATCTGTAAACCGGTCAATATCTTCCGCGGTGTAGTCTGGGGAGGATGCCTGACCGGCTGTATCTTATGTATCATCTTCCTGCCGAAATTATTCGCAATTACGGGAATGTCAACGAAGTGTATCATGTTATTCGTAGTATTCTCGATTGCAACCGAGGCAGTACTGCGATACCTGACACTTCTGGTAAAAGGATTGCAGAAAGGATATCGGAAGATAAGGCATAGAGAAGAATAAGTCGATTGGGATTTAATTTATTAACGTAGTTGGCCTCTCGATCCTTGAAGAAAACAGTATAAAGTGGTTCTGGTTCAGGTTCCATGCTCTAAGAAAAACTAAGAGAGCCAGAATCTCCTAAAAGCAAAGGAACTACGCTCAAACTCGGCGTTCGCCTCAAACACGTTCGCTTCGTTCCTTTAACGGAGATTCTGACTCTCTAACTTTTCCTAAGAGCATTCCACATTCACCAGAACCACTTTATACTGTTTTCTTCAAGTCGTGACTGGCTGCGGATGTTAAGAAATGAAATACCCGGAACTATAACCTGGTGTAGTCCACTACGGTACACAATCTTGTCAAAAGCCTTGAAAATCCGCTAATGACAGCTGATTACTGTAACCTTCCGCTGTCACAACCGTTACGCAATTGCCATTTAATTTGTAAGGCATTCGACACCCACGGAATAAAAAGTAGAAAGCCGTTCCAGTGAATGTGAAGAAGGTGTTGGAAATAGTTAAGCGTCAAAATTATGCGTTGGGTTTTCGAAATTTGCCTGTTTGAGCCGAATGGCGAGTTGCAAATTTCGGAAGCCCGTTTTTAGCATAATTTTGACGCTTTAGTATTTCCCACCGACGGAACCTGAACAGGAACGGCTTCCTACTTTTTATGCAGGTCCGGGTAGTCATGCCTTCTAAATTAAATCCCAACGATATTTCCTTCCAGATCCTTCCAGGTGAATTCGCCGCCCTCGCAGATCATATATCCGTGAGCAGAACCTTCCTTAGGAATTGATACAGAACCTGGATTCATATAGATAAAATCCCCCATATCTTCATTTGCAGGAATGTGTGTATGACCATTCAGAAGAATATCTCCTTTTTTCAACATCGGAGGATTCTTTGGATTGTGATGATGTCCGTGAGAAGCGAAGATGGTGCGCCCGTCAATTTCAAGGAAGCAGTAGTCGGCAAGAATCGGGAATTCCAGTACCATCTGGTCTACTTCCGTGTCACAGTTACCGCGGACACAGAGCAGTTCCTGCTTCATTGGATTCAGCATGGCAATAACTTCCTTTGGATTGTAATCCTTTGGCAGGTCATTACGCGGACCGTGATAAAGGATGTCTCCGAGAAGAAGAAGACGGTCAGCACCTTCACGTTTGTAAGCGTCAAGCATTTTACGGCAGTAGTAAGCAGAGCCGTGGATATCGGATGCAATCATTAATTTCATATGTATATACCTCACTTTGATATTATATAAGTATCTGTTGTCAGAGCACCTAAAAGAATTTTAACATAAATTCCGGGAAAAATATAACAAAATTAAGAACATTAAATTGTCGACATTCGCCAATATACATTTATAAAAGAATGATTTACAATAAAGTTAAGAAATGCAGAAAGCGAGGAAGTAAGATGAAAGCTTACGAAAGATTTTTAAAGTATGTGTCTGTATGGACGACAAGTGATGAGACGAGCGAGACGGTTCCATCGGCAGACAGGGAACTGGTACTTGCAGAGTTACTGGTGGAAGAGATGAAAGAACTGGGAATTGAAGATGCAAGAGTGGATGAGAAAGGATATGTATACGGATCTGTTCCTGCAACACCGGGATGTGAAAATGCACCTGCACTGGGACTGATCGCGCATATGGATACAGCACCGGATGCGCCAGGAGACAATATTCATCCGCAGATCATCGAGAATTACGATGGCAAAGACGTAGTACTTGGAACAAGCGGAAAGACGATCAAAGTAGAAGAATTTCCATATCTGGCAGATTTGAAGGGACGGACATTGATCACGACAGACGGAACAACACTTCTGGGCGCGGATGACAAAGCCGGAATTGCAGAAGTGCTGACTGTCGTAGATGAGATTTTGAAAGAAGGACTTCCACATGGAAAGATCTGTATCGGATTCACACCGGATGAAGAGATTGCAAGGGGAGCAAAGCATTTCGATGTAGAAGGATTCGGAGCAGATTACGGATATACTTTAGATGGAAGCGCCGAAGGTGAGATCCAGTATGAGAACTTCAATGCATCTACAGCATTTATCACGATCCATGGTGTCAGTGTACATACAGGAACTGCAAAAGATGTACTGGTGAATTCGCAGACGATCGGAACAGAATTCCACCAGATGCTGCCGGTATCAGAAAGACCGGAGACAACGGAAGGGTACGAAGGATTCTATCACCTGGTAAGCTTTCATGGAAATGTTACAGAGACAAAGATGAAGTACTTTATCCGTGACTTTGATACAGAAGGATTCCATGCAAGAGCAGCAAAAATGCAGGAGATCACAGACAGTCTGAATGAAAAGTATGGAGCAGGAACGGTTGAAATTGAGATCGTAGAATCCTATTACAATATGCGTGAGAAGATCGAACCATGCATGCAGCTCATTGAATATGCAAAGAAGGCCGCAGAAAATACGGATATCGTTCCAGATGTTGCGCCAATCCGCGGGGGAACGGATGGTGCAAGATTAAGCTTCAAAGGACTTCCTTGTCCGAATCTTGGAACAGGCGGATATGCATTCCACGGGGTATATGAGCACATTACAGTAGAAGGAATGGATAAAGCTGTTGTGATAGTAAAAGATATCGTTGGTATGTTTGCAAAATAAACAGGGATTTCTTTGGCGGTTGGTGCTTGTTTGTAATGACGATCTGCTGTATTATGGGGAAGTACAGTAAAGAACCGTTTACATTTGTCAGACAGGAACGGAACAAAACGGAAGATGAAGAGGAATATAATGGAAACAAATATCATATCAGAACTGACAACATTTATAGAACATGCACCGACAGCATTTCATGCGGTTGCAGAATTAAAAGAGATCCTGAAGCAGGAAGGATTCGAAGAATTAAAAGAGTCAGAAAAGTGGAAGATCAAACCTGGGAAAAGATACTATGTAACAAGAAATAATTCCAGTATCATTGCAGTAAAAGCCGGAAAAGAACTGGACAACTACAGTTTCCATGTGACAGCATCACACAGTGATTCGCCGGCATTTAAACTGAAAGAGAATGCGGAGATTGAGGTCGCAAAGAAATATACGGTACTGAATACCGAAGGTTACGGCGGTATGATCTGCCAGACATGGTTCGACAGACCATTGTCACTGGCCGGAAGAGTTATGGTTAAGAATGGGGAAAGAATCGAAACCAGACTTGTGAAGGTGGACAGAGATCTTCTGATGATTCCGAGTCTTGCAATTCATATGGACCGGAAAGTGAATGAAGGAAGAGCTGTTAATAAACAGATTGATATGTTACCGGTATTATCGGGAAGCGTGAAAGAACAAGGAGAGGTAAGATCCTTAGTTGCAGAAGAATTGGGATTAAAAGATACGGATATCTATGGCATGGATCTGTTCTTGTATAACCGTATGGGAGCGGTCAGATGGGGAAGCAACCGTGAATTTATCGGGTGTCCGAGACTGGATGATCTGCAGTGTGCATTTACATCCATGAAAGGATTCCTGGCAGCGGAAAATGAACAGAATATCAATGTCTATGCCTGTTTTGATAACGAAGAAGTGGGTTCGGGAACAAAACAGGGAGCTGCATCTACATTTCTTTATGATGTATTGTGGCGGATGAACAAAGCACTTGGAAAGAACGAAGAGGAATTCCACCGTGCAGTAGCAGGAAGCTTTATGCTGAGCTGTGACAATGCCCATGCGGTACACCCGAATTACAGGCAGAAGACGGATGCGACAAACTGCGTCTATATGAATGACGGCATTGTGATCAAATCACATGCCGGACAGAAATATACGAGTGATGCGGTCAGTGTGGCAGTATTCAGGATGATCTGCGAAAAAGCAGGCGTACCATTACAGTATTTTGCTAATCGTTCGGATGAAGCCGGGGGAAGTACATTGGGGAATATTGCGATGACGCAGGTGTCCATGAATACAGTGGATATTGGATTGCCGCAGCTTGCCATGCACTCGGCCTATGAGACGGCCGGTGTAAAGGACACGGAGTATATGGTGAAAGCGGTAGAGACATTTTATGCATCGCATATCCAGGCTGATTCGGATGGAAATTATCAGATTAACCAGTAGTTAGAAAAATAAGACAGGATAACAGAAGTTATGACAGAATTAGGATACAAGACATTACGTGAAAGTATTGTAGATATTATAAGAAAACGGATCATTAACAGGGAATTGCAGCCGGGGCAGAAGATTGTCGAACAGGAACTCGCAAAGGAATTCAAGACCAGCCGTGCGCCGATCAGAGAGGCACTGCGCGAACTGGAGAACGAAGGTCTGGTAGAATATGTAAGAAATGCCGGATGTTCCGTGAAAGAGATCACATTCGAAGAATCATTTGAAATCTATCTTATGCGTGCGAATTATGAGATTATGGCAGTGCGTCTTCTGGGAGGAAAGATACCGGAAGAAACCCTGCAGGAGATGGAAGAAATCCTGGAACGCATGAAGAATCTGGATGTGGACGAATATGATCAGCTGTTTTCATATGATAATAAGTTCCACAGCTGTCTGATCAGAATGACCGGAATGAAAAGTCTGTATAAGGCATGGAAAAGTCTGAATTATGGGAATATCGTAACGGGGTATAATCTGGCATCGGACAAAAAAGCAGTGATCACACGACAATATCCGATACATAAAGAACTGCTGGAAGCATGCAAGAGCAGGAAGAAAGAAGAAATCTGCAGGGTATTGTCGGATCATTATATGAGTACGATCCACAGACTTTTAAAAGAACAGGGAATGACGGAAGCAGACACGAAGTTTTCACTGGACTTTCTGATTTCATAAAGAAGTCGTAGAGGGATCTTGGAGAGCATGATTCCGGGAAAATGAATGATGGATGAAAAAGAGAAATGTTGGTGTAATGACACAGGCATTTCTTTTTTCGTCATGTGTTGTAAGAAGATGCCTGTAACGATCTTTTTAGTATGCAGCAGGTTTTGAAATGACAGATGTTGTGCATAAAATACAAAAAGAGATATAAAATACAAATAATATGTTGAAAAACATACAAAAATATGATATATTACATTCAACCTCATTGACGATTGTCGACAAAAGATATAAAAGAAAAATATATCATCTGAAGCAGTCATCGGAAGGAAGTATGCGAAATGAGTCTTTGGAAATATAAATATTTTTTGGATGTAGTGGAACTCAAGAGTTTTACAAAGGCCGGAGCAAGAAATTATGTAACACAGACGGCAGTAAGTCAGCAGATCGCCTCTTTGGAAAAAATGGCGGGAGGGACTCTGCTGGAGAGAGGCAATGGTGAGATCTGCCTGACAGAATTAGGGGAGATTGTCTATGAGTATGCCAGGGAGATGGTGCAGACGCACGAACGGATGCTGCATGAGATAGAAAGATATAAAGAAAGCAGCGTAGTCCGTATCGGAATCGATAGTTCTATAAACAAATTGTTCTGGGCAAAGATGCAGAAGATGATTAATGATAAGCATTCCGAAGCAGACTTCCACTTCAGTAAACTGGATTCCTACATAGGCAGCCGGATGCTGAGAGAAAATACATTGGATATTTATATTGGATACGGACTAAATGAGTTGGAGCAGCCGGATGAAATAGGAGAAAAGCCGCTGATATCCAGCCGGATCGGAGCATATATCGGACTGGAATCATCGATAAATGAGCAGCCGGAGTTTAAAGCAAAGGATCTTGAGCGTTATACCAGATATGGAACAAAGTCATATTTATGCAGTATGATGAATGGACAAAAGAATGATCCGCAGTTGCTTACACAAGGAATAGAATTGGTTGACAATGTGGATACCATGAAATTAAAGGTAGAATTTAACGACGGATATGCACTGGCAGACAGTCAGTATTTCTCCTATAGTGATGGAGATATGCTGCTGCTTCCGGGATATGAAGGAGAGTGCGTGATCAAAGCATTCTACAGAAAAAAAAGAAACAAAAAGAAAGTAAAAGAGATTCTGGAAGAAATTAAAAATGTAGTGAACTCATAAGAAAAAATTATCGATTGTGAAAAACGATCGATAATTTTTTGCGATTTTATAATGGGAAAATACATATTTTATATTTGACAGAACAATGAAAAAAATAAGATTTTCTTATAGTACATGCGCTTTTCTTGTTGGATATATTCTGTGAACGGAGATACTATTTTTATAGAAAGACTGCAAAGTAAAAAGGAGGAGCGAAAAGATGCAGCGAAAAAATATGTGGAAAGAATACACAGAAATTCAGCAGAAAGAATTAGAAGAGCTGAGTGTCCGCTATAAAGAATGTCTAGATATCGGAAAGACAGAGCGTGAATGTGTAAAGCTTGGAAAGAAGATGGCAGATGCATGGGGATATAAGAATCTGGAAGATTGTATTTCTGAGGGAACCACTTTAAAAGCCGGGGATAAGGTGTATGCAGACTGCATGGGGAAAGCGTTTGTAATGTTCCAGCTCGGTAAGAAACCGTTAGAAGAAGGTATGAATATTCTTGGAGCACACATTGATTCACCAAGAATAGATGTAAAGCAGAATCCATTATATGAAGACAGTGATATGGCATATCTGGATACGCATTACTATGGTGGGATCAAGAAATATCAGTGGGTTACAATTCCGCTTGCAATCCATGGAACGATTGCAAAAAAAGACGGAACAGTGCAGGACATTATTATTGGGGAAAAGGAAGATGATCCGGTATTCTGTGTCACAGACCTGCTTATACACTTAGCGGGAAATCAAATGAACAAGAAGGCCAGCGTCGTCATAGAAGGGGAAGACCTGAATGTTATGATAGGCAGCAAGCCTAAAAAGCAGGAAGGCGACAGCAAAGAAAAAGAGCTCGTGAAGTCTCAGATTTTAGATATTTTAAAAGAAAAATACGGAGTGGAAGAAGCTGATTTTCTTTCAGCCGAATTAGAGGCGGTTCCGGCGGGCAAGGCGCGGGACTGCGGCTTGGATCGCAGCATGATAATAAGCTATGGGCAGGACGACCGCATCTGCGCATACACTTCTCTTGTGGCTATGCTGGAGACGGACAGTGTGGAAAGAACGGCGTGCTGCCTGCTGGTAGACAAAGAAGAGATAGGAAGCGTGGGAGCTACGGGAATGTCGTCCAGATTTTTTGAAAACACTGTCGCAGAAGTCATGGACAGGATGGGGGAGTATTCGGAGTTAAAGCTCAGACGCTGCCTGGCTAAGTCCAGAATGCTTTCGTCAGACGTCAGCGCCGGGTTCGACCCGACCTATGCGGGAGTGTTTGAAAAGAAGAATGCCGCGTATCTTGGCAGAGGCATGGCGTTTAACAAATTCACGGGAGCGCGGGGAAAGAGCAGCTCTAACGACGCAAATGCGGAATATATAGCGAGACTGCGCAGAATATTCGACGAAGCAGGAGTTTCCTTTCAAACTGCCGAGTTGGGTAAGGTAGATGTAGGAGGAGGCGGAACCATCGCTTATATATTGGCAAAATATGGCATGGAAGTCATAGACAGCGGTATCGCAGTGCTCAATATGCACGCTATGTACGAAATATCCAGCAAGGCGGACGTATACGAGGCGGTGCGCGGATATAAGGCGTTCTTGCTGGACGGAGAGCCTTCGAGACATAATTGACGGCAGCTTTTAATAAAATGGGTTTAAGTCTAAATATGAAAAAATGCCGACTTTGTCCGCGTGAATGCGGAGTTGACAGAGCGGCAGGAGAGCGCGGGCGCTGCGGAATGACGGATAAACTCGTTGTTGCGCGCGCCGCGCTGCATATGTGGGAAGAGCCGTGCCTCTCGGGCGAAGAAGGCTCGGGCACGGTTTTTTTCTCGGGCTGCGCCTTGGGATGTGTTTATTGCCAGAATAGAGAGATAGCTCGGGCGCATACGGGCAAGGAAATTACTGCGCAGAGGCTGACGGATATTTTTCTGGAGCTGCAAAATAAGCGAGCGAACAATATAAATCTGGTCACGGCAGGGCACTATCTTCCACAGGTAATCACGGCTCTCAGAGCGGCGAAAGAGAGAGGACTGCGAATCCCGATAGTGTATAAT
>OLPS01001681.1_pt1 | contig 22479 bp, 24 predicted proteins | sample 1673071 | NCBI WGS metagenome assembly OLPS01 (sample SAMEA3136752, study PRJEB25190) | human gut metagenome | reverse complement strand
ATTTTCCTACCCAGCTGCTTTTTTGTGCTGTCCGCACAATCTGGGGCGGTTCAATTTTCGGATGCCCTGGGTGGCTTTCCCTAAATCGTGTTCTTTTGTTTTGGCTTTTGTGCGGGCTTACACGGCGTTATCTTCGTCGGGGGTGTCCGTGTTCGCTGGAGCGGTCACGTCGGCCACACGGGGCGCGACAGGGGCCTCAGTGGGGGCGTTCTGCTCTGAGGTGTTCTCAGCGTCCGCTTCGTCCAGCGCCTGCGTGATCAAGTTCAGCACGAAGTCTCGCTGGGTGAGCTTTTTGCCGTTGCGGAGCGTCTCGCGCTCCAAGTGACGCTTGATGCGCTGGAAGAGTTCTTCGGGAATCTGGAATGCCATGGTTCTGCCTTTTTCAGTCATTTGAATGCCGCCTTTCTGATTTTCTATCATGTTGTAATAGTCTTGGATGAGGTTGGTGATGTACTCACTGGTGGTCTGACCCAGCCGTTCTCGTTCTTCACTGACCCGCTCATGCAGGTCAATGGGGATCTGAGCGCACAAGTTTTTAGTGGTTGCCATTCTCGGACACCTCTTTCGTATTTTTGTAACGCAAGCATACCCGAAAGGTTACGAGAAAGCTATTACCAACACCACCAAGGAATGATAGACAAACAAGGCGAAAGCAACATAAGCACCAATGAGACGAAAAAGGCCGCCGTCCGCTCCCACATAGGGAGCCGAACGGCGGCCTGCCTTCTTATTCTTTATTCTTTTTTAAGCCTCGGTGTTCGAACCACACCAGACCACAAATCTGGCAGGGCGCATCTTCAAAATGTCGCCTCTCGCTGGGCAAAACTGAGATTTTGAAAAATCGAGTTTTTGCAACTTTTTCATTCTAAAAGTGGCGCATTATATGCGAAAACGCCGCACTTTCGTGCGGCGTTTTCTGTGCTGCATCTTTCATCAACACATTTTGGTGCCGGTGGTGGGACTCGAACCCACACGGTGTCGCCACCGGCGGATTTTGAATCCGCTACGTCTACCATTCCATCACACCGGCACATTTTATCGAGAAACTCCCAAAATTCTCATAGGAGAGAACAAGGAGAGAACTCACTACAAAAGCCATATTTTATTGTAACTGGGAAGCCTTGAAAAATCAAGGTTTTTATCAGATTTCATACTGCCAGACTTACTGGCTTTTGAGTCCGCTACGTCTACCAATTCCATCACACCGGCAGGTGCAACAATTATTATATGCGATGCAGGGAGCATTTGCAAGCAAAACTTTTTGAAAAAAGGCTCCGGCGCACTGCGCCGGAGCCTTTCACAATGTAAGATCACACGTAGCGCTGATTGATGACGTCGAACACGCCGCGCGTCGTGAGGCGCAGCGTTGGAATGACGGTCAGCGCCATGAACGAAAGCGTCATAAACGGGTCGACCCCGCGCGAGACGCCGAGCTTGAAGGCCTGCTCCTTGGCGTTTTCGAGCGCCTCGTTGACCTCGATAAGCGGCGCTTCGCTCATGATGCCTGCAATCTGGAGCTGGAGCTCGCCGAGCACCTTGCCGTCGTCCATCACGACGATGCCGCCGCCGAGCTCGACGACGCGGTTGACCGCCGCGGCCATGTCCTCCTCGTTCGCGCCGACGACGATGATGTTGTGGCTGTCGTGCGAGATGGATGTCGCCACCGCGCCGGACTTGAGGCCGTAGCCCTTGATGTAGCCGATGCCGATGTGGTGCGTGTTCTTGTGGCGCTCGATGACGGCAATTTTCAAGATGTCGTCCTCAACGCTGATCTTTTCGGCGTAGCCCGCATCGGTCGTGACGATCTCGCCGGGCACCATGCCGAGCACCGCGCGCGGGCGGGACTCGATAAAGTCCGTGGCCTCAAGGTGCGCAACGTGGAACGTCTCGTGCGAGCGCTTGACGAGGTGCGGATCGATCTCGGGCGCTTCAAACGGCGTGACGGTCTTGCCGTCGAACATCAGCTTGCCCTTCTTGTAGACCTCAAGGATGTTGAAGTCGTCGAAATTGTCGATCACGACAAAGTCCGCAAGAAAGCCCGGTGCGATTGCGCCGCGGTTGTTGAGCAGGAAGTAGCGCGCGGCGTGGTGGCTCGCGCATTTGACGGCGATGATCGGGTCGACGCCCGCTTTGATGGCACGGCGCACGATGTAGTCGATGTGGCCCTTTTCGAGAAGGTCGTTCGGGTGCTTGTCGTCCGTGCAGAACATGCAGTAGGTGTAATACTGCGGTGTGAGCAGCGGGAGCAGCGCGTCGAGGTTGCGCGCGGCCGTGCCCTCGCGGATCATGATGTACTGTCCGCGCTCGAGCTTGGCGATGGCATCCTCCACGGTGCTGCACTCGTGGTCGGAATAGACGCCGGCGGCGATGTAGGCGTTCAGGTCGTTGCCCGAAAGGCCGGGGGCGTGGCCGTCGATTTTTTTGTGGTGCGCCTGCGCGGCGACGATCTTTTCGAGCACCTGCTCGTCGGCGTTCGCCACGCCGACATAGTTCATCATTTCGGCCAGACCCTCGACGCGGTTGTGCTCGTAGAACGAGTCGATCGCGCGGTAATCGAGCACCGCGCCGGATTCGTCGAGCGGCGTTGCGGGCACGCAGGAGGGGAGCATGAAGCGCACGTCAACGGGCAGATCTTCCGTCGCCTGCAGCATATACTCGATGCCGTCGGTGCCCATGACATTGGCGATCTCGTGCGGGTCGGTGATGACGGTCGTGGTGCCGTGCGGAATGACGGCGTTGGCAAATTCCTTGGGGGAAACGAGCGCGCTCTCTAAGTGGATGTGCGCGTCGACAAAACCGGGCAGCACGAGCTTGCCGCCCATGTCGACCTCGACCGCGCCCTCGTAATGCTCGCCCATGCCTGCGATCAGCCCTTCGGCCACGGCGATGTCGCCATGGCTGAGCTCGTTGCAGAAGACGTTCACATACGTCGCGTTCTTGAGCACGAGGTCGGCCTTCTGCCGTCCCGAGGCCACCTCGACGACGTGGAGCTTCTTGTTCAGCTTGCGGTTGATCTTTCCTGCGTAGCTTTCCCGGTATGCCATGCGTTTTCCTCCTTGCTTTGTTGTGTTTGACCAGTTTATCGGATGAATCATCCATCTTCCTCGTTTATTTTTTATAGGATACTACGTTCTTTTGCACTTGTCCAGCAGAAAAAGCTAAAATATTTTTAGTAAAACTGACGAAAAGTGAGAAGAATGCAGAAGTTCACTGTATCATAAACTGTATGATGGACCGGACAAATACAGGCCGTTGCCGAAAGATTGCTTTTCACAAAATGCTGTTTACAAGCATCTGATAATACAGTATAATTAAACAAACGGTATAGAGATAAATGAATATTTTCAACTAAAAGACGAATAAAACGCGCTGGCATTCACTGCGCCGGGCTTGCTTGAAGTGGCCCGCACACAAAATGGAGGCTGCGGCAATTTTAGGACCGGACAAGGAGGGGGAAGATATGAAAACCGAGCATTCCTATTCCGCAAAGGGCGTTTTGGCTGCGCTGGGGAGATCCGCTTTGTATCAGCTCTTTTTCGTGGCGGTGCAGGTTTTGCTGCCCTTTGTCTATGGGATCGGTATCGCTGCCGATGCGGCGATCAATAGGGGAGCGGACCTTGCACAGGGGGCGCAGGCGGTGGCGGAGCGGCTTCTTGACGGCCTGTCGGCGCTCACGCTGCTATCGTGTCTGATCATCGCCGCGGTACTGCTGCTGTGGTTCCTGCTGCGGAAAAAGCCGCTATCCGAGGCGGCGGGCCTTCGTCACTGCTCGGGCTGGACGGTGGGCTTCTGCGCCTTCGGCGCGGTCGGCCTCTATGTGCTGGTCAGTCTGGTGCTTGCCCTGCTGCCGGAAAGCTGGATGGAGGAATATGGAAAAGCCATGCGCCTGAGCACAGAGACGGGGCTGATCCCGGCGCTTGCCGTGGTGGCCGGCGCGCCGCTTGCGGAGGAGCTCGTATTCCGCGGCGTCATCCAGTCGCGGCTGGAACGGGCCATGCCGGTGTGGATCGCAATTGTACTGCAAGCGGTACTCTTTGGATTCATCCACGGAACGCCGGTGCAGATCGGCTACGCGTTTCTCATGGGCCTGCTTTTCGGCTATATTCGCTATCGCACGGGGAGCATCCTGCCCACGATCGCCGCGCACGCCGCGTTCAACGCAATGAACGACCCGCTGGGGCTTTTGGGCGGTTTTGCGGAGAAGTGGCAGTTCCTTGCCGTCATGGCCGCCGTATGCGCGGCGGGCTGCGTGCTCTGCCGCCGCGGTTTGAGCGGACTAAGAACAGCGCCGGAGGCCGAAGCAAGGCCCACATCGCCGACGGTCTGCGAGGAGATCACCGAATAACAGAGAAAGCGCCTTTCAAAGAAAGCTCTTTGAAAGGCGCTTTGCGCTTCTGTGATTGAATCTTTTTACTTCACGCTGCCGTCGGCGTTGAAGACGGGCAGCTTTTCAAGGAACAGGATGTCCTTGCGGTCGGCTGCGCCGCCCTCGGCGAGAACGGCCATGCGGCCCGTAACGGTGCCGCCCGCCTTTTCGACGAGTGCTTCCATCGCCTTGAGCGAGCCGCCAGTGGAGATGACATCGTCGACGAGCAAAATCTTCTTGCCGCGGATGAGGCCCGCGTCGTCAGAGCCGAGGAAAAGCTTCTGCTGGGCGACGGTGGTGATGGACTTGTCCTCCACGGAAATGGGATCGGGCATGTAGACCTTGGGGCCCTTGCGCGCGATAAAATACTTTTTCGCGCCGCTCTGGCGCGCCATCTCGTGGATGAGGGGGATGGACTTTGCCTCAGCGGTGAAGAGGTAATCGTAGTCGATGCCCTCGGCGAGCTTCAAGAGCTCTTCTGCGCAGCGCACGGTCAGCTCCGCGTCGCCGAACATGATGAAAGCACCGATATAAAGATCGTCCGTTACCTTGCAGATGGGAAAGTCGCGGTCAAGACCCGCGACATGCATCGGATAAGTCGCCATAAAAGGAAGCTCCCTTCGCGTTTTACATCTTTTTCTGCCGTTTCGCGCGGCAAACAGGATTTAGTATATCTTTTTTGCGCGGATTGTCAAGCGGTCAGACCTCGGTGTCGCCCTCGGGCAGGATGATCGCGCAGGCAATATAGGCGAGCACGCCGGTACCGGCGGCCAGAGCGAGGACCGCCCAGAGCACGCGCACGATCGACGGGTCAATGTTGAAGTAGTCTGCGATGCCTGCGCAGACGCCGCAGATCATCTTGTTGTTGCGGGACTTGTAAAGACGCTTTCTTTCATCCATGATCGTTCTCCTTATCCGGCTGCGAGAGCAGCCACGGTGGGTTTGTAAATAACTATTATAGTATACCACGTTTTTGCACGTTGTAAAGTGCGGTTTTTCCGCGTTTTGGGCAGGAAAAGGGGAGTGCGCAGAGGAAAATGCGCGATATTTTGCGCTTTTGCCGCTTTTTTGCCGGCAAGGGGCAAATTCCCCCTTGCAAGTTCCTTTTTTCTGTGATATAAGTACCAATTAGACAAATGCTGTGAAAGGGAAAATAGCGTGTTTGTTCCGCGTAGAGAGGACCGGTCGGCGGCTGGGAGCCGGTCTGCGGGATGTCGCTTGGTTCGCCCCCGAGCAGCCGCGAGGAAATGCGCGGCCGGTCAGCCCCCGTTACGGGCAACGAGCGCGCGCCTTTGGGCGCGAATCAGGGTGGTACCGCGGAAGAAAGTCTTTCGTCCCGAGAGTGTCGGGAGGAAAGGCTATTTTTTTGCCCCTGCCGCCGATTTTTGAAATTCGGCAAATTTTTACCTGAAAAGGAGAAATGATATGAAACAACAACTGGAAGCGATCCGCAAGGCGGCGCTCGATGCGATCTCCGACGCCGGCAAGGCGGAGGACCTCGAAGCACTGCGCGTCCGCTACCTTGGCAAAAAGGGGGAGCTGACCGCCGTTTTGAAGCAGATGGGCAAGCTCAGCGCCGAAGAGCGCCCCGTGATCGGGCAGCTCGCCAACGACGTGCGCGCCAAGCTCGAAGCGAACATCGAGGAAAAGGCGAAAGAGCTCGCCGACAAGGCCATGGAGCTCAAGCTCAAGTCCGAGGCCGTGGACGTGACCATCCCCGGCAAGCAGGAAAAGATCGGCGTGAAGCACCCGATGTATCAGGTGCTCGACGAGATCAAGGACATCTTCGTCGGCATGGGCTTTGAAATTCTCGAAGACCGCGAGGTCGAGCTTGCCGAGTACAACTTCACGAAGCTCAACGTCGAGGAGGGCCATCCCGCCCGCGAGTGGAGCGACACGTTCTACTTCACCGAGGACAGCTCGATCCTTCTGCGCACGCAGACCTCTCCGATGCAGATCCACGCGATGGAGACGCGCGAGCTGCCCATCCGCATTCTAGCCCCCGGCCGCGTGTACCGCAAGGACGAGGTCGACGCCACGCACTCGCCCATGTTCCACCAGATCGAGGGCATGGCCATCGACAAGGGCATTACGATGGCGGACCTCAAGGGCACGCTCAACGAGGTCGTGCGCCAGCTCTACGGCGAGCACACGGTCACGCGCTTCCGTCCCCATCACTTCCCGTTCACCGAGCCGAGCTGCGAAATGGACATTCAGTGCCACAAGTGCCACGGCGCAGGCTGCCCCACCTGCAAGGGCGAGGGCTGGATCGAGGTGCTCGGCGCCGGCATGATCCACCCGAAGGTCCTCGAGGGCTGCGGCATCGACTCCACGGTCTATTCCGGCTGGGCGTTCGGCATGGGCCTTGAGCGTCTGGCGCTCGGCCACTTCAAGATCAGCGACCTGCGTTTGATCTTCGAGAACGATGTCCGCTTCCTCGAACAGTTCTAATATTCCTCGCGAAAGCGGCGAGCCGCTTTCTGCGATCTCTTTCGCAGGGTGCTGCGCCGCACTCGCTTTGCTCGCACGCTTGCACCCTGAGCGGTGTTTTTTGTGACGCGCATGTCGTCACAAAAAACGAAATTTGATTGTTACTTCTTAGGAGGATACAACTATGATCCTATCCCGTAATTGGCTCAACGAATTCGTTGACCTCAAGGATATCACCGATAAGGAATTCAACGACGAGATGACGCTCTCCGGCTCGAAGGTCGAGACCATCGAGCGTCCCGACGAGAACCTCAAGAACGTGGTCGTCGGCAAAATTCTCGAGATGAAGCGCCATGAAAACTCCGACCACATGTGGGTCTGCCAGATCGACGTCGGCCAGGCTGAGCCCGTGCAGATCGTTACCGGCGCGTGGAACATCCATGTGGGAGACTATGTCCCCGCAGCGCTGCACGGCGCGCATCTGCCGGGCGGCGTGAAGATCGAAAAGGGCAAACTGCGCGGCGTCGAGTCGAACGGCATGCTCTGCTCGCTCAAGGAGCTTGGCATGACGGCGGAGCATGACTTCCCCTATGCCGTCATCACGCCCGCGGCGCTTCTGAACGACTATCATCCCATCGACCCCGCGAAGCCCTCCATCCCCGCTGACATCAAGCCCGGCGACAAGGTCTACGGCCCTGTGCTCTGCGGCCGCGTCGAGGCGGTGAAGAGCACGGACGGCGGCTACGACGTTCGCGTGAACGACGGCACAGTCACCCGTGCGGCGAAGACTGCCTGCTCGAACCTCCACGAGGGCGACCTTGTCGCCTACAACACGAAGAGCGACACGATCTGCACGCTCGAAGACCTGCACGCCGAGCAGAAGGAGTTCCCTCACTGCATCGCCGACGGCATCTTTATCTTACAGGAAGAGGACGCCGAGCCGGGCCTCAACATGGCGCACATCCTCGGCTTTGACGATTCCATCGTCGAGTTTGAGATCACGCCGAACCGCCCCGACTGCCTTTCCGTCATCGGCCTTGCCCGCGAGGCGAGCGCGACGTTCAAGCGCCCCCTTAAGCTGCACACGCCCGAGCCGCACGGCTGCGGCGGCAGCATCGCCGACCTTGTCGACATCGACATTGAGGACGGCGACCTCTGCCCGCGCTACACCGCGCGCATGGTGAAAAACGTCAAGATCGCTCCGTCTCCGCGCTGGATGCGCGAGAGATTGCGCAACAGCGGCGTGCGCCCCATCAACAACATCGTCGATATCACGAACTATGTGATGCTCGAATACGGCCAGCCGATGCACGCCTTTGACTTCAGCTGCGTTGAAGGCGGCCACATCATCGTGCGCACCGCGCGCGAGGGCGAGACCATCCAGACGCTCGACGGCAACGAGCGCAAGCTGACGCCGAACATGCTCTGCATCTGCGACGAGCACAAGCCCGTCTGCGTCGCGGGCGTCATGGGCGGCGCGAACAGCGAGATCGTCGGCGACACGGCGATGGTGCTCTTTGAGTCCGCTAACTTCAACGGCGTTTCCGTGCGCCGCACGGCCAGCGCCCTCGGCATGCGCACCGACGCCTCCTCCCGCTATGAAAAGGGCCTCGACATGATGAACACCATCAAGGCCGTCGAGCGCGCCTGCGAGCTCGTGGAGCTGCTCGGCTGCGGCGAGGTCGTCGACGGCGTGATGGACGTGGTCGCCAAGGAAAAGGCCCCCACGGTCGTCAAGCTCGAACCCGACAAGATCAACGCCCTGCTCGGCACGGAACTCAGCGAAGACCTGATGCGCGAAATTCTTGTCTCCCTCGGCTTTATCCTGAATGGCGACGACATCTACGTGCCGTCCTGGCGCGGCGACGTCGAGCATTACAGCGACATTGCCGAAGAGGTCGCGCGCTTCTACGGCTACAATAAGATTCCCTGCACGCTCATGCGCGGCGAGACCACGCGCGGCGGCTTTAGCGAGCAGCAGCGCTTCGACCGCGCCATCGGCGGCGCTGTGCGCGCGCTGGGCTACGATGAGATCATCACCTATTCCTTCATCAGCCCGACCTATTACGATAAGATCCGCATGCCGAAGGATTCCTCGCTGCGCAACTCCCTGAAGATTTTGAACCCGCTGGGCGAGGATACCTCAATCATGCGCACGACGATCCTGCCGAGCATGCTCGAGATCATTGCCCGCAACCACAGCTACCGCAACAAGTCCGCCCGCCTCTATGAGCTCGGCAAAATTTACCTGCCGCGCGAGGATGGCCTTGCTGACGAGCCGAAGTACCTCTCCCTCGGCGCTTACGGCGACGGCGTGGACTTCTTCTCCTTCAAGGGCGGCATCGAGACGCTGCTGCACGAGCTGCGCATCACGGATGTCAAGTACGTCGCCTGCACCGACAATGATTCTTATCACCCCGGCCGCTGCGCGAAAGTGTATGCGGGCGAGACATACCTCGGCGTGTTCGGCCAGATCCATCCGCTCGTCGCGGCGAACTACGGCATGGACACCGAGGTCTACACCGCAGAGCTGAGCTTCGATGCGATGTATGAAAAGCGCGGCGACATCCCTGTCTACCAGCCGCTTCCGAAGTTCCCCGCCGTCACGCGCGACATCGCCGTCGTGTGCGACGAGGCCGTCACGGTCGGCGCGCTCGAAGAGAGCATCCGCCGCGGCGCGAAGGGCCTTCTCAAGGATGTGTCGCTGTTCGATATTTACCGCGGCCCCGGCGTGGCCATCGGCAAGAAGAGCGTGGCGTTCAACCTCGTTCTGCGCGCGGATGACCGCAGCCTGACCGGCGAAGAGGCAGATGAGGACGTCCAGTCCATCCTCGCAGCGCTCAAGGCCGACCACAACGCGGTGCTCCGCTGAGAATTCCTTAAGGAAACATTACGATTTGGTTACAGTTGACAGCGCTCTCTTTACTTTTTGAAATTGCGTTGCTATACTGTCTGCATGGAAAGGAGGGGCTCTCCCAATGGAAGAATTTACCCGAAAGTTTAATGTTGCGCAGGAAAAGGACGCTGAGATCCGTCATATTCTGACCACCGTTTATGCCGCGCTGGAGGATAAGGGCTATAATCCCATCAACCAGATCGTGGGCTACATCCTGTCGGAGGACCCCACCTATATCACGAACCATAACAACGCCCGCACGCTGATCCGCAAGCTGGATCGCGACGAACTGCTGCAAACGCTTGTGCGCAGCTACCTCGGCAAGTAAGCGAAAAGCGTCAGAATAACGACCCTCGGAGACCGTGAACGCGGCCTCCGAGGGTTTGTTGCATTTTTTCGCCCCACTTTTATTGACAAGGGGGGCAAAAAATGCTATACTGCAAAAAGTTACAAAACGGTTACAAAGTTACAAATTGGTTACAAGGACAGGAGTGAGTCAGATGGCAGAAGCTACGGAAGGTCTCGTTTACCGCGGACACCCGCTGCGCCGTGTGGATAATCTCATCTACTACGGCTCGATGGCGGATAAATATATCGTGATGATGCAGGTGTTGGATACCACGCCGCTCAAGGATATCACGCTTGCCAAGCGCGTTTCCATTCAGCTGCAGATGACGGACGCAAGCCTCCGTTCGCGCGACCGTGTGGTCCGCTCGACGGAAAAAGGAAGCCTTGGCGAGGCGATGGAATTTGCCTCCATCTGGCTTGAGCGCGCGCTGAGCGGCAAGATGTAAATAGCCGCCGCGCAGACCCCTGATTTTATTCACGAAAGGATGACTCAGCTATGAGAAACCATTCACGATGCTTATCGTTCCTGCTTTCGGGCATTCTCTCCGTCAGCCTGCTCGCGCCGCTCTCTTCGGCGCAGGCCGCTTACGACGGTTCGATCCGCAACCTCGTTGACCGCGTGACGGTGCTGACGGAATCCGTTCAGACCGGGAGCGCGAACGAAGAAGAGCTCGCCAAGCTCGATGAGATGCAGGCAGAGCTTGAAGATAAGGCCGACGCCAAGGAAGACGTGAGCGAGACCGAGACCGTCTCCATGGTCGTCACGGGCGGCACGATCAACGTGCGCACGGGCCCTGGCACAAATTACGACAAGATCACGCAGGTGGTCAGCGGCAAGCAGGTCACCGTCGTCGGTGAGTCGAACGGCTGGTATCAGGTCACGTTCGGCTCCACGACCGGCTGGCTGCTCGGTGAATATCTGCGCGATCCTGCCGACCTCGACGGCACGGTGGGCGCAAAGGTCGTCTCCATGGCGATGCCCTTCCTCGGCACGCGCTATCGCTCCGGCGGCGCGTCCCCCAACGGCTTTGACTGCTCGGGCTTCACGATGTATCTCTATGCAAAGCTCGGCTACTCGCTGCCCCATTCGGCGACCGCCCAGTATAGAAACTGCGGCTACGCCGTGGCCAAGGCAGACCTGCAGCCCGGCGACCTCGTCTTCTTCTCCGATTCTTCCCATGCCATCGGACATGTGGGCATTTACATCGGGAATGGTCAGATCATCCACGCGCGCTACAGCGTCGGCAAGATCACGATCGACAGCCTGTCCGCGAGCTACTATGCTTCCCGCTACGTCGGCGCGAAGCGCATCGCGTAAAAGTACATAAAGAAAGCGGAACAGCTTAGGCTGTTCCGCTTTTTTACTTCATCAAAAAGCAGCGAAGCTGCTTCTTGATGAGAGAGCTTCAGGAAATGGTGCTCACCGCGCCATTTCCTGCAAAGTGTCACTGCGGACGCGCGTGTCGTCCTCCGCGACGGATCAAAATACTTTGCCGCCTGCGGGCGGCAAATGAAGTCGATTGACCGTTCGCCTTGCCTTGTGCAGATAGTGCGAGCTGTTACTCAACAGTTGTTTCGGTGTCGCTTTCCTCGGCCTTCTTCACCTCCGCGGCGCGGATGGCTTCTGCTTCGGCCTTGGCTTCGGCGAGGACTTTTTTCTCGCTCTTTGTTTTGAGCAGCTTTTCGTCGAACTGCGCCCAGAGATCAGGGCGGCGGAGCATTGTGCGCTTGTAGCTCTCTTTTTTGCGCCATTTGGCCACGTTTTCGTGGTGGCCGGAGAGCAGCACGTCCGGCACGCGGCGGCCGTGCCATTCATCGGGGCGGGAATACTGCGGATACTCCAAAAGCCCAGCCCAGTGGGACTCCTCGGTGAAGCATTCCTCCTCGGGCAGCACGCCCGGGACCATGCGGCAGATGGCGTCCGTCACGGCCATGGCGGGAATTTCGCCGCCCGTGACGACGAAGTCGCCCATCGAGAGCTCTTCGTCCACGCACTCGTCGATAAAGCGCTGGTCGATGCCCTCGTAGTGGCCGCAGACTAAAATGAGGTGGTCATACTTATCCTTCAGCTCGCGCGCCACGCTCTGTGTGAACGTGCGCCCGCAGGGGGAGAGGTAGATCGTATGCCCGCGGCTGCCAGCCTCCTCGCACACATGCGCCCAGCAGCGGTACAGGGGGTCTGCCTGCATCACCGCGCCGCGCCCGCCGCCGTAGGGGTAGTCGTCGACCTGCATCTGCTTGTTCGTCGTGTAGTCGCGGATCTGGTGCGTCTTGATCGTGATGTAGCCGCGCTCCTGCGCGCGGCCAAGGATGCTGACGTTCATCATCGCGTCGACCGAAGCGGGGAAGAGTGTTAAAATATCAATCCTCATCGGTCTCTAACCCCTCGATCATGTGCACGCTGATCTCACGCGCTTCCTCGTCGATGTCCGTGATGAAGATATCCTTCACCGCGGGGATGAGATAGGTCTTCTCCTCACCCTTGACCTTGTAGAGCTTGTGGGCGGGGTAGGAGAGCACGTCCACCACCGTGCCGATATACGTGTGGGGGAAGTAGTTATAGACGTTCATGCCGATGATCTCGGCGTCGAAGTGCTCGCCGGGCTTGAGCTGGACATCGTTGCGGCGAATGGAGAGCACCTTGCGCTTGAGCGCGGCGGCAGCATCCATGTCGTCGACCTCGGGCAGCTTCATGAGCACCATGTCGCCCTGCACGCGCTTGCTCGTCGGGCGGAAGGGCGCACCGTCCATGTAGAACGTTTTGAACCCGCACAGAAGCTCTGGGCTCACGTCCCAGGGCTGTACCTTGACCTCGCCGCGCACGCCGTGCGTGTTCACGATCTGGCCGACTTCGATATATTCCGGGCGCGCGCTCGGCTGCGGCGCGCTCTTTTTGGAAAAGAGACCCATTGTCATGCTCCTTTGTTTTGTTCTATCCACCCAGTATAGCGGAATCAGCGGGGGATGGCAAGAATAAAAAACGTTCCCGAGAGCTTCTCGGGAACGTTTTTGCAGTTCAGTCTACGATGTCGACGGACACCTTTACGCCGGTGCGCTGAGCATAGGAACGGACGACCGTGCGGATCTCCTTGGCAATGCGGCCCTGACGGCCGATGACCTTGCCCATATCGTCAGGTGCGACGCGCAGCTCCAACGTAAGCTCGTCCGCGCCCTGCTTCTCCGTGACGGTGACGTCATCGGGATGCTCAACAAGGCTGCGGGCGATGTAGAGCAGCAAGTCTTTCATTTCTTGCACCCCGGGTCTTACAGCGCGTTGACTTTCTTCAGCAGCGCACGGACCGTGTCGGTGGGCTGAGCGCCGGTCTTGATCCACTCCTGAGCGCGCTCAGCGTCGATCTTGATCTCGGCGGGGGAGACGCAGGGATTGTAGGTGCCGATCTCTTCGATGAAGCGGCCGTCGCGGGGATAACGGGAATCAGCGACGACAACACGATAGAAAGGAGCCTTCTTGGCGCCCATTCTGCGCAGACGAATTTTAACCATGGTTACTACCTCCAAAAATAATGTAAATGATTTTGTATTATGATGAAATGCTTGTGCACTTATCAACGGAAATTACTTGAAGCGTTTCTTGCGCCCGAAACCGCGCATCCGGCCGCCGCCGAAGCCGCCCATGCCCTTTGGCATCTTGCCGCCGCGCGTGACCTGCTTGATCATGCTCTGCATCATCTCAAACTGCTTGAGCAGGCGATTGACGTCCACAACCTCGAGTCCGCAGCCGGCGGCGATGCGCTTTTTGCGGCTGGCGCCGAGCACCGCGGGATTCTCGCGCTCGTAGGGTGTCATCGAGAGGATGATCGCCTCGGTGTGTGCCATCATCTTGGGGTCAAGCTCGGCGTTTGCCATCTGCTTGCCGAGCTGGCCGGGCATCATGCCCGCGAGCTGTTCAAAGCTGCCCATGCTCTTGAGCTGGACGAGCTGGTCGTAATAGTCGGAGAGAGTGAAGCGGTTCTTTTTGAGCTTTTCTTCGAGCTTTTTCGCCTTTTCCTCGTCGATGCTCTGCTCGGCGCGCTCGATGAACGACAGCACGTCGCCCATGCCGAGGATGCGCTGCGCCATGCGGTCGGGGTGGAAGGGCTCGATCATGTCGAGCTTTTCGCCCGTGCCCATGAACTTGATGGGTTTGCCGGTCGCCGCGCGGATCGAGAGGGCTGCGCCGCCGCGGGCGTCGCCGTCGAGCTTCGTGAGCACGACGCCGTCGATGCCGAGTGCCTCATCAAAGGCGGTGGCGGCGTTCACAGCGTCCTGACCGGTCATCGCGTCGACGACGAGCAGGATCTCGGTCGGCTTGACGGCGGCCTTGATGCGCTTGAGCTCGTCCATCAGCGCTTCGTCGATGTGCAGGCGGCCTGCGGTATCGAGGAAGACCATGTCGTTGCCGTGGTCACCGGCGTACTTGACGGCCTCCTGCGCGATCTGAACGGGGTCGATCTGACCCATTTCGAAAACGGGAATATTCAATTGCTTGCCGACGACCTGTAACTGCGTGATGGCCGCGGGACGGTACACGTCGCACGCGGTGAGCAGCGGACGGTGGCCCTGCTTGCGGAAGTAGCCCGCGAGCTTGGCGACGTTCGTCGTCTTACCGGCGCCCTGTAAGCCGACCATCATGACGACCGTCGGCGGCTTGGAGGCGAAGGTCAGCTTCGCATTGGCACCGCCCATGAGCGCGGTGAGCTCTTCGCTGACGATCTTGATGACCTGCTGGGCAGGGGTCAGGCTGTCGAGCACCTCGGCGCCGACGGCGCGCTCAGAGACGGTTTTGACAAAGTCCTTGACGACCTTGTAGCTCACGTCTGCTTCGAGGAGCGCCAGACGCACCTCACGCATTGCGAGCTTGATGTCCTCTTCGCTCAGGCGGCCCTTGCCGCGCAGGTGTTTGAATGTGGCGTTGAGCTTTTCGCTCAGTCCTTCAAATGCCATGGATGTATTACTCCTTGAGTGCCGCCGCCTCGGCCTCGATCACGCCGGCAAGCTCTTCGAGCTGGCGGTCCTCATACCGGCGGAAGTTGAGCTGCTTGATCTGCTCGGCCGCGTCCGTGATCTTTTCCACGTGGGGCTGAAGCTGCATGAAGCGCTTGATGAGCCCCGTCTTGTCTTCGATCTCGGTCATGTAGTTCTCCGCGCGCACGATGACGTCGCGCACGCCCTGGCGGGAGATGCCGTAGTTCTCGGCAATTTCGGAGAGCGACAGGTCCTCGTTATAGTAGAGATCGTAGAATTCCTTCTGGCGGTCGGTGAGAAGCTCCCCATAAAAGTCGAAGAGCATCGTCATACGAAAGGTCTGGTTTTTCACGGGAAGTTCCTCCTTGTACAGATTCTTATGTAAAGTTTTATACCTTTACAACATGAATCAGTTTACATGATTTTATCAAAATTGTCAAGGAAAAATCGCAAGAAAAACGTCATGCGAGCAGAAAATTCTTCCGTTTTTGCGCCGGAAAGTGCGGTGTAAGCAGAAAAGAGTGGAATTGTTCACAGTTTCGTGGTATCCTAAGGACAAATTCCGAAAAATGACCACAGGAGGAATCCGTGATGGAACCGGTCAGACTTGAGATCGCACCCGAGGTGAATCTCGACTATGTGCGCTCGGATAAATTCAAAACGGGGACGCTGAGCGTGCAGCTCATCACGCCGATCAACGAAAGAACGGCGAGCTTTGGCGCGCTGCTGCCGAGCGTGCTGCGCCGCGGCACGATGTCGCACCCCGATATGCGCTCACTTTCCACCGCGCTCGACCTGCTCTATGGCTCGTCCATCGGCTGCACGGTACGCAAAAAGGGCGAGAACCAGTGCATCGGCTTTGCCGCGAGCTTCATCGACGAGGAATTTGTCCCGGGAGGAGAAAAGCTGCTCGAGCCGATGTGCGACCTTTTGGGCGAGCTGCTGCTCGACCCCGTGACGCGCAACGGCCGCTTCCTGAACGACTATGTCGAAAGCGAGAAGCAGAACCTCATCGACGCCATCCGCGGCATCATCAACGACAAGCGCGACTACGCAGACCTGCGCTTACTTCAGGAGATGTGCCGCGGCGAGCGCTACGGGGTGGACAAGTTCGGCTCCATCGCGCGCGTTGAGAAAATCACGAACCAGACGCTCTTCCGCTACTATCAGGAGTTACTCTCCACCGCGCACTTGGAGCTCTTCTACTGCGGCAGCGCCGGGCGCGAGCGCGTGGAGGAGGCCATCTCCCGCGCGTTTGCGCCGCTTCAGCGCGGGCGTGTCGTGCCGCCGGTCATCGCGGAGAAGAAAAACGCGCCGGAGACGCCGCGCGAGATCACCGAGCGCATGGACGTGACGCAGGGAAGGCTCTCGATGGGCTGGCGCGCGTCGACGAACGACGCGCCTGCGATGATGCTGGCAAATTTGATTTTCGGCGGGTACAGCAATTCCAAGCTCTTTTTGAACGTGCGTGAAAAGCTGTCCCTCTGCTATTATGCTTCTTCCGCCTATCACCGCTCCAAGGGCATCGTGACGGTCTCGTCCGGCATTGAGTGCAGGGATGTGGAGACCGCCAAGCGTGAAATTCTTGCCCAGCTTGCAAGCGTGCAGCGCGGCGAATTTGAGGAATGGGAGGTCGAGGGCGCGAGAGCGTGCCTGATCGCGTCGCTCGAATCGCGCGGCGACAGCGCGGGCCGCATGGAGGAAAACGCCCTCGGTCAGGCGGCCACGGGCATCCGCGAGACGGCGGATGAGCTCATCGCGGCGCTGCGCGCCGTGACGAACGAGCGCATCGCCGAGGCCGCGCAGAGCATGACGCTTGACACGGTGTATTTCCTGACAGGGGAGGACAGCAAGGATGAATGAGAAAAGCTACCCCCGCATCGGGGAAACGGTCCTGGAAAAGACGCTGCCGAACGGCTTGAAGATATTCATCGTCCCCAAGCCCCAGCACCGCAAAAAATACGCCTTTTTCGCCACGCGCTATGGTGGGATGGACATGCAGTTCATCCGAAACGGCGAAAAGTGCGACACGCCCGCGGGCATCGCGCACTATTTAGAGCACAAGATGTTCGACACGAAGGACGGCAACGCCCTACAGGTACTCTCGCAAAACGGCGCAGAGCCGAACGCCTTTACCTCCAACGCGATGACGGGCTATTACTTTGACTGCACCGAGCATTTTGAAGAAAACCTGCGCATCCTGCTCTCGTTTGTCTCCGTTCCGTACTTTACGGACGAAAGCGTGGAAAAGGAACGCGGCATCATCGGTCAGGAGATCCGCATGGTCGAGGATTCGCCCGACTGGCAGGTCTACGAAAGGCTCCTTGCCTGCCTGTACCGTTCGTCGCCCGCGCGCGTGCCCATCGCCGGCACGGTCGAGAGCATCGCGGGCATCACGGCGGAAACGCTGTACGACTGCCACCACGCGTTCTACTGTCCGTCCAATATGGCGCTGTGCGTTGTTGGCAACGTCGATCCCCACACGGTGATCGCGCTGGCCGAGGAGGTCTTGCCCCGCGAGCGCGGCGAGGAGATCGCACGCTGCTATGGCGAAGAAGAGGACGACGCTGCCGCGCAGAAGGAGACCGTCACGCAGATGGAGGTCGCGCTGCCGCAGTTTTTAGTCGGCTTTAAGTGCGAGACGAACGAGGGCGACCTCCTGCGCCAGTCGCTCATCGGCGAGATGGCGAGCGACGTGCTGCTCGGCGATTCGTCGCCGCTCTACCAGCGCCTTTACGACGAGGGACTCATCAATTCGAGCTTTGGCGGCGGTTTTGACCAGATGCCGGGCGTCGCGGTTCTGTGCGCCGGCGGCGAGAGCGAGCAGCCGCAGCAGGTGAGCGACGCGATCTTGGAAGAGGCGCAGCGCCTCGCGCGCGAGGGCATCGACCCTGACTTTTTCGAGCAGATCCGCCGCGCGAGCTTCGGCGCGACGCTGCGCGCGCTCAACTCGTTTGAAAATATCGCCATCTCCATGGCGGACGGCTACTTCCGCGGCTTCGATGCGCTCCGGTTCCCCGAGGCGTACGCGAGCATCGAAAAAGCGGATGTCGAGCGCTTCCTGCGCGAAAACCTGACGGACAGCCGCCGCGCCATCTCCATCATCGAACCCAAGAAAGAAGGATAACGATCCCATGAGCTTTTCCGACGCGCCCATCAGCTTTCCCGGCCTTTTCGGCGACTGGCAGTTCACCGTGCCGTCCAAGGCATTGAACATCGGCAACGGCATCTACTGGTACGGCATCATCATTGCCGCGGGCATGCTGCTGGGACTCTATTTCTGCATGAAGCAGGCACCGAAATACGGCCTGAGCGAGGATAATATCATCGACACGGTGCTCTGGGTCATCCCGTTTTCCATCATCGGTGCGCGCATTTACTATGTGCTCTTTTACCTTGACCTGTTCCGCAACAGCGACGGCTCGATCAACTGGTCGTCGACCTACCGCATCTGGGACGGCGGCCTTGCCATCTACGGCGGCGTCATTGCGGGCTTTTTGACGGCGTATCTTTTCAGCCGCCGCCGCAAGATCTCCTTCTGGGCGCTGGCGGACTGCTGCGTGCAGGGACTTTTCATTGGGCAGGCTATTGGCCGCTGGGGCAACTTTATGAACCGGGAAGCCTTCGGCGCGGCGACGGAGCTCCCCTGGCGCATGCGGCTCTGGACGTCGGCCACGACGTATATGGATGTGCACCCTACGTTTCTTTATGAGAGCCTGTGGAATGTGATCGGTCTGCTGCTGCTTTATTTTGTTGTGTCCCGCGCCCGCCGCTTCGACGGGGAGAACACCTGCTTTTACTTCATCTGGTATGGTCTCGGCCGTTTCTGGATCGAGGGGCTGCGCACCGACAGTCTGTATCTTTTCCACTGGACGCTGTTTGGTCAGCGCATCCGCGTGTCGCAGGCGTTGTCGCTCGTGATGGTGCTCGTGTGCGCAGGGATCCTCGTCTATCAGTTCAAGGTCAAAAAGGCCGACGGGTCGAATCTGTTTGTCAAGCGTATGCAGCAGACAACGGAGGCGGAAGAAGCCGCCGCTGAGCCTACCGCGCCGGACGAGAAGAAGTAAGCTCTATGCACTATCACATCGACAAAACCGCCGCGCAGAGCGCGTATTTACAGCTCTATCACCAGCTGCGGCGCGACATCGTCAGCGGTGTTTACCCGCTGGGGACGAAGATGCCCAGCAAGCGCCTGATCGCAACAGAGACAGGCGTGAGTGTCATCACGGTCGAGCACGCGCTGGCGATCCTATGCGACGAGGGGTATTTGGAATCCCGCGAGCGCAGCGGCTTTTTCGTGAGCTTCGCCGCGGCGGACTGCTTCCCGGTCTCCGAGACGGAGACCGAGCGCCGCACGACCGTTTCTCACGGAACGGAGGATGAATTTCCGTTCCCGTCGCTCGCCAAGACGATGCGGCGTGTACTCAGCGAGTACGGCGAGAGTATTCTCGTCAAGTCGCCGAACAACGGCTGCGCCGAGCTGCGCGGCACCATTGCGGCGTATCTCTCCCGCTCGCGCGGCATCAGCGTCCAGCCGGGACAGATCGTGATCGGCTCGGGCGCGGAATACCTCTACGGACTCATCGTGCAGCTTTTGGGGCGCGAGCGCGTGTTTGCGCTCGAAGACCCGTCTTACGACAAGATCCGCAGGGTGTATCAGGCGCACGGCGTCACGTGCGAGATGCTGCGCCTCGGCAGCGACGGCATCCGCTCCGATGAGCTCACCCGCGCGAGCGCGACGGTGCTGCATGTCACGCCGTTCCACAGCTTCCCGAGCCAGGTGACCGCAAGCGCGGGCAAACGCCGCGAATATCTCCGCTGGGCGGAGGAGCGCGGCGGCTACATCGTCGAGGACGACTTCGATTCGGAATTCAGCGTGTCGAGCAAGAGCGAGGATACGCTCTTCGCCCTCGAACCCGAGCGCTCGGTCATCTACATGAATACGTTTTCCAAGACCATCGCGCCGTCGATGCGCGTGGGCTACATGGTGCTGCCGCCCGCGCTCTCCGAGCAGTTTCGGCGCGAGGTGGGATTCTATTCCTGCACCGTGCCGGTCTTTGAGCAGTATGTGCTTGCCGAGCTCATCGGCAGCGGCGACTTCGAGCGCCACATCAACCGCATCCGCCGCAGACGGCGGAAAGAATGAAAAAGCGGCGGCAAAGCCGCCGCTTTCAAAAAGTTTGAAAAATCGCTTGACGCAAAAAAATCTTTGTGCTATACTTCCATTTGCATTTGAACGAATGCGCTGGTGTAGCTCAGTCGGTAGAGCAGCTGATTCGTAATCAGCAGGTCATGTGTTCGAGTCACACCACCAGCTCCAAAAAGCATCGAAAACTTCGGTTTTCGATGCTTTTTTGTTGCAAAAACGCTGAAAATGGTGTGGGTCAAAATGTGGGTCAACTGCCTGACCCACACCCTGACCCACACGGGGAATAAACTGTACCCAAGAAAATGGACACGAGATTTTGACCCATGGCCCCGTTCGGCGGACACGCATTTGACCCATAGGGGCAGTCAGCGGCTTTGCCGCCTACTGCCAGCTCATGCCCCATGGGTACAACGAAATGCGCGGAAAGAACCAAAGAGCACCGGAGAGAAATTGCTTCCTTTCCGGTGCTCTGCTTGCCTGCGGGACTTATCGAATCTGCGCCATGAAGCTGCCCATTTTCTCCGCGGCCTTTTGCTGCATCTGCCGTGTGACGTGGGTGTAGGTTCGCAGGGTGAATCCCGCGTCGTAGTGACCGAGCATTGAAGACACTGTTTTTACATCTACGCCGTTTTGCAGTGCCAAGGTCGCGAATGTGTGTCTCAGGTCGTGGAACCTGATATGCTCCAGTCCCGCGTCCTTGAGGATTCGCTTGTGGAGTGTTACGACCGAGTCGGGGTGGTACATTTCTCCTGTTCTGCCGGACGGGAACATCCACGGATTGCCGGGGTGTTTGGCGTGCTCCTGCTTCAGCAGCTCCACGGCATCCTGCGGGATAGACACCTCGCGGATGGAGTTGCCGGTTTTGGGGCGGCTTAGAATGAGCTGGTGCTCTGTGTCCCAGCTGGCCTGCTTACTGACGGAGATGGTGCAGTTGGCTTCGTCGAGGTCGCTCCATTGGAGCGCGACCAGCTCGCCCTTTCTCAGTCCGCTGACCAGTTCCAGATAGAACATCGGCAGGGCATTACGCCGCTCGGCTGCATTTAGATACGCGCTGATGTGGTCTGGGTGAAGGATTTTCATCTCTTGTTTTTCAATTTTGGGGATGATGCAATTCTCCGTGGGATTGCTGAGAATGAGTTTTTCTTTCACCGCCCGGTCAAGGGCATTGTGCAGCATCATATGGATGCCGCGCACAGTGGAATTGCTCAGTCCGGGTTTTTCCTTTTTCTGTACCTTTCGCAACCTGCCATTGCTTTGCAGATCGTTGTAGAACTTTTTGCAGGTCACGGGTGGTGAGCTTATTCAGCGGGATATCCCCGATAGCAGGGATGATATGCTGTTCGATGTTTCGGTGGTAGTAGTTCATGGTAGACGGACGGATGTGTAGCTTGGAATAGAGCTCGAACCATGTTCTCAGCCAAGCGGCAACCGTGTATTCATCGGCGCGGCCGATGTCCAATGACTGGCTCTCCTCAATGGCTTTCTTTAGCTTCGCCTTGCATTCCGCCTGCGTCTTGCCGAGGACGTTTTTGATGATCCGCTTGCCTGTCTCGGGATGATAACCTGCGGTGTAGCGCCCCTCCCAACGCCCGTCTGCACGTTTGCGGATGTTGCCCTCGCCGTTGGCGCGTTTCTTAACCATTTACGATCATCTCCTTTGCATTTTGCTCTTCGTCGGCTTCGAAGGAGTAGGGTGCTCCCAGTTCTCCGGCGATACCGGCTGCCAGCTTGAAGCCCGCCGTGAAGCTCATCAACGTGGACTTCGCCAACAATGCGTTCTGTGCGTCCAACAGCCGCAGCAGTTTTCTGCGCCCCGCGGCGTCCATGTCCCGCCGCAGTTCCGCTTGGGCGTATTCGACCTGCTTGTCCAATTCACTGTGTTCCTGACGGTCGAAACGCTTTTGCAGGGCTTTCATGTAGTCGTACATTGCGGCACCTCCTTTTTGGCAACCACAACACATACCACAACCCGGCGCACAAAGCTACTGTTTTCCGAAATGTTTCTTTGACTATTGCGGCGCAAAAAATACGTTTCTAAACCTGTTCACGTGTGCATCCGCATCGAGCAGCCATTTTTTGTGGCGGGGAGTGTACCGCGCTCATCCGCCAGCAGCTTCACGCCGGGATGGGTGGCAACGTAGCGGGTGCGCTGAGCCAGCTTCGCGGCGTTCTGTCCGCCCTTGAGGTAAGGGGAGATCAGTACGATCCGGGCCATTCATCCTCCGGCTCAATGCGCCGCTGGCTCCGCACCGCGCTTTCAAAACTTACCCGACCGTTGGTGCGCTTCACCTCATCCACGGCGTAGGCCCGCAGCTCCCGCGTGTG
>OLPS01001676.1_pt1 | contig 22518 bp, 20 predicted proteins | sample 1673071 | NCBI WGS metagenome assembly OLPS01 (sample SAMEA3136752, study PRJEB25190) | human gut metagenome | reverse complement strand
GCATTGTACTGATCGTTCTGGGGCTGTACTCCCTCTCTTGGCGGCTGTCCGTTGCCTGGTACGGAAAGGCAGAGCAGTAAGATGAAGAAAAGTCAAATCGCGGGCATCCTGTTCGGTGTTGCTATGGGCGCTTTGTTCAGTGTGTCGCTGGGAACAGTCGGTTTTGCGCTGGGAGCAAGCCTTGCAAACTTGGGCATGGTGATGTTTGAAGGGCTGGATGACCCACTGGATAAAAAGTAAGGCATAAAAAGTGCGCCGCCCATGCCGGAAAAGATTCTCCGGTAAGGGCGGCGTTGTATTTATTTCTCGGACTTTTCGGCGGTTTTCTGCGCGGCTTCCAGTTCATCCACCCGCTTTTGCAGGGCAGTGATCTTGTCATCCATTTTCCAGCATACGGAAATCACAGCACTGATGCATAAACTTACGGGCAGCGTCCAGCCGTAGACATTCTTATGCAGGTCAAACAGGAGAATGCCACCGCAGAACGTAAACAGCAGCAACAATAAAAGCGTGCAGAAAAAGATGGAAAGAAAATGCTTCATAGAGGTACCTCCTGTTATTCTTCCGTTTCTTCCTCGTCCGGGTCCAGCTCGATGGTGAACACGGCCTTTTTCAGCTTGCCGCAGCCCTGGGCCTTCAGGCCGGATTTGTACGGCTCCCCGGCCAGATACAGGGCAAACCGGCCCTCGCACAGCATACCGGCAATGCTGGTGCCGGCGGTGCCCACAGTGGTATCCGCGGCTTCATCGGTGGGTTTGGTGGGGGTCAGCTCGGCCAGGCTCACCTCAAACAGCTCGCTGCCCTCCAGGTCGGTCTCCAGCACGATGTGGGCATCGTGGCGCTGGAACAGGGCCTTGTCGGAGCTCTGCGGGGTGACGGTGCTGACGGTGACCACGGCCTTTTCGCCGTCGATGCGGGTGCGCCCGGCGGGCAGGGTGGTGATATCGCGGGCCATGATGTACTCGATGACGGTGTCCAGGTTATCGCTGACGCCCAGGTAGTTGGGCAGGTTGTTGAGGGTATCGTAGATCATGGAAAAGCTCCTCCATCTATAAGTTTCGGTTACCTGTATGGTATCACAGGTCAGGGGCAGATGCAATATGCACAAAGCAAAGAGCCGGGCAGACACGGCGGTCCACCCGGCTCTGGGGTCAGCTTACTCGGCGTCCTTGGGGTCGGTCAGCAGTTCCTTGATGCTGGGCACCACGCCGCCCAGATTCTGCAGTTCCGAGGGGATGATGATCTTGGTGGCCTTGCCGTTGGCCACCTTGGCCAGGGCCTCCAGGCTGCGGATGGCCAGCACCTTGTCGGTGGGCATGGCCTCGTTCAGCAGACGGATGGCGTCGGCATTGGCCTTCTGCACGGCCAGGATGGCCTGTGCCTCGCCCTCAGCCTCCAGGATGCGCTGCTGCTTGACGGCGTCGGCGCGGAGGATGGCGGCTTCCTTTTCGCCCTCGGCGGCGGTGATGGCGGCCTGCTTTTCACCGTCGGCTTTCAGGATGACGGCGCGCTTTTCGCGCTCGGCCTTCATCTGCTTTTCCATGGCTTCCTGGATCTCACGCGGGGGAATGATGTTCTTCACTTCCACGCGGTTGACCTTGATGCCCCACTTGTCGGTGGCTTCGTCCAGAATGGCCGTGATCTTGCCGTTGATGACGTCACGGCTGGTGAGGGTGTGATCCAGCTCCATCTCACCGATGATGTTGCGCAGGGTGGTGGCGGACAGGCTCTCGATGGCGGCAATGGGCTGGTTGACACCGTAGGTGTACAGCTTTGCGTCCATGACCTGGAAGAACACCACCGTGTCGATCTGCATGGTCACGTTGTCGCGGGTGATGACGGGCTGAGGAGGAAAGTCGGCTACCTGCTCCTTCAGGCTCACCTTTTTGGCAATGCGCTCAATGAACGGGATCTTGACGTGCAGGCCGGCAGACCAGGTATCGGAGTAGCTGCCCAGCCGCTCGATGACGTAGACCTTGGACTGCGGCACGATGACGATGTTGGTGATGATCACCAGAAGAACAACAAATACCAGCGCGAGGATCACAAAAAACAGAACCATAGTGCATCTCCTTTGTTGATGGGGTGGTCAGGCCTTGCGGCTTTCGGTCAGGATAGGCTCCACCAGGAGCAGGGTGCTGTGGATCTCGGTGACACGGCAGTGGTCGCCGGGGTTCAGGATGTCGCCGGGGGTCACGCAGCGGGCGTTCCAGTCCACGCCGTCCAGCCGGACACGGCCGGGCTCCTCGGCGGTGACGGTGGTCAGCACAGCGGCCTCCCGGCCAAGGTTGCGGTCGCCGTTGGTGGCGGTGGGGGCCTTGCGCAGTTTTGCGGCCAGCGGCCGGAAGGCCAGCAGGCACAGCACGCTCACCACGATGAACAGCAGCGCCTGCACCCGGAACAGATCGGTGAACAGACAGCTGATCAACGCGGCGGCCGCGCCGATGGCAAACCAGATGGAGGTCATATTAAAGGTACAACCCTCCAGCACCAGAAAGCCGACCGCGGCAATGAGCCAGAAAAATGGGGCGGTGTTCATGGGCAATTCCCTCCTTATGGCCCTATTATAGGGCATCCCCTTGGGGGAAGGTCAAGTGTTTTTTACTGGAACGTTGCGCAGAAAACAAAGTTTGGACAAAAATGCCAAAGAAAGATCCGAAATCACACAGCAGGGGGGTGCCCGAGAAGCTGCCTGTCTGCCGCTGCGCTCCTCTCTGTGAAAAAGTAAGCTGGGAAGATCCGCAGATCTTCCCAGCTTACAGATCAAAATCAAATTCCGCTAAGGATGCTCAGAGCGCAAGCGGAGAGCATTTTAAATCGTTATGGCCTACAGGCATTACTGGATGTCGTAATAGCTGTGGTTGGGGTTGTGGCCGTTTTCCTCCACCACGATGGTAAAGCCCATGGGGTTTACCTCGGTGTGCTTGCCGGAAGCCAGCGGCTCCACGATGATGTGCTCAGAGCGGTTCACAATGATTTCCGCAGTCTCGGTCTTACCGATGCGCTGGTAGTGCAAAATGCCGTCCTCGGCCCGCAGCACCCGCAGCTCACCGGTGCGGAAGGCCTCGCAACTGTGGCGCAGCTGCGCCAGCTGTGCCAGCACCGGGCGCAGACGCTCCTCGTGGCTGTCCCAGCAGAAGAAGGCGCGGTTGAAGGGGTCACGGTAGCCCTGCATCCCGATCTCGTCGCCGTAGTACAGGCAGGGTACGCCGGGCAGGGTGTAGATGATGGCATACGCCATGCGCAGGCGCAGCATGCCCTCCTCGTAGGCTTCGCCGGTCACGCTGCGGCCGCTCTGCCACTCCCGTCCGCGTCCGTTGGCGGGCTCGTCCGCAATCACGGTCAAAGCGCGCTCGGTGTCGTGAGTGGACAAAAAGTTCAGTGCCGTGTTGATGGCAGGGGCAGGGTAGTGCTCACAGATGGAAAGGATCTCGTTGGCGGCCTGCTGGGCAGGTTTGCCCTTGACAAAATCCAGCACGGAGTTCTTGAAGGGGTAGTTCATCACGCTGTCCAGCCCCTTGCCCAACAGGTAGGTGCGGCGGTGGTCAAAGCCGAACTTGGTGGTGGCGTCCTCCCACACCTCGCCCAGCAAAAACTTTTCTGGGCTTACCCGCTTGACGGCGGTGCGGATCTTCTCGATAAACGCGTCCGGCAGCTCGTCGGCCACATCCAGCCGGAAACCGGCAGCACCACGGCGCAGCCATGTGTCGATCACGCCGCCCTCGCCGGTGATGAACTCCACAAAGGAGGGGGTCTCCTCGTTGACCTCCGGCAGGGTCTCAAAGCCCCACCAGCTGCGGTAGCCGCCCTTGTACTTGGGGTCAAAATCATACCAGCTGCGGTAAGGGGAGTTGGGGTCGCGGTAAGCGCCGCCCTCGCCGTAGCGTCCCTCGCGGTTGAAGTACCGGCTGTCGGAGCCGGTGTGGCTGAACACACCGTCCAGCACGATGCCGATGCCGTACTTGGCGGCCTCGCGGCAGAGTACCTCAAACTCCTCGTTGGTGCCCAGCAGCGGGTCCACGTTCAGGTAGTCGGCGGTGTTGTAGCGGTGGTTGGAGTGCGCCTCAAAGATGGGGTTCAGGTACAAATAATCCACGCCCATCTCCCGCAGATAGGGGAGCTTTATGCGGATGCCCTCTAGATCACCGCCGAAGTAGTCCTCGTTCAGGTGGCCGCCGGTCTCGTTGGGCTGCCAGAAAGGCTCGGCGTGCTTATCGGCCTGATACAGCCGGTCCGGGAAGGGCATGGGCTTGTTCTCAATGCCCTCACAGAACCGGTCCGGGAAGATCTGATAGAACACCTTGCCCTTGATGCACTCCGGCGTCTGGAAATCCGGCTCGTAGACCGTGATCTGCCAGCTTTCGCCCTCCTGCCAGCTGACCACGCCGCAGTTATCGGCCCCGCGCACGATGCGGCGGAAGTCAGTATACAGGTCAAAGTAATAGAAGTATAAGCCCGGGTCGCCCAGCACAACGTCCACCGAAAAGTGGTTCTGGTGGGGCGTCTGGCCGTCAAATTTCATGCGGTAGTGCACGGGCACATCGTATTTGCCCTCCTTTTGCAGTACAAGGTGCGGGTCCACATAGCCCAGCTCCTCGGGGATGCACAGGGACAGGTGCACGGTCTGCCCGGCGCGCACGGCACCAAAGGGCTGCTTAAAGTAGGGGTCGTAGCTGTTGAACAGACAAGACAAAAAGATCGTCCTTTCTCAAAAAAGCCCCGGCAGGCGAAATGCCACCGGGGCTTTGCGGTTTTACAGGGGAAAATTACTTGCCCATGGGCACGGGGGAAGCGTACCAGATATCGCGGGCGTAGTCCAGCACGGCGCGGTCTGCGCTGAAGATGCCGCTGTTGGCAATGTTCTTCAGGCTCATGCGCGCCCAAGTCTCGCGGTCAGCATACAGCTTCTGCAGGTCGGCCTGTGCACGGCGGTAGTCCTTGAAGTCAGCCATGACCATGTACGGATCGCTGCTGCGCAGGTTCTCGGTGACCTCGTGGAAGTTCTCGCCGTTCCAGCCGCGCTCCAGGAAGTTCAGGGCGCTGTTGGCAACGTCGTCGCCCATGATAAAGGCGTTGGGGTGGTAGCCCACCCGCTTCAGGTTGTTCACCTCAGGGGTCAGCATACCGAAGATCAGCTCGTTCTCCTTGCCGGCAGCATCGGCGATCTCCACGTTTGCACCGTCCAGAGTGCCCAGCGTGATGGCGCCGTTCAGCATGAACTTCATGTTGCCGGTACCGGAAGCCTCGGTGCCTGCCAGAGAGATCTGCTCAGAGACCTCGGCAGCGGGCATCAGGTGCTCGCTCAGGGAGACGCAGTACTCTTCCAGATAGACCACGCGCAGCTTGTCGCGCACAGCGGGGTCATTGTTGATCAGATCGCCCAGCTTGCAGATCATGCGGATCATCTGCTTTGCCATGTAGTAGCCGGGAGCAGCCTTTGCGCCGAAGATGTAGGTCTTGGGGATAAAGTCGGCGTTGGGGTTCTCCTTCAGGTACAGGTACTGGGCAGCGATGTTCAGGGCATTCAGGTGCTGACGCTTGTACTCGTGCATCCGCTTGACCTGGCAGTCAAAGATGGAGTTCGGGTCGATGACCTGGCCGGTGCTCTTGGACAGGTAGTTGGCAAATTCCTTCTTGTTGGCCAGTTTGATCTCGTTCAGGCGCTTGAGCACGGTCTTGTCGTTCTCGTACTTGTTCAGCTTGGTCAGGTCGGAAGCATCGTGCTTGTAGCCGTCACCGATGGTCTCATCCAGCAGCTTGCACAGCTCCGGGTTGGAGGCCAGCAGCCAGCGGCGGTAAGCAATGCCATTGGTCACATTCTTGAAAGCCTTGGGCTTGAACAGGTAGTAGTCGTGGAAGACGCTGTCCTTGATGATCTCGCTGTGCAGCTTGGACACGCCGTTGATGCTGTTGGCGGTGTAGGCGCAGATGTTGGCCATGCGCACCTGATTGTCGCCGATCAGTGCCATGTAGTCGATCTTGCCCTGGTCGCCGGGGAAAGCCTTGGCCAGCTCTTCGCGGGCGCGGCGGTCCATCTCGACCACGATCTGGTAGATGCGGGGCAGGGTCATCTTGAAGATGTCCACGTTCCACTTCTCCAGAGCCTCGGCCATGACGGTGTGGTTGGTGTAGGAGAACACCTTCTGGCAGATGTCGAAGGCTTTGTCCCAGCCAAAGCCGCACTCATCCAGCAGGATGCGCATCATCTCGGGGATGGCCAGGGTGGGGTGGGTATCGTTCAGCTGGATGGCCACCTTGTCGGGCAGGTTCTCCAGCGTGGCGTAGCTGGACAGGTGGTTCTGCACGATGTCGCCGATGGAGGCAGCAGACAGGAAGTACTGCTGACGCAGGCGCAGGATCTTGCCTTCCACATGGTTGTCGTTGGGGTACAGCACTTTGGAGATGAGCTCGGCGTTGGCGTTCTTGCTCATGGCGGTGTTGTAGTTGCCCAGAGAGAAGCTGGACATATCAAAATCGGGGGCCTTTGCCTGCCACAGACGCAGCTTGGCAACGCCCTTGCCGTCGTAGCCCTGCACATACATGTCGGAGGGAACGGCCATGACGCTGTTGTAGTTTGTGTGCTGGATGTAGTGGAAGCCGTTGTCCCAGTTCTCACGGATCTCGCCGTCAAAACGGACCTCCACGGCCTGATCCGGGTGGCTCTTCAGCCACACCTGACCGCCGGGCAGCCAGTTGTCGGCACGCTCCTGCTGCCAGCCGTCCACGATCTTCTGCTTGAAGATGCCGTACTCGTACAGGATGGAGTAGCCGGTGCCGCAGATGCCGGTGGTGGCCATGCCGTCCAGATAGCAGGCAGCCAGACGGCCCAGACCGCCGTTGCCCAGGCCTGCATCGGGCTCTTCCTCAAAGATGCTGTCCAGGGCGATGTCAGCATCGGCCAGCGCCTTCTTGGCCACTTCGTCGAGGCCCAGATTGAACAGGCTCATCTTCAGGCTGCGGCCCATCAGGAACTCCATGCAGAGGTAATACACCTGCTTGGTGCCGGTGCCAATGGCCTTGGACTGGAACTTCTTGTGGTTCTCGCTCATCATCTGACAGCAGATCAGGGCAAGAGAACGGTAGATCTGCTGGTTGGAGGCAACGTTCAGATCCACGCCGTACTCGCTGGTCAGCTTGTCCTGAAGAATTTTGCCAAATTCTTTCGATGTCATAACTGTACTCCTATCCGCATTCGTGCATAAAATGCTAAAAATCTTGCGTAATGTACGGCCTCTGGTGCTTTCCCTCTATCCGCGTGCCGTCAACATAACAACGCTATTATAATATGAACACTTGGCAAATGCAAGAAATCAATGGATTTTTTCTGTAACTGCCATTTTTTTAACCAACTTTCTGACCAATATGCCGAAAATTCAAAAAATACACTTTTTCTTGATGCTTATTTATATTATAATAAAGAGAGTATACGGGGCAGGCGGGCATCCGGCGGGGGTAACTCGGCCAGAAATGTGCCGGGTAACTCGCCCGGTGCGTGCCGGAATGGGAAAACGATTCCGGAAACGGTGCCGATGTCCCGGGAAAAGCAGGAATACACCGCCTGCGTGCCGGGCGGAAACGGATAAAAGGGGAAAAGACACATGGTCAACAAAGTACGGGTGAACATTGCGGGGACGCCGTATGCCATTGCAACGACGGATTCGGAAAAATACATTCAGTCTCTGGCCAAAAAGCTGGACGAGGACATCACAAAGCTGCTGGACGAGAACGAGAATCTCTCGGTGACCAAGGCGGCGGTGTTCTGCGCCATGGATTATCTGGACGAGTACCGCAAGAGCACCGGCAGCGCCGAGAACATGCGCAGCCAGATCCAGGACTACATTGCAGATGCCGCCCGCGCCAAGCTGGCCGAAGACAAGGCTAAGGCAGAGAACGAAGTGCTGCGCCGGGAAGCCGCTGCCCTGCGGGAACAGCTGGCCAAGGAACGCCGCCGTGAAAGCCGCCGCGAGGAGCGGGCAGAGCAGGCTGCCGCAGAACAGGCTGCCGCCGACGAAAAACAGGGCTGAATACTACCTTATATAAATGGAATGGAGAATTATGTCGAAGATTGAGATCCTTGCCCCTGTGGGCAGTGAAGAAATGCTGCGTGCCGCCGTGTTCAGCGGGGCGGATGCGGTCTACCTGGGCTTTTCGGGCTTCAATGCCCGCACCGGAGCCGGCAATTTTGACGCTGACAGCCTGAAAGAGGCGGTGCGGTTCTGCCATGCCCGCGGCGTGGCGGTGCATGTGGCGCTGAACACCACCGTGTACGGCACCGAGCTGCCGGCCCTGGAACAGGCCATCCGGTCGGTGGCTGCCAGCGGAGCCGATGCCGTGATCTGCCAGGATCTGGCGGTGGCCACCCTGATCGGGAAGATCGCCCCGCAGCTGCCGCGCCACGGCTCCACCCAGATGAGCGTGCACACCCTGCAGGGCGCACTGGAGCTGAAGGAGCTGGGCTTTACCCGCGTAGTGTTGGCCCGTGAACTGAGCCTGCCCGAGGTGGAACACATCACGAAGCACTGCGGCATCGAGACCGAGTGCTTCGTGCACGGTGCGCTGTGCATGAGCATGAGCGGCCAGTGTTATATGTCGGCCTTTCTGGGCGGGCGCAGCGGCAACCGCGGCTCCTGCGCCGGGCCCTGCCGCCTGCCTTTTGAGGCCAACACCCTGCCGGAAGGCAAGCCGGGCCGCCTGCATCACCTGTCGCTGAAGGACAACTCGGTCATCGACCAGCTGGACAAGCTGCAGGCGCTGGGGGTGGCCTCGGCCAAGATCGAGGGCCGTCTGCGCACGCCGGAATATGTGGCGGCGGCGGTCAGCGCCTGTCTGGCGGGCCGCGAGGGCCGCGCCTACGACCGCGACCTGCTGAAGAACGCCTTCAGCCGCTCCGGCTTCACCTCCGGCTATTTGAACGGAAAAATCGACGGCAGCATGTTTGGCGTGCGCAGTGAAGCGGACGCCGAGCTGACCAAAAAGACCCTGCCCATGCTGCGGGAGCTCTACCGCCGGGAGCGCTCCCGGGTGTCGGTGACCATGCGGCTGGAGATCGAAGAGGGCGGCGAGAAGCTCACCGTGACCGATGCGGACGGCAATAAAGCGTTTGCCTATGGCGATTTTGAGCCGCAGCCCGCCCGCACCGACCCCACCGAGAGCCTGCGCCGCAGTCTGGCCAAGACCGGCGGCACCCCCTTTGAGGCGGCGGACATCCGGGTGGAGATGGACGGCGGGCCGTGGTTCGTGCCCGGCAGCACGGTGAATGAGCTGCGCCGGGAAGCGCTGGACGCCCTGCTTAAAAAGCGGGAAGTGCTGCGCCCCTGGCCCACTACCGAGGAGCATGTGCCTGCCCTGCCGCAGCGCACCCTGCCGCCGCACCGCACCCTGCGTGCCCGGTTCGAGCGCTGGGATCAGGTGCCGGAACAGGCCCTGAGCGGAGTGGAGTATCTCATCCTGCCCATTGCACAGGCCGACCGGGTGCCCCGCGAGTGGCGCAGCAAGACCATTCTGGAGCTGCCCCGGGCCATGTTCGGGGCCCTGGAGCAGGACACCGCCCGCCGCATTGCGGCCACCCAGGATGCAGGCTTTGCCGGGTACGAGGCAAGCAACATCGCCCACCTGCGGCTGTGCCGGGGCCTGCCGCTGTCCGGCGGTTTTGGCCTGAACATCACAAACAACGCAGCAGCGCAGTTCTATGCGGAGCAGGGACTGAACAGCCTGCTCATCCTGCCCGAGGTCAAGGACAGTGACATCGCGTCCATTGCCCCGGTGCGGGACGGCAAGCCGGTGCCCACGGGCGTGATGGTCTACGGCCACATGCCGCTGATGCTCACCCGAGCCTGCCCGCTGCAGAACATCCACGACTGCGCCCACTGCGACAAGACCGGCACGCTGACCGACCGCAAGGCCAAAAAGTTCCCGGTGCGGTGCAGCCTGGGCATGCGCACCATCTACAACCCGGTGCCCATCTACATGGGCGACAAGCCCGGTGCGCTGGCCGTGGACTACGGCGTGGCCTATTTCACGCTGGAGACTCGCGAGGAAGCCGCCGCAATTCTGGATATGATCCGCACCCATGCGCCTTTTGAAGGCGATTTCACCCGCGGACTGTATTTCAAGGGGACCAATTGACCCTCTCACCGGCCTTGTCCGCCTGCGGCGGTGCAATGTCGGAGCTCTCCCGAAGGGTGAGCTGGATCGAGGAATGACAAAATAAACGAGGTATACTATGGAACCGATCACCGTAAACTATAAAGTTCTGGATGCGCGGGCAAAGGTGCCCGCCTATGCGACCCCCGGCTCTGCCGCCGCCGACCTGTGCGCCGTGCTGGATGAGCCGCTGACCGTACAGCCCATGGAGCGGGTGCTGGTGCCCACCGGCCTTGCCATTGAGCTGCCCGGTGCCCACAGTGTGGCGCTGGTGTATGCCCGCAGCGGCCTGTCCATCAAGCACGGCCTGTGCATGGCCAACGGTGTGGGCGTGGTGGACAGTGACTACCGCGGCGAGCTGAAGGTGCCCATGATCAACCTGGGCAAGGAGGCCTACACCATCCAGCCCGGGGAGCGGGTGGCGCAGCTGTGCATCGCCCCGGTGTACACGGCAGCCTTTGTGCCGGTGCAGGAGCTGGGCGACACCACCCGCGGCGCGGGCGGTTTTGGCTCCACCGGCAAATGAGAGAAAAGGAACGCGATATGGAACTGATCTTAGCCTCCGGCAGCCCGCGCCGCCGGGAACTGCTTTCCCTGTATACGACCGACTTCACGGTCTGTGTCAGCGACTTTGACGAGAGCACCGTGACCGCCGACACCCCGGCCCATCTGGTGGAACAGCTGGCCCGGGGCAAGTGCCTGGCGGTGGCAAAGGACCACCCGGACGCCGTGGTCATCGGCTGCGACACGGTGGTGGACGTGAACGGGGAAGTGTTCGGCAAGCCCCACGGCGTGGAGGACGCAAAACGGATGCTGCGGGCCCTGTCCGGTGCCGCCCATCAGGTGCACACCGGTGTGTGCGTGAGCCGCGGCGGCCGCACCGAGAGCTTTGTGGACAGCTGCAAGGTGACCTTCTTCCCGCTGAGCGAGGAGGAGATCGACTTCTATGCTTCCACAAAGGAGCCCTACGACAAGGCCGGTGCCTATGCCATCCAGGGCCGGGCAGCCCTCTGGCTGGACCGCATCGAGGGCGATTATTACACCATTATGGGCCTGCCGGTCAGCCGTACTGTACAGCTGGTAGAGCGTTTTGTGTGAGAAAAATGGAAAAATGTAAGAAAACGAACGGAAACGCTTGAGAAAACAGCAGCTTGGGGCTATAATATAACCGTGTTATTCTGCGAAGGACGGCGCAAAACGGCCGTCAGACGCTATGGGATAGATCTACTGGAAACGATGAAGGAGAGACTTTACAATGGGTTTTCTGTCGAAGGACGTTGGCATTGACCTGGGTACCGCCAATACTCTGGTCTATATGAAGGGCAAGGGCATCATCATGCGGGAGCCGTCGGTGGTGGCTGTGGACACCAAGACCGACGAGGTGCGCTGTGTGGGCGGCGAGGCAAAGGCCGTCATCGGCCGTACCCCCGGCAGCATCGTGGCAGTGCGTCCCCTGAAGGACGGCGTCATTGCCGATTTTGACATCACCACCAATATGCTGGAGAACTTCCTGAAGAAGGCCTGCGGCAACAGCATGTTCTCCCGCCCCCGCGTGGTCATCTGCATTCCCTCCGGCGTGACCGAGGTGGAGCGCCGCGCCGTGCGGGAAGCTACCCTGAAGGCTGGTGCCCGTCAGGTGTCGGTGATCGAGGAGCCCATGGCCGCTGCCATCGGTGCGGGCCTGCCCATCAGCGAGCCCACCGGCAGCATGATCGTGGACATCGGCGGCGGAACGGCCGAGATCGCCGTGATCTCGCTGGGCGGCATCGTGGCCTCCCGCAGCGTGCGCATGGCCGGTGACATGTTCGATCAGGCCATCATCGCCTTTATCAAGCGCAAGTACAACCTGCTCATCGGTGAGCGCACCGCCGAGCAGATCAAGATCGAGATCGGTTCCGCTTACGTTCTGGACCCGGAGCTGACCATGGAGATCAAGGGCCGCAACCTGGTGGACGGTCTGCCCAAGAACATCGTGGTGCACTCTGAGGACGTGCGTGCCGCCCTGCTGGAGTGCCTGGAGAAGATCACCAGCGCCATCAAGGAGACGCTGGAGCGTACCCCGCCGGAACTGAGCGCCGATATCATCGACCGCGGCATCACCCTGACCGGCGGCGGCGCCCTGCTGCGCGGTCTGGATCAGCTGATCCAGAGCGAGACCGGCATTGACGTGCATGTTGCCGAGGACCCGCTGGACTGTGTGGCCAAGGGTGCCGGTGCAGTGCTGGATCATGTGGATGTGCTGCACGACGTGCTGGACACCGACGGCGGTCATATGTAATCAGCGGCCCGGAAGCGGGCTGCCGGATCTCTTGCGGAAAAGCTATTGACGTTGCACCTGCGCTGTTTTCCGCTGCAAACAGGACCCTTGCGCGGATGGCACGGCTGTCCGCGCTTTTTTTGTGAACGCGCAGGTTTGCTCCGAATGGGAGGACAAACCCCTTGAAAGATTTTTTTGACACCTGGAAATTCAAGATCCTGGTCATCGTGGCGGTGTTCCTGGTGGGCATCATGGCGTATGCCGGTGCCAACGGCCGCCTGACGGCAGCCCCGCAGGAGCTGCTGAGCGTGGTGCTCACCCCCCTCCAGAAGGTCACGTCGGCCCTCAGCGGCGGTGCGGCCTCGGTGTGGGAAAAATACACCAGCATCGACGATGTGATGGACCGGAACGAGCAGCTGGAAGCCGAAAATGCAGAGCTGCGCCAGCAGATGGTGGACTACGACCGCATCAAGGCCGAGAACGACGCCTACAAGGCACTGGCACGCATCCAGGACACAAATTCGGAGGCGAGCTATGTGTCGGCCTTTGTCATCGGCCGTGACCCGCTGGATGAATTTGGCGGTTTTACGCTGGATCAGGGCAGCACGGACGGCGTGGCGGTGAACGATGCCATCATCAGTGACCGGGGCTATCTGCTGGGCGTGGTGGTGGAAGTGGACGCCACCAGCTGCAAGGTGATGACCAGCCTGCACCCCAGCTTCAACGCAGCGGGCGTGATCTCCCGCACGCGGGAAAACGGCATCATCACCGGCAGCGCCGACTATGCCGCCGACGGTCAGTGCGTGCTGACCAATCTGGACCGCGCCACCGAGGCCCGCAAGGGCGATCAGGTGATCACCACCGGTCTGGGCGGGGTGTTCCCGGCAAACCTGCTGGTGGGCACTGTGCAGGAAGTGGTGCCGGAGCAGAGCGGCAAGTCCTCCAGTGCGGTCATCCTGCCGGGTGCCGACCCGCGCACGGTCAAGCATGTGTTCATCGTTACCGAATATTAAGGAGGCAGATGTATGGAATCTCGCCGCAAGCGCAGCCGCAGCCAGATCCTGAAGTGGTGCTGCTATGTGCTGGGCCTGTTTGTGTGTGCGGCGCTGCAGACCACGCCGGGGCTGTTCCAGCTGGGTCAGGCAAAGCCGCTGCTACTGCTGCCGCTCTGTCTGGCCGTGTCGGTGTGTGAGGGCGAATTTGCCGGAGCACTGTTCGGCATGGTGTGCGGCCTGCTGTGGGATTACACCGCCGGGCGCACCGTGGGCATGCTGGCACTGGAAATGATGCTGCTCTGCTTTGCCGTGGGCGTGCTGGTGCAGCTGTACCTGCAGAGCGCTCCGGGCAACTTTGCGGTCATCTCGGCCGCAGCGGCTTTGCTGGTGCTCTCCTGCGACTGGCTGTTCTTTTACCGGATGCCCGGCTACAGCGGCTCGGCACAGCGCTACCTGTGGTTCGTGCTGCCCTCGGCGGCCCTTACCATTCCGGCGTCGCTGGTGGAGTTTGCCATCGTGCGGCACATTTACAACAAGTTCAAGATCGACAACGGCGTGGTCTGACCGCCGGAGGAACTACGGATGAACCAAAACGAACGCAAGACCGTCATGCGGCGCATGGTGCTGCTGATCGCTGTGGCGGCACTGGTCATGGGCCTGTACGCCCTGCGGCTGATCTTTCTGCAGCTGGTCAATGGCGACGAGTACAAGTCCCAGGCCACCAACACGACGGACTATAACTTTACGGTCACCGCTGCCCGCGGCGACATCGTGGACAGCACCGGCAAGCGCATTGCCACCACGACCACCAGCTACAACGTGGTGCTCAACAAGCTGCAGATGGGTGACGAGGATCTGGACAGCCTGCTGCAGCGGTTGGTGGAGCTGTTTGAGAAAAACGGCGAAAGCTGGACCGATACCCTGCTCATCAGCCAGCCGGACGCGGCGGGCAACTATACCTTTACAGCCCAGGATGACAGCAGCAGCGACCAGCGGCAGCTGACCACGATGAAGGAGAACCTGGGCCTGCAGCAGTATGCCACCGCCAACGACGTGATGGAAATGCTGGTGGAGAAAAACAACCTGCAGGATCTGCCGCTGCGCTGGCAGCGCACCCTGGCCGGCATCCACTATGAGATGGAACTGCAGGCATTTTCCAACGTGAACAACTTTGTGATGGCGGAAAACGTCAGCGACGTGACCGTGGCCACCATCAAGGAGAACAGCCTGTCGCTGCCCGGCGTGGAAATCGTGCAGACCAGCACCCGCAGCTACGAGCAGGGCGATATCGTCCCGGCGGTGCTGGGCCGTGTGGGCAAGATCACCGCCGAAAAGTGGAAGGTGACCGACGAGAACGGCCAGGTGACCTACCCCCTGCGGGACAAGGGCTACAACATGAACGATGTGCTGGGCATCTCGGGCCTGGAATCGGCCTATGAGGATGAGTTGCGCGGCAAGGACGGTGTGGAGACCATCACCCGCAATTCCGACGGTGTGATCGTGAACACGCAGCTCACCACTGTGCCGGAACCGGGCCACACGGTGCAGCTGACCATCAACAGCGACTTCCAGCGGGCGGTGAACAAGGCATTGGCCAACAACATTGACATGATCAACCGCACCTACAACACCGGCAACATGAAAGCGGCAGCCGGTGCGGCGGTGGTCATTGATGTGAAGAATGGCGGCGTGCTGGCGGCCTCCAACTACCCCAGCTTTGACCAGAACCTGTATGCCACTCAGTACGACGAATACAGCGCCGACCCCAGCCTGCCGCTGTTCAACCGCAGCCTGCAGGGTCTGTACACGCCCGGCTCCACCTTTAAGCCGGCCGTGGCCGTGGCCGCACTGGACAGCGGCCTGATCAACCAGTATTCCACCGTGAACTGCACGGGCGTGTATACCTATTACAAGGACTACCGTCCCCGCTGCACCCAGCACGGCCACAGCGGCAACATCAGCGTGGTGGATGCCATCAAGTGGAGCTGCAACATCTTCTTCTACGATGTGGGCCGCCGCCTGACCAGTGACGTCTACGACGCCTATGCCTACAAGCTGGGTCTGGCTCAGCGCACCGGCGTGGAGGTGAGCGAGAGCCTGGGCCGTCTGACCACCAAGAACGACAGCAACTACAACACCTCGCTGGACATTCAGGCGGCCATCGGTCAGGGCAATACGGTGGTCACCCCCATTCAGCTGGCCACTTATGCGGCTACGCTGGCCAACAACGGTGTGCGCTACCGCACCCACTTCGTCAAGGCCATCCTCGACACGAATACCGGCGAGGTGATCCATGAGACCCAGCCCGAAGTGATGGATGTGGTGGAGGACAACGGCACCACCTTTGCTCTGGTGCGGCAGGGCATGAAACTGGTGCCCAGTACCATCACCGGCAAGATCTCCAGCTACCCGATCGCCATTGCCTGCAAGACCGGCACCCCCCAGCGCAGTGAGACCTACGCCCCTGGCAAGCACTACCTGAACGCGATGATGATCGCCTACCTGCCGGCCGACGACCCGGAGATCGCCATCGGCATCACGGTGGAGTACGGCGGCTACGGTGCCCGCACCGGTGATCTGGTGGTGGACATCGCCAATGCCTACTTTGCCATGAAGGATGGCACGCTGGAGGTGGATCCCTATGTGAACCCTGCTCTGAGCGCGGATCCTTCGGATGACACGACCGGCGCGGCCGATACCACGGACACTGCCGGTGCCGCACAGGATGAGACACAGCCGGAGCAGGGAAGTGCAGACTAACGTCGTTTTGCGGTGCACACTCTGAAAATTTAAGACAAAATTGAATATTCTGTATAAAAACTGGTTGTAAATGATTGGATTTTGTGATATCATTTTGTACAAAGGGAAATTTCCGCAAATGACACGACAGAGGAGAGATAACAGATGACGATTGCACTGATTGCGCATGACTCCAAAAAGGAGTTGATGGTTCAGTTTTGTACGGCGTACTGCCGCATCCTGAGCCAGCATAAGTTGGTGGCGACCGGCACAACCGGCAAGCTCATCGCCGAGGCGACGGGCCTGCAGGTGCAACGTTTTCTGGCCGGTGTGCAGGGCGGCGACCAGCAGATCGCGTCCCGCATTGCCTGCAATGAGATCGACCTGCTGTTGTTTTTCCGCGACCCCATCAATGCAAAGCCCAGCGAGCCCAACGAGATGACTCTGCTGCGCCTGTGCGATGTGCACAACATCCCCATGGCCACCAATATCGCCACTGCCGAGGTGCTGATCCACGGCCTGGAGCGCGGCGATCTGGACTGGCGCGACATCGTGCACCCCCAGAACGACTGAGGCACAAAACCTTTATCCACAACAAAAGGCACCGCAGAAGCGGTGCCTTTTTTGCGTCCCGGAACGGGGAACTATGAAAAAGTTGTCTTACAACTGGAGCTCCTGCGCCAGCTCAGCCAGATCTCCGGCGTCGAATTCGCCCAGAGGCAGCAGCAGACGGGCCAGCGTCTCCTGCGGCAGGGCGGCCAGTGCGGTGCTGTCATCGCGGGCGGCGTCCACCGGGGGCAGCACGGTGTGCACGCCGTCGGTGCCCACCTCCAGCCGGGCGCGGCTGCTGCTGCCGATGTACTGGATGCCCAGCTTGTCGGCGGCGGTGAGCAGGGCGGCGAACTGCGGCCAGGCCCCGGCGGCTTCCGGCTGCTGGGCCAGCGCTTCGGCGTTCAGCAGGATGCACTCGATACCCAGCGCCTCGGCGGCTTTTTTGGCTCTCTGTGCGGCTTCGGTCTGCTCCGGGGCAAGGCGCACCACGGCACCCACCACGGCAAACCCCTGCTGCTGCAGGATGCGCACCGCCACGGCTGCCTCGGTGCTGCCGTCCATCTGCATCAGGACCTTGTCCTGGCTCTCGTAGGTGTCAAACCCGCTGCCGGGCAAAAATGTGTCGTTCATGTTCCCTGCCTCCCGCCGTGTGCTTTGCTTTGGGCTACGGCCAGCTGGTCGCAGCGTTCGTTTTCCGGATGGCCTGCGTGGCCCTTGACCCAGACGTATGTGATGGTGTGTCTTGCTTCCTGCTCCAGCGCCTGCGCCCAGAGGTCCGGGTTCAGGGCAGGAGAGCCGTCCGATTTCTTCCAGCCGCGGCGCTTCCAGCCTTTGGCCCAGCCCTTCTGCAGCCCGTTGATGACATATTGGCTGTCGGAGCAGTAGCGCACCTCGCAGGGCTCCTTGAGCTGGCGCAGGGCCTCAATGAAAGCAGTGAGCTCCATGCGGTTGTTGGTGGTGCTGGCGTCGCCGCCGCTCAATTCCTTTTCGTAAACTTTGCCGTTGAAACGGTAGCGCAGCACAGCGCCCCAGCCGCCCGGGCCGGGGTTGCCGCTGCAGGCACCGTCGGTGTATACTTCGACCTGCTTCATGAGGGTTCTCCTTTATAAAGTAGTATCTCTATTTAGCGCTATTTTGGCCGGGATGTCAAGGGGCAATGCATAAAGACGGCACCCTTTGCCAAACCTTGGAATTGACAAAACCGGTGCGAAATACTATACTAAGCGTAACAAAATGCGTATAGGGGCGCACCGAAGGCGTGCGCTCAGACGTTCCTGCAGAAAAGCCGCGGTCGCATCGAACAGATGGACTGTACGGGCTGAGGGATTCTTGTGGAACGACCAGCGGTGCCAAAAGCACGCTGACAGGACAATTCTATACGGTGCATCCAACGGAAGCCGATGCAAAGATCCGGTGCTTCCCCATGCAGCGCACGGCTGTCTCCCTTGTGGAGACGGTCCGCGCCGCCATTATTTTTGGAGGTCAAGAATGGCTCAGACGAAAGAAAAAGAAAACACGGTCCCGGCTGCCCGCGCAAAGCAGAACGCAGCCGCAGCCCCGGCAGCGGCCGGGGAAAAGCGCCCCCGCACCACCCGGCGGCCCTACTACAACCGCCGCCCCCGCCGCCCGCAGCAGCCCAAGGAGGCTGCAACGCCCATCCACATCTACCCGCTGGGCGGTCTGGGCGAAGTGGGCAAGAACATGACCGTGTATGAGTGCAACGGGGACATGATCATCGTAGACTGCGGTCTGGTGTTCCCGGACAGCGAGATGTACGGCGTGGACATGGTGATCCCGGACTTTACCTTTGTGGTGCAGAACAAGGACCGCATCAAGGGCCTGCTCATCACCCATGGCCACGAGGACCACATCGGCAGCATCCCGTATCTGCTGCAGAAGTTCGACCTGCCCATCTACGGCACCCGCCTGACCTGCGGTCTGATCCGGAACAAGCTGGAGGAGTTCGGCCTGGCCGGCAAGACCAAGTTCGTGGAGATCACCCCCAAGCAGAAGATCAAGCTGGGCTGCTTCACCGTGGAGCCCATCCATGTGAACCACTCCATCCCGGACGCGGTGGCTTTTGCCATCGACAGCCCGGCCGGCACCATCATCCAGACCGGCGACTTCAAGATCGACTACACCCCGCTGGCCTGCGGCCCCACCGACCTTGCTACTCTGTCTGAGTACGGCCAGAAGGGCGTGCTGGCTCTGCTGAGCGACTCCACCAACGCGGAGCGTCCCGGCTTCACCGCCACCGAGCAGAAGGTGGCCGCCGGTGTCCGCAGCCTGTTTGCCCGGGCGCAGAACAAGCGCATCATAATTGCGACCTTCGCGTCCAACATCTACCGTGTCCAGCAGATCATCGACCTCGCCGTGGAGGATGGCCGCAAGGTGGCCTTCAGCGGCCGCAGCATGGTCAACAATACCGCCATGGCCCAGGAGCTGGGCTATATGCACATCCCGGAAGGCACCCTCATCAGCATCGATGAGATAAACCAGTATCCGCCGGAACAGGTGGTGCTGGTGACCACCGGCAGTCAGGGCGAGCCTCTGAGCGCCCTGAGCCGCATGGCTTCCTGCAGCCACCGTCAGGTGCGCGTCGGCCCCGGCGACTTCATCATCATCTCGGCCAAGCCCATCCCCGGCAACGAGAAGAGCGTGACCAAGATCGTCAACGGTCTGCTCCTGCTGGGCGCAGAGGTCATCTATGAGGGCATGTACGACGTCCACGTCTCCGGCCACGCCTGTCAGGAAGAGCAGAAGCTGATGCTCACCCTGACCAGACCCAAGTATTTCCTGCCCGTCCACGGCGAATATAAGCAGCTGAAAAAGCACGCCATCACGGCGGCAAGCCTCGGCATCCCCACCAGCAACATCCTCATTGCCGAGAACGGCTCCAACATCATCCTCAGCCAGGACGAGATGAAGCTGGGCGAGCCGGTGACAGCGGGCGCTGTCATGGTGGACGGCCTCGGCGTGGGCGATGTGGGCAACGTCGTCCTGCGCGACCGCAAGCATCTGTCTGAGGACGGCCTCGTCATCATCGTGGCCACCGTGGACAGCAAGACCGGCAAAGTTCTGGCCGGCCCCGACCTCGTGAGCCGCGGCTTCGTCTATGTGCGGGAGAACGAGAGCCTGATGGACGGCGCCCAGAGCATCGTGGAGACGGCTCTTGACCGCTGCGTGGACGAGCACGTCCGCGACTGGAACAGCGTCAAGACCCGGGTGCGCGAGGCCCTGAGCAGCTATATCTACCGCCGCACCAAGCGCAGCCCCATGATCCTCCCCATCCTGATGGAGGTCTGAGTCTGCCCGCAGGAGGCATAACACTTCATGAAACAAAAACCAAGATGGACTCTTGAAATGCTGACCGCTGCGCTGGCGGTGCTCTGCGCCCTGCTGGTGCTGGTGCTTCTGGTGCAGCGCCCGGCCATCTGGCCTGTGCTGGTGGTGCTGGCGGTGCTGTGGTTCGCCCTGTTTGGTGTGTTCCGCTACCGGGTGCGCAGCTGGGTGGCCCGCTGGGTCTGCGGCGGCAGCTTCGAAAAATCGAAGACGCAGTTCAGCCTCGAGCCGCTGAGCCAGCCCGCCGCCCTCCTTTCGGGGGAGACGGTGCTGTGGTACAACACCGAGTTCCGCACCCGTCTGATGAAGGGCGAAGCCCTTCTGGTCCCCCGGGTGCAGAAAGTGCTGCCCGGCCTCGACCTGCAGGAGGCACGCAAGGTCAGCGGCCAGCTGCTCAATCTGGCCGACGGCGTGTGGAGCGCTCACAGCTCCACCGTCCCCGGCGAGGCCGAGAGCATGACCCTTCTTGTCCTGAATGAGGAAACGGCCCTCCGCAAAGTGGAGGCCGAATATAAGGCCAGCCGCCCGGGCTATCTGGTCTTCCTTGTGGACGGCTACGACGACGTGTTCAGCGATATGCTGGACAGCGAGCGCGCCCGCCTGCTGGAAGGCATCAACCGGGTGCTGGAAGATATGATAGGCCGCGGCACGGGCTTTCTGCGCCGCGTGGCCAGCGGCCGCTACATCGCTGTGGTGGAAGAGCGCCAGCTGGAGCAGTTCGCCAAGCGCGGCTACGACGTGCTGGACAAGATCCGCGCCCTCGACCCCAGCGTGAACCTCTCCATCTCCATCGGCGTCGGACGCGGGGCCAAGACCCTGCGGGAGGCTCAGGACATGGCCGTTCAGGCGCTGGATATGGCGCAGGGGCGCGGCGGCGACCAGGCCGCCGAGATGACCCCGGACGGCTTTACCTTCTACGGCGGTGTCAGCCACGGCGTGGAAAAGCGCAGCAAGGTGCGCAGCCGCATCGTGGCCGACCAGCTGGTCAAGCTCATCAAAGAGGCTGACCATGTGGTCATCATGGGTCACCGGATGAGCGACCTGGATGCCATCGGCTCTGCCGAGGGCGTGCTGCGCATCTGCAAGATCTGCGATGTGCCGGCAGTCATCGCCGTGCGCCGTGACGCCACCCTGGCGGGCAGCCTCATCAACGCCCTCATCGCGGCAGGGCAGGAGGACGACTTCATCGACCCCAAGGGCGCTCTGCCCATCATTTCCCAGAGAACGCTCTGTATCGTCGTGGATACATACCAGCTGGGTCTGGTGGAGAGCCGCGAGATACTGGAAAAATGCGGCAAGGTGGCTGTCATCGACCACCACCGCAAGGGCGTCGGCTTCATCGAGAAGGCCGACCTCGTCTGCCACGAGCCCTATGCATCCTCGGCCAGTGAGCTGGTCACGGAGTTCTTGCAGTATGTGGGTGACCGGGACGACAAGCCCAACCGCATCGAGGCCGAGGGACTGCTCTCCGGCATCATGCTGGACACCCGTGACTTCACCCTCCACACCGGCGTGCGCACCTTCGAGGCCGCTGCGGCCCTCCGCCGCTACGGCGCGGAGACGGAGCACGTGCGTCAGCTCTTTGACGTGAGCATGGTGGAGTACACCACCAAGGCCAGGCTGGTATCGGAAGCCCAGATGTACCGGGGCTGCGCCATCACCGTCAGCGGCGAGGTGGCCCCCGAGGCCCGGGTGGCCATCGCTCAGGCGGCCAACGACCTGTTGACCATCCAGAACGTGGAGGCCAGCTTCGTGGCCGTGCAGGTGGGCGGCGGCGTCAACATCTCGGCCCGCAGCCTCGGCGCGGTGAATGTGCAGGTCATCATGGAGTCTCTGGGCGGCGGCGGTCATCAGACCATGGCAGCGGCCCAGCTCAAGCATATCACCCCGGAGGCGGCCCACAGCCGCATCCAGACGGCCATCGACCAGTACCGGGAGGCCCAGAAAAAGAGCGGCCTCGAGTCGGAATCCGAACAGAAGAAAAAGGATAAACAGTGATGAAACAGTACGATTATCTTATCGTTGGCGCTGGCCTGTACGGCGCGGTATTTGCCCATGAGGCCAAGAAAGCCGGCAAGCGCTGCCTCGTCATCGATAAGCGCGCTCATATCGCAGGCAACATCTATACCGAAGAGGTGGAGGGCATCAACGTCCACCGCTATGGCGCCCACATCTTCCACACCAACAACAAGGCTGTGTGGCAGTACGTCAACCAGTTCGCGGAGTTCAACCGCTACACCAACAGCCCTGTCGCCAACTATCACGGCGAGATCTACAACCTGCCCTTCAATATGAACACCTTCAACAGAATGTGGGGCGTCGTGACCCCCGCCGAGGCGAAGGCGAAGATCGAGCAGCAGCGCGCCGAGGCCGGCATCACGGAGCCGAAAAACCTCGAGGAGCAGGCCATCAGCCTGGTCGGCACCGACATCTACGAAAAGCTCATCAAGGGCTACACCGGCAAGCAGTGGGGCCGCCCCTGCACCGAGC
>OLPS01001675.1_pt1 | contig 22521 bp, 15 predicted proteins | sample 1673071 | NCBI WGS metagenome assembly OLPS01 (sample SAMEA3136752, study PRJEB25190) | human gut metagenome | reverse complement strand
TGCTCGAGGATGTTAACACTTCCTTCACCGGTCCGTGCCCGCGTCAGTACGCTGCACAGCTGATCTACAATGCAATCGATGCTCCCACCGTTGTATGGCGTGACGATGCTTACACCACCAACAACTATGGCAACGGCGACAACCCGACCATCGGTGAGAAGTACATGGGTCTGCACTCTGTTGAAGGCATCCTGACCTACTTCCAGAAGGAAGACGGCAAGGACACCTACAACGCTACCGTTGAGAACATCACCAAGAAGGACGGCACCGCTCTGTCCGGCAAGAACGTTATCGACGAGCAGAACTTCTCCAAGATTGCTAAGGACTTCTACTCCCTGAAGAACCAGAAGGTTAAGGTTCTCTACAAGGAGACCGACAAGGTTTACGGCATCTTCGCTCTGACCGACTCCAACACTGTTATCTCCGGCATGCTCGGCGATTTCGGCGAGGACGGCGGCAAGCTGAAGTACGACGGCAAGAAGTACTCTCTGGCTACTAAGAATAATGTATACCTCAACGACGAGGATGTAACCGGTTCTTACAACGTTGCAACCTACGCTGATGCTGCAAAGGGCATCACCAAGGCTTACGACGCAACCGCAATCTCCAACAACGACAGCTCCAAGATCAGCCGTCTGGACATTGCATCCTTCGCAGTTGGTCAGGTAACTTCTGTTGGTTCTGACTACATCAACGTTTCCTACAAGGCAAACAATGTTGCAGGCATCAACGGCAAGGGTACTTTCGCTACCAAGCTCGAGGCTGACGACGCTACCTATCCGTCCGACCTGAAGAAGGACGACTACGTAGCAGTTACCGCAGCTGTTAACACCGCTGACGGCAACATCGGCGTAACCAAGCTGGACGTTGTTTCCGGCAAGATCACCACCACCAAGGGTGCTACCACGAAGGACAGCTACAAGATCACCATCGATGGCAAGACCTATGAGATGGCTGGCGTTCCCGCCGACGACACCAAGAAGATGACCCTGAACGACACCGTTGCTATCGTTGTTAAGGGCGACTTCTGCCTGTACCTCGACGACGCGAATGCTGAGGCTAAGGACATCGGCCTGCTGACCGAGCTCTACAAGACCGGCAATCGTTACGAGGGCACTCTGCTGAAGGCTGACGGCTCTGAAGAGAAGATCACTCTGAAGAAGTCCGAAGCTATCAACGGCAAGACTGTTGATAAGGCTGTAACTGACAAGATCATTGATAAGGCTGAATTTGACGGTGCCGCTTCTGACAAGGCTCTGCTCGTTTCCTACACCAAGTCCGGTTCTGAGTACAAGCTGACCATTATGGGTTCTAAGGTACTTGACTCTGACGGCAAGCCGACTAGCGAGATTGAGACCGCTGGCTACGACAAGTTCGAGGCTGAGGTTTCTGCCAACACCGTCAAGAACAAGCGCTTTGTTAAGTCTACCGTTAAGGCTATCGACGACAGCGCAACCGTATTCGTTCGTTACAAGACCGATAGCTTCAAGGTTATCACTGGTAAGGAACTGAAGAACTGGAAGGATACCTCCGCGTTCGCATCTACCATTCTTGCTGACAACACCAACGGCGTTCCGTACGCTAAGGTTGTATATGTTGACCGTGGCACTCAGAACATCTCCGGCGGCTCTGATGTAAACTACGCTTACGTTTACACCGTAGAGGCTGGCTCCAATGTTGACGAGGACAAGTACGACGTATACTACGCTTGGAACGGTTCTGAGACTGTTGAGCTGTGGAGCGATGACGGTAAGAATGTTTCTACCGGCAACGTAATCGAGTACTCCATCGACGGCACTGTTGAGACCGCTAACGGCGCTAAGACCGAAATCACTGTTGATGACGTTTACGGCGCGAACAACAAGGCTTGGAAGATGGCTGCTATCCTCGGCGGCGACTACGGCACCGACAAGGTTGGCACTGCATACTACGTATACACCACTGGCAATGACACCACTGTTGCTAAGAACGCAGCTACCACCGACCTGACTGTTGACACCGATGATGATGCAATCATCCTGTTCGTCAACACTGCAGATGATGGCAAGAAGGACGCTGGCACTCAGCTGTCCGCTAACATGGACCTGTCCGATTACGCTCCGCTCAAGGGCGACGTTTATGCAGCTAACGCTGTAATTTACCAGGGCGCTAACGGCAAGAACATCATCGTTATCGACACCACTGGCGAGCTCGACAGCGGCTTCATTGCTGACCAGGTTACCCTGCCGCAGGTTATCAAGTAATCTGCCGACTGAATAACTTTGGATTTCTAAGCTAAGCAAGACCCCCGAGGGAAAACTCGGGGGTTTTCTTATGCCCGTTACCGACCCAAAGCAAAACCCCCGGCTTACTTGCCGAGGGTTTCGTTATTGCTGAACTTGAAGACCGTCATAAACAGGATTTTGATGTCAAACAGCAGCGTCCAGTTCTCGATATAGTAAATATCGTGCTCGATGCGTCCCTGTATGGACGTGTCGCCGCGGAAGCCGTTGACCTGCGCCCAGCCGGTGATGCCCGGGCGGACCTGATGCTTGACCATGTACAGGGGGATGCTCTCCTTGAACTGGTTGACGAAAAAGGGGAGCTCGGGGCGCGGCCCGACGAGACTCATGTCGCCCTTGAGGACGTTGAAGAACTGCGGCAGCTCGTCGATGGAGAATTTGCGGATGAACGAGCCGAATTTCGTCTTGCGCGGGTCGGAGTTGGTGCTCCAGCCGGTCGTCTGCCGGTCGTTTACGCGCATGGAGCGGAATTTGTACATGTAAAACGGCTTTTTGTTCAGTCCGACGCGCTCCTGCCTGAACAGGATGGGGCCGGGCGAGGAGAGCTTGACGCCGACCGCCGCGAACAGCATGAGCGGCGAGGTGCAGATGATCAGTATCAGCGACCCGATGATGTCCATGGCGCGCTTGAGGAAAGCGTTGCCGATGTTGTCGAGCGGAATGTGGCGCAGATTGACGAGCGAAACGCCGCCGATCTCGTCGATCGCCGGGCGCGAGGGCATGAATTTGTTGTAGAACGGGATGAGGGATACCTTGACGCCGTTTTTCTCGCTGCTCGCGATGATGCCCTGTAAGTAGGTGTATTCGTTCGCCTCGAGCGCAATGACGACTTCGTCGGGGTTCTGCCGGTCGAGAACGTTCGCGATCGCGTCGTAGGTGCCGAGGTAGGATATGCCCGGCAGGCAGTCGCGCGGCGCGAGATAGTGGTCGATGCAGAAGCCGAGCGTGCGGTCGGCCTGTACCGCACGGCAGTACGCCTGCGCCTGCTCGCCGCAGCCGACGAGAAGAACGTGCTTGAGGTTGTAGCCGTGCTCGCGGAACCGGCGCAGCACACGCCGCAGCATCCATCGCTTGACCGCGACGGAAACGGTCGCGAGGAGGAAAAAGATGAACAGCGTCCACCGGGACAGGTGGAACTGCTTGCAGACGAACAGGAACGCCAGCAGCACGCCGAACAGGATGACGTTGCTGCGCAGCAGCAGACTGAACTCGCGCAGGAAATTCTTCGAGCGGAACGAGTCGTAAAGCCCCATCAGTCCGTACATCAGCCAGAACAGCGGCGCCATGCACAATATAGTCGTCATGTAGTACGACAGCCCGACGTGCCCGGGGATCCCGTGGAACAGATCGAAGCGGATAAAATAGGCAAACGCCATGCAGGGGAAAAGTATAAGCGCGTCCGTCAGACCGTTGATCTGGTTGAGCGCGCGCTGATTTTCCTTAATCAAACTTGCAGCCTCCTGAAATACTTAAATTTATAATTTATTCTACCATAAATGGCAGGAAAATTCCATCATCTCCTTGACAAGAACTATGCTCTGGGGTAAAATTTTTAGAGTAATATGGAAAAGTTTCGCAGACCGCGGCTGGCGGACAGACTGCGGAAAACGACGTTGTTTTTTGGCCGCAGGTGCAGTTGCCTGCGCTTTTTTATTGATGGTGGTGAGATAGAGTTTGAAAAACAGCAGAAAGGTGCTGTATGTTGCCTCGACATTCGGACATCTGGCATCTTTTCACAAGCCATATCTGGCGTGGCTGGCGCAGCAGGGCGCAGCGGTGCACGCGGCGGCAGGCGGCAGTACGGCCGAGCTGCCGGGCGTTTCGCGGTATATCCCGGTCTCGTTCGAGAAGAGCATGTTCTCGCCGCGCAATTTCGCCGCAGTGATACAGCTGCGCCGCGTTCTGCGCGAGGAGAAGTACGACATGATCAGCGTGCATACCTCGCTCGCGGCGTTTTTCACCCGGCTTGCGGTGATGACCTGCGGAAAGCAGAGGCCAATCGTGATGAATACCGTGCACGGCTACCTGTTCGACCGCGATACGCCGCCGCTGAAGCGCGAGATTCTGCTTGCGGCGGAGCGCATGACCGCGCCAGTGACCGACTGGCTGCTGACCATGAACCGTCAGGATGAGCGTATCGCGCGGCAGTATCGCCTGGGACGGCATATCGTGCCGACGGACGGCATGGGCATCGATCTTGCGCGGTTCAGCCGCCCGTCCGCGCCCGAGCGCACCTGGCTGCGCCGTCAGCTTTCGCTGAGGGACGATCAGCTCGTGCTCGTCTACGCGGCGGAGTTTTCCGGCCGCAAGCATCAGTCCATGCTCATCGAGGCGATGGCGGAGCTGCCCGAGCGCGTTGTGCTGCTGCTGCCCGGACGGGGCGCGGCGCTCGACAAATGCAAGGCGCTGGCAGACCGGCTTGGAGTGCGCGAGCGCGTACGGTTTCCCGGCTTCGTGTCGAATATCGAGGACTACTACCGCGCGTCCGATGTCTGTGTCTCGTCGAGCCGAAGCGAGGGCCTGCCGTTCAACGTCATGGAGGCGATGGCGTGCGGCCTTCCGGCGGTGCTGACGAACGTCAAGGGGCATGAGGATCTGGTTCGCCCCGGCGAGAACGGCGAGCTGTATCCCTATGACGACCGGCAGGCGTTCTGCCGCGCGGTTCGGGTCGCAGGCGAGCTGGCGGTACGCCGCATGATGAGCGAAAAAGCGGAAAAAAGCGTGCAGAAATACGGCCTGGATACCGTGTTTCCCGCGCTGACCACATTATATTATGATGCGCTGACCGAAAAAACGGGACGCGCGGCATCTGAGGAGGAAAACTGATGAAACAAAAACCGGCTCAGTCCAAAAACGGACAGGCGAAGGGAGGCGTTCAGGCAAAGCCCGCCGCGCCGAGCAGCGCCCGTTGGGGACTGTACACCATGGCGGCGATCGCGCTGTGGATCATCACCTGCTTCGACAATAACGGCAGCTATTTCACGCAGAAGGTGGTCGGCGTGCTCTGCACGGTCGGTACGCTGTTCATGATGCTGTTTGCAGGCAAGGACAAGGTAAAGCGTCTGCTGACGCCGCCGGCGTTTGCGCTGTTTGCGTACATGCTGCTGTCGGGCGTATCCACGCTGTATGCACGCTCGCGCAAGTTCGCGATCGCAGAATTTGCGGTCTTTCTTGCGGCTTTTGCGGTCTATCTGTGCATCGTTCTGTTTTCGAATGACGGCAGGACCGCCTTCCGCCGAGCAGCGGCCACGATCGCTGCCGCGGCGGCTCCGGTCGGTCTGCTGTCCATCGACGCAGCCTCCTGCAATCTGCTGATGCGCCCGGTGCGCGTCATCATGGAGGCGATCGGCGCAGGCTACGGCAATACCGGAGGCTACTTTTACTCCCGTCTGAACACCATTTTCGGCAACCCGAATACCTACGCCGGCCTGATGTCGATCGCGTGCCTGTTGTCTATCTGGCTCGTCATCACGGCGGCGAGCCGCAGCCAGAAGATCCTGTGCACCATCCTGCTGATGGTCAATGCAGTCTCCTATCTGCTCGCGTTCTCGATGGGTTCGCTCGGCGTGTTTGTCGTGGCGTGCCTTGCGATGCTGGTACTGAGTCCGGCAGAAAAGCGCATGGATCTGTTCCTGCTGCTCGTTCAGACGGCAGTCGTTGCGCTGATCGTCGGCGCAGTTTCGGTCAAGGGCTTCGGTGATGATGTGACCGGCTCGTTCCTGCCGATGATCATGCTGATCGTCGGCTGCGCCGCGGCGTGCGTGCTGGAGATTTTTGTGCGTGAGAAGCTTGTCGCGCGCCTTGCCGACAAGGGAAAACTGCTCATCGGTCTGGTCGCGGCGGTTGCTGTGATCGCTGTTGTCTACCTGGTTGCGGCGCTGAATGTCACCGGCTCGTACACCTTTGGCACGGAGGGTGAGTTCCGCCGTGCGATTTCCCTGCCGGCAGGCGACTATTCGCTCTCCATGCAGGCGGACGGCTCGACCTCGGTGCGTGTCACCTATAAAAACACCAACAATCTGGTTCAGAACAACGAAACCGACCTTGCCAGCGGCTCGGCAGATGCTCCGGTGACCTTCACCGTGCCGGAGGACAGCAAGCTCGTGTTCTTCTACTTCGGCGGCGAACAGGGCGCGACGCTGAACGAGGCGGCTTACACCGGCGCGAAGGACGGCAGCGTAAAGCTTGGCTACAAGCTGCTCCCCGCTTTCATCGCGGACCGTATTCAGGACCTCACCGCAAACGGCAACGTCGTACAGCGCGGCGTTTACCGTCAGGACGCTATCAAGCTCTGGAAGACCTCGCCGGTCATCGGCCGCGGTCTCGGCGGCTTTGAAAACGGTGTCGTTTCGGTGCAGGATTACTATTACGAGACTAAATACGCCCATAACCACTATGTTGAGTCGCTGTGCGACCTCGGTATTCTCGGTCTGGCGGCCTTCCTTGCGATGCTCGGCACCTCGATCTGGGCGCTCGTCAAGAGCCGCAAGGAGAAGCCGCTTATCGTCATGCTGCTCGGCGCGTGCGTGCTTCAGATGTTCGGTCAGGCTATCAGCGACGTTACCTGGTCGGTCGGCTGCTGCGTACCGACGTTCTTCGCGGTGCTCGCACTTGTGACGCTGCACTGCGGCGACAGTCTGCGGCTGCATGTGACGAACAAGAGCAAGGGCGGCGCGGTCCGCTGGCCGATCACGGCGGTTTCCGCTGTCTTTATCGTGCTCATCGGCCTCAATCTGATCGCGCAGAGCAAGTTCTCGAGCGACGAGCTGACGCTCGATGATCTCAAGCAGTGCGCGTCCATCGACCTGTTCGAGACTAACGACTACAAGCTGTCGTATCTGATCTCGGGCGGCAATGAGGAGGGCGTAGCCGACCGCTATGCGGCCGATCTGTCCCGCGTGGACTCCAACGCCATCGCCATTCCGCTTGCGCAGTATTACGCCGGTGTGGGCGACTACACCAAGGCGCTCGATGCGCTCGACCGCGGCGCGAAATACACGCGTGCAAACGCTGAGGTATGGCAGAAGATGTTCAGCCTGTACGAGCAGATGATCGATCCGGTCGGCGGCAGCATCGGCGCGGCGCAGTGGCTCCAGGATGATACCTATCTGAACCGCATGGTCAAGGGCTACGAGACGCTGTGCCAGGTCAATGCGGACCAGCTTGATGATGTGCTGTTGACGGCGGAGAACAATGCGTTCCTTAACAAGCTGCTTGCGGCAGACGCGCTCGACCCGTATGATTTCGTTGACGCGCTCACCATTTTCTCCTCGCTCGGTCTGGATACGGCCTATCTGCCGGATGCAGACGGAAACGGCGTGCCGGACTGCGCGGAGGTGCAGGAAGGCAGCGTAACGTGGAACGGCGGTGCATTCACTGCGGACTCGGACAGCACAGTCGTGTTCTCGACCGTGCTCAAGAACGAAGGCAGCTATGAGCTCGCTGTCGAGAGCAGCGACCTTGGCGGCGTTGCGGAGGCAGACGTAGACGGCGCGGCAGTGACGCTGGATGCTTCCGGCAAGGCTGTCATCGAGGCGGACCGCCTCGGCGACAGTGATGAGCCGGTAACGATCGCGCTGCATGTCAGGGCCGGCACGACGGTCTCCCATGTAACGTGGAACAAACAGTAAAAAGAAAGGTCATCCTTGAAAAAGGATGACCTTTTTACGCTTCAGCGCGCACAGAAATGAAGTTTTTTTCGACAGCTTTAAAATCCCATCGGATGGCTGCGGTGCCAGTTCCATGCGGTTTGCAGGATGGTGCTGAGTGCGCTGTAGCGCGGCCGCCAGCCGAGTGTGCTCTGCGCCTTCTCCGAGGACGCAACGAGCCGCGCCGGGTCGCCGCTGCGGCGCGCCTTTTCCACGGCAGGGATTGCATGACCGGTAACGCGGCGCGCCTCCTCGATCACCTCGCGTACGGAAAAACCCTGTCCGCTGCCGAGGTTGAAGGCGGTGCTTTCGCCGCCGCGCAGCAGGTATTCGAGCGCAAGAATATGCGCCTGCGCCAGATCGCACACATGGACGTAGTCGCGGATACAGGTGCCGTCGGGCGTTGGGTAGTCCGAGCCGAACACCGAGATCTCGCTGCGCTGTCCGTTTGCGACCTGCAGGACCAGCGGAATGAGGTGGGTTTCGGGGAAATGCGCTTCGCCGAGCGAACCGTCCGGATGCGCGCCGCAGGCATTGAAATACCGCAGCGCGGCGTACCGCAGGCCGGTCGCGGCCGCCGTCCAGCACATCATGCGCTCCATGACGCGCTTGGTCTCGCCGTAGCAGTTAGTCGGATCGAGAGCGGCAGTTTCCTCAATGGGAATCTGTTCGGGTTCGCCGTAGACCGCTGCGGAGGAGGAAAAAACGATCGTTCCGACGTCATGTGCAGTCATCTGCTCGAGCAGTACGCGCGTGCCGCTGACGTTGTTGTCATAGTAGCGCAGCGGCAGTTTGCCGCTCTCGCCGACCTGCGAGAACGCTGCAAAATGAATTACGCCGTCGATGTTCTCCTGTTCGAACAGGCGGGCGAGAAAGGCTGCATCGCGAATGTCGCCCTCATAAAATCGGCAGGCCGCCGGTACGGCTGCGCGGAAGCCGGTGCTGAGGTTGTCGGCCACGACCACCTGATAGCCGGCCTCGAGCATTGCTCGCACTGTGTGCGAGCCGACATAGCCTGCGCCGCCGGTCACTAATATCGTCATAAGTACACATCCTTGATTTTACTCATATAATTTTATAGTAGTGGCAGACCGTCGGTTTGTCAATAGAAATGGTAAAAAGTGCAGGGACAGGAATTACTTCCTGCCCCTGCTGTGCCCGGTAAAACGATACTTGCAGAATAAAAGATATGATTCGCGGTTTACCGAATGCCTGTTGTTAAATTTACTTTTCGAGCAGCGTCCAGTCGCGTGCGTCGCGGATCTTGGTCCACTTTTCGTACTTGTCGGCGTCGCTCTTGTCCGAGTAATCGTGGCTGTTGGTAGCCTCCTGCACGGCGAGATAGTACCAGACGGACGCATCCGCATTATCCGGCCACTTGATCATGTCATCGAGCAGATCCTCGCTCTTTTCGGGCAGGCGGTTGAGTACGCGGTTGACGAGCGTCATCGCCTCGGCGCGGGTGATATACTGATCGGGGCGGAAGGTGCTGTCGGGATAGCCGTTGATCCAGCCCTTGTTTGCGGCAACGCCGATCTCGTCCTTCGCCCAGTGAGAAGCGATATCCGAGAAATTCGAGGTGTTGTTCGTATTCTTGTCGTCGAAACGAGCTGCAATGGCTGCGAATTCCGCACGGGTGATCGGTGCATCCGGGTCGAAGGTGCCGTCAGGGTTGCCCTTTACGATGCCCATCGACGAGAGCGTGGAGATCGCGTGGTTGAACCACTGACCGCGCGAAACGTCGGACAGGCTGTTGGACTGGGTGGAGTTTGCGGTGCGGACATCCTCGGTCAGCAGACGGAAGAAGATGGTCGCGACCTCAGCGCGGGTGATGTTGCCGCCCGGCTTTACGTTGCCGTCCGGGTAGCCGACGATATACGCAAAGTGATCGTCACCGTTCAGACCGGTCGGTACGTCATCCGGGATGTCGACAGTCGGCTTGCGGCCGCCGCCACCGCCGGAGCTGCCGCCGCTGGAGCGGTAGGACCATACGCCGACGAGATTGATGACGTCCTGCTGAATGTCCTTGATCTCGGTTACAACATCGCCAACGCCGTTGATACGCCAGCCGCTGAACGTGTAGCGGCTCTGCGAGGTGGTCTGCGCGGGCGCGACCGTGTAGCTGCCGCCCATCTTGACCTTGACGGAAGCCGGGGGATCGCCTGCGTCGGACGGAATATCGCCCGTTACTTCATAGGTGACATTGCAGAATTTGCCGTGCGCGGCCTTGAGCGCGAGCGCATCGGAAACGGCCGCTTCACCGACCTTGTATTCATGAGCATAGTAGCTGTCGTCCGTCGCGTCACCGTTCCAGCGCTTGTCTTCGCCGTCCTGATACCAGCCGACGATCGGGTCTTTGCAGTCGTCCAGTACCCAGTTTTCGCCGACAGGGGCAAAAGTGATGCGGCCATCGCAAGTGTAAGTTTTATACTTATAGGTACCGTTGTAAATATCATCGCCAGCATTCAGTGCATGGTTGTTATACAGCTGCGCACCAGCAGAAACAGTAATTTCGCCGTAGTTGCGGATGCCTCCGCCATACTTGGTTTTGCTGCCGTTGTTCGTGATAACCGTGTCGGCACCGATTTCAATCGTACCACAGTTTCTGATTGCAGAAACTGCATTGTCAATCAAATTTACGGTTGCCTTATCTGCAAACTTGACATTTGCGTTAGCCGGCTCAGCGGTTCTTATAGCCAGAGCACCGACATAGTAGCCCTCTACGACTTCATCGGATACAGAATTGCCGGTGCCGGTAATTGTCAGCGCTGTACCGTCCTGTACGTCGACATTACCACCGTACATGAAGATACCGCTGTGAGCGTTATCCTTTATCAGCAGGGTAGCACCATTTTTCATGGTAAGAACATCTGTATCTGCATAACCAGTAATACCCATATCGTTGCCGCTGATTTCCGCATTCGAGTTATCCAGTGTCAGCCAGCATCTTACAAGGCCCTGATTTTCGCAGTTTGTAATTGTAAGAGTAGAATTTTCGACATCAATCTTGCAGCTGGTGATGCCGTTTGCTTCACCATCTTCCTCTTTATTAACGCTTTTCGCCTTATCAATTTCAACCGTGGAACCGCCCTTAATATTCAGGAACGAATACTGAACATTTTCTTTTTCATCAGCACCATGTATTGCCGTCCAGCCAGCATCCAAAACTTTAAGAACCGAACCATTCAGTACATTGATAGTTGCGTCATTGCAGGCATCAATAATCTGATGTTTAATAATGCAGGTACTTCCATTATCCAGCGTCAGCTTGCCCTCTCGGTTCATGGTGAAAGCCCACGAATGCGTGGAAGTCTCTGCATCCGGGAATTCAACGGTTGCTTTATTAAACGTCAGCGAAGCATTGATATTGAGCGCATGATTTTCAGTATCCTGCTCGGGAATGCTAATGGTTTTGTCGTTACCATTGATAACAACAGCTTTTTCAATCGTGCCAACGGTCAGCGTGCAATTCTCACCAATCTCAATCGTAGCGCCGTCCTGTGCAGCGTTGATTGCTGCATCAAGCGTCTCATACTCCGTATCGCCGATTTTCGCGGTAAACGTTTCTGCCGGAGTCGGGGCAGGCGCGCTGTCGTTCTCAGAACTGTCTGCGCCGCCCTGTTCGCCGCCGGTTCCCGCCGAGCCGCTTTCGCTGCTTTCGCCTTCATTGCCAGAAGCGCCGGGCTGTCCATCATTGCCGCCGACAGATGTGCCGGTTTTGTCACCGTCATTACCGGCGGTTGGGTTTGCGTCGCCCGTGTCGTTAGCGTCTGCATTGGCGCCGGTATCCTGACTGTCTCCGGTATCATTTACTACATTTTCAATGCCGTTATCCGACGCTCCGGGAACGGGTGTACCGTCCGTCGTTGTCAGCGTCGTGGTGTTGTTTGCATCGCCTTCCTCACCCTCGGCCGCGAGTGCGGTCACGGGCAGCATGGTGAGCATCATCAGACCGGCGAGAGTGCCGGCGAGGAAACGGTTATTTCTCCTTTTCATGCAAAAACCTCCTCTGCGTGCATACAGACGCAAAGGAGGTGATTTTCTGCTGTTCGGCAACCGGCTGTCGTGCGGAAAAGTCCGTTTAGACCCTGTGGCTTTGCGGCACCGGCTTTCGCCGGCTGTGCCTTTTTCTGTACAGACACGCCCTCGGCGCATGATGCACAGATCAAGTTGTCTGAGCTGAGCGAACCGGTCATTCCGGGCACATGGAAGTTTGTGGGTTCGCCCGCGCAACAGTAAATCCTGTTACTCCCTAATTATACCATAGATGTAAGGAAAAATTTCATATTATTTTCTCGAACGATGCACAAAATTCACATGAAACTTTTGTATCTAGTGCACAAAAATATCAAAAAATGACAGAAAAAGCCTCCCGGCACAGGAGCGGGTACGCGATATTTGCACGCCGCTGCCGTTTTTTTCGTCTGCAAAAAAATGAATTTTCAAGCGCACGGAAAGATGATATAATAAGGAATATAAGCGGTGCGCCGAGGCGCCCGATCACTTGCAAGGAGAGAAAAACATGCCTAAAAAGTTTCTGGAGGCCGGTAAGATCGTCGGCACGCACGGCATTCGCGGCGATTTGAAGGTGCAGAGCTGGTGCGACACGCCCGAGGTTCTGTGCGATTTTGATACACTGTATCTGGACGAAAAGACCCCGGTCGAGGTCAAGAGCGCACAGGTGCACAAAAACGTCGTTCTGATGCACCTCAAGGGCGTTGATACGGTAGAGGCGGCGGAAAAGCTGCGCGGAAAGATCCTGCATCTCGACCGCGATGATGTCGATCTGCCCGAGGACCTCGTGTTTATTCAGGACATTCTCACGTTCAAGGTATACGATCTGCGCGTTGACCGCGTGATCGGCCATATCCGCGACGTTCTGACCTCCAATCCGGCGCACGATATGTACGAGATCGCCGGCGAGGACGGCCGCCTCATCTATATCCCGGCCATCAAGCCCTTCCTCAAGGAGATCGACATGGACGCCGGCATCGTCTATGTGGAAAGCATCGAGGGTCTGATCGAATGAAAATCGACATTATGACGCTGTTTCCCGAGATGATCAACGCAGTCATGCGCGAAAGCATCATCGGGCGCGCACAGGACAAGGGTCTTGTCGAGGTCAAGGCGACGAATATCCGCGATTATGCGCTCGACAAGCACCATAAGGCGGACGATGCGCCCTACGGCGGCGGCCGCGGTCAGGTCATGCTCGCGGAGCCGCTTTACCTGTGCCATGAGGCGCTGAGCGGCGGCGAACATGTTCATACGGTGTTTCTCTCCGCACAGGGCGCGCCGTTCAATCAGGAAAAAGCGCGTGAGCTGCTCGCGAAGGAGCATTTTATTCTGGTCTGCGGTCATTATGAGGGAATCGACCAGCGGTTTATCGACGAATGCGTGGATGAGGAGATCTCCATCGGTGATTTCGTGCTGACCGGCGGCGAGATCCCGGCCATGGCGGTCGCGGATGCGGTCTGCCGCATGGTGCCGGGCGTGCTGCCCGACGAGGAGGCCTTCACGGCGGAAAGCCACTGGGACGGCCTGTTGGAGCACCCGCAGTACACCCGCCCGGAAAACTGGCGCGGCCGCGAGGTCCCCGAGGTACTGCTCTCCGGCCATCATGCCAATATCGAGGCATGGCGGCGCGAAATGAGCCTGCGCCGCACGAAAAAGGACCGCCCCGCCCTGTTCGCGAAATTCGAGCCGCAGGACAAGCGCGATCGGAAGATCCTCGAAAAGATCCGTCAGGACGGCTGAAAACTGCATCAGAGCACAGAAAACCCCCGCGCCATCGGCGCGGGGGTTAATCTTTCGATAAAATCCGGTTTTACGACAAACAGCACTCGCGCGGCAGCGTGCATTCAAAAGCGTTTGCTTTGCAAACGCAGCCCGTAGGCCTCTATCCTTAAAATATTTAATGAGAGCAAAAACCGAGGACATGCGCCTCGGTTTTTTTTACTCTTAGAGGGAGAAAGTTTCCGAATGGGAACTTTCGGACGACTTGTGTTCTGCGAAGTCAGAACACAGATTGTCGGCGAAACGAAGTTTCGCGACAGCTCTTTTACGGCTCCAGACGGTTCATATCGCGCGGGAACATAGATGCCTCGCGGATGTTGTTCAGGCCGAGCAGCTGCATGGTCAGACGCTCGAGGCCGATGCCCAGACCGCCGTGCGGCGGCATGCCGTACTTGTGCAGCATGGTGAAGGACTCGAACAGCTCGGCGTTCATCTTGCGTGCTGCGAGCTTGTCCATCTGCTCCTGATAATCGTGGATACGCTGGCCGCCGGTGGTGATCTCCAGACCGCGGAACAGCAGGTCGAAGGACAGCGCGAGCTTCGGGTCGTCCTTGTCGTCCATCGCGTAGAACGGGCGCTTTGCGGACGGGAAGTGGGTTACGAATACGAATTCAGAGCCGTACTCCTCCTTCGCCCACTGGCACAGCAGAACCTCCTCGTCCGGGTTGAGGTCGTAACGGTTCTTGGACTTGTGGCCGTACTTCTCCTCCATGATCTTCTTCGCCTCGTGGAAGCGGATGGTCGGGATCTCCTTGATCTCCGGGACGTCAGCCTTGAGCAGGGCGAGCTCCTCGGGGCAGTGCTCCTTGACGTAGTTCATGACGCTCTTAAGCATGCCGGTCTCCATGGCCATGACGTCGTACATCGAGTCGATGTAGGCCATCTCGAAGTCCAGACCCATATACTCGTTCAGATGACGGGAGGTATTGTGACGCTCTGCACGGTAAACCGAGCCGATCTCGTATACACGGCCGAATGCACCGGCGAGGTACTGCTTGTGGAACTGCGGAGACTGTGCAAGGTAGGCCGGATGACCGAAGTAGTCCAGCTTGAACAGGTTCGCGCCGCCCTCAGCGCCTGCAACGACGATCTTCGGGGTGTGGATGTGGGTGAAGCCCTGCGACTGCATATACTGTGCAAAGCCGTCAGCGATCGCACCCTGTACGCGGAAGATCGCCTGCTTGCGCGGATGACGCAGCGTGATCGGGCGGAGCGGGAGGTCGACGTCGAGCGACAGACCCATATACTTCTTGCCGATCGGCACCGGCAGCTGGTCATACGGCTTGCCGAGGACCTTGACCGCGTTCAGGACGACCTCTACGCCGTGCTCAGCGCGCGGCTCCTCGCGGACTGCGCCGGTCACCTCGAGGACCATGGCATCGCGCACGTCGGAGCGCTTGATGTCGCCGATCGCATCACCCTGGAAGGTGCACTGGATCAGGCCGCGCTCTACGCGCATGACAACGAAGGAGAAGTCCGACATGTCGCGGACACGGTGTACCGTGCCGCGGAAGGTGACCTCGCCGCCGACTGCGTCGCAGACGCGCTTTACGGTGTCAACATACTGACCCGCTTCATGTATCATTTCCATATTTTCAACGCCTCTCTAATTGAGCAATCTCAGATGTGTTATATTGTAGCATGTTTTTGCCGTTATGGCAAGGTTTTTGCACCAGAGACAGCGGAAAAACAGCTTTTTTTCGCGGTGCGGCGGCGGAGCGGATGATTATGCGCGTTTCTCGATAAATATCCATAAAAATAATTCTTTGCAGGGCGGCTTTTCTTTGCTATAATAGTATAAAGTACTTTTACGCTTTATCAGATACAAGAGTAAAAGGACGGTAAAAATTTAATTTTGGGGGAATTAAAGTGGAATTCTTCTCTAACCTGCTCGCCTCGCTTCCGGGCGCGGTGGCACAGGGTCTCATCTGGGGCCTCATGGCAATCGGCGTGTACATCACCTTCAAGGTGCTCGACCTTGCCGATCTGACCGTTGACGGCACCATGGCAACGGGCGGCGCAGTCTGCCTCGTGCTGATGACGCACGGCGTCAATCTCTGGGTCGCGCTGCTGTGCGCGTTCCTCGCCGGTATGCTCGCGGGTCTCGTCACCGGCGTCCTGCATACCTTTATGGGTATTCCGGCCATTCTTGCCGGTATCCTGACGCAGCTCGCGCTGTTCTCCGTCAACCTGCGCATCATGGGCAGCAAGGCGAACGTCGCGATCAATCCGGATAACTACACGCTGCTCGTTTCGCTGCGAAATGTCAAGAAACTCGTTCCGCAGAACCCGATCCTTGTCGTTGCGGTGTTTACCGTGGTGGTTATCGCGCTGCTGTACTGGTTCTTCGGCACCGAGCTCGGCAGCTCCATCCGTGCGACCGGCGCGAACGCCAACATGAGCCGCGCGCAGGGCATCAACGTCGATTTCAACAAGGTGCTCGGTCTGATGATCTCGAACGGTCTGGTCGCGCTCGCGAGCGCGCTGTACTGCCAGTATCAGGGCTTCGCAGACGTCAACGCCGGCCGCGGCGCGATCGTCATCGGTCTGGCAGCGGTCATCATCGGCGAGGTCGTGTTCAGCCGCATTTTCCGCAATTTTGCGCTCAAGCTGCTGAGCGTTGCGCTCGGCGCGGTCATCTACTACATCGTTATTCAGTTTGTCCTCACCGCAGGTCTTAATACCAACGATCTCAAACTGATCACCGCACTTGTCGTTGCGATCTTCCTTGCTATCCCGTACTGGAAGGGCAAGTATTTCCGCGCGGCAGTCAAGACCAAGAAGGAGGGCCGCTGACATGCTCGAACTCAAGGGTATTTACAAGACGTTCAACGCCGGAACGGTCAATGAGAAGCGTGCGATTGACAACCTCAATCTGACGCTGGAAAACGGCGATTTTGTCACGATCATCGGCGGCAACGGCGCCGGCAAGTCCACCACGCTCAACCTGATCGCGGGCGTTTTCCCGGTGGATGCCGGCACGATCAACCTCAACGGCTTCAACCTGACGCATCTGCCCGAGCACAAGCGCGCGAAATATCTCGGCCGTGTGTTCCAGGACCCGATGATGGGTACGGCCGCGACCATGGGCATCGAGGAGAACCTCGCGCTCGCGTACCGCCGCGGTCAGCGGCGCGGTCTGCATGCCGGCATCACGAACGAGGAGCGCAAGCTCTACCGTGAGAAGCTCGCGACGCTCGGTCTGGGTCTGGAGGACCGCATGACGAGCAAGGTCGGCCTGCTCTCCGGCGGTCAGCGTCAGGCGCTGACGCTGCTGATGGCCTCGCTCAAGCAGCCGAAGCTGCTGCTGCTCGACGAGCACACCGCGGCGCTCGACCCCAAGACGGCCGCCAAGGTGCTCGCGCTCTCCGACCAGATCGTGCAGGAGAATCGGCTCACGACGCTGATGATCACGCACAACATGAAGGACGCCATCGCGCACGGCAACCGCCTCATCATGATGGACGCGGGCCGCGTGGTGGTGGACATCTCCGGCGAGGAAAAGAAAAAGCTGACCGTGCCCGACCTGCTCGCGCTCTTCTCCAGCGCCAGCGGCTCGACCGAGGCGAACGACAAGCTGCTGCTTTCCTGACGGCTTTCCGCTTCTTTTTTGTTGAAAAACAGGGCATGACCTGTTAAAATTACCGTTGGCCGGTGGTTTAGCCTCCTCCCGGTCAACGGTATTCTTCTGCCAAGCGAAGGGGAGAACGCAATGAACGGCATTCAGGTGAAAAACCTTGTCAAGACCTATACCACGCAGAGCACCGACATCATTCTCAACGGCGCGAAGCGCCCCTCGACGACGCGCACCGTGCTCCACGGTGTGTCGGTCGATTTTCCCGCGGGGAAGCTCACGGCGATCCTGGGGCGCAGCGGCTGCGGAAAGAGCACGCTGCTGCGGCTCATCGACGGGACGAAGGACGCGCCCGATTCCGGCGAGTTCGTGATGCCGGAGGGCTGGCGCTGCGCGCTGCTCTCGCCCGATCCCTATGTGATCACATGGACGTCGGTGGAGCGCAACGTCGCCATGGCGGCGGGTGCGGGCCGCACACCGGAGGAGCGGCTGGAGCTGGCGAAGAAGCTCGTGAAGCTCGTGCGGCTGGAGGATTACGCCGACATGACGCCCGTGGAGCTGTCCACCGGGATGCGCCAGCGGCTCGGGCTTGCCCGCGTGCTCGCCAGTCAGGCGCAGGTGCTGCTGATGGACGAGCCGTTCGCCTCGCTCGACTTCATCACGCGCGGCGAGCTGCAAGCGGAGCTGCTGGACATTCAGAAGGAGCTGCAAAAGACCATTCTGCTCGTGACGCATCAGCTTGACGAGGCGCTGCTGCTCGCGCAGCGGATCGTCGTGCTGCACGCGGACAGCTCGGTGCGTGTGTGGGAGCTGGAGCTGCCGTATCCGCGCGACCTGACGAGCCCGCAGCTCGCCGCGCTGCGCGAGGAGATCACCGCCGAGTGCAGGAAGGACTAAAGAAAAACCGCTTGACCGAGATCGGTCAAGCGGTTTTTTCGTGAAGGGAAGGGCGCTATACGCCCATGATGAGCGGCACGAGCAGCGCGGAGAAAAGACAGGCTGCCATGCCGGTCGTGAACGAGTAGGGCAGCGTCTCGGCGCTGCAGGAGCGCTCGACGATGGGCAGGCATACGTCCATCGCGCACGTTCCGGGCAGCGTGACGGCCTCGATGCAGCCGATCTTCGACGCGGCGAGCGGGAGGAGAATGATGCCGAGCGTTTCGCGCAGCACGTTGTGCAGGAACGACACCGCGCCCGCGACCGCGTGGCCCGCGCCGGAAATGACGCTCGGCGCGAGCGTGTACCAGCCGAAGCCCGCGCTGATGGCGAGTCCCTCCCGCAGCGTCATGGGGGAGAGGAACGAGTAGACCACGCCCGCGAGCAGCGAGCCGGCGACCATCGCCAGCGGCACGAGAACGATGCCGAGTCCCGCGCCGCGCAGCATGGCTTTGAGCTTGCCCTCCAGCCCCATGCCGAAGCCGACGAAGGCGAGCAGCAGGCACAGTCCGACGACGAGCCAGCTGCCGGACACGGCCTGAAAGGCGTCCGGGTCGGTGACGCGCGGAACGACGAAATAGCCGAGCAGCATTCCCGCCGCGACCATCGCGAAGATGATGAGCGAGGCTTTGGAGCCGGAGGCGTCCGCGTGTGCGGCAGCGGACGGCTCCGCCGCCGTTTTCTCCGCGCCGCGGGGCAGGGCATTGCGGTCGATGTGCAGGGCGCGGCGCACGGCGAACGCGCCGAGCATACTGAACGCCATCGTCAGCGCGGTGACGAGCAGCGCCTGCACGCCGATGACGCCGAGGTTGTCCGTCACCTCGCGGTTCGCGCCCATGCGCAGACCCATCACGAAAACGAGCGCGTAGACGCTGACGCTCAGCAGCGTATTGACAAAGCCGAGGCGGTCGGCGTAGCGGCGCAGGCGCGAGGCGAGCAGGTAGCAGGCGATCATGACCGACCAGTAGAGGACGAGCGAGGCCATAGGGAGTATCTTCCTTTCAAAAAAGAGGGCGGCGTTTTGCGCCGCCCTCCGTTTGCAGTATCTGGCTGTGCGGTCAGGCGAGGGTCTTGACCCACGCGCTGTATTTCTCGAGGTTCGCGTCGCGCTCAGCGGCGTCCGCGCCCTTGGTGAGGATATAGACCTTGATCTTCGGCTCCGTGCCGCTGGGCCGGACGACGATGTGCGAGCCGTCGGTCAGCTCAAAGCGCAGGACGTTCGAGCCGGAGAGCGGCATCGGCGTGACCGCGCCGGTCGCGGCGTCGCGCACCGTACCGTCGGAATAGTCCTTGTACTGCGCGACCGTTACGCCGCCGATCTCGACCGGAGGCTGCTCGCGCAGCGACTGCATGAGCGCCGCCATTTTCTCAAGACCGTCGAGGCCTGGCATGACGAGGTTGTGCGTCTTTTCGCCGTACCAGCCGTACTTTTCGTAGAGGGATCGCAGCGCGTCAAAGAGCGTCATGCCCTGCGCGTGGTACCATGCCGCCATCTCGGTGAGGAGCAGGGAGGCGGTGACGGCGTCCTTGTCGCGGACGTAGTGGCCGATCATGTAGCCGTAGCTCTCCTCATAGGAGAAGATAACGGTGTTTTTGCCCGCGCTCTCCAGCTCGTTCATCTTCTCCGCCATGAACTTGAAGCCGGTGAAGGTGTCGTAGCAGTCGAGACCGTTGGCCTCGGCGACGGCGCGCGCCATTTCGGTCGTCACGATGGTCTTGAGCGCGGCGGGCTTTTCGGGGAGCTTTCCGGCGCGCTTCATCGCGCCGATGAGGTAGTCGAGCAGGAGAACGCCCGTCTGGTTGCCGGTGACGGGCTCGAACTCACCCGACTTGTTGCGTACCATGATGCCCACGCGGTCGCTGTCGGGATCGGTGCCGAGGATGAAGTCAACGTTCTTTTCCCTGGCGAGGTCGATCGCGAGGTAGAAGCCCTCAGGGTTTTCGGGGTTGGGGGAGACGACGGTGGGGAAATCGCCGTCAATGACCATCTGCTTCGGCTCGCAGTAGAGGTGCTTGATGCCGAGCCTTGTGAGCGCCTCGGGCACCAGCTTGTAGCCGCAGCCGTGGAACGGCGTGTAGACGAGACCGAAGTCGTCCGCGACCTTTTTCACGGTCTCATAGTCGTTGACCATGCCCATGACGTTCGCCATGAAGCGGCGGTCGCAGTCCTCGCCGAGCAGCTCGATCCTGCCCTCGGCCAAAGCCTGCTCGTAGTCCATCGACTGAACACCCGTGAAAATGTCGATCCGCGTCAGCTCGTCGGCAATGGCCGCAGCGTGCTGCGGCGGCAGCTGTGCGCCGTCGGACCAGTAGACCTTGTAGCCGTTGTACTCCTTGGGGTTGTGGCTGGCGGTGACGTTCACGCCCGCCTGACAGCCGTACTCGCGCACGGCGAAGGAAAGCTCGGGCGTGGGGCGCAGGGACTCAAAGAGCCGCACATGGATGCCGTTGGCTGCCATGACGCAGGCGGTCTCGCGGGCAAATTCGGCGGAGTGGTTGCGGCAGTCCATGCACACGGCGACGCCCTTTTTCATCGCCTCCTCGCCTTCGGCGCGGATGACGTTGGCAAAGCCCTGCGTCGCCCAGCGGATGACGTGGCGGTTCATGTTGTGCAGGCCCGTGTACATCGTGCCGCGCAGGCCTGCGGTGCCGAACTCGAGCGGGCCGTAGAAGCGGGCCTTGATCTCCTTGTCGTTGCCCTCGAGCGCTTTAAGCTCGGTGCGCTCGTCCTCGCTCAGCGCGGGGGAGGCGAGCCACTTTTCATATTCCTTGCGATAATCCATTATGATTCCTCCTCATTCCGGGTTGATTCCTCCACGGGCGCGAGAAGATTCTTCGCGTCCTCGAGCATACTTTCGGGTACATACAGCCCCACGCCGCCGCTCGGCGTGCCGAACAGGACCTTGCCGAGCGTGCCGTCCTTGTCGTCGTACTTTTTCATCACGGGGATGCCGTAGGCGCGCAGCATTTCAACGGTCATGCCCGCGGCGTTGTCCTCCTCGGTCGAGTCGGCGAGGAACGCGGGCTTTTCGGGCGTGCCGTCCGGCCCCTTGGGCCAGCGGTCGGCGAGGTCGTGCTTTTCACGGCCCCAGCTCAGCTTGGGAAAGGACATGGGAATTCCTCCTTACTTATGATAGCGCGTGCCGGCGTCGATCTGGTACGCGCGGTAGAGCTGCTCGAGCAGCATCACCCGCGCCAGATGGTGCGGGAAGGTCATGGGCGACATGGAAAGGCGCAGGTCGGCGCGCTGCTTCACGCGCGGGTGCAGGCCGAAGCTGCCGCCGATGAGAAACGTCAGCTGCGAGGCACCCGCGGAGGCGAGCTGCGTCAGCTTTTTCGAGAGCGTCTCGCTGCTCAGCTCCGTGCCCTCGATGCACAGGGCGATGACCGCGCCGCCCTTGGGGAGCTTTTCCTCGATGAGCGCGGCCTCCCTGGCGAGCGCCTGCTCGATCTCGGCGGGGGCAGGCGACTCGGGGAGCTTCTGCTCCGGCAGCTCCACGATCTCCAGCTTGCAGTGGCGTTGGAGACGTTTTTGATACTCCGCGACGGCTGCCGCGTAGAATGCTTCCTTCAGTTTGCCGACGCAAAGGACGGTGACCTTCTGCATAGATGTACCTCGCTCATGGTATCGCGCGGCGCGACGCCGAGCCGCACGGAAAGTCCCGCGGACTGCAGCGCGCGGGCGACGGCGTACTCTGCCAGCTCGGGCGTGTTGTTCTCCTTGGAAAGGTGCGCGAGCAGGATGTCGCGCGTGCCGCTCTGCACGGCGAGCCGCGCAAATTCCGCCGCCGCGTCGTTGGACAGGTGCCCCTCGTCGCCGAGGATGCGGCGCTTGAGGAAATAGGGGTAGGGACCGTATTGCAGCGTTTCCACGTCGTGATTGGCTTCGAGCAGGAGCGTATCCACGCCCGCGAGCGCTTCACGCGCCGCGCCGGTGACGAAGCCGGTGTCAGTCAGGATGCCGAGCGAGCCGTCGGCGGCGTCGACGCGGTAGCCGACGGGATCCACGGCGTCGTGCGAGGTGGAGAACGAGCGCACGGTGCAGCCTGCGAATTCAAGCGTGTCGCCTGCGGTGAAGGCGACGACGGGACAGGTGAGGATATGGGATACGCCGCGCGTGACATAGACCGGGGCAGCGCTTTTTTTGCTGAGTGTGGCGAGGCCGCCGACGTGGTCGGCGTGCTCGTGCGTGATGAATACGGCGGTCAGGTCGCCGAGCGTCCGCCCCAGCGCGCGGAGAGACTGCTCGATGCGGCGGCAGGAGATGCCCGCGTCGATGAGCAGC
>OLPS01001672.1_pt1 | contig 22537 bp, 16 predicted proteins | sample 1673071 | NCBI WGS metagenome assembly OLPS01 (sample SAMEA3136752, study PRJEB25190) | human gut metagenome | reverse complement strand
GACACCCAGATGTCCTCCACCGATATGCTGGGCACCACCGGCTACGGCCTGTGGGACACCGGCCGCGCCAAGCTCGAGCAGATCTTTGCCGAGGTGATGGGAGCCGAAGATGCACTGGTGCGCAGCCAGTTCCAGAGCGGCACCCACACGCTGGCCGTGGCTCTTTTTGGCCTGCTGCGGGCAGGCGATACCCTGCTGGCTGCCACGGGCCGTCCGTATGACACGCTGGAAGGCGTCATCGGTCTGGATGGCAAGGGCAAAGGCACCGGAACCCTGATGGATTACGGCATCAAGTACGACGAGGCCCCGCTGAAGGCCGACTTTACCCCGGACTATGAGCTCATCGCCCAGAAAGCCCCGGGCGCGAAGGTCTGCCACATCCAGCGCAGCCGCGGCTACCTGCAGCGCAACGCCTTCGACCTCGATACCATCCGCAAGGTCGCCGACACCGCACGTGCCGCCAACCCCGACATCATCATCTTTGTGGACAACTGCTACGGCGAGTTCACCCAGAAGGAAGAACCCTGCCAGGCCGGTGCAGACCTCGTGGTGGGCAGCCTCATCAAGAACCCCGGCGGCGGCATTGCCCCCACCGGCGGCTATATCGCAGGCCGGAAAGACCTCGTGGAGCTCTGCGCCTACCGCCTGAACGCCCCCGGCCTCGGCAAGGAGCTGGGCTGCACCCTCGAGACGCCCCGCGATATGTATCTGGGCTTCTACTACGCCCCCGGCGTGGTCTGCGAGGCCATCAAGACGGCCATCTACGCCCAGTGCCTGCTGGAACTGGTGGGCAAAAAGCCCATCCCTCGCTACTGCGAGGCCCACAACGACATCGTCACCTGCTTTGATGCTGGTACGGCGGACGCCCTCATCGGCTTCTGCCGGGGAGTTCAGGCCGCAAGCCCCGTGGACAGCTATGCCGCCCCGGAACCTTCTCCGGAACCGGGCTACACCGACGAAGTTATCATGGCCAGCGGCAGCTTTACCCAGGGCAGCACCATCGAGCTTTCCTGCGATGGCCCGCTGCGTGAGCCGTATACCTGCTACCTGCAGGGCGGCCTGAACTTCGCCGCCAGCCGCGCAGGCGTCCTGCTGGCTGTGCAGAATGCGTATTTTAAGGACTGAACCTCTCAGTCACCTTCGGTGACAGCTCCCCTCTCGAGGGGGAGGCTAAGATGAAAAGGATCAAAAAATGCCACGATTAAGCGACCGCGTCGGCACCTTTACCGACTCCGTCATCCGCCGGATGACCCGCATCAACAACCAATACGATTCCATCAACCTGTCGCAGGGCTTCCCTGATTTTGACCCGCCGAAGGAGCTGACCGACGCGCTGGCCAAAGCCGCCCACGACGGCCCCCATCAGTACGCCGTGACCTTCGGTGCGCAGAACTTCCGGGAGGCGCTGGCGAAAAAGACCAGCCCGGCCCTCCACCACGAGGTGGACCCCAACACGGAAATCTGCGTCACCTGCGGTGGCACCGAGGCCATGATGGCCGCCATGATGACCATCTGCAACCCCGGAGACAAGGTGATGGTCTTCTCGCCGTTTTACGAGAACTACGGCGCAGACGCCATCCTCTCGGGGGCTGAACCCATCTACATCCCGTTAGTGCCGCCGGAGTATGAGTTCGATTTGAGCCTCATCGAGAAGGGCTTTGCCGAGGGTGCCAAGGCGCTTATCCTCTGCAACCCCTCCAACCCCTGCGGCAAGGTCTTCCGCCGCGACGAGCTGGAAGCCATCGCCAGGCTTGCCATCAAGTATGACGCTTTTGTGGTGACGGATGAGGTGTACGAGCACATCGTCTACGCCCCGGCAGAGCACATCTGCATGGCCAGCCTGCCCGGTATGTTCGAGCACACCATCACCTGCAACTCCCTCTCCAAGACCTACTCCATCACCGGCTGGCGTCTGGGCTACCTCATCGGCCCGGCCTACGTCATCGAGGGAGCCCGCAAGGTGCATGATTTCCTGACTGTCGGTGCAGCCGCACCCCTGCAGGAGGCCGCCGTCGCCGGTCTGACCATGCCCGCAAGCTACTATGAAGGTCTGCGCGCTCTTTACACCGAGAAGCGCGACCACTTCCTTGCCGGGCTGGATGCCATCGGCCTCAAGCACAACGTCCCGCAGGGTACTTATTTTGTCATGATAGACATTTCGGATTTCCTCTCCCTGCCCCAGTTCAAGGGCTGGACCGACCTGGAATTCTGTGAGTGGATGATAAAGAACATCGGTGTGGCGGCTGTCCCCGGTTCGAGCTTCTTCAAAGAGCCGGTCAACCACCTCATCCGGATGCATTTTGCCCGCGGCACCGACGTGCTGGACGAGGCTGTGCGTCGTCTGGCAAAGCTGACGGAGCTGCTGAAATATAGCAGTTTGCGTTTTTAATGCACAAGCAACAGCCGCAGACTGCATATCGCAAAGATGCAGTTTTGACCGGCACTATTTTTGAAAATTGCGATAAGAAAGAGGACATCATGCGATTTTTTGCGTGATGTCCTCTTTGGCTATAAAGCGATGGATCTTATCAGCGGCCTTGCCCTCTCAGTCTGTAAGTAAGGGGAGCCGCAGCGTGAAAATGCTGCCCTTGCCGACTTCACTTTGCAATGTGATCTCGCCGTGGTGGAGGTGGGCCAGCTCCTGCGCGATGGTCAGGCCGAGGCCGGTGGAGTCGTGCTTTTTGTCGGCGGTGGTATGGAAGTATCGGTCAAAGACAGCGCTCTGGTCTTCCGGCGCGATGCCGCAGCCGGTGTCCTGCACGCTGACACAGGCCGTTTCGTCCTCGGCGCGGCAGTCCACATGGATGCTGCCCCCGGCGGGAGTATAGTGGATGGCGTTGGTGACAAGGTTCTGGATAATTTGCTGTAACCGCACGCTGTCGCCCCAGACAGGCAGAGGCGTGTCGGCGCTGACATGGAGTTCGACGCCCTTCTGGTCGGCCTCGCTCCGGCAGGCAGCGCAGACGGCGGCGGCTTCTTCGTTGAGGGCGGCGCGGTCTTCGTTGAGCAGGATCTGCTTCTGCTCGAGCTTTGCCGCGAGGAAGAGGTCTTCCGTCAGCCGCCGCAGGAATTCAATGCGCTGACGCAGAGCCGGAAGCAGGGCCGGAAGGGCCTCGGGGGCCGATTCCAGTGTTTCCAGCCCGCCGCTGACGGCGAAGAGAGGGCTGCGCAGGTCGTGGAAGATGTTGAGCATCATGCTCTTGCGGGCCTCGGTCTCGGCGGTCAGCTCTTTTGTCCGCTCTGCCACCCGGGCGTCCAGCTCCCGGGCCAGCTGCTCGGTGCGGTCGAAGAGGAGAGCAAACCTCCGGCAGACGAACACCATGCAGCCGATGGCAAAGGGAAGGTCGTAGAGGCGGGCGCAGCGCAGCAGGTAGAAGGGGACAGACTCCACAAAAAGCACGCTGTCCAGCCCGGGCATCAGCGCCCAGACCCGGAAGCCGGTGGTGACAGCACCGGGCAGGAGCATCAGAGCGGCACCCTCATAGTCTGCGTTCACGGCGGCCATTAAGTAATAAAGGCAGAGGCACATGCCCGCTACCAGCATCCCGACCCGCAGCGGGGGATAGCTGCTCATGGACAGCGCAAAGAAGACGACGCATCCGGCGGCAAGCGCAAGGAGCCCCCGCCCAGAGCGGGGCAGTTTTACCCCCAGCAGCCCTGCCGCCAGCAGTGCCGAGGCCAGCACAGTGAGGGAGAAGAAGGAGCGGAGGATGCGCTGGAGCAGACGGTTTCGGATGGCCGGGAAGAAGAAGACCATCAGCGCCCAGACGCTCATAATGACGAGGTAGAGCAGGAAGTACCTCAGCTCCGGCAGGTGCTTATAGTGGTAGAGCGCCAGCAGCACCATCCCCATGGTCACAAAGGCCGTCAGAGCGATGAGCTGAGTCATGGTGCGGAAGCGGAATGCCCGGGAGGCGAAGGCGGAAGTCATCAGCCATGTCTGGGGGCTGCGGCCGCAGGTGAACACCAGCTCCACCGTCTCGCCGGGCGTGACGTCCAGTGCATACAGCTCCCCCGAGCGCTCGAGGCTGGTGAGGCTCTCAGGGGCCAGCGGTACCGCTGTGTTGGTGACGCAGAGGGTGAGGGACGGGATGTCTTCACCCACCGTGAAAGTAAAGTGCCACTGGCCGGGGGCTTCCTGCCGCCAGCCGTCCAGCGCGATACCCTGGGCGGCGTGCTGGGCTGTGAGCACACTGCCGCTGTGCAGATGCTCGAACTGTGCGTTGCCCCAGATACCGGCCAGCACGATAAAGGCCGTAAGCAGGGCGGAGAAAATCAGAATGGGCCATTTTTGCTTCATGGCGATGCCTCCCCTTGTAGATGCGCAAAAAATAAGGTATACTATAGTATAACAAATCGTGCGAAAAAAGGGGAGGGCTGACAGGATGATCCGCGTATTGTTGGTGGAAGATGACCCCGTGATCCGCGACACCACATGCTATTTTCTGAAAAGTCAGCAGAATTTTGAGGTGGTCTGTGCAGAGACAGGCGGCGACGCTTTGAGCCATGCGCGGGAAAAGTTCGATGTCATCCTGATGGACATCCTTCTCCCGGACACCAACGGCGTAGACCTCTGCCAGCGTCTGCGCAGCTGGCACCACTGCCCTATCATCTTCACATCCTGTCTGGACGATACCGATACCATCGTCCGCGCGCTGGAAATGGGCGGCGACGACTTTCTGGCAAAGCCCTATAATAACAAGATCCTGCTGGCCCGCATCATGGCCAACATCCGCCGGGTGCAGATGGACGGCGCAGAGCCCAGCGTCAACGGCTACCACTGCGCGGCCTTCACGCTGGATGCCAACAGCCACAGCGTGGAGAAGGATGGCCGCAGCGTCCACCTGGCCGACATGGAATATCGCATCCTCACCCTCTTCGTCCGCTACCCGAACACCTTCTTCACAGCCAACGAGCTCTACCAGAAGATATGGGGCAAGGAAAGCCTCGGCGATGTGCGGACGGTGCAGGTACATATCCACAACCTCCGCAGCAAGATAGAGCCTGACCCGGCAAAGCCTGTCTACTTAAAAAATGTCTGGGGCAAGGGCTATGTCTTCCAGCCGGACGGCGGCAAGGTTTAAGAATCATTTTGATGAGAGCACCGACTTCTTAAGGAAACTTAAGCAGTCGGCGCTCTTTTTGGACTTGTTAAGCAAATAATTAACAAGAATGTCCAGAATTGAACGAAGAAATGGCTAGGATGTTTAAGGATTCTTAAAAGACAGACCCTTGAATTTGTGTTAAATTATTATCGAACGATGTGGGCGGCAGTGCAAGAAGGTCTGCCGCCGCACGGAGCTATGAGAAAGAATAGAGAAGAAGAAAAAGATACGAAGAAAGGAACCACGCAAAATGAACAAGATCTCCCGTAAAGGTTTTCTGAAGATCGCTGCCGCAGCTGCCATGTCTGGTGTGACTGCCGGTGCTCTGGCTGCCTGCAATGCTGCCAGCTCTTCCTCCGCCGCACCTGCTGCTTCCGGTGCAGCCGGTACCTACATCCCCGGCACTTATGAGGGTACTGCTGAGGGCATCTCTTCTACCGTCAAGGTCACCATGACCTTCTCCGACAGCGCTGTGACCGACGTTGTGGTCGATACCTCCGGCGAGACCGCTTCTTACGGCGCTGCTGCTGCCGACCAGCTGCGTGAGCAGCTGATGGCTGCAGGCTCTGCTGAGATCGACGGCGTTTCCGGTTCCACCATCACTTCCGACGCTGTTATGAAGGCAGCCAAGAGCTGTTACGCTCAGGCCAAGGGCGAGGCTACTGTGACCTCCGTCCAGCTGCCCACCGGTGACGAAAACGATTGGCTGGGCAAGGAGCCTGACATCGACGAGGCTGCCATCACCGAGACCGTGGACACCGACATCCTCATCGTGGGTGCAGGCAACGGCGGTATATTCGCTGCCGCCTATGCTGCCGCCAACGGCCTGAACTTCCGCATCATCGAGCAGAACGGCAACGTGCAGGATACCCGTCACTGGTACGGCGCTATCGATTCTGCTGCCGCAAAGGAAGCAGGGGAGAAGCCCGCTGACCGTGCCAAGCTGCTGAGCGAGATCTCCCGCTACGCTTCCGGCAAGTGCGACCAGCGCGTTGTCAAGACCTGGATCAATGAGTCTGCTGCAATGCACGATTTCATGCGCAGCATTCTGGAAGATAAGTACGGCTGGACCTGCGATTTCACTTCCGGCGCGGAGGCAGCATGGCCTGCCGAGAACGCCGAGCACAACACCGATTACCTCTTCCCCGTGCAGGAGCACAACTACATGGCCAGCGAGTCTGCCTCTGGCAAGCCCCGTAACGAGCTGCTGCTGGACTACATCCGTGAGCTGGGCTACGATGTTGACTTCAAGACCTCTCTGGCAAAGCTGGAGAAGGACTCCACTGGCCGCATCACCGGCATCATCGCCCAGAGCACCGAGGATGACCACTTCATCCGCTACAACGCCAACAAGGGCGTTCTGCTGGCCTGCGGCGGCTTCCCCGGCAACCCCTACATGATGGAGCAGCTGGATCCGCTGGGTACCTCCGTCACCACCGCCTGCTCCTACTCTCCGGCCGATAAGGGTTACGGCATCCGTGCCGCTGTCTGGGCCGGTGCAAACCTCGACAAGGAAGCTGCTCCCATGCTGTTCGACCGCGGCATCGTGGCTCCCGGCGTGGACGGCGGCTATGTGGCAAGCGACTCCGCTTTCGGCGGCAAGGCCTTCCCCGGCCCCATCCGCCAGTACAACCCCGGCACTCAGCCTTTCCTGAAGGTCAACCGCAACGGTGAGCGTTTCGCCAACGAGAGCAGCCCCTACAACGATATTGTTTACGCTGCTGCTCATCAGCCGGGCCGCGTCTACGCACAGATCTGCGACGCCAATGTTCTGGAGGATGCAAAGCGCTTCCACACCATCGGCTGCTCTGCCCAGACCCGCAACGGCGGCGAGAAGTATTTCCAGGGCAAGGTCGATGAGGCTGTTGCAGCTGGCACCCTGTTCGTCTGCGACACCATCGAGGAGCTGGCCGACAAGCTGGGCTTCACCGGTGAGGCCAAGGACACCTTCCTCGCTACCGTTGAGCGTTACAACGAGCTGTACGACAAGCAGAACGACGAGGACTTCGGTAAGCCCGCTTACCGTCTGAGCGCCATCCGCACCGCTCCCTTCTACGGCTGCTGGCTGGGTGCCTCTCTGCTGACCACCGAGCAGGGCATCGCCATCAACGACAAGGGTCAGGCTCTGGACAACGATAACAAGCCGATGCCTGGCCTGTATGTCACCGGCGATATGTCCGGCTCCTTCTTCGCCAACAACTATCCCTGCCTGATGGCAGGCGTGGCTATGGGCCGCACCCTGACCTACGCCATCAAGGCGATCAAGCAGATGGGCGGTCTGGAATAAGTTATCCCTCAGTGGTACCTGAGCGCATAAGATAAAAAGACACCGCAGAAGTGTGAAAGCTTCTGCGGTGTCTTTCTTTGTCGAAAACCCTCTATACACAAAACCACAAATGGCGAAAAAGTCTTAAAAACAGGCTCAGCACACGGCCCGATGGACGGGCAGCGGTTCCACGATGTCGGGATGGATACCCTCACGGTAGTCGAGGTCGCCCTGGTCGAGGCCGCGCAGCAGCACTTCGGCGGTGGCGATGTTGGTAGAGATCGGCACACTGTGCATATCGCACAGCCGCAGCAGGTTCTGCTCGCTGCTGCCGTTCTCGGCCTTGAGCGGGTCGCGGAAGAAGAGCACGAGGTCTACTTCGTCGCAGGCCACCCGGGCTGAGATCTGCTGGATGCCGCCCAGCTTCCCGGAGAGGTAGCAGTGTACGGGCAGGCCGGTGGCCTGCGCCAGCATCCGACCGGTGGTGCCGGTGGCAATGACTGTGTTGCGGGATAGGATGCCGCTATAAGCTGTGCAGAACTGCAGCGCCAGCTCTTTGCGGGAATCATGTGCAAGAATAGCAATCGTCATAACGCTCTCTCCTTCATTCCAAGTATAGTGTTGTGGATGGGCGGATATGCTCGGAAGAGTGCTCTCCGCAGTAAAATGATTTGAAAAGTTGAAGTCTTGTGGAGAACAATTCTCGATAAACAGACTAAACCAGTGAGATTGTGTCGAATCACACCCTCATTTTAAATTTAACCCGCAGAAGGCCCGTATGTCAAGAGGTTTGTTGTGATTTTTGCAAGATAAAATGGCAAAAGTATGACTATAGCTTTGTGGAGAATGGAGAAAATTTGGATACAAGGAATTATTCTCGGATGAATTTGCAAAACTTTTTCAGCCAAAAGTGTGCTTGAGAGAAAAACGGTCCATCTCGATGAAACAAAAATACAGGCTGGGGCATTCAGCCTCGGCCTGTAGGGAAAATTGAAGAAAATTTTTGCCACGGCGGTGCGCTATCCCGGAAAAACCCGAAAATTACCGGGTCTGACCGTTGCCGTGGATGATGTACTTGTAGCTGCACAGCTCGCCGAGGCCCATGGGTCCCCGGGCGTGGAGCTTCTGGGTGGAGATGCCCATCTCACAGCCAAGGCCGAACTCTCCGCCGTCGGTGAAGCGGGTGGAGCAGTTGACGTAGACGGCGGCACTGTCCACTGCCGCCGTGAAGAGGGCAGCGTGGGCGTCAGTCCGGGTCAGGATGGCTTCGCTGTGGCCGGTGGAGTGAACCGCGATGTGGGCGATGGCTTCCTCCACGCTGTCCACGACTTTCACCGCAAGGATGTAGTCGAGGAACTCCGTGTCGAAATCCTTCGGCCCGGCGGGGGTGCCGGGGATGAGGGCGGCAGCGCGCTCGTCCAGCCGCAGTTCCACCGAGTGCAGACCCTTGGCGGTGCGGTCGGGGCCGAGGCGCCGGGCCAGCTTCGGCAGGAACTCAGCGGCGATGGCGCTGTGGACGAGGCAGACTTCCTCGGCGTTGCAGACGCTGGGGCGGCTGGCCTTGGCGTTCTCGATGATGTCCAGCGCCTTGGTCTGGTCGGCGGTGTCGTCCACGAAGATGTGGCAGATGCCGGTGCCGGTCTGGATGCAGGGGACTTTCGCGTTCTCGACACAGGCACGGATGAGTCCGGCCCCGCCGCGCGGGATGAGCAGGTCCACATAGCCGACGGCGGTCATCAGGGCGTTGGCCGAGGCATGGGTGGTGTCCTCAATGAGGCAGACTGCTGTTTCAGGCAGACCGTTTGCCCGCAGACCCTGCCGTAAGGCCTGAACGATGGCGTTGGCCGAGCGCCACGCCTCTTTGCCGCAGCGGAGGATGCAGGCATTGCCGCTCTTGATGGCGAGGGCGGCAGCATCGCTGGTGACGTTGGGACGGCTCTCGTAGATGATGGCGATGACGCCCATCGGCACGGCGGTCTTCTCGATGACGAGGCCATTGGGACGCTCGATGTGGCTCAGCACCCGGCCCACCGGGTCAGGCAGGGCGGCAACGTCCCGGATGCCCTTGGCCATGGCCTCGATGCGCTGGGGCGTCAGCGCGAGGCGGTCCAGCATGACGTCGCTGATGTGCCCCTTGGCGGCGGCCATGTCCTCGGCGTTGGCGGCGAGGATGGCGTCCATGGATTCCGGTGCGCAGAGGGCATCAGCCATCCCGAGAAGGGCAGAATCACGGGTGCCGCTGTCCGAAAGGGCAACGGCAGTCTTGGCCCCGCGGGCGGCTTTCAGAATTTCCTGTGTGGTCATGTTATGCCTCCTGTCTGTGGGCCGCAAAGCGGGTGCCTGCGGCACGGCCCTCGGCGATGTCATAGAGCAGCTCGGGGTGGGCGCCGTTCGCGATGACCATGTCAGCTCCGCTGGAGGTCACCATCCGGGCGGCCCGGAGTTTGGTGGACATTCCGCCGGTACCCAGCGCCGAGCCGGCTCCGTCGGCCAGCGCCATCACCTCGGGCGTGATGTCCTCCACCAGCGGGATGAGCTTTGCGTCCGGGTGGGTGTGGGGGTTGGCAGTGTAGAGGCCGTCGATGTCGCTCAGCAGCACCAGCAGATCAGCTTTGATGCAGCAGGTGACGATGGCGGCGAGGGTGTCATTGTCGCCGATGGAGGTGATCTCGTCGGTGGCGACGGTATCGTTCTCGTTGATGATGGGCAGTGCGCCCAGCTCCAGCAGACGGGTGAGGGTGTTCTGGATGTTCTCACGGCGGCTGGCGTGTTCGATGTCCACGCCGGTGAGCAAAATCTGCGCCACCGTGTGGTCGTAGGCGCTGAACAGCCGGTCGTAGGTGTACATCAGCTCACACTGACCCACGGCGGCACAAGCCTGCTTGGAGGACATATCGGTAGGGCGGGCGGAAAGCGACAGCTTGCCCACACCCATGCCGATAGCACCCGACGACACGAGGATGACCTCATGTCCGGCGTTCTTCAAATCGCTGAGCACTTTCACCAGCTCTTCGGTGTGGCGGATGTTCAGCCGCCCGGTGGAGTGGGCCAGTGTGGAGGTGCCGACTTTGACTACGATGCGCATAGATCAACCCTTTCCCATCTCTTTGGTCTTGTTGTAGGAGGCGATGACGGCGTCCATCACCGCGCCCCGCAGGCCCTTTTCTTCCAGCACCCGCACGCCCTGGATGGTGCTGCCGCCGGGGCTGCACACGGCGTCCTTGAGTGCGCCGGGGTGTTGGCCGCTCTCAAGCACCAGCTTTGCGCTGCCCAGGACCATCTGGGCGGCGTACTCCTGCGCCTTGGCACGGGGCAGGCCGCAGGCCACGCCGCCGTCGGCCAGCGCCTCGATGAACTGGTACACCCAGGCCGGGCCGCAGCCGGACACGCAGCTGGCCGCGTCGATGAGGCTTTCCGGCACAGCATCCAGCCGCCCGGCGGGGGCCATCAATTTCAGGAACTCGGCCTCTTCCTCGGCGGTGACGTTGGAGGTGCAGTACTGTATCATACCGGCCCCCACCGAAGCGGGCGTGTTGGGCATGATGCGGATGACGGGGCAGTCGCTGCCCGCCATCTCCTGAATGCGGGCGATGGACAAGCCCGCCGCCATGCTGCACAGCACGAAGCGGCTGGGCCGTTCGGCCAGCGTGAAGCGGAGCGGTGCCAGCAGCTCCTCCATCATCTGGGGCTTGACGGCTAAGAAGATGAGGTCGCAGCGGCCTGCCACCTCGTCGTTGATGGTGGTGTTGCAGCCCAGTTCAGCAGCCAGAGCCTCTGCCTTGGCGGCGGTGCGGTTGGCGAGCCAGACGTTCTGCGGGTCTGCCGCCTTGCAGACGGCCCGGGCGATAGCCCCGCCCATGTTGCCGCAGCCTAAGAAACCGATGGTATTCAGCATAAGAAAACCCTCTTTCCCAATCAAAAGAACAGGGGAGATGCCCCCTCTGTGTCTCCATTGTAAGCAGGGCCGGGGGAGAAATCAAGAGGAAAGCCGGAAAATGTCAAAGCTTTTCGGAAAGCTCCTGATAGACGCGCTGCGGCGGCGCAGCTTTTTTGCTGTCCAAATCTTAAGAAAACATAAAAAGTTCATGAAAAAGTCGAAAAAGGTGCTTGCGCCTGCACGGGCGGATGAGGTATCATAATAGATAGAAGTTGGGAAACTCCGCACAGAACGGGGCAAACGCGAAAGGATGGGCATTCTCGTGGCACAGACGACAAAACGCGCGCTGGAAGCATCGCTCAAAAAGCTGCTGCTCCGCAAGCCGCTGAATAAGATAACGATAAACGACATTACCGAGGACTGCGGCGTGAACCGCATGACCTTTTACTACCATTTCAAGGATATTTACGATTTGGTGGACTGGATCCTGGTGGAGGATGCCACAGAGGCACTGGAAGGCCATCAGGACTTTGAGACGTGGAGCGACGCCTTCCGCGATATGCTGGAAAAGGTGCAGGCCAACCGGGTGCTGGTGCTGAATGTCTACCGCTCCATCAGCCGGGAACAGGTGGAGCAGTATCTCTATAAAATGCTTGACCCTCTGCTGCGGATGTTTGTAGAGCGTGAAAACATCCCGGTGCAGGAAGAGGACAAGCAGTTCATCATTGATTTTTATAAGTATGGCTTTGTGGGTATGGTGCTGGAATGGATACGCCGCGATATGAAGACCGACCCGGCCATCATGGCCGAACGGCTCAACATCATGATGCACGGGGATCTGAAGCGGGCGCTGCTGCGCTTCAGCACCGACGGCAGAGCATCAAAAACCGACGACTGATAAAAATCTGAACAAGCAGAGCAGGATGATAGAAAAACTATCACCCTGCTCTTGTTGTTTATAGAACCTTTGTCGGAAAAATGTTAAAGTATTGTCAAAACAAAGGGCTGGCAAAGACCCACACAAGGAGGCAGACTTTTATGAGTATCGCGTTGGAGTCGTTGAACCATAAGGTACAGCGTGCCGCTGTCGGAACGATGGTGGATGTGGCACTGGCTCATGTCAGCAAAGACCGTCAGAAGGCGTTTGCCGAGATGGTGGACGTCGCCAAGCAGTTCTATGGCGACTCGTTCAGCGAGGAGACGTATGAGCACGCCCGCGCAGTGCTGACCGATGCGGACAGCAAGTGGTCGAAGCTCATCAACTGTGTGCTCGACCAGACCGCGCCCAACGTGGCACGCACCACGGCGCTCAACCTTGGCTATGAGGCGTTCTTCCGGGGGACAAAGACCATCCGCGAGAACCGCACAAAGTACCACTGCAATATCCCGTGGCTGATCCTGTTCGACCCCACTTCGGCTTGCAATATGCACTGCGTGGGGTGCTGGGCGGGCGAGTACGGCCACAAAAACAACCTCAGCTTTGAGGATATGGACAAAATCATCACCGAGGGCAAGGAGCTGGGGGTCTATCTCTATATGCTCACCGGCGGCGAGCCTCTGGTGCGGAAGGCGGATATTCTCCGTCTGGCAAAAAAGCACAACGACGTGCAGTTTGCGATTTATACGAACTCGACCCTCATCGATGAGCCGTTCTGTGAAGAGGTCGTAAAACTGGGCAATATCGCCTTCATGCTCTCGATCGAGGGAACTCCCTCTACCAATGATGCCCGGCGGGGCGACGGCCACTATGCCGCTGTCATGAATGCGATGGACTTGCTCAAGGCCCACGGGATCCTTTTTGGCACTTCCATCTGCTATACCAGAGACAATCTCGAAGCCGTCACCAGCGACCACTTTATGCGGATGCTCTGTGACAAGGGCGCGCACTTCGGATTCTACTTCCACTATATGCCGGTAGGCAACGAGGCTGCGCCAGAGCTGATGCCCACGCCTGCTCAGCGCAAGTACATGATCGAGCGCATCCGGTATCTCCGCTCGGAAAAGAGCGATATTCCGTTTTATCCGATGGACTTCCAGAACGATGGCGAGTTTGTGGGCGGATGCATCGCAGGCGGACGCAACTATTTTCATATCAATTCGGCGGGCGATGCAGAACCGTGCGTCTTTATCCACTATTCCAACGCCAACATCCACGACAGCAGCATCCTCGATATTCTCCGCAGCCCGCTCTTCATGGCCTACCACAACGGCCAGCCCTTCAATAAAAACCATCTGCGTCCCTGCCCGATGCTGGAAAAACCCGAGCTTCTGCGCCAGATGGTGCATGACACCGGTGCTCACAGCACCGACTTGCAGTCGCCCGAGAGCGTAGACCATCTCTGCGACAAATGCGGTGCATATGCTGCCGACTGGCAGCCTGTAGCCGACGAGATCTGGTCGCATGTCACCCTCAGGGAGAGCCGGTACGAGAATTACAAGGACTGGAGACCGGCGCATTCCACTGCTCACGCGAAATGACTTTATCGGTCTTTCAAACATAAAATTGCGCAGAAAAGCCCCCATCTTCACCGGCTGAGGCAGCCGGGAGGATGGGGGCTTTATCTTGTTATTTTATTCTTCGCCGGAATCAATAACGATTTCGGTTTCTTCATCTTCCACAGGTGCGGGAGCCGGGTCGCCGGGATCGCCGAACTCGTCGTGGTAGACGGTCATCTGGTCGAGCTGGCCGTTGCGGCGCAGGCCGTGGAAGACCAGCTTCTTGATGACGTCATAGATGACGGCGAACAGCGGCACGCCCACGATCATGCCCACGAAGCCCCACAGACCGCCGAACAGCAGGATGGAGAAGAGCACCCAGAAGCTCGAAAGGCCGGTGGTGTTGCCCAGGATCTTCGGGCCGATGACATTGCCGTCCAGCTGCTGGAGGACCAGAACGAAGAGCACGAACCAGATGGCCTTGATGGGGCTCTGGATGAGGATGAGCAGCGTTGCAGGCACGGCACCGATGAAGGGGCCGAAGAAGGGGATGACGTTGGTGACGCCGATGATGACCGACACCAGCAGTGCGCTCGGGAACTTGAAGATGATGCAGGCGAAATAGCAGAGCACACCAATGATGGCGGAGTCCATGATCTTGCCGTTGATGAAGCCGCCGAACATCTTGTCAGCGTAGAGGACTTCCTCCTGGATGAGCTGCGCCCAGTGGGGCTTGACGACGCTGTAGAGGATCATCTTGGCCTGCTTGGCGAACTTTTTGCGGCTGGCCAGCAGGTAAACAGCGACGATAAGGCCGATGAGCAGGTTCTTGAACCAGGTCACCACATTCATGACGCCGACGCCCACACCGCTCAGGATGCCTTGTATATTCTGCAGCGAGGGGAGCAGGGTGGTGCGCAGAGCGGTCAGATTGTCAGCAATGGCATCGTAGGCATTGTTGAAATAGCCCATCAGTGTCTCATTATCCAAGAAGACTTCCTGTGTGTTCACCCACCGCATGAACCGGGTGATGCTGGTCTGCGCGGTGTAGTAGAGGGAGGTGACGCTTGTGATGAGCTGCGGCACCACCATCATCACGAGGGCGTAGACCACCAGCACACCGAACAGCAGCGTCGCCGCAATGGCAAGCATATTGGCCATGCTGTGGAGCTTTTCGGGGAAGATACGGTGCAGAAAGCCCTCAATGGTGTTGCACACCGGCTTGAGCAGATAGGCGATGACGGCACCATAGATGAAGGGCATCAGGATGCCGGTCACCTTGGAGACCGCGTCGCCGAACCCGTCGAAGCGGTAGATGAAGAAGAAGAACAGGATGCTTAGACTTATCGCACCAAAGCCCGCGAGCATTCCGTAGATATAGGGCTTGATGTGCGGTTTTTTGTCCATCATGTGTGACTCCATTCCTGCCGCAGACGGCAGGAGCCGGTACGGCGATGTTTAGATTTTGTTGCTGCGGCGCCAGATGTGCATCTTCTCGGCCTCTTTGATAAGCTCCTCGCGGAAGTCGGGGTGTGCCACATTGATGAGGGCTTCGGCCTTCTCCCAGGTGGTCAGACCCTTAAGGTTGACGCAGCCGTATTCGGTGCAGAGGTAATGCAGATTGGCGCGGGTATCGGTGATGATGCTGCCGTTTTCCAGCGTGGGACGGATGCGGCTCTCGAGCTGACCGGTCTTCTTATTAAAGAAGGTAGAAGACAGGCAGATGAAGCTCTTGCCGCCCTTGGAAAGGTATGCGCCCAGCACGAAGTCCAGCTGGCCGCCTGCACCGGAAATGTGCTTGACGCCGGCGCTCTCCGCATTCACCTGGCCGAACAGGTCGATGTCCACCGCATTGTTGATGGAGATGAAGTTGTCCAGTGCGGAGATGCTGCGGATGTCGTTGGTGTAATCGACGGGAGCAGACATACACTCGGGGTTGTTGTTGAGGTAGTCGTACATCTTCTGGGTGCCGGCACCGAAGGCGTAGACCTGACGGCCCTTGTCCAGCTGCTTGTGTGCGCCGGTGATCTTGCCGGCCTTGGCGATGTCCACGAAAGCGTCAACATACATCTCGGTGTGGACGCCCAGGTCCTTCAAATCGCTCTGGGCGATGAGGCTGCCGATGGCGTTGGGCATACCGCCGATGCCCAGCTGCAGGCAGGCACCGTTGGGGATCTGCGGCACGACGAGGTTTGCGACCTTCAAATCGACCTCGGAGGCGGGGCCGGCAGCGGCCATCTGGCCGATGGGCGGATTGTTGCCCTCCACGATGCCGGTGACCTGGGAGATATGGACACAGTTTTCCATACCACCGAGGCAGCGGGGCATATTGGTGTTGACCTCCACGATGATCTTCCGGGCCTTCTCACAGACGGCACCCAGATGGGAAGCGCTGGGGCCGAAGTTGAAGTAGCCGTGCTCGTCCATCGGAGTCACCTGGAAGACGGCGATGTCCAGCGGGTCGGGACTCTCGCGGTAGTAGCGGGGCAGCTCCGAATAGCGGATGGGGGAGTAGAACGAGAAGCCCTGTGCGATGGCTTTGCGCTCGATGCCGCCCATGTGCCAGCTGTTCCAGGTCATGTGGGCAGCGGGGTCGTCGATCTGGAAGATCTCAGGCACCCACATCAGGATGCCGCCGCGGAAATTGACGTTCTCCAGTTCGGGCAGGCGCTTGGCAAGGGCGGCGTCCACGGCCACGGGGGTGTTGACGCACCAGCCGTAATCCACCCAGTCGCCGCTCTTGACCAGAGAAGCAGCCTGTTCGGCAGTCATCTTTTTCTGGGCATACATTTCCATGAAATCCATTATAAACCATCCTCTCCTTTAAGAACATAAAAGAATTGTAAATTTATTATTCACAATTCTACGGGACAAAATCTTAGCCGGAAATTTACCGTTTCTTTCCAGTCCGGACACTGTCTTATCACACCCCGGCGGTATCCTTGGGGTCGGCAGGGCAGGAGCCTCCGGCAGCGGTACACCTGCACAGCTTAGTTATAACATTAACAAACATTATAATCAAGCCCTCTTCCGCGAAAAAATGTCTCGCAGGACAATTTGACTAAATTTCTTAGGTATTTGTGGCGATTGTTTGGTATAGCAAAAACAATTTTTTTCGAAAAAGTACTTGATAAAATTTTGACGATATGGTTTACTAAGGGTGTACCAAGATGATGCGCCCCAGTGCGACGTTAATTGACTAAAAATTAACGATATTGCGATGGCGATGCGGTCTGGTACTTGAAGCAGGAACTGAAAAGTGCTATCATGGCAACACCAAATGCGCTTTTCCAAAGCGCGCAAATAAAGGAGACCATATCGATGGCAACAGCAGTTTACCCCGGGTCCTTTGACCCGGTCACGAAAGGACATCTCGACATCATCAAGCGAGCTGCAAAGATAAACGACCAGCTCATTGTGGCAGTGCTCATCAACAGCGCAAAGAACCCTCTGTTCACCGTAGAAGAACGGGTGGCGCTGCTGCGGGAATGCTGCAAGGACATCCCGAATGTGACGGTGGAGAGCTTCGACGGCCTGACCGTGGAGTTCGCCAAGAAGCGCCACGCTTCGGTGATGGTGCGGGGCCTGCGGGCGGTGACGGATTTCGAAAACGAGATACAGCTTGCCCAGACGAACCATGCACTGATGCCCGGTATCGAGACGATGTTCCTTGCCACCAGCATCAAGTGGAGCTATCTTTCCTCCACCATCGTCAAGGAGGCTGCCCGCTACGGCAGCAACATCTCCAAGTTCGTGACGCCCAACGTAGAGAATGCCATCCACGCCAAAGTGGAGCAGCTCCGGGCGGAAGGAAAGATGTTCTGATACCTTTTATAATGCAGAAAGGCCTTTGGGCTTTTTGATAAATAGTTTTACGAAACCCCGAAACAGATAAATTCAGGAGGCTATTAACATGAAGAAAATTGTTATCGCATCTGCTTGCCGTACCGCTATTGGTAAGTTTGGCGGCACCCTGGCAAACGTCCCTGCTGCAGAGCTGGGCTCCATCGTCATCAAGGAGGCCCTGAACCGTGCTAACGTGAAACCCGAGCAGGTCGATCATGTTTACATGGGCTGCGTCATCCAGGCTGGTCTGGGCCAGAACGTCGCTCGTCAGGCTTCCCTGAAGGCTGGCCTGCCCGTCGAGACTCCTGCTGTCACCGTCAACGTGGTCTGCGGCTCCGGTCTGAACTGCGTGAACATGGCTGCTCAGATGATCGAGGCCGGCGATGCTGACATCGTGGTCGCAGGCGGCATGGAGAACATGGACATGGCTCCCTTCGCAATGATGAAGGGCCGCTACGGCTACCGCATGGGCGCTCCCATGGGCAAGAGCGAGATCGTGGATACCATGGTCAACGATGCTCTGTGGGATGCCTGCGGCTTCAACAAGCACATGGGCATGACCGCTGAGAACGTCTGCACCAACGAGACCTATCAGAAGAAGTACGGCTACAGCCCCATCACCCGCGAGATGCTGGATGATTTCGCTTACCACAGCCAGCTGAAGGCTGACAAGGCCATCAAGGACGGCGCTTTCAAGGATGAGATCGTTCCTGTTGTCATCAAGGGCAAGAAGGGCGATACCGTGTTCGATACCGATGAAGGCCCCCGTCTGAGCGCTCCCGAAGTGCTGGCAAAGCTGAAGCCCGCCTTCACCAAGGACGGCATCGTCACCGCTGCAAACTCCTCCGCTATCAACGATGGCGCAGCTGCTCTGGTCATCATGAGCGAAGAGAAGGCCAAGGAGCTGGGCGTGAAGCCTCTGGCTACCTGGGTCGCAGGTGCTCTGGCAGGCGTCGAGCCTGAGGTCATGGGTCTTGGCCCCATCGCTGCTACCAAGAAGGTCATGGCTAAGACCGGCCTGACCGTTGCTGATATGGACCTGGTCGAGGCCAACGAGGCATTCGCAGCACAGTCCATCGCAGTCGGCGAGGCTCTGGGCTTCGATAAGGACAAGCTGAACGTCAACGGCGGCGCAATCGCTCTGGGCCACCCGGTCGGCGCTTCCGGTGCTCGTATCCTCGTCACCCTGCTGTACGCTATGAAGCATCGTGGTGCTCACAAGGGTCTGGCTACCCTGTGCATCGGCGGCGGCATGGGCTGCGCAACCATCGTCGAGATGGACTAATTTCCCTTTGAAGGGTCACTCCGGATATTGATGCAGCCCGGACAGTGGGCGAGACCGGAGACTTGCCCCTTGTCCGGGGGCTGTTTTGAATAAGATATAACCTGAATGGAGGTTTTCACAATGGCATTTGTAAAAACCGAGGTGCAGGGCGCAGTCGAGATCATCACCATCGACCGCCCGAAGGCACTGAACGCCCTGAACCCCGAAGTCCTGGCAGACCTGAAGGCTGCTTTTGAGGCAGTTGACCAGTCCGCCATCCGCTGCATCGTCCTGACCGGCGAAGGCGACAAGAGCTTCGTGGCAGGCGCTGACATCGGCTCCATGAGCACCATGACCAAGGCCGAGGGTGAGGCTTTCGGCAAACTGGGCAATGATGTGTTCCTGATGGTCGAGAGCTTCCCCATCCCCGTCATCGCAGCCGTCAACGGCTTTGCACTGGGCGGCGGCAATGAGCTGGCTATGAGCTGCGACATCCGCATCTGCTCCGACAACGCTGTGTTTGGTCAGCCGGAAGTCGGTCTGGGCATCACCCCGGGCTTCGGCGGCACCCAGCGTCTGGCACGTCTGGTTGGCATGGGCATGGCAAAGCAGCTGGTCTACTCTGCACTGAACATCAAGGCTGACGAGGCTTATCGCATTGGCCTGGTCAACGCAGTGTATCCGCAGGCTGAGCTGATGGAGAATGTCCTGAAGCTGGCCAACAAGATCGCCAAGAACGCTCCCATCGCCGTGCGTAACTGCAAGAAGGCTATCAACGACGGCATCAGCCTCCCCATCGAGAAGGCTGTCGAAGTCGAAGAAAAGCTGTTCGGCGACTGCTTCGAGACTCATGACCAGAAGGAAGGCATGGCCTGCTTCCTGAGCCGTGAAAAGCCGAAGCCCAAGGCAGTGTTCACGAACAACTAAACTAAACCATAACGCCTCTGCAGCGCCTCCCCGGAAAGGGGAGGCACGGAGAGGCACTACATTCAGAAGATATAATAAAGGAGAGATTTCCCATGAAGATCGGTGTTATCGGTGCTGGCACTATGGGCCAGGGCATCGCAAAGGCATTTGCTCAGGTCGAGGGCAACACGGTTGCTCTGTGTGACATCAAGCAGGAGTGGGCCGAGAATGGTCTGGCAAAGATCAAGAAGGGCTATGAAAAGCTGGTCGCTAAGGGCAAGATGACGCAGGAGAAGGCTGACGCTATCGTCGCTGCTATCACTCCGGGCCTGAAGGAAGACCTGTGCGCTGACTGCGACCTCGTCGTTGAGGCTGCTTTCGAGGATATGAAGGTCAAGCAGACCACTTTCGGCGAGCTGGATAAGATCTGCAAGCCCGAGTGCATCTTCGCTTCCAACACCTCTTCTCTGTCCATCACCGAGATCGGCAAGGGTGTCAGCCGTCCTCTGGTCGGTATGCACTTCTTCAACCCCGCAGACCGCATGAAGCTCATCGAGGTCATCGCTGGCTGCAACACTCCCGCTGAGACTGTCGAGAAGATCAAGGAGATCTCCGTTGCCATCGGCAAGCAGCCGGTCCAGGTCAACGAGGCTGCCGGCTTCGTCGTCAACCGCATCCTGATCCCGATGATCAACGAGGCTGCCTTCATCAAGATGGAGGGCGTTTCCAACATCGCCGGCATCGACACCGCTATGAAGCTGGGTGCCAATCACCCGATGGGTCCCCTGGAGCTGGGCGATTTCATCGGCCTGGACATCTGCCTCGCCATTATGGACGTCCTGTACAAGGAGACCGGCGACAGCAAGTATCGTGCATGCCCGCTCATCCGTAAGATGGTCCGCGGCGGCAACCTGGGCTGCAAGTCTGGCAAGGGCTTCTACGTTTACAACGCAGACCGCACCAAGACCCCTGTCGACGAGCTGTAAATTAGTTTGAAATTTCTCTCGGTCGTCCCGAAGAAAACGGCCGGGAGGAATTTGTTTGCACAGGACATGAGTGTAGCTGCCCTGTGCTGAAAGAAAAACATCCGTTAGGAGGATATAGCGATGGATTTTACTCTGTCCAAGCAGCAGCAGATGGTGCAGAAGATGTACCGCGAGTTTGCTGAAAACGAAGTCAAGCCTCTGGCAAAGAAAGTCGATGCCGAAGAGTATTTCCCCAAGGAGACCGTCGAGAAGATGGGCAAGCTGGGTATGATGGGCATTTACTTCCCCACCTCCGTTGGCGGTGCAGGCGGCGACGTCCTGTCCTACGTCATGGCTGTTGAGGAGCTGAGCAAGGTCTGCGGCACCACTGGTGTTATCGTTTCCGCACACACCAGCCTGTGCGCAGCACCTATTTATGAGAACGGCACTCCCGAGCAGAAGGAAAAGTATCTGCCCAAGCTGTGCAGCGGCGAGTGGCTGGGTGCTTTCGGTCTGACCGAGCCGGGCGCTGGTACTGACGCTCAGGGCCAGCAGACCACTGCTGTGGAAGATGGCGATTACTGGGTGCTGAACGGCTCCAAGGTCTTCATCACCAACGCAGGTTACGCTGACGTGTTCATCGTCATCGCTGTTACCGATAAGGTCCTCGACAAGAAGGGCCGTCCCACCAAGCTGTGCTCCGCCTTCATCGTGGAGCGTACCGACCCGGGCTTCTCCGTCGGCAAGGCTGAGGATAAGATGGGCATCCGTGGTTCTTCTACCTGCGAGCTGATCTTTGAGGACTGCCGCATCCCGAAGGACCGTATGCTGGGCGTGCGCGGCAAGGGCTTCCAGCTGGCTATGGCTACTCTGGACGGCGGCCGTATCGGTATCGCTTCCCAGGCTCTGGGCATCGCTGAGGGCGCTCTGCAGGAGACCGTCGCTTACGTCAAAGAGCGCAAGCAGTTCGGCCGCAGCATCTCCGCTTTCCAGAACACCCAGTTCGAGCTGGCCGAGATGAAGGCTCGTATCGAGGCTGCAAAGTATCTGGTCTACGCTGCCGCTCTGAAGAAGCAGGAAGCTATGAATGGTGCAAAGGTCCGCTACAGCGTCGAGGCTGCTCAGGCTAAGCTCATCGCAGCCCGCACCGCAAGCGACGTGACCCGCCGCTGCCTGCAGCTGTTCGGTGGCTACGGCTACACCCGTGACTACCCCATCGAGCGCATGATGCGTGATGCCAAGATCACTGAGATCTACGAGGGCACCAGCGAAGTGCAGATGATGGTCATTTCCGGCGCGCTGCTGAAGTAAGGGAGGCAAGATTTACAATGAAAGCAATCGTTTGTGTAAAGCAGGTTCCTGATACCTCCGGTAAGGTGGCTGTCAAGGCGGATGGTACTCTGGACCGTGCCTCTATGGCAACCATCACCAACCCCGATGACCTGAACGCTCTGGAGGCCGCTCTGAAGCTGAAGGACGAGACCGGCTGCGAAGTCGTCGTCGTCACCATGGGTCCCCCGCCGGCCGAGGGTATGCTCCGTGAGCTGCTGGCCCGCGGCGCTGATAAGGCTGTTCTGGTCTCTGGCCGTGAGTTCGGTGGTTCTGATACCTTCGCGACCAGCCAGATCCTCGCTGCTGCTGTCAATAAGATCGGTGTCGGCCCCGAGGACGTCGTGTTCTGCGGCCGTCAGGCAATCGACGGTGATACCGCACAGGTCGGTCCTCAGATCGCTGAGAAGCTGCACCTGCCTCAGGTGACCTATGTTGCTGACATCCAGAAGGATGGCAACAGCCTCACGGTCAAGCGTATGCTGGAAGACGGCTACATGATGGTCAAGGTGCAGACTCCCTGCCTGCTGACCTGCATCAAGG
>OLPS01001660.1_pt1 | contig 22690 bp, 20 predicted proteins | sample 1673071 | NCBI WGS metagenome assembly OLPS01 (sample SAMEA3136752, study PRJEB25190) | human gut metagenome | reverse complement strand
CTGCCCTTCACACCCTAAGAAAGCACCACAGAATCTGCGACACTACGTCAATTAAACTCCGGTTAAGCCGCAGCTTTCCTGCCGAAGAGCTTTTTCAGACAACTGAATGCAACCATAACACCGAGTACCATAAGAAGTACGGCAACAACAAATTGAAGTCCGTCTACAAGAAGTGTTGCATTACCGCTCATGAAGTTGCCGACAAGGGCAACCGTTTTCTGAATCAGGGCGGTGAACGTAACTGCCAGCATAACAAACATTGGAATGTAAAGTGTCCATCCGGTACGACCGGTTGTTTTTAAGAAAACCGCTAAGGCGATCAATACAAGTGCTGCAAGCAGCTGGTTTGCAGAGCCAAACAGCGGCCAAACGTTGCTGTATCCGCCGAGTGTCAGCAAATATCCGAAAAACAGTGTGATCACAGTTGCAAAATATTTATTTGTCAGTACACGCTGTACCGGTGTCATATCTGCAGGATCGGTGGAATCTCCGTAGAACAATTCCTGAAAAGACATACGTCCGATCCTTGCAACAGAGTCAAGGGATGTCAGTGCAAGTGCAGATACACACATGGTCATAAATACAGTTGCAACGGTAACAGGGACACCAAGTTTTTCAAGGAATCCTGCGACACCGGAGGAGAAGATGGAGAATGGAGTTCCATCAGGTTTTGTTCCGTTTACGGCGACTGCGCCGACAACAACTAAGGAGACGATACCGAGTAAGGATTCCACGACCATGGCACCATAGCCGACCATAGGCATGTCTTTTTCGCTGCTGATCGTCTTGGAGGATGTTCCGGAAGATACCAGACTGTGGAAACCGGAAACAGCACCGCAGGCGATCGTTACGAATAAAGTAGGGAATAAACTGCTTCCACCTACATTGAATCCGCTGAATGCATTTAACTGCATGGAAGGATGTGCAACAATGACACCGACAACCGCACCGATGATCATACCGAGTAACATGAAGGTTGTCATGTAATCTCTAGGCTGCATTAAAAGCCACATTGGCATAACAGATGCTAAGAACAGATAAGCCATTACGATGTAGATCCATGCAGTTTTGGTCGTGCAGATCGGGAACTTCATACCGATGATGAACATAACGACTAAAAGTACAATTGCAACGATTGCTTTTATCACTTCGTTCATCCTGCTTCCAAGGTGTTTCTGGATCACACCGAAGATAACAGCGACAACGATAAATAACATGGAAATCGAAGCGGCGGCAGAATTGGCGTAAGAGGTTGCATCTGGCATGCCTTCAACTCCGGTTCCGACAAATGTTCCGGCAACCATATCTGTAAATGCTGCGATTACTAATAAAGTAAATAACCAGCAGAATAACATGAAAAGTTTCCGGCCTGTTTTACCGATGTACTTCTCAATGATCATACCCATGGATTTACCTTCATTTTTTACGGATGCATATAAAGCACCGAAGTCCTGTACAGCACCGAAGAAAAGTCCGCCGATGATGAGCCAGAGCAATACCGGAACCCATCCAAAAACAGATGCAAGGATCGGACCTGTGACAGGACCTGCACCTGCGATAGAAGAAAACTGATGTGAGAATACGGTAAATTTGGAGGAGGGAACATAATCTTCGCCATCCTCATGTGTGTAAGCAGGGGTTTTGGCATTTGGGTCGATTCCCCATTTCTTTGCAAGCCAGCGTCCGTAGAAGAGGTAGCCTGCACCAAGTGCAACGATACCGATTAAAACAATAACTAAACCATTCATAACTTTTTTCCGCCTTAAGGCGGCTCCTTTCTGAAAATGTATTTTTTCTGGGAACAAAATACATTGTGCAAAGTGGAAACAATGGGATTCACGTCCTGCGCACAGTCTGCTGGCATGAAAAAAAGCCTTCATCTCCGGATATATTCATATCTCAAAGACGAAGGCTTAAGCTTCCGCGTTACCACTTTGTTTGTCGTAAAATACGACCTCTCTGTCTTATCTTTGTGGGCAGATGCCTACAACAATAAGCTTCTAAATAACGGTAGAATACCGGTGACACTTACTATGAAAATTCAGTGCACTGCTCGCAGAGGATAGTTCCTGAAGCTGTATACTGCCTTACACCAACCGGCAGCTCTCTGTGATACAGGTTGCTCAGATAACCTTGTTCTGTTCGTTGCATTTTGTTCTCTGTTTGAATAACAAAATAGCACTTTGATCTGGTAAAGTCAATGGTCGATTTTTAATCTGTTTTATTGATTTATTTTAATCGTTACTGTTCACTCGTACCTCGTTCCAGTAATTTTTATTCTGCATTTAAAGAACTCATATAGTCTGTAACGGAATCAAGATTTGCATAAATGGTTTCCATAGGTTTGCTTGCTTCATAAGCACTGTATCCGGAGTAACCGGCCCAGCCGATGATACCGGCAGCGACAAGACAGCCAGCGACATAACCGGCGATACGCATTCTCTTTTCCTTTGCCATAATTTTCTTACGATTCTTTTTTTCTTCTTTATAACGGTCTACTTTTGCCTGACTCATAATCAATCTCCTAACTTCTTAAACTTTCTTCACTATACTGCATTTTACTGGAAAAATCAATGAAATTTGGTAGAAACAGAAATGAACTTTATGACAAAAATATATCGCAGTCATAAAATATTCGAATAACAGTCGGGATGTTATTTCTTGCACTTTATACGAAAATTGGATAGAATAGTACTGTTCGGATCGTACATGGGCATTTTACTGCAAAGGTACGAAAGAATGAGATTTTCAAATGTGCAAAATGATAGAAAGATGGGGATAGAAAAAGATGAGTCTTGCGGACAAAATTTTTGTAAATATGTGTAAAGATATTTTAGAGAACGGGACAAGCACGGAGGGCGAGAAAGTCCGTCCACACTGGGAAGATGGAACGAGTGCCTACACAATCAAAAAATTCGGTGTGGTCAACCGTTATGATCTCTCAAAAGAGTTTCCGGCAATCACATTAAGAAAAACTGCCATCAAAACATGTACGGAAGAGATGCTCTGGATCTGGCAGAGAAAATCAAATAACATCCATGATTTAAACAGTACCGTATGGGATGAATGGGCAGACGAAGATGGTTCCATCGGAAAAGCATACGGATACCAGTTAGGGGTAAAACATCAGTATAAAGAAGGCATGATGGATCAGGTTGACCGCGTGATTTATGATCTGAAACATAATCCGTTCAGCCGCCGCATTATGACAAATATTTATGTGCACCAGGATCTTCATGAAATGAATTTATATCCGTGTGCCTACAGTATGACATTTAACGTGACACACAAAGAGGGAGATGAAAAGCTGACGTTGAATGCTATCCTGAATCAGCGTTCCCAGGATGTGTTAGCGGCAAATAACTGGAATGTGTGTCAGTATGCGGTATTAATGCATATGCTTGCGCAGGTGTGTGATATGCAGGTCGGCGAGCTGGTACATGTGATTGCGGATGCTCACATTTATGACCGTCATATCCCGATCATTAAGGAACTGATCGGGAGAGAGCAGCATCCGGCGCCAAAATTCACATTAAACCCGGAAATCAAAGATTTTTATCAGTTTACGACTAAAGATATTACCATTGAGGATTATGTGACGGGACCGCAGATCAAAAATATTCCGATCGCAGTATAAGCCTGACTGGAATATTTTATGAGAGGATAAAATAATACGGCACTGACAAGTGATACAGAGTGAAAAGTTGGAGGAAATATGAATTTAATTGCAGCTGTAGATAAAAACTGGGCAATCGGATGTAAGAATAAACTGCTGGTGAGTATTCCGGCAGACATGAAGTTTTTCCGTGAGACGACAACCGGGAAAGTGGTCGTCATGGGAAGAAAAACGTTGGAGAGTTTTCCAAACGGACAGCCTCTCAAAAAAAGAGTGAACATCGTGCTGACGCGTGATAAAAATTTTAAGGCGGGAGATGCCATTATCGTTCATTCGATGGAAGAATTGCGGGAAGAGTTAAAGAAATATCCAAGTGAGGATATTTATGTGATCGGTGGAGAGACCATTTATAAACAGCTTCTCGATGACTGTGATGTGGCGCATATCACAAAGATCGACTATGCATTTGAGGCAGATGCCTATTTCCCGAATCTCGATGAGATGCCGGAGTGGAAAATCACGCAGGACAGTGAGGAACAGACGTATTTTGATCTGGAATATTATTTTTACAAATACGAGAAGAATAAATAATATCAATAAAGTTGTTAAAATATATCATACCAAAAAGATGAAAATTGATTTATAATTGCTAAAACCCAGACAGAGAGACTGCTGGGTTTTACCTTTAATTGAACGAGGAGTTTCCTGATAGGAAAAAGAAAAAATGGAAAATTTTATATACAGTATCAACGTGACAATGCCGATTTTTCTGGTCATGGTGATCGGATACATTTTAAAGCAGATCGGAATGCTGAACGATAACTTTGTCACAGTGGCAAATAAGTTCAATTTCAAGGTCACGCTTCCGTTTATGCTGTTTAAGGACATTGCAGGCGTTGATATTAAAGCAGTATTTGATATTAAATATGTGCTTTTCTGTGCGATCGTGAGTACCATCTGTTTCTGGGTGGTATGGGGTACAGCAAAGCTTCTGGTGCGGGACAAAACGCTCCGCGGGGCATTTGTACAGTCGTCTTTCCGCGGAAGTGCGGCGGTTATGGGGCTGGCTTTTATCCAGAATATCTACGGCTCCTCTGCAATGGGACCGCTGATGATCGTCAGTGCAGTGCCGCTCTATAATATTTTTTCTGTGATCGTGCTGACATTTGAGGCAAATGACAGCACAGGAATCGACAAGAAAGCAAAGATCCGGCAGGCGGGGATCAATATATGTAAGAATCCGATCATTTTAAGTATCCTGGCAGGACTGATCGTGGGACTGCTTGGGATCCAGTTCCCGACGCTGGTAAATAAGACGGTCAGCAGCGTGGCGCAGATGGCAACCCCTTTGGCACTGATCACCATCGGAGCAGGATTTGAGGGAAGAAAAGCGCTGGCGAAGATCGCACCGACCATGGCGGCGTCCATGATCAAACTGGTGCTTCAGCCACTTGTTTTTCTGCCGGTTGCTGCCTGGATGGGATTTTCAGGGGAAAAGATGATCGCAATTCTGATCATGCTGGCATCCCCGACCACGCCGAGCTGTTATATTATGGCAAAGAGCATGAACAATGATGAAGTGCTGACGGCGAGCGTTATTGTAACAACGACATTGATGGCGGCGTTTACGTTGACCGGATGGATTTTTTTGCTCAAAACATTAGGTTATATCGGTTAGTCAGAGGAAAAAAGATACACAGTCAGCAGAAAGTATCATTTTATGAAATCACAGATTATTTTGAAGTATAAATGGAAAGGGTAAGACAGAAAGATGGATATTACAGGTAGAAAATTATTTGTCAAGGCATTACAGGAAGAGGGTGTCGATACGATTTTCGGTTATCCGGGTGGAACGGTGACGGATCTTTTTGATGAATTATATAAACAGGATGAGATTGAGATTGTCTTACCAAGACATGAGCAGGGACTTTTACATGAGGCAGAGGGATATGCAAAATCGACAGGAAAAGTGGGTGTCTGCCTGGTGACCAGCGGTCCCGGTGCAACGAACATCATGACAGGACTTGCAGATGCACATTATGACAATATTCCGCTTGTCTGTTTTACCGGACAGGTGCCGTTAAGCCTGATCGGAAACGATGCTTTTCAGGAAGTTGACATTGTCGGAATGACAAGAAGTATCACAAAGTATGGCGTGACGGTCAGAGACCGCAAGGATTTAGGAAAGATCATTAAGATGGCCTTTCACATTGCAAGCACAGGAAAACCGGGACCGGTCTTAATTGATCTTCCAAAGGATATCCAGACGGCGAGCGGACCGGCGGAATATCCGGACAGCGTGCAGATCCGTGGATATAAACCGAATGAGAGCGTGCATATCGGGCAGTTGAAAAAAGCATACAAACTGTTAAAGTCAGCAAAGAAACCATTGATTCTGGCTGGCGGCGGTGTCAATATTGCAAAAGCAAATGAGTTGTTGAAAGAATTTGCAGAGAAAATGAACGTTCCGGTTGTGACGACCATTATGGGAAAGGGTGCGATTGCCACAACGCATCCGCTTTATATCGGAAATACAGGGATGCATGGAAAATATGCAAGCAATAAAGCAGTCAGCGAGTGTGATGTTTTATTTTCCATCGGAACAAGATTTAACGACCGTATTACCGGAGATCTGAATGAATTTGCACCAAAAGCAAAAATTGTACATATTGACGTGGACACTGCTTCCATTTCTAGAAATGTTGTGGTAGACGTTCCAATCGTATCGGATGCAAAACTTGCCCTGGAAAAATTGCTGGAATGGGCAGAACCAAAGGATACGGCTGCATGGCAGGAGAGAATTAAGGCATGGGATGAAAAGAATCCACTTGAGATGCGCAGAGACCGCGGCATGACACCACAGATGATCATGGAACACATCAACCATACGTTTGACGAGGCGGTTTTTGTCACGGATGTAGGACAGAACCAGATGTGGGCAACGCAGTATCTGGATATTGACGAAAAACGCCAGATGATCACTTCCGGCGGGCTTGGAACAATGGGATTCGGTTTTCCTGCGGCGATCGGTGTAAAGATTGGAAACAGGGATACGGAGGTAGTCTGTGTCACCGGTGATGGCGGTTTCCAGATGAACATTCAGGAGATGGCAACAGCAATCGTACATGGGACACCGGTTATCATCTGCCTGCTCAATAACCAGTATCTTGGCATGGTCCGCCAGATGCAGCAGCTTTTTTATGGCAAACGCTATTCCGCAGTATGCTTAAGAAAGAGAAGAAGCTGTCCGGCAAACTGCAAGGGACCAAATGAAGCATGCCCTCCATATACACCGGATTTTGTTGCACTTGCAGAAAGCTATGGTGCGCATGGCATTCGTGTAGAGCGGGAAGAAGACATTCAGGCAGCTTTGGATAAAGCGAGAACTTACAAAGATGCACCGACAGTCATTGAATTTCTGATCTCTTCGGATGAGATTGTGCTTCCGATGGTAAAGGGTGGAAATCCGATGAGCGAGATGATTTTGAAATAGGCGGATACAGATATGGTGAGAGAGGAAAATATCATGAAAGACAGATGGATTGCACTATATGTAGAAAATCAGGTTGGTGTTCTGGCAAAGGTTTCCGGTCTTTTTTCTGGGAAATCATACAATTTGCAGAGTCTGACAGTTGGAACGACAGAGGACGAGACGGTTTCCCGTATGACCATCTGCGTTACCAGCGATGACATCACGTTTGAACAGATTAAAAAGCAGCTAAACCGTATGGTGGAAGTAATCAAAGTCATTGATCTGACAGATGTGCCGATTCATATGAAAGAGATTCTGTTTGCAAAGGTTCTCCGCGTGAATGCCGCGGAAAAAGAAGAAGTATTCCAGATTGCACAGGTGTTTAATGTGCAGGTGGTCGATATCGGAAATGACAGTGTCCTGTTGGAATGTAAACTGACTGCCCGCAGAAATAACGAGCTGATCGCATTGCTGAAATCAAAATTTAAGACCATTGAGGTAGTGCGCGGCGGAGCAGTAGCAATTGAATCCATCAGTACAAGCTGTAGATAATAAAATTTTTCGAAAATTATAGCAAAAGTAATGTACAACTTAAATACCCTGTGATATAATAAAAATGTTTTGAAATGTAGTATTAAAAACTACGTTGGAAAACGTATATTTAAGAATAAGAAGTCATAAAGCTATTTTGCAGATGACAGTAGTAAATAAACGAGGTATTTATGATGCAGAAAAAAGTACAGATCATCAGTGATGGTTCCCTGGATCTCTCACAGGAACTCACAAAGGAAAAAGATATTGAGGTTGTTCCATTTTACGTGTCTTTTGACAGTGAAACGTATCAGAAGGAAATGGTAGAAGTCGGTGTCAGGGAATTCTATCAGGAAATGGTGGATCACCCGACCGTTTTCCCAAAGACATCCATGCCATCCGTGCATGATTATTATGAGGTGTTTGAAAAACATGCGAAGGAGAAGATGCCGGTCATCTGTATCTGTATCACCAGAAAATTCAGTGGCTCCCTGCAGTCTGCGACAACGGCAAAAGATATGATATTAGAGGAATACCCGGATGCACAGATCACGGTCATTGATTCTACAGTCAATACTGTGCTGCAGGGATTATATGTATTAGAGGCATGCAGACTGCGCGATATGGGCTTAGAGTATCAGCAGATTGTAGATGCGTTACTGCCGATCCGTGAGACAGGAAGAATTTTTTTCACAATCGGAAGTATTGACTATTTAAAACATGGCGGAAGGATTGGAAAATTAGCCGGGATTGCAGCCAGTGCATTAAAAATCAAACCTCTGATCACGTTAAAAGAAGGTGAAATCTTTAATTCCGGCATTACAAGAAATCGTCTTAAATCCATGAAAAAAGTTGTGGATATGACAAGGGAATATTTAGATGAAGTCAATGCAAAACCGGGAGAGTACAGTTTCTGCATCGGTTATGGATATGATTATAACGAAGCACTGGAGTTTCGAGAGATGTTAAAGGATCTGGTCAAAGAACGTCTTGGAATTGATGAGATTGGTATTTACCAGATCGGTGCAACCATTGGAGTGCACACAGGACCATATCCGATCGGGATCGGAATTATAAAGCATGCATTGACAGAGTAACGATGTAGGATATGAAAATAAAAGAATGACAATAAATCGCCCTGATATGATATGTACCCCTTTTCACTGGATGTCCAGTAAAAGGGGGACATATCAATTATCAGGGCGATTTTTAGTTCCGGAAGCAGGAACTAATGATAATATTTTAAGAATAATCCCGTAAGATCTCCTTTTAAGTTCACACCGAGGAAAGTAAGCGTTTCGGAAAGAGAGTACATGGTTGCGGCCATATCTTCAAAGTTTGCGTTATTTCCCATGTGTCCAATGCGGATCACTTTGCCGGAAAGATCATCAAAAGATCCGGCAAGCATGATATTGTGCTCTTTTTTCATGCGGGAAAGAATTGCATCGCAAGTGGTCTCTGCCGGAATGTCAAACACAGTGACGGTATCGGAGAAACCGCTTTCCAAGTGAAGCTTTAAACCGGCTTCTGTCAAAGCGCGTCTGGCTGCTTCGGCGATACGGTGTGTGCGTTCTTCTAACTCTGGATCGGAAGCGATATTGTCAAAAGCAGCGCGTAAGCCGTAAATATCGCTGATCGGCATGGTATAAGGAAACCATTTTTTCTCATAATATCCCTCAAAAGCCAGAAGGCTTGCATAGAAGGAACGGATCGGCGTCTTGCGTACGTGCATGGCATTTTTTACAGCATCGCTTATTGTGACAAAAGTAAGTCCCGGAGGTGCGGAAACAGCTTTCTGGGAACCGCCGCACAGAAGATCGATCTGGAACTTGTCGACATCCATGTGATTTCCAAACATTCCGGAAACGGAATCTACAACGGTCAGAATGCCGTATTCTTTTAAAAGCGGACAGATTTTCTCTACCGGATTGAGCATGCCGCTTGGGGTGTCACAGTGAACAACGGTCGCATATTTATAATCATGATGCTCCTTTAAATAAGAAGAAAGAGCATCCGGGTCGATGGCATTCAGGCGGTCGGCATGATAAAATTCCGGCACACCACCGTACATGGATACAAAGTCCGCAAAGCCTTCGCCGTACACGCCGTTCTCAATGATGAGCACCTTATCTCCCGGCTCAGTGAGGGAGGCGCAGGCAGCTTCCAGACCTAAAATTCCCTCTCCATCCAAAATGAGAGTTTCGTTTTTCGTGCCGAGCAGGGAGCTGATCAGTTCGCAGGTATCTTTATAAAATTCTACGAAATCTTCATCCAGATCAGGATTGGTACATACGAGGCTTCTTGCCATACGCACATTTTCTTTTACCTGGGTTGGCCCAGGAGTCATGACTTTATACATAATTACTTCCTTCTTTATCATAGATTGTTTTGTAAATGAGATTGATGTTACACAGCTTATAACATTTTATTTACGATTTTCTGAAGCTGTCCGACGATCAAAAGAACGATGACAGCAGCAACACCGATCTGGACAAGGTTTCCAGGAATGGAAGTAACCGGTGCAATCCAGTTTCCGTAAATGATACCCTCTGCAATGTAGTAACCAGCGACTTTGATCACGCATGCAACTGCGATCGCAAGTGTGTTCCAGCCAAAGCCGTGATGTTTTTCTGTGATGGCACCTACGGCATATCCCATCAGACCGACAATGATCAGTGTGAATGGAGCCCATGCAGTCCAACCGGAGAGCAGATCGAAGAGTCCCATGCCGACTCCGCCGGCGATCGCACCACTTTTCTTACCAAAAATAATGGCGCAGATAAAAAGAGGTACGTTTCCGAGATGGATCAATCCGCCATTTGCAGTGATTGGAAGTCTTATATTAATAAATGCAGTGAATACGTAGGTCAGGGCAATAAAAAGAGCCGTGATCGTGATAAAACGGATATTTGATAAAGATTTTGAATCAGCAGTCTGTGCTGTAGAGGTAGTTGATGTTTTCATAAATAAAATTCTCCTTTTTATGGTTTGTATTTGTGTCAATTCCCAGGATTGTTGTTGGGATTACTATATACAAAAACTGTCATGAATTAAAAATCCAGTTTAAAACAAATTGACCATGCCAGTTTTAAAAATATAATAATATTGACAAAACAATACTATATGATGTATAGTATTAAACAAGAAATAATATTACAAATAAAATAACAAGGAGTGAGTACATGGTATTTAATACAGGCGCAGCCCTTTTGGATGCGATTGTTCTTGCTGTCGTGTCAAAGGAGAAAGAAGGAACCTACGGATATAAGATTACGCAGGATGTGCGGAAAGCGATCGAGGTTTCAGAATCCACACTGTATCCGGTTTTGCGGAGACTGCAAAAGGATGGATACCTGATCGTGTATGACAGGGAGTGCGGAGGAAGAAACCGGAGATATTACCAGATTACGGAGACCGGCGAAGAAAAGCTGGCAGAATACCGCAGCGAGTGGGAATCGTATTCTTCGAAAATATCAGAACTATTTTCAGGAGAGGAGTCAGAAGAATGAATAAAGAAGAATTTTTAAAACGTCTGGAGCAGCTGCTTTCGGATATTTCAGAGGAAGAGAGAGCGGATGCACTTGCCTTTTACAGAAGTTATTTTGAGGATGCCGGAATTGGAAATGAGGCATCAATTTTAGAGGAACTGGAGTCGCCGGAGAAGGTGGCGGAAGTGATCAAGAAAGATCTTGGGGTGAGTGAAGCGGCTGATGTGGAAACACCTGAGGAAGATGTGCGCAGCGAAAAAAATGAGACTCATACAGAAGGAACATCTGGGGATGGTCAAAATGCCAAAACACGAATGGATGATCCATATATGAACAGTTTATATGGAAGCAGTACTTACGGGTCAGGTAATTATGAGCAGAAGAATACTGCTTATACCGGCGGAACTTATGGCAGTCAGAATACGTCCGGCCAGATCGATATAGAGAATCTGAAAAAGGAAAATCAGAAGAATAAAACAGAAAAAACAGTTTTATGGGTGATCCTCGCAGTTTTGACAAGCCCGGTCTGGATCACGGTTGCAGCGGTTCTGGCGGCGATTCTTGTAGCAGTTTTAGCGTGTGTGTTTGCAGTGGCAGTCAGCATTGTTGCAGTGATGGCGGCGTTAGTGATCACCGGATTTGTATTGGCAGGCATTGGTGTCGGATATCTTTTCACAAAAGGCGTGGCAGTAGGTCTTGGACTGTTAGGCGGTGGACTTTTGGTTCTTGCGCTTGGAGTACTTGCAGTGTGGCTTGTGGTATGGTGCTTTGGCTGGTTTGTCCCATGGGCAGTGAAAGGCATTGCAGGGCTTTGCAAAAAGGCATTTGGCAAGACAAAGAGAGGAGTGTGAGATGAAATGAAAAAATTTACAAAGATTATATTGATCATTGCAGGAAGCTTAGCCGCACTCGGAATTGTTTTCAGCGGTATCGCCGCAGTGATGGGAGCCGGATGGTCAACCATCCACCGGAAAGCACTTGCCGGTGAACTTGATTTTGGCAACTGGCATATTGGCAATGGAGTTTATTATGCTTATGATCAGGGACATGGCATCTTGGATCATTTTTGGGATGATGATTATGATGATTGGGATGATGATTATGATGACGATGATGATTGGGACGACGACTGGGATAATGACGACTGGGATGATGAGGATGACGAGCTCATGGATGATAATAGGGCGGTGGAGAGTTTTGGTTCCTGGATCCTGAATCTTACGGATTTGAAGAGTGAACCGGCAGGAACGGAAAGCTGCATTATACCTTATCCGGCATCAGAAGCTGCTTCCCTGAAACTGGAACTGGATGTGGTAAATGAACTTATTTTTGAAGTGTCGGATTCTGCGGATGAGATCAGTATTAAAATGGAAAATGGGTATCAGGATTATCTTTCTACAAAACAGAAGGATTCCGCTCTGAAGGTATCCTATCACAGCGGACACCACCATTTTGAGAAAGGACCGACCTTTACGGTAGTTCTGCCAAGACAGTGCGAAAATCTGACACTGGACATTGTAGTGGGAGCCGGGGATATTTCCATGGAAAGCGAAGCGTTTACGGCAAGAAAAGTAAATGTGTCTGTTGGAGTGGGAGAACTCTCTGTGGATCAGATTTCAGCCAGCGAGAAAGCCGTGTTTGAAGTTGGCACAGGAGATGTGTCGATTCTGAATGGACAGTTCCCGAAAGTGTCTATCGAAGCAGGAGTTGGAGATGCCGTGTTCAGCGGAAGCGTTTCAAACAAACTGGAAGTGGAGGCAGGAACCGGCGATGTCAATGTCTCTCTTACCGGAACAGAGAAAAGCTATGCATTTGATCTGTCTGCCGGACTTGGAGAAATCAGGTTGAACGGGCAATCGAAAGGGGCTTTTGATGCGGAGTATGAGACCGGCAGCAACGGCGGAGCAGAAGTGGAACTGACTGCAGGAGTGGGAGATATTTCTGTTTTGACGGAAAAATAATAAGGATGTTTCATGAACGCCCTTATACATATGGATAAAAATTGAAAAGGCTCAGATCGGTGTATTGTACGTCTGCAAAATCCGGTCTGAGTCTTTCTTTCTTTTGGTATGTCCTGCTTATTTCCATACTTTGTCTTTTTAATCACAATATGATATGATGAACACGAAAGAAAAAACATACAAGAATTCGTATATTTTAATAAGAAGAACAGGAGCAGGGGAATGGGAAAAAGAACACGGATTGTTTTATATGCACTGTCACTTGTGACAATGCTTGCGATGGTGACACTGATTATTTTTTCACGAGGAAGGCAGCAGGAGAAGCCAACAGAAGATGCAATGGCGCAGACAGATGTGGTGAGTACGGAAGAACAGATCCAGACACCGGAAGATCATACAGACACCACAGAAGGGCAGAAGAATCTGAACAATGGTACAGGGCAGGAAGAAACGAATGAGACAGAAACCAGAGCAACAGAGGAAACAGAAAGTGAACCGGGGCAGGCAGATGATACCACGGGAGACGGCAGCACAACACTGATTTTTGCAGGGGATGTACTGTTTGCAAACGCCTTTAAAAGCAACTATGATGCGGGCGGAATTGAAAAAGTGATCGAGCCGCAGCTGCTGCAGGAGCTGCAGGATGCAGATATTTTCATGGTGAATAATGAGTTCCCATTCAGTAACCGTGGAGAGCCGATGGAGGACAAACAGTTTACGTTTTGCTGTGATCCGAAATATGTGAAAGCTTTAAATGAGATGGGCGTGGATATTGTATCACTCGCCAACAATCACACCTTAGATTATGGAAGAGATGCGTTGTCTGATACGTTTACGACACTGGACGGAGCCGGTATTTTGTATGCAGGAGCCGGAGAGACTAAAGAACGCGCATATGAATTGCAGATTATCGAGAAAAATGGAAAAAAATTCGGATTTCTTGCGGCATCCCGCGTGGTGCCGGAATCAAACTGGAAAGTGGAAGAACGGACACCGGGAATGCTGACCGCTTATGATGATACAAAATTGGTACAGTTGATCAAAGAAGCCCGAAGCGGATGTGATTTTCTGGCGGTCTATATCCACTGGGGCGTGGAATACGATGCGTATCCGCAGGACTATCAGACAAAGATTGCCACAGATTGTTTTAATGCAGGGGCAGATCTGATCCTTGGAGCACATACACACTGTTTACAGGGAATTTCCTATATCAGTGGGAAACCGGTCTTTTACAGCCTTGGAAACTTTGTGTTTGGACAGAACATTGATAAGACGGCTGCAGTGAAAGTACAGGTTTCGTCCGATGGAACCGTATCTTATGGATTACTTCCGGTTTATGCGGCGGGGGGCACAACAAAACTGATGGATACAAACAGTGCATCTGCGCTGTATCAGTATATGACACAGATTTCAGATGGCGTTACGATCGGTGCGGATGGAAAAATCAATTAAAGGGGAGAAGAACATGAAAAAGAAACTTATGAGAATGCCGAAGGTGGTTACGATACTCGTTGCGGTACTGATTGTAGCGATTTTTCTTGGAAGTATGGATGTGGCAGCGTTTTTTCTTGCAGATACAGTTTCGCTTCCGGGTTATGGAAGCAGTATGATCGCAGAGTTTATGGCAGGAGGGGGTGCATTTCTGCTTTTGTGCCTGTTTGGTTATCTTGGAGTGCTGGGAGAAAAAGGAAAGGGATTTATCCATGGCCTTTATATCGGCGGATTCCTGACAGGATACTGTTGTCTGGAACTGGCGGCACAGCTTTATGTACAGATGATGACACCGGATGCAAAAGTCGTATCTGCATTGGAAATCCTGTTTTTTGCTGCAACCATGTTTCTGATCGGATGGACGGAGGAACTTATTTTCCGCGGTGTGATCCTGAATCTGTTTCTGGAACGTTTTTCCAAAACGAAAAGAGGGATTCTCTGGGCGGTCATTCTCAGTGGTGTATTGTTCGGGGCGGTACATTTGACAAATATTTCACAGGGAGTGACGGTGACAAGTGCGATGATTCAGGCGATCAACGCTGCCTTTCTGGGTGTGATCTTTGGCGCTGTTTATGCCCGGTCAGGAAATATCTGGCTTGTAATGACTTTTCATGCACTGGTCGATTTCGCAAGTCTGATGGGCAGCGGAATTTTTGGAACTGGAACAACTGTGGAACAGATCAACCAGATGTCTGCCGCTAATTTGATTGCCGTTCCTGTTTTGCTGATTCCGTGTATTGTGCTGCTTCGCCCGAAAAAACTTCTGGAGATGGAGCAGGAGGCAAATCATATCGTGGTGTTTGAAACATTCGAGGAGGCAGACCGGAATGCTGCTCTGTCGCTCGCACTTGGAATGATATCCATTCTGACAGGCTTTATGGGATATGGTCTTGGTATTGGGATCGCTGGGCTGATCGGTGGCAGACTTTCAAGAAAGGTGCAGCCGGAGAAAAACGGAATGGCACTGGCGGGTATGATTTTATCCGGAATCGGTATGGCGGTATCGATCATTGGAATGATCGTGCTGTGTTTTGTCTATTCAAATCTGAATGGTCTCTCTGCCGTTATGATGATGAATGGTGTGAAGTGATTTTAAGACAAATAAGCTAAAACAAGTTTACATTTACTAAAAATAAGGTTATTATTTCAATAACCTTTTGAGAGAGCGGTAAAATCTTTCAAAAATAGCAGGAAGAAGATAGGAGAATTGCGATGAGTTACATGGAAACCTACAGAGAATGGTGTACAAACCCATATTTTTCAGAGGAAACAAGAGCAGAATTAGAAGCAATCAAGGACAATGAGGCAGAGATCGAGGACCGTTTCTACCGTCAGCTTGAGTTTGGAACCGGGGGACTCCGCGGAGTGATCGGGGCAGGAACGAACCGTATGAACATCTACACCGTAAGACAGGCGACACAGGGACTTGCAAACTATATCATTTCCCAGAACGGACAGGAAAAAGGAGTTGCCATCGCACACGATTCCAGAATCATGTCACCGGAATTTGCCGAGGAGGCAGCGCTCTGCCTGAATGCAAACGGAATCAGGGCGTATGTGTTTGACAGCCTTCGCCCGACACCGGAACTTTCTTTCGCAGTCCGTGAACTTGGCTGTGTTTCAGGAATTGTGATCACAGCAAGCCATAACCCAAGGGAATATAATGGATACAAAGTTTACTGGGAGGATGGTGCGCAGATCACACCGCCTCATGATAAAAATATCCTTGCAGAAGTTGCAAAAGTAACTTCTTTTACACAGGTTAAGACCATGACAAAAGAGGATGCCGTGAAAGCCGGACTTTTTGTGACAATCGGAAAAGAAATCGATGACCGTTATATGGAAGAACTGAAAAAACAGTCCATTCATCCGGAGATCATCAAAGAGATGGCAAAGGACATCAAGATTGTATACACACCGCTACATGGAACCGGAAATCTCCCGGTGCGCCGTGTGTTAAAAGAACTGGGATTTGAAAATGTCTATGTTGTAAAAGAGCAGGAACTTCCGGACGGAAATTTCCCGACCGTAGCATATCCAAACCCGGAATCTCCAAAGGCATTTGAGCTTGCCTTAAAACTTGCAAAAGAAGTGGATGCAGATATTGTACTTGCCACAGACCCGGATGCAGACCGTCTCGGCGTTTACTGTAAGGATACAAAGACCGGAGAGTATGTGACCTTCACCGGAAATATGTCCGGTATGCTGATCGCAGAATATATTTTAAGAGAGAAGACCGCAACAAAAACAATGCCGGAAAATCCAGCATTAGTTGAGACAATCGTTACAACTGATATGGCAAAAGCAATGGCAGCTTCCTATGGTGTGGCACTGATCGAGGTTCTGACCGGATTTAAATATATTGGCGAGCAGATCAAATGGTTCGAGGAGAATCATTCCCACAACTATGTATTCGGTCTGGAGGAAAGTTATGGATGCTTAGCCGGAACATATGCAAGGGATAAAGATGCCTGTGTGGCAGTCATGATGTTGTGTGAGGTGGCTTCCTGGTGCAAAAAACATGGAAAAACATTGTGGGATGCCATGATCGACCTGTATGAGAAATACGGTTACTACAGAGAGGGACTTTCCACGATGACCTTAAAAGGAATCGACGGAGCCGCCCAGATCCAGCAGATGATGAGTGATATGCGAAGTAATCCAAAGAAAACACTCGGCGGATTTGAAGTGCTTGCAGTCCGCGATTACAAAGAGGATACAAGAAAAGATTTAAAGACCGGGGAAGTGACAAAGACAGGACTTCCGGCTTCCAATGTTTTATATTATGAACTTTCTGACAATGCATGGTGCTGTGTGCGCCCGTCCGGAACAGAGCCTAAGATCAAATTCTACTATGGTGTGAAAGGCACTTCTTTACAGGATGCAGAGGAAAAACTGGAAGCATTAAAAAAGGATCTTGTGGAAGAATAGATAAATGAATATTTGCAGAAGTTGTGATTGCCTCTGAGAAGAAGTAAATATATAATTTAGATTTAATATTTATACCAAATAAAAAACAAGAATCAGAGACAGAGAAGGAGAATCACATGTTTGATGACAAATTTGTCTGGGGCGTGGCAAGCAGCGCATATCAGGTAGAGGGAACTGACCCGGATGACGGAAGAGGAAAGACGGTCTGGGACACTTTTACGGAGCAGGGACGCATTTTTCAAAATCAGAATGCGTACACAAGCTGTGATCACATGCACCATTATAAAGATGACTATGCATTAATGAAAAATCTCGGAATCAAAGCATACCGTTTTTCCTTAAACTGGGCGCGGATTCTGCCGGAGGGCACCGGGCGTGTCAATGAAAAAGCGATTGCGATGTACCGCGACATGATTCTTACAATGAAGGAAAATGGCATTACACCATATATTACCCTGTTTCACTGGGAGTTTCCACAGGCGTTGCAGGAAAAGGGCGGCTGGCTGAATGAGGAAGTGGTAGACTGGTTCGGGGAATATGCAAAAGTGGTGGCAGAGAATTTTTCGGATCTCTGCGAGTATTTTATCACGATCAATGAGCCACAGTGTGTGGTAGGACTTGGGCATTTAAGCGGTGTCCATGCACCGGGATTGAAATTGTCGATTCCGGAGACTTTTCAGATCGCGCATAATCTGTTGAAAGCGCACGGACAGGCAGTGATCAATTTAAGAAAATACGCAAAACAAAAAATCCGGATCGGCTTTGCACCGACTGGAGGAGTGGCTTATCCATACACGGACAGTGCTGAAGATATCGAAGCTGCCAGAAAAGTTTATTTTGGTTTTTACAATCCGATGGATAACTGGACCTGGAATATCTCATGGTTTTCAGACCCGGTCTTTTTAGGTCATTATCCGAAAGAGGGACTGGAAAAATTCAAAGAGTATCTGCCGGAGATCACAGAGACAGATATGCAGCTGATCCATCAGCCACTGGATTTTATGGGACAGAATATATATAATGGCTATTATGTGCGTCAGGGCGCAGACGGCGAACCGGAGTTTGTGGATCGGGAACCGGGATTTCCGAAGACGGCGTGCAACTGGCCGGTAACACCAAAAGCATTTTATTATGGAATCAAATTTTTGACAGAGCGGTATCAGCTTCCATTATATATTACAGAAAATGGTATGTCCTGTCATGACAATGTAAGCTTTGACGGCAGAGTACATGACAATGACCGCATCACATTTCTGGATTCCTACATCGGAGCCATGCAGAGGGCATATGATGAGGGAGCCGATATCCGGGGGTATTTCCTGTGGACATTTCTGGATAATTTTGAATGGTCAGAGGGATACAAGGAACGTTTTGGCATGATTTATGTGGATTTTATGACACAGCGGAGAATTGTAAAAGATTCTGCATTTTGGTATCAGGATGTGATTAAGACAAATGGAGGCAATTTATCAATGAATCAGACCACGAAAGAAATTTTATTTTTAGATCCGGTATGTACACACAACATCTGGGGCGGTACGAGATTGAGAGAGGATTTTCATTATCCGGTCGAGGGTGATGATTTAGGGGAGTGCTGGGGAATTTCTGCACATCCAAATGGAGACGGAACTTTAAGAGACTGTGGATTCAGTGGAATGAAGCTGTCCGAATTGTGGAAAAAACATCCGGAAGTTTTCGGAAATGTGGACAGTGACCGTTTCCCACTCCTGATCAAAATTATCGATGCGAAAGATGACCTGAGCATTCAGGTACATCCAGACGATGATTATGCAAAAGTCCATGAAAATGGTTCACTTGGAAAAACAGAGTGCTGGTACATTCTCGACTGCAAGGAAAATGCGACGATCGTTATCGGACACAATGCAGGGACAAAAGAGGAATTAAGCCGGATGATCCATGAGGGAAAATGGAGCGAGTTTATCCGTGAGATCCCGATCAAAAAAGGCGATTTTCTTCAGATCGATCCGGGAACAGTTCATGCGATCAAAGGCGGAACACTCATTCTGGAAACACAGCAGAACAGTGATATTACCTACCGCGTTTATGATTATGACCGTCTCTCCAATGGAAAGCCGAGAGAGTTACATATCGACAAGAGTATTGACGTGATCACTGTGCCTGCAAAATCGGTTGCAGACAGTGTGAAATCGGTGGCAGATCTTCCGGTCAATACGTTAAATGAACTGTATGTCTGCAAATACTTTCATATCTATAAAATAGAAGTTTCAGGTAAAATGACTTTTGAGCAGAATGCGCCTTTTATGAACATGACAGTTACGGAAGGCAATGGAATCGTCAACGGTCAGCCGGTGAAAAAAGGAGATCATTTCATACTTCCAAATGGCTTCGGAAACGTGGAATTGCAGGGCAGAATGCAGATCATTGCCTCCACGATATAAACCAAAAACCGTTGATTATTACGGCGTGCACTGCGGGGTAGAAGTATGTAGATCAAAATTCCCAAGAGAGGAAATACACAGATGAATCAGGAAGAAAGACGAGAGAAACGAAAAAAAGATACACAGAGTGCGGTCATAGTTGTGGCAGTATTTTTTATAGTACTTGCAGTTTTGATCGGAGGAATTGTGCTTGCAGTCCATAAATTTGTAAAACCGGGAGCAGATAAACCGGAGAAGAATACCGAGAGCGTGACAACAGAGGCGACAGAAGAACCGGAAACAACTCCGGTAACCGAAGTCAGCGATCCGTTGATGGATCAGGCAATGCAGATTGCTGCCGGCATGACCTTAGAGCAGAAAGTAGCGCAGATGTTCATGATCACACCGGACGCACTGACCGGAGTGGACGGAGCAACGATGGCAGGAGATTCCACAAAGGCAGCCTACACGCAGTATCCGGTAGGTGGTCTGATTTATATGGCAAAGAACCTGACCGGAACCGACCAGACGACACAGATGCTTACCAATATGAAGAGCTACAGTCAGGAAATCGTAGGAATTCCAGTGTTCCTCGGTGTGGATGAGGAAGGTGGAACTGTGGCAAGGATCGCATCCAACAGTGCTTTTGGAGTGACAGATGTTGGAAATATGAGTGATGTAGGAGCGACCGGGGATTCCCAGAATGCATACAATGCAGGAAGTACGATCGGAACGTATCTGAACACACTTGGTTTTAATATGGATTTTGCTCCGGTTGCGGATGTGTTGACGAATCCGGATAACACCGTGATCAAAGACCGGTCATTTGGTTCAGACAGCCAGCTTGTGGCGGATATGGTCTGTGCTGAGATGCAGGGACTGAACGAACACCGGATATTAAGCGTGGTAAAACATTTTCCGGGACAGGGAGCTACAGCAGGGGATTCCCATGACGGGGCAGTTTCTACAGATAAATCTTTGGATGACCTGCTGGCAAATGAGCTTGTTCCATTCCAGCAGGCAGTGAATAACGGAGCATCTTTTGTGATGGTAGGACATATTTCAGCACCAGCTGTTACAGGGGATGATACGCCGGCTTCGCTTTCCTCTGTCATGGTGACAGATGTGCTTCGCAACCAGCTTGGCTTCCATGGTGTAGTGATCACAGACGCAATGAATATGGGGGCGGTCACCGGAACATACAGTTCTGCTGATGCGGCAGTGACGGCAATTCAGGCAGGTGTGGATATGATCTTAATGCCGGAGGATTTCCAGAGTGCATATCAGGGTGTGATGGATGCAGTGACTGGTGGAACGATCACAGAGGATCGTATCAATGAATCTGTTGCAAGGATCATCAAGGTAAAGCTCACAATGTAGTATAATAACACTTTACTTTTTGAAATTGTTATGTTATTCTGTGACTATGGTGCGGTAAGTGTACCATAGAAATATTTTTTGGAGGTACTTTTCAATGAACAAAGGTACAGTAAAGTGGTTTAACAACCAAAAAGGATACGGATTCATCTCCGATGAACAGGGAAATGATGTATTCGTTCACTACTCAGGTCTTAATATGGAAGGTTTCAAATCCTTAGAAGAAGGCGCTGCAGTAGAATTTGAAGTTGTTGAAGGTGCAAAAGGACCACAGGCAACAAACGTAACAGTAGTAAGATAATTTTATTATCGCTTGTTACTACAGTCTAAATCAGTAGTTTCATGTACCTTTTTCTTTATTAAATAGAACTTGTTTTATTTTTCTAGATTAAGATATTGCAAACAATGGATTTGAAAAAGAGTGTCGGTTTTCCGGCACTCTTTTTTGTATACATAACTAAAAAATCCATGCAAACAGTCTTGAAGAATCTTGAGGGGTTCTATATAATAAAAAAAGAGATAGACAATGTCAAATTTCCGAAATTAACCAACCGTGTGCACTATCTGAAACATGAAGTGGGAGGCGTAAACGAAGTGTGTGAAATAATGAGAAAATATTCAGAAGAAGTCGCAGAAAAAGCATATCAGCAGGGCGAGGAAGCCGGCAAAGAAATCGGTCAACGCCACACCGCCATCGCCGAACTCCAGTCCGAATCCAGATAACAGAAAAACACAATGAAGCATGACAAAGAAACCATTTTTTAAAGGATGGTTTCTTTTTTTTAAGTTCATTTAAGGTTCGCCTGATAAGATATGCGCAAAGGAAAGGAGACACTTATGGCAGATCAGATGATATTTAAAAGGTGTGAGATCAAATATATGTTGGATATCACGCAGGCGGAACTGTTAAAAAATCAAATGAAACAGTACATGACTGCAGACGAGCATGGAATGAGTACAATATGCAGTCTCTACTTTGATACACCGGACTATCTGCTGATCCAAAGATCAATGGAACACCCGGTTTATAAAGAAAAACTGAGATTGAGAAGTTATGGCATGGCAGACAAGGACACGACCGTTTTTGTGGAACTGAAGAAGAAGTATGAGTCCGTTGTATACAAAAGAAGAATTGCAATGACGGAGGACGAGGCAGAACGTTACCTGCTTTTTCACGAAAAAGTAAAAGACACACAGATCACCAGAGAAATCGATTACTGTCTGAAAAATTATAAAAAGCTGTCTCCGGCAGTGATGCTTTCCTATGAGAGAGAAGCTTTTTATGCGAAGGACGATCACGAGTTCCGGATCACGTTTGATCAGAACATTCTCTGGAGAAATTACGATCTTTCTCTCTGTAAAGGAATTTACGGAGAAGCAATTTTAGATAAAAATAAAGTGCTTATGGAAGTGAAAACGGCGGG
>OLPS01001638.1_pt1 | contig 22849 bp, 10 predicted proteins | sample 1673071 | NCBI WGS metagenome assembly OLPS01 (sample SAMEA3136752, study PRJEB25190) | human gut metagenome | reverse complement strand
TCCGACTGGGTCGGCTGGCGCTGACGGGGCTGCAGGTCCGACTGGGCCGACCGGCGCTGACGGCGCTACCGGCCCAACTGGCGCTACAGGAGCTACCGGCGCTGCGGGTCCGACTGGCGCTACAGGTCCTACCGGCGCTGCAGGAGCTGTCGGCGCTACAGGAGCTACCGGCGCAACGGGTCCTACCGGTCCCGCCGCCATCGTCACCGCCGCTGCTCCCGTCGCAGATGCAACAAGTGCTGAAGATGTCGTTGAACGCTTCAATGAACTTCTTGCCAACCTGCGTGCCGCCGGACTTCTGGCAACCGACAATGCGTAAAAGGCTGAAATTCTGTGAAAAAGAATGTGCCTTGACACATTCGGGCGTCTCGCGCGGTCGCTTGCGACATGTTTCTGCTTCGCGCGAGTACGCATCCTCGCGGAGCGTTTGTTGTTTCATAGAACGCAATTTCCTATGAAACAACAGAAAAACCCCGGAAACCTTACGGTTCCGGGGTATCTCTTACGTCTGGACACAATGCGCTTCCTGGAAGCGACTTTATATTATATATATACGGTACATCTTCTTGCCTGCTGCGCATACAAGAAGCACCTTTGTTTAATTCATTGATTACTCAATGATAGTAGCAACTCTACCAGATCCTACTGTACGGCCGCCCTCACGGATAGCGAAACGAAGACCCTGCTCCATAGCTACCGGATGAATCAGCTCTACAGTCATCTCTACGTTGTCGCCCGGCATACACATCTCGGTACCAGCCGGTAACTCACAAACGCCTGTTACGTCAGTGGTTCTGAAGTAGAACTGCGGACGATAGTTGTTGAAGAACGGAGTATGACGACCACCCTCGTCCTTTGTCAGAACGTAAACCTGAGCTGTGAACTTGTGATGGCAGGTAACAGTACCTGGCTTAGCAAGAACCTGTCCACGAACGATCTGGTCACGGTTGATACCACGAAGTAATGCACCGATGTTATCACCAGCCTGAGCCTCGTCTAACTGCTTACGGAACATCTCGATACCGGTTACAACGGTTGTCTGAACATCATCTCTAACACCAAGAATCTCAAGGTTATCATTCAGATGTAATGTACCTCTCTCAACACGTCCGGTAGCAACTGTACCACGACCTGTGATTGTGAATACATCCTCGACCGGCATAAGGAATGGCTTATCTGTGTCACGCTGCGGATCCGGAATGTACTCATCAACTGTATCCATGAGTTCCATGATCTTGTCGCCCCACTCGCCCATCGGATCCTCAAGAGCCTTAAGAGCAGAACCCTTAATGATCGGGCATCCCTCGAAGCCGTACTCCTCAAGCTGCTCGGTAACTTCCATCTCTACTAACTCAATGAGCTCCGGATCGTCTACCATATCGCACTTGTTTAAGAAAACAACGATGTAAGGTACACCTACCTGACGGGAAAGTAAGATGTGCTCTTTTGTCTGAGCCATAACACCGTCAGTAGCAGCTACTACGAGGATAGCACCATCCATCTGTGCAGCACCAGTGATCATGTTCTTTACATAGTCAGCATGGCCTGGGCAGTCAACGTGTGCGTAATGTCTCTTCTCTGTCTCGTACTCGATGTGAGCGGTAGAAATTGTGATACCACGCTCTCTCTCTTCCGGAGCCTTATCGATGTTCTCGAAATCTGTAGCTGTGTTACCAGCAACTCTTGCAGCTAATACTTTGGAGATAGCTGCTGTTAAAGTTGTTTTACCATGGTCAACGTGTCCAATGGTACCGATATTACAATGTGGTTTTGTTCTTTCAAACTTAGCTTTTGCCATTTTGAATATCCTCCTTAAAATGATGCCCCTTGCGGGCTATAGTTATTATATAAGAATAACTCGGCTAACTCTGATTATATAAAATAATCAGCGGTTTTTCAAGCTATTTCTTACCGGATTTCCCCTGTTTATGGGAAAATCCGGGATTTTTACAAACTGCATACAGAAAGCCTATTTGGACTTGTCAGCCAATACCTTCTCCTGTACACTCTTCGGTACCTGCTCGTACTTCTCGAAGAACATCGAGTAGTTACCACGTCCCTGTGTCTTAGAACGCAGGTCTGTAGAATAACCGAACATCTCTGCAAGCGGTACATATGCCTTTACAAGCTTACCGCCGCCGATATCATCCATACCCTCGATACGTCCACGACGGGAGTTGATATCACCGATAACATCACCCATGTACTCCTCAGGCATTGTAACCTCAACCTTCATGATCGGCTCGAGTAATACCGGGTTTGCCTTGTGCATAGCTTCCTTGAATGCCATAGATCCGGCAATGTGGAATGCCATCTCGGAGGAATCGACCTCATGGTAAGATCCATCGTATACGTTCGCATGAACACCGAGTACCGGGAATCCACCAAGGATACCTGCCTGAGCAGCTTCCTCGATACCTTCGCCGATTGCCGGGATGTACTCCTTCGGAATCGCACCGCCGACTACGGTAGACTCAAACTTGAATGTCTCTTCACCGTTCGGATCCATCGGGTCAAACTTCACTTTACAGTGTCCGTACTGACCACGTCCACCGGACTGCTTTGCATATTTGTATTCAACATCAACCGGCTTTGTAAATGTCTCTTTGTAAGCAACCTGAGGTGCACCAACGTTCGCCTCAACCTTGAACTCACGAAGCAGACGGTCTACGATGATCTCCAGGTGGAGCTCACCCATACCAGCGATGATTGTCTGACCAGTTTCCTGATCTGTATGAGCACGGAATGTAGGATCCTCTTCTGCAAGTTTTGCAAGAGCCTCACCCATCTTACCCTGTCCAGCCTTGGTCTTCGGCTCGATTGCGAGCTCGATAACCGGCTCCGGGAACTCCATGGACTCTAAGATTACCGGATGCTGCTCATCACAGATGGTATCACCTGTCGTTGTGAACTTGAATCCAACGGCTGCAGCGATATCTCCGGAGTATACTTTCTCCAGCTCCTGACGCTTGTTGGCATGCATCTGTAAGATACGTCCAACACGCTCTTTTTTGTCTTTTGTTGCGTTCAGTACATAAGAACCGGAGTTCATTGTACCGGAATATACACGGAAGAATGCAAGCTTTCCTACAAACGGGTCAGCCATGATCTTAAATGCAAGTGCGGAGAACGGCTCTTCATCGGAAGAGTGTCTTACTACCTCATTGCCATCTAAGTCAACACCCTTGATAGGCGGGATGTCGGTCGGAGCCGGCATGTACTCGATGATTGCATCGATCAGCTTCTGCACTCCCTTGTTTCTGTAAGCAGATCCGCAGCATACAGGTACTGCAGTACACTCACAGGTAGCTTTTCTTAAGACCTTCTTCATCTCCTCAACGGATGGCTCTTCACCCTCGAGGTACATCATCATAAGGTCATCGTCCAGCTCGCAGATCTTCTCTACCAGCTCGCTGCGGTAAAGCTCTGCGTCGTCCTTCATATCTCCAAGATCATCGGTAACGGTGATATCATCACCCTTATCGTCGTTGTAGATATATGCCTTCATCTCGAACAGGTCGATGATTCCCTTGAAATCATCTTCCTTGCCGATCGGCAGCTGAAGAACGATTGCGTTCTTACCTAATCTTGTACGGATCTGATCAACAGCGCCGTAGAAGTTCGCACCTAAGATATCCATCTTGTTGATGAATGCCATACGCGGTACGTTGTAGGTATCAGCCTGACGCCATACATTCTCTGACTGAGGCTCAACACCACCCTTTGCACAGAAGACGCCGACAGCGCCGTCCAGTACACGGAGTGAACGCTCTACCTCAACCGTAAAGTCAACGTGTCCTGGGGTATCAATGATGTTGATACGATGCTCCAGAGCACCCGGCTTTGGCTTTGTGAACTCTTCCAGAGTCCAATGGCAGGTCGTAGCGGCTGATGTAATGGTGATACCTCTCTCCTGCTCCTGCTCCATCCAGTCCATGGTAGCAGTACCCTCGTGAGTATCACCAATCTTATAGTTAACACCGGTATAGTACAGAATACGCTCGGTCAATGTGGTCTTACCCGCATCGATATGAGCCATAATACCAATGTTTCTGGTTCTCTCTAATGGATATTCTCTTCCAGCCAAGGTATTTCCTCCCTAAATTAGAAACGGTAGTGAGCAAACGCTTTGTTTGCCTCTGCCATTTTGTGCATATCTTCTTTCTTCTTAACGGATGCACCTGTGTTGTTAGCTGCATCTAAGATCTCATTAGCAAGTCTCTCTTCCATGGTCTTCTCACCGCGGTTACGGGAGTATGTTGTCAACCAGCGAAGTGCTAAAGCCTGACGACGATCTGGTCTGACCTCGATCGGCACCTGATAAGTAGCACCACCGATACGTCTTGCCTTTACCTCAAGAACTGGCATAACATTGTTCATGGCCTCTTCAAATACCTCGAGAGCCGGCTTCTCAGCCTTCTCCTCTACTCTCTTGAAAGCTCCGTATACAATCTTCTGTGCTACACCCTTCTTACCGTCTAACATGATGTTATTGACAAGCTTGGTAACCACTTTGTTATTGTACATTGGATCTGCTAATACGTCTCTTTTCTGAGTATGTCCTTTACGTGGCACGGTTCTTCCCTCCTTAATCATAATTTACTATACAGAACTCTGTCTGCATTGCCCGGTCTCCAGTCTCTGGATCCGGAGGACTTCATTTCGATTAATTCAACGGTACTCACAATGTAGTGGCAGATATCTGCCCCTTCGTGTTCGTGCGGAAATATATCTCTGTGTGAAACAATTCCAACACTTACCATGTGATACTATTGGTTCGCTGAATTACAGTAACTCTACGCTACTATTTTGCAGCCTTTGGTCTCTTAGCGCCGTACTTGGAACGAGCCTGCTTTCTGTTAGCGACACCGGCAGTATCAAGTGTACCACGGATAATGTGATATCTTGTACCTGGTAAATCCTTAACACGACCACCACGGATCAGAACAACGCTGTGCTCCTGTAAGTTATGTCCCTCACCCGGGATATAGCTTGTAACCTCGATTCCGTTGGAAAGACGTACTCTGGCGATCTTTCTAAGAGCTGAGTTAGGTTTCTTAGGAGTAGCTGTCTTAACAGCAGTACATACACCTCTCTTCTGCGGAGAAGAAGTATTGGTTGGCTTCTTCTGTAAAGAGTTGTAACCTCTCTGAAGTGCAGGTGCTGTAGACTTCTTAACAGATGTCTGACGTCCTTTTCTTACTAACTGGTTAAATGTTGGCATTATTTTCACCTCCTGTTTTATTTGTATGAGATCATAAATTGATCTCGGCGTACGTATGCACGCTAAATCATTATATTAACCCTATCTTTTTTTGTCAAGTTCTTTTCCAAAATTTCCTTGAATTTCGCGGAATACGTGGGTAAAAAAGAGTTCTGCATGCAAAAAGAAAAGATGGAAAACTCCCAACGGATATCTTCCATCTATCTATTCTTCCACATTTTTACATGTTTATACCAAACGGTCAGCCATTTGCCCGTTTTCTCTGCTTCTCCTGTCTCTCACTGGTCAGAATCATATAGATTCCCAGCAGCATCACACCGATGCACAGAACATATTTCGGATTTAACGACTGTCCGGTCTTCGGCGTCTCATCCTTTACCTGCGAGTCATCCGCCGCCTGCGCATTATCCGCCGGCTGCTCCGTCTCCGCCGCTTCCGTCGTCTCTGCCGGCTGGCTTTCCGCCTGGCTTCCGCCTGCCGGTGTAATCACAAACCCGGAGGTTGCCTGCGCCGTTGAATCCGAGTGACGCTCATCCACTACGATGACATAATCACACGCATGCACAAAGGAAAATGACACATTGCCGTCCGCATCTGTATCAGACTGTCCCATATACTCCAGGATCTGATTATCTACATTATAATAGAACAAAGTGCCCAGCTTATTGGCGTTCGCCGCACCGACATTTACGGTCAGCTGCGCCGTCAGGCCAAACAGGTTGTCGTGCGCCAGATGCATCTGCGTTGACCATCCGCTTCCGGTTACTGTGCTCTGCAGGTTCGCCGGCACATTGCTTGTTCCCAGTTCCACGCCAAAATCCGTATCTGCTACAACGCTTGTGTCAATGCTGCTTCCGTCAATCGTCCATGAGATTCCATTTCCCATATCCAGAACCAGCGTCAGCTGCTTATCTGCCGCCAGTGTCAGAATATCCTTCGGCACAACCGTGGTGCCGTTCATGGTAATATAGATCGTTGAACCTGGATCCGCCACCGTCATCTGCGTGTAAATCGCATCCCAGCCCTTCAGTTCCTCATTTCCGGTGATATATGCGGTTCCCTGCTCTGCAAATCTGGTCGTCGCAGGCACTTCCGCCGCTGTCGGCTGCACATCTCCCTGTGTCTCCGCCGTCGTCGCTGCCGCCGATCCGGTACCGCTGCTCTGTGCGCCTGCCGCTCCGGCACTGCCCTTTACCGCACCGCTGCCTCTTCCACTGCCGTTGCCGCTTCTGCTGCCTCTTCCAGATGATGTGCCGTTACTCTTTCCGCTGCTGCCGCTTCCGCTGCCCGTACTGCTGCTGTTATTACCACTGCTCGTGTTGCTGCTGTTATTGCTGCTATTGTTATTACTGCTGTTATTGTTATTGCTGTTGTCGCCGCTGTTATTGTTGTTACCGCTGTTATTATTGTCGTTGTTATTGTTGTTATTGTTGTTATTGTCATCTGCCGGTTTTTCCGTGTCCTCGGTCGGCTTCTCCGTATCCTCCGTCGGCTTTTCTGTATCCTCGGTCGGTTTCTCCGTGTCTTCCGTCGGCTTTTCCGTGTCCTCGGTCGGTTTCTCCGTATCCTCGGTGTCGTCCGGCTTATAATCCGTCACCACAATCGCACCGTACGTCTCCACCAGCTTCGGTGCAGCCGGAGCGCTTCCCGGCACTTCAATCGAGTGGATCTTGAAAGAAGTATTCTGCTCGCCAAACGTTTCTAAGGCTTTGCCAAGGCAGAGTGTCTGAATCTCACTGCCGTCAAACGCACCATCTTCCACGGTTGTCACGCTCTCCGGAAGTGTGACTTTTCCAAGCTTGCAGCCGTAAAATGCATTTTCACCGATCATCTTGGTACCGTCATACACCTCGATGGTTCTCGCCCCCTGCGGGCAGCGGTATAACGTAACCCCGTTCGCCGTGTAGAGTGCATTGTCGTATGACATAAAGTAAGTATTCGTCTCTTCCACGTCAATGGACTGCATGTTGACACATCCGTCAAATGCGTCCGACGCAATGGTTTTGGTCGCCTCGGGTATCACGATACTCTCGAGGGACTCACAATTTTTAAATGCTTCTTTTCCGATCGATGGAAGTTCCTTGGAAATACTTAAGTCCGTCAGTCCCGCACACTCTGCAAATGTGCCATCGCCGATTCCTTCCTTGCTCTCCCACGTTGCACTTTCCAGACTGGTACAGCCGTAGAACACATTGTCTCCGATCTTTGTCACGCTGTCCGGAACCGTAACCTCGGTCAGATATTCACATCCTGCAAATGCGTTATCTCCGATGGTTGTCACACTGTCCGGGATCTCCACCGATGTGATCGTCGTATTGAGGAATACATCGTCATCAATTTTCGTGATGTTATCCGGAATGACAACTGCGTTCTCCGCTCCGACATACCCCTGCAGGGTTGTCCCTTTTATGACAAATCCGTCCTCCTGACCGGACGCTGCACTGAGCTCTCCGGGATAGATCATCACCACAAGCATGGCAACGACCAGCACATAACCTATTTTTCGTTTTATCCGGTATTTCATTAGCACTCTCTCCCATCATCCTTTATTTCGCCGCAGCCCGCCCGTAAACCTCACGCGCGATCCCACGCTTTTACTCTGCTTCCCTGCATTTCTTTGCCACCAGAAACAGTCTTCCGTCTTCTGTAAAATTGTTACAGGTCGACAGGGTCAATAGCTCGTCCCCGTAGACCGGCAGATCTGTTCCGGTAAACACCGAGAGTTGTATGATATGATCGAGGTAGTCGTTAAACGCCTCCTCGGAATCCGCCTGTATAAAATCATAATAACGAAATTCCTGTGAATTTCGGTACTGCACCTTTGCCAGACAGACGGCAAACACTTCATAGGTGCCTTTCTCATAAATTGTATCAAATCTGATCTGCGCGTGCTCCCTCCAGTAATCTTCATCCAGATACTTCTTGAGACTTCCGAACATCGCACCGCTTTTCATGTTGTGTCCGTAGATAATAATATTGGTGCTGCGCTGCACCAGATCCGTTCTCGGATCCATAAACAAGGTTCCGTTGATATCGTCCTCCCCGTTTACATTGCGCTTGAGATAATAATCCCCGTCATTCGGGGTAAGCATGACCGGATAGTCAATCTTCGTCCCGTCAATGGTGATCCATCCGGCAAAATCACTGTGCTGCGCCACGATGGCTTCATATTCCGGCAGAACCGGAGGAGGCGGTTCGTTCTCCCGCTCCGTCTGGTCTAATCCCGCCGCAAGTTCCGGTGCATCCTCCGAAAAAAAGGTGTCATTGTCCACCATCTCTGCGGCTTCTGTCGGATTTTCTTTTAGCATCTTCAAATACTCATTCGCCTGACTGCCGCGGTGATTCGTGTAATCTGACCAGAAATACCAGCCAAAACATAGAATCGCAGCCGTCACACACACCGCACCGAGAATCTTTCTGCTGCGGTCCTGCGCCACCTGCCGGGGTTCCTCCCCCGCTTGTTGTTCCGGCGCCTGTGCCTGCGTTATATTTTTTGCCGCGGATTTTGCCACGACATCTGCAATATCCAGAAAAAATTTCTTGCCGACTTTGCTGCCGAACTTGATCTTCCCTGTTCGGATCAGCCAATAGAGGCGTAGAGCGGTTTCCGGTTCATTGAGATCGACGGTGTTCTGTATCTTTTCGATTTTCTTCGCATCTTCGAGCCCTCGGGCATATTCCTCTTCTGTGTCAAATGTAAAATTCCCTATCTTATATGCCGCCATGATCGGAACCGCTCTCCCTCCTCTCTATCTTTATTTTGTGGTTGTTCCGGTAACTGCTCCGGTAAACTCACCGTAGTAAGTCTCGCCGTCCGCCACCAGGTAGCTTCTTACTTTATAAGAGTATGTTGTCTCTGCCGCAAGCTTTTTATCGGTATAGAAAGCGTCTCTGGTACGCGTTACCTGCTGCCACTTTCCATCTGCGCCGGCACGGTATACTTCGTATCCCGTCACGGCACCGTCGCCCGTCCAGCTGATGGACAGACTGTCTGCGGATGCGCCTGTCACAACCGCCACGCCCGCATCGCACGGTCTGATGTCAAACGTCAGGTTCTTTGTCGCGGTGTAATTGCCTTTTCCTGCAACTGCCGCCACACCAGTACCTGCCTTGCGGTTGTTGGAATACATCAGTGTGTAGTCGCTTAAAAGTTCCAGGGCTTTGCCGTCATCTTCCACCGTCACGGTCGGCTTGATGTCAGATCCGGTATATACCTGTGTCTGAATCGAACCAATGTCGCACAGATGTATGCTCTTGCGCAGAATCTGGAAACTCAGTTCCTTAGTACCTGCATAATGGGTTCCGCTTGCTGTGATTACCAGCTTCGCTACACCCGCGTTGATGTTGTCTTCATAGGATACCGTGTAATCCTTATCTTTTTCCAGCTGCACACCGTCTGCCCATACTTCCGGCTCCGGTGTGATTGCTTTTCCGGTATATGTGTAAGTAGAAGAAATACCCTTCACTTCCAGTCCGTCGATCGGCGTCTGGTCTACAGTAAACTGCTTTGTAACGGTTCCTGTATAGTTGCCGGTTCCGGCAACCTCCATTTCGTAGATTCCTGCCACTCCTGCCGGTCTGCATGTCACGGTATAATCGGTGTCTCTTACGAGTGCGATCTCACCCCACTGGAATGTTACATTCTGTGTAATCTGCTCTGAGTAGGATACCGTGTCCTCAAATCCGCTCATCACCACATCTTCATCGGTGATGTCCTTCGGTGTAATCTCGATGGTGCATTTCTTGGTTCCGCCGTAGCTTCCCTGACCGATCAGAAGAAGGGTCTGCGTTCCGGCGCTCATGCCATCGCTGTTGTTGTCAAATGCAAAGCTGTAGGAGTCTGTTGTCAGAACCGTCTCGCCGATGCGTACCTCTGTAATGCCCAGATCATCCGGCGTATAAGCGCTTCCCGTGAACGGGTAACTGTCACGCAGTCCTACAATCTCCGCCGGACTGATGTCGCTCGCAATATGAAATGTGGTCTGGCGGTAATTCGTAAATCCGCCGGTTCCGTTGATCCGCATCAGCACAGTGCCGATCTCTGTGTTGTCCGTGTCAAAGCTCAGTGTATAGTCCTCACCCTGCTTTAAGGTGTAATCGCCGCAGGTCACTTTGACTTCCGGAATCACCGGCTGACCTGTGTATGCCTGATTCGGAATCGGATCCACCGTAACATCCGCAGCTGCAATATCGTGGCTTACGATGGTAAACGGTGCCGTTACGCTTCCCGCATAGCTTCCTTTTCCTGTCACGGTCACAGTTGCGGTACCGCACGCCTTGTTGTTCTGATAAGATACCTCATAATCCGTACCCGCTGTGAGTACATTGCCGTCCAGTGTTACCTGCACTTCCGGTTCCACCCCGTTGTCGCTTCCCATATACGGATAGGAAGTTCCGTTCGGGAACGTGACAATCGCTCCGTCAAAGCTCTTCTCCGTAATCGTGTATTCCACGGTGCGGGATCCCGTATAATTTCCGATACCGGAAATCACCGCTGTCGCTGTTCCTGCATGGATATTGTTGCTGTATGCAACGGTAAAATCGCTTCCCTCTGTCAGCTGACGTACCTCAACCTCTGTTCCGTACTGATATGTCACAAGAACAGTCGGCTTCTTTTCCGTTCCGTCATAAGAAAAGCTGTCCGGAATCACTTCTACCGCAATCAGGTCGGTGCCGGATGACGGTTTTGCCAATGATTTCGCCACGATCTGGAAGGATACTTCACGGCTTCCGATTACGTTGCTTCCATCACCGGTAATCACGACTGTACCGGTTCCTACATTCGTATTATCCGCGTCTGCCTTCTTTGCAATGGTATAGCTTCTTGCCGGCAGAATGTAATCCGTTGATCCGATGGTTGTCTTCAATGAGAACTCCGGCACAATCTCCTTACCGGTGTACTCTCTGCTTCCGATCGCGTTCTGCGTTCCGTCAAGCACCTTCAGGTCGTCCATCTGAAGTGGGTTAATATCAAAGGTTACCAGCTTGATCAGACCAGCATACTCGTTCTTACCCTTTACCATAATGCTTCCGCCGTCTGTTCCCGCCTTGATATTCTCTCCATAGGTCACATCATAATCGGACGTGGACAGTGTCTTGTTCCCTATCTTAACGGTAACCTGCGGGCGAATCTGTGTTCCGCGGTACAGGTAGCTGCTCTCTACACCGCTTACCTCCAGAATTCCCGCATTTGCAACAATGCTGAAATTCTCTGTGAGTGTTCCGGTAAATCCGTTTTTCTCATTTCCGATTACCGTCACGCTCGCAGTCTTATCACCGATCTTCACGTTGTTTTCGTATGTATGAATCACAAAGTGCTTTCCGGATGTCAGCTCTGTTCCGTAGTAGCTGATGCTCGGGATTGCCTCCACCGGATCTCCGGTATACTGCTGATCTCCGATTGCCACCTGGATGCCTGCCTCCGAAAGATCCGCTTTGATCGGAACCGTCTTCTCCACGCTTCCCGCAAAGCCTCCCATACCCTTGATGGTAACTACTGCGTTGCCGACCCAGCTGTTGTCTGCATAGACCAGCGTATAGTCGGTATCTTTCTGAAGTGTTGTTCCGTTCAGCACAACACTGATCTGATCGTCAAACGTGATGTTCTTATCGCCGATTGCAATGTCCGTCTCTCCGGCATTCACATAATCTTTGAACCACAGTTCATCCGGAACGGTAATCTCGGCGTCCGCAATGTTTGCGCAGATCTTAAAGGTCTTCTTCACGCTTCCTGTGTAATTGCCGATTCCCTTAAGAATGACAACCGCGTCGGAACCAATGCTGTCGTTCTTCTCATAAGTACAGATATAATCCGTACCCATGACAAGTTCTGTTCCGTTATAGTACAGCTTCGGCTGCGGTGTTGCCGTTCCGTCCACCAGCGGCTGCGGTTCGATCGCTCCGATCTTAAAGCCGTTTGCCGGTGTATATCCGCCATTGCCAATACTTGCAAGTGTGATCGTATAGGTTGTGCTTCTCGATCCTGTAAAGTCCGTACCGTCCTTTGCCGTTGCCGTCAGCGTCACGGTTCCGCGGCTGGTATGATCCGCCCCGTAGGATACCGTGTAATCCGTCGTGCTGATCTTCTGTCCGTCATAAGTAAGCTCCACTTCAGGCTCTACCGGGCTTCCGGTATACTGTGTCTGATAACTTCCATCGGTCACTCCGCCGACAGAGAGCTCTACGCTGCTGTCCGTAAGATCTCTCGGTGCAATCGCAAAAGTCTTCTGCCATACACCGACGTATCCTCCCAGACCTTCCACGCTTACCGTTGCGGTTCCCGCGTGGATATTATCCGTATATGTCACGGAATAGTTAGAATCTTTTACCAGCTTTTTGTTGCCCTCGATCCGTGTTACCGTCACCTCCGGCTCAAATGCACTTCCGTCATAAACATACTGTGTGCCGTCGGTGAGTGCCGGGCAGCTGATCGTAAATTTGGTCTCGTTTGTGATGAGCTGGCCAATTCTGAATTCTGCCGTCTTGCTTCCGGTAAAGTTGCCGGTTCCGGTCACTGTCACCGTTGCGGTTCCGGTTCCTTTGTTGTTCGCGTAAGCCACCGTGTAATCGTTGACCGGGCTTAACGCATAGGTTCCGTCTCCAAATTCATAGCTTACCGACGGTGCCGGTGTGACAGCCATTCCGTTGTACTCCTGCGCGTCGATCGGTGCGATCTTTACCTCCGGCTCTGCCAGATTCTTCGGCGCAATCGTATAATCTTTCGTAAAGGTTCCCTGATAGTTTCCTTTTCCGGTAATCGTCATCGTTGCGGTCCCGGCATCCACATTATTTTCGTAGGAAATCTTGTAATCATCCTCGCCGAGCTTTTTCTTCAGATCTGTGCACTGTACCGTAGGTACCGGTGTAATCTCTTCCGAAGTGTAAGTGTAGCCGGACTTTAATCCGCCAAGCGTGCAGTTGTTGTCCAGGCTTCTCGGCAGAATCGCAAATGTCAGTGTTCTGTCATCTGTTCCGTAGTAATCCCCCTTACCGGAAACGGTAAGGGATGCCTCGCCGGCATTCAGGTTGTCCGCGTAGGAAGACTCGTCATACGCGATCACTTTCTCGATCTCATCGGCTGTCGTAAGCTTTGTTCCATCGCTCAGCGTCAGCTCGGTGATCTTCGGATACAGACGCTCGCCGGTGTAGGTCGTCTCGTTCTCATCCACCTTCCAGCTGATGATCTCGTCCAGGGATTTTCCGCTGATGGTGAATACAATAATCTTCGTTCCTGTGTAGTTGCCGTTACCCTGTATGGTCACATTTGCCATCGGTCCCGGTTTCTCGTTGTTCGCGTAGCTGCCAGCCACGATCGAATAGTCGGTCGGCGCGGTCAATGTCTTCTTATTATAAGTAAGCTTTATCTCACTTTCTGTAAGGGTCACTGCATTTCCATCGTACGCTTTCTTGATCGCCTCGTAGGAAACACCGGTTGCAATGTCCTTCGGACGAATCGTAAAGGTTGCACTCAGTTTTGTGGCGCCGTCGCTGTACACATAGCATCCGTTTGCCGTCGGCTGATCCTCCAGCGGGATCTGCTCTACTGTAACCGTCGCCTCCCCGGCATTGATCGCCTGATCCGCGTTGGTTCCGTCACTGTAGTTGACCGTATAATCTGTTCCCTGCTCAAGGACGCTCTTCCAGAGTCCGAATCCGCCGTCCGATACCGAAATCTCATCCGTAGCAAGCGTAATCGGATCTCCTGTGTATACCGGGTTTTCTGCCGGATTCACCGATACATCATAATCCTCATCAAGCTTGGATGCGAGCAGATACTTGATCTCCTGTTTGCCATAGAATTTGCCCTTTCCGGTAATCGTTACCGAAGCAGTGCTTCCTTCTTTTGAAATATCCTTGATGCCGTCATACTTTAATTCGTAATCAGTTCCTTTTACCAGCGTATTGCCCTGGTTATCCGTGAGTGAAATCTCAAGCTGATTATCGTTTTTATTGTTGGAATACCACAGCATTGCCCAGTATGGTCCGTCATATCCTGTCACCATCCTGTCCGCGCTGTTGGTTACCTTAAGGTTCTTGTCGTTGATCAGTGTCTGGATATCTACCGCTGTAACCTCAAACGTCCTGGTAACAACGCCTGTATAGTTGCCGCTTCCGGTAATCGTCATCGTGTAGGTTCCGATGTCTTTTACCGTTGTCGGTGAACATGCCACCGTATAATCGGTTCCCTTTTTCAGTGTATGATCTGTCTTTGATGCGGAATGATATACAACACTCTCTGTCGGAAGCGCAATCTCTGCTCCCGTATAGTCAAACAGCTCTCTGTCAATGCTGGCAGTAATCTTCGTGCTTGTAAGATTGCACTGGGCAATCGTATACGTCAGACGTTTCGTTGTACCGGTCTTAAAATTGCTGTTGGAATCGCTCGGCGCAATCTCAACGCTCGCCGTACCTGCAAATATCTTGGTATCCGCAGAATAGGTCAGCTTGTAGTCCGACTCCGGAAGTGTTACCATGTCCGCGCCCTGCGCAAACTTTACAACCACCTTCGGCTTCACGTCTGCTCCGTCCGGAGAATATTCCATCTTATAGTTTGCAGTGCTTACCTCGGAGCCATCGGCATCCACATAGTAGCATACCGCCTTTGACATGTCCGCCTGCTCGATTGTGAATTTACCGGTCACTGCACCGCCGTATGTTCCCATACCCTGCAGCGTAATGGTTGCTGTTCCTGCATTCGTGTTGCTTGCGTAAGTAACGGAGTAATCCGTTCCCTCAACCAGTCCCAGATCGTTGTTGCCGCTCTTCCAGGTAATGTCCGGTTCCGGTGTCTGTGCATTGCCGTTATAAGTTACGGTTGCTGCCGTCACTTTCTGGATCAGGTCTGAGAGATCAGCGCCTGCCGCCTGATACTCCACCGTGTAGGTTCCCTGATAGTTTCCGATACCGGTGATGACACGGCGGTAGGTTCCGTTTCCGGCATTGATAATATCTGTTCCGACGGTGTAATCCGTCCCCTTCTCCAGCGTCATGCCGTTGTAGGTTGCAGTGATGACCGGCTCCTTGTCCGCTCCTCCTGCCGCAGCAGCCGTCACAGACACAGCCATGCCAACTTCTTCCTGATCCTTGTTGCCAATATCTTTTGCCTTGATCTCAAAATTTACCGTCTTTGTTCCGTAAAGAGAATTCTTTCCGGTAATCGTCAATGTGGCCTGTCCGACATTGACATTGTCGGAATATACCGCATCGTAATCCGCCTGGGAAATGGTCTCCCCGTCAACCAGAAGCTGGAATGCCGGTGTCCACTCACTTCCGGTATATACATAGGAAGTCTTGTCAAAAACAACATTCGCGTCCGCCGCATTGCGCGGTGCACCGCAATATCTCTCTCCGGTATAGTTGCCGGTACCAGTCAGTGTAATTCCTCTTCCTGTCTTGCTGAGGGAAATCGTGTAATCTGTTCCTTCAACCAGATTCTTCACGCCGTCTACGGCATCCGCATCTGCACGCGCCGTATCCTTTACCTCTTGGATACAGGAGGTAAGTGTGGCAGAAGCGTTGTCCGGATCTGCTGCCGCATCAGCCAGCACCTTATCCCAGTCAATACCATCCTGCAGTGTCACTTCCACTGCCGCGTCTGATATATCCTTCTGTGCGATCACGTATTCCTTCTGAATCTTTCCGCTGTAACCGTTCTGTCCGGTAATGTACAAGTAATAGGTTCCCGCATTCACAAGCGCGGTTGTGTCCGTGGCAGGATCAAACGTTGCTGCCGCGCCACCAACCATCTGTGCATAGGAAAGCTGGTACTGATCGTTCTCTTTTAATATGGTATCTCCCACCTGTACCGCAACGGATGGAATCTGCTGTCCGCCGTTGTATACCGGATTCTCCGGGCTGACTGTCACCGCATCCTCCGAAAGATTCGGTGTGACCGTCAGATTACAGGTGTAGCTTTTTCCTGCATAGGTTGCCGTGATCGTCGTGCTGCCTACGGCAATACCCTCAATGGTTGCCGGGTTACCTGTACTGCTTACTTTTGCCACCGCTTCATTGCCGGAAACCCACGTTACGGTTCCCGTGGCATTCTGCAGTGTGAGATCTTGATCCGTCCAGCCCTCGCCGATGGTCATACTGTTCTTATTCAGCGCTACAGCGGCACTCTGCTTCACATTGCTGCTCTGCAGCGCCGCCTGATCAGCCGCATTGGAAGAACTTCTCCCGGATGTTGCAGTCACATCATAGGTATATGCTATTACCGCCGCACAGCTTCCGTTCGCTGTATACATATCCTGCCAGCCGGCATTGCCGAGAATATAGCTCTCTCCCTCTGCCGTACCGCCATATACATAAAAGGACGCCCCGCTCAACCGGACGATCACAGAAAACCTGGAACCATTATCCATTACCTGATTCGCCAGCCCTGCGGAATAAGTATTCTTTCCTTCCTTCACGCTGACTTCTTTTTGGAAAATGCTCGTTCCCGCATCCGGCGCCATGCCTTCTACATCCTTGTAATATTCCACGGTAGCCGTTGCCTTGCTGCCGTCATCCACATGTGCGTAGAAGTCAATACTGTCTAACAGTTCTGCTCCGTCCGCATTGCGGTTCGCTGTAAATACCGCAGCTACAGCCTGGGCCTCGCACGGCGCTCCCGCCAGTACCCCGTCTCCGTTCCGATAGGTGTTTACCGTTCCCTGTCCTGCCCAGACAGTCGTCGGCCATTCCACCATCGTCACAATCAGGCATACTGTCAGCATAAACGCCGAAATTCTCTTGCATACATCCTTGTACATACGCGCCATCTCCTTTGATCTATCCCTTTAGCGTTCGTCCCATTTTATGAAACTCTAAATTATACCTTATCTATTTTATCGACATCTTTTCACGGTTCTTTAACATCTTTTCAAAAAAAACGAGGCAGCCATACATTATCTGGCCGCCCCATTCTGTAATGCAGATATAATCTGCGCTTTATTCTTCTGTATCCTCGGACTCTTCCGGCACATTCTCCTCTAATGCGTAATTCTCATCTGCCACATCAGTGTCATCAAAATCGTCGAAATCATCGAATGCAATCTCCTCGTTCTCATCAATATCCGAGCTCAGCTTGATATTGCGGTATCTCTTCATACCGGTACCAGCCGGAATCAGCTTACCAATGATAACGTTCTCCTTCATACCAATGAGCGGATCAACCTTACCCTTGATGGCAGCTTCCGTCAGAACCTTTGTGGTCTCCTGGAAGGATGCTGCTGACAGGAAGGAGTTGGTTGCAAGAGAAGCCTTTGTGATACCAAGCAGTACCTGCTTGCCTTCTGCAAGCTCCTTGCCCTCTTTCTCCAGAAGCTCATTTGTATCCTCGAAGTCAAGCGTATCTACTAATGTTCCCGGAAGCATGTCGGAATCTCCGTTTGTCTCCACGCGGACTTTCTGCAGCATCTGGCGCACGATCACCTCGATATGCTTATCGTTGATCTCAACACCCTGCAGACGGTATACACGCTGTACTTCGCGAAGCATGTAATCCTGAACGGCACGTACACCCTTGATCTTTAAGATATCATGCGGGTTGACAGAACCTTCGGTCAGCTCGTCGCCGGCCTCTAAGACTGCACCGTCCATAACCTTGATTCTGGAACCGTAAGGAATCAGATATGCCTTGCTCTCTCCAGTCTCATTGTTCGTCACAACGATCTCACGCTTCTTCTTGGTATCTTTGATATTGGCAACACCGCTGAACTCGGTAATGATCGCAAGTCCCTTCGGCTTTCTTGCCTCAAAAATTTCCTCGACACGCGGAAGACCCTGTGTAATATCGGTACCGGCAACACCACCCGTATGGAATGTACGCATGGTAAGCTGTGTACCAGGCTCACCGATGGACTGTGCCGCGATGATACCGATTGCCTCACCAACCTGTACTGCCTGGCCGGTTGCCATGTTGGCGCCGTAGCACTTCGCACACACACCCATGTGAGAACGGCAGGATAATACAGTACGGATCTTCACCTTTGTAAGCGGTTCTCCGTTCTCATCCACACCCTTGCTCATAACAAGCGCTGCGCGCTTCGGTGTAATCATATGATTTGCCTTCACGAGGACATTGCCCTCGGCATCGCAGATGGTATTGCAGGAGAAACGTCCTGTAATACGCTCCTGAAGGCTCTCGATCTCTTCCTTGCCATCCATGAATGCAGTTACCCACATACCAGGGATCTCTCTGCCTGTTCCCTCACAGCAGTCAGACTCACGAACGATCATATGCTGTGATACATCTACCAGACGTCTGGTCAGGTATCCGGAATCGGCGGTACGAAGAGCGGTATCGGACATACCTTTTCGCGCTCCATGCGCAGACATGAAGTATTCCAGTACGTCAAGACCTTCACGGAAGTTGGACTTGATTGGCAGCTCGATTGTTCTACCGGTTGTATCTGCCATAAGTCCTCGCATACCGGCAAGCTGTTTGATCTGCTTATCGGAACCACGGGCTCCGGAATCCGCCATCATGAAGATGTTGTTGTACTTATCCAGTCCGGAGAGAAGTGCATGTGTCAGCTGCTCATCCGTCTCTTTCCATGTCTCTACGACTTCCTTGTAACGCTCTTCCTCTGTGATAAGACCACGCTTATACTGCTTTGTAATGCGGTCTACGGTATCCTGGGCGTCCTTGATCATCTGTGGCTTTTCCGGCGGCTCGGTCATATCGGAAATGGATACGGTCATTGCCGCCCTGGTGGAGTACTTGTAACCCATCGCCTTAACAGCATCCAGCACCTCGGCAGTTCTGGTTGCGCCGTGAATATTGATGACTTTCTCAAGGATCTGCTTATTCTGCTTCTTTGCTACGAGGAAATCGACCTCGAGCTTTAATTCATTGCCCGGAATGCTTCTGTCTACAAAGCCCAGATCCTGCGGGATAATCTCGTTGAAGATGAAACGTCCCAGCGTGGACTCTACGATTCCGGTAATCTTTTTTCCATCCGGCATGGTCTTGCTCATGCGAACTTTGATTCTGGAGTGAAGTGTTACCGCGCCATTCTCATAGGCGAGGATTGCTTCGTTGACACTCTTGAAGAATTTGCCTTCTCCCTTTGCGCCCGGTCTCTCCTGTGTCAGGTAGTAAATACCAAGCACCATATCCTGTGAAGGAACGGCTACCAGTCCACCGTCAGACGGCTTTAACAGGTTGTTCGGAGAGAGCAGCATGAAACGGCACTCTGCCTGTGCTTCCACAGAAAGCGGAAGGTGAACAGCCATCTGGTCACCATCGAAATCGGCGTTGAACGCGGTACACACAAGCGGATGAAGCTTGATTGCCTTACCCTCTACGAGGATCGGCTCGAATGCCTGAATACCGAGACGGTGCAGTGTAGGAGCACGGTTCAGCATAACCGGATGCTCTTTGATGACGTCCTCGAGCACATCCCAGACCTCAGTCTGAAGTCTCTCGACCATCTTCTTCGCACTCTTGATATTATGAGCGGTTCCGTTTGCAACGAGCTCCTTCATAACGAACGGCTTGAACAGCTCGATTGCCATTTCCTTCGGAAGACCGCACTGGTAAATCTTTAACTTCGGCTCTACGCAGATAACGGAACGTCCGGAATAGTCAACACGCTTACCAAGCAGGTTCTGACGGAAACGTCCGGACTTACCTTTTAACATGTCAGACAGAGACTTGAGTGCTCTGTTACCCGGTCCTGTAACAGGACGTCCGCGGCGGCCGTTATCGATCAGGGCATCTACAGCCTCCTGAAGCATACGCTTCTCGTTGCGGACGATGATATCCGGTGCGCCAAGCTCTAAGAGTCTTCTCAGACGGTTGTTACGGTTGATGATTCTTCTGTACAGATCATTTAAGTCGGATGTTGCAAAACGTCCGCCATCCAGCTGTACCATCGGGCGCAGATCTGGCGGAATAACCGGGATGACCGTGAGGATCATCCACTCCGGCTTGTTGCCGGACTCGCGGAATGCTTCTACAACTTCCAGTCTCTTGATGATGCGCGCGCGCTTCTGACCGGTTGCGTCTGCAAGCTCTGCCTGAAGCTCTGCGGAATCCTTCTCAAGATCGATCGCGTGTAACAGTTCCTGGATTGCCTCGGCACCCATTCCGACACGGAACGCATTGCCGTACTGCTCTCTGGCTTCCTGATATTCGCTCTCGGAAAGCACCTGCTTATACTGTAATGCCGTGTTACCGGCATCCAGTACAATGTATGATGCAAAATATAATACCTTCTCAAGAGTTCTCGGTGAGAGGTCAAGAATCAGTCCCATGCGGGACGGAATTCCCTTAAAGTACCAGATATGGGAAACCGGAGCTGCAAGCTCGATATGTCCCATACGCTCTCTACGAACGCTTGCTTTTGTAATCTCAACGCCGCATCGGTCACATACCACACCTTTGTAGCGGATCTTCTTGTATTTACCACAGTGGCATTCCCAGTCCTTGCTCGGTCCGAAAATCTTTTCACAGAACAGACCATCCTTCTCAGGCTTTAATGTTCTGTAGTTGATCGTCTCAGGCTTCTTAACCTCGCCTCTGGACCACTCATGAATCTTCTCCGGTGATGCCAAACCGATCTTAATGGCATCGAAAGAGATAGACTGGCCTGTTGCCTCTTTATTCATTGTCTCTGGCATTTATGACACTCCCTTCTATCTATTCTTCGTCAAGAACGTCGTCTGATGACTCATCAAAAAACTCAGAATCGTCTTCATCCTCTTCCTCATCTTCTACGTCTACCAGTTCCTCGTTCTCTGTATCAAACTGCTTCTGGGAGAATCCCATCTTTGCAAAGGACTCGCTGTCTTCAAATGCAAAATCCTTATCGCCGGAAATGATAGAATTTAAATCGGTATTACCGTACTCACTGGTCTCCATGAGTTCTACTTCGTTGCGGTTCTCATCGAGCACTTTGACATCCAGTCCGAGGGACTGCAGCTCTTTTAAGAGAACCTTGAAGGACTCCGGAATACCCGGCTCAGGGATGTTATCACCCTTGATGATCGCCTCGTAAGTCTTCACACGTCCGACCACGTCATCGGACTTCACTGTCAGGATCTCCTGTAAGGTATAAGATGCACCGTAAGCCTCGAGTGCCCATACCTCCATCTCTCCGAAACGCTGTCCACCGAACTGTGCCTTACCACCTAACGGCTGCTGCGTTACTAAGGAGTAAGGACCGGTAGAACGCGCATGGATCTTATCGTCTACCAGGTGATGCAGCTTCAGGTAATGCATGTGTCCGATTGTAACCGGTGAATCAAACGGCTCTCCGGTACGTCCGTCACGAAGCTGTACCTTTCCGTCACGGGAAATCGGCACGCCCTTCCACAGTGCCCTGTGTGCGCGGTTGTCATACAGGTACTTCATGACTTCCTCATTCAGTGTGTCTTTATATTTTGCTTCAAAGTCTTCCCACTCGAAGTTGACGTAATCATTTGCAAGCTCCAGCGTATCCTGGATATCAATCTCCTTCGCACCGTCGAATACCGGTGTCTCGATGTTGAAGCCAAGTGCCTTCGCAGCAAGGCTTAAGTGAATCTCGAGGACCTGACCGATGTTCATACGGGACGGCACACCCAACGGGTTCAGCACGATGTCAAGCGGGCGGCCATTCGGAAGGAACGGCATATCCTCTACCGGAAGTACACGGGAAACGACACCCTTGTTACCGTGACGACCTGCCATCTTATCACCGACGGAGATCTTTCTCTTCTGTGCAATGTAAATGCGGACTGCCTGGTTCACACCCGGAGACAGCTCGTCGCCGTTCTCTCTTGTGAATACCTTTGCATCCACGATGATACCGTACTCGCCGTGCGGCACCTTCAAGGAAGTGTCACGCACTTCTCTTGCCTTCTCGCCGAAGATTGCGCGGAGCAGTCTCTCCTCGGCTGTCAGCTCGGTCTCTCCCTTCGGAGTTACCTTTCCGACTAAGATATCACCGGCGCGAACCTCCGCACCGATACGAATAATACCTCTCTCATCGAGATCCTTCAACGCGTCGTCGCCGACACCCGGAACATCTCTCGTGATCTCTTCCGGTCCGAGCTTCGTGTCACGCGCTTCTGCCTCGTACTCTTCGATATGGATGGATGTATAAACGTCATCCTGTACCAGACGCTCGCTCAAAAGAACGGCATCCTCGTAGTTGTAACCTTCCCAGGTCATGAATCCGATCAGCGGGTTCTTACCGAGTGCCAACTCACCGTTTGCGGTGGAAGGACCGTCTGCGATCACTTCGCCAACCTCCACGCGGTCGCCCTTAAACACGATCGGCTTCTGGTTGTAGCAGTTGGACTGGTTACTTCTGGAGAACTTCGTCAGCTTGTATACATCTCTGCCGCCCTCGTCATTCTTGATGATGATCTGGTTGGACTCAGAGCTCTCAACAACACCGGCTTTTTTCGCCACAACACACACACCGGAGTCTACCGCTGCCTTCGTCTCCATACCGGTACCGACTACCGGCGCCTCTGTGGTCAGAAGCGGCACTGCCTGACGCTGCATGTTGGATCCCATGAGTGCACGGTTTGCATCGTCGTTCTGCAGGAACGGAATGGATGCGGTAGCGACGGAAAACACCATCTTCGGGGAGACGTCCATGTAATCAAACATGGTCTTCTCATATTCCTGTGTCTCATCCAGATAAC
>OLPS01001626.1_pt1 | contig 22935 bp, 26 predicted proteins | sample 1673071 | NCBI WGS metagenome assembly OLPS01 (sample SAMEA3136752, study PRJEB25190) | human gut metagenome | reverse complement strand
GCAAGGTGCTGAAAGGCCTCGTGGACGGCAAGGCGGCGTCCAGCCACACCCACGACGACCGGTACTACACCGAGAGCGAGATGAACACCAAACTCAACGGCAAAGCCAACAGTTCCCACACCCATAACTATGCCGGGTCTTCGAGTGCGGGCGGCACGGCAAACTCGGTCAACGGCCTGACCTTCGCTGCCCAGACCACCGACCCGGGGGCGGGAAGCGCATTGACCACCAACAAGGTGCTCATCGTGTACGTGTAAAGGAGGCCGGATATGGCAAAAGCAGTTTATGTGGGCGTTGACAGCAAAGCCCGCAAGATGAGAAAAGCCTACGTCGGCATCGGCGGTAAGGCCCGCAAGGTCAAGAAGATGTACATCGGTGTCGGAGGCAAGGCGAGGCTGTGCTACAGTGCAGAGCTGGAAAAGGTCGGAATGGCTGCGGCGCTGAGTGCTGCACGGGATGGTATGCGGGCCGCGACCGTCGGCAAATACGCTTTGTTTGCGGGTGGATATGGCAGGTCCATTTTTGGCTACAGCGTCATGAGTTCCGTGGATGCCTACAATACCTCCCTTACGAAGAGCACACCGACAGAGCTGAGCTGCACACGGTGCGGTCATGCGGCGGCATCTGTCGGCGGCTATGCGCTGTTTGCTGGCGGCGCATCGTCATATAATATACTAGGCTATTATGACCTCGTGAGCTCTGTGGATGCATACGATGCCTCTCTGACCCGCAGTGCCGCCCACATAATAGGCGCCACAGCCGCGATCGGAGGTGCAGCCGTCGGAAACTACGCGCTGTTCGCAGGTGGGACGTTCTACGAGCAAATAAATGAAGATAACGTGACGAGCTATGTGCTGGCGTACGATTCCTCACTCACCTTCACGACAGCACCTTGGTTGAGTGTTGCACGAGCGAATGTGAAAGGCGCAAGTGTAGGCAATTACGCACTGTTCGCTGGCGGACAGACCACTGCTTTTTGTACGACAGTGGACGCCTACAATGCTTCGCTCACCCGCACCACCGCGACCGCTCTGAGCAGCGTGGAAAACAACAGCGCCGCTGCAACTGTCGGGAACCACGCAATATTTGTGGGCAAAACTGCCTCCGCAGACATCTACGATGCCTCCCTCACCAAAACGTCTGCCGCCATCCTGAGCACGGCGCGGACGGGTCTGGCTGCGACGACGGTCGGAGACTACGCCATCTTTTCAGGAGGTGGAGTGGCAGATTTCTGCGACGCATCTCTGACCCGGAGCAGCATCGGCACCAGCATGACGGGCGATGACATGGGTGCTGCGACCATCGGGGACTACGCTTTGTTTGCAGGCGGACATTCCGGTGACACCAATTACGATTCCGTCGAAGTCTACACCGCATAAAAGAAAAGGAGAAATCAAAATGGCACGATACAAAATTTACGACAACAAATCTGATGTCATCACCCCGGTGGGCGAGAAGCTTACCGCTGAGCAGTGGCTGGACCGTTACCAGTGGGGCCGCTACACCAAGATGATCGTGGGCGGCGGCATCATCAACGGCAGCGTCGCGCTGGTCTTTGACGACGAGGTGGAGCGTTACCGCAAGGCGGGCTGCGATTTCAGTGCCTGCACCACCGACGAGGACTATCTGGCCGCCATCGAGGCGTTCGAGGATAACCCGCCCGTGGCAGACGCCGGCGTCTCCGACCAGACCCGCATTGCGGACGCTCTGGAAGACATGGTGGCGCTGAGCCTGCCGGACGCAGAATAAGAAAGGAGAACGAAGTTATGAGCAACAAGGAAAGACTGACCGAGCGCTGGACGCAGGGCCGCATCTCTGAGGCGATGCTGCGGGTGTATGTTCGCAAGGGCATCATCACCAAGGCGGATTTCGAGGAGATCTGCGGGAAGAAGTATTGAGTGGAGGGATAAGGATGTCGATTCGTGAATATTCCATGACCCGCGACTCCACCCGGCAGCTTTCGCCCAGCTTCCGCGTCCGCGAGTTCGCCTGCAAGGGCAGCGACGTTGTCCTTATCGACGACGAGCTGGTGGTGCTGCTGCAGTGCATCCGGGAGCACTTCGGTAAGCCGGTACATATCACCAGCGGCTACCGCACCGCCGCCCACAATGCCGCCGTCGGCGGCAGCAAGTCCAGCCAGCACCTGCTGGGTCGGGCGGCAGACTTCTACGTCGAAGGTGTAGACGTGGCCACTGTGGCCGCCTACGCCGAGACCCTGCTGCCCGGGCGGGGCGGCATCGGGCGCTACCCGAAGGACGCAAAGCACCCCACCCGCAAGACCGGCTGGGTGCACGTGGACACCCGCGCCAACAAGAGCCGTTGGAGTATGTGAGGGGGTGATTCCGATGGAGACCGTTCTGGCCGCCCTTATCACCGGGGCTGTGACTCTCATCGGCGTACTCATCGCCAACAGCCGCAGTCAGGCTGTCACAGACACCAAGCTTGAGGAGTTGACCCGCGAGGTGCGGGCGCACAACAACTTCGCCCAGCGCGTCCCCGTGCTGGAAGAGCAGATGAAGGTGGCAAACCACCGCATCGCGGATTTAGAAGCAAACGAACACGAAAGAGAAAGGATTTGACACCATGAACGCACATATCATCACCACCCGCACCGTCTCCGCTGCCACCATCGCCCGCACCGCTATGCTGGCTCTGGCCCTCATCAACCAGATCCTGAGCGCTCTGGGCAAGCCCGTGCTGCCCATCGAGAGCGCCCAGCTCGAGCAGCTCATCTCCACCGGCTTCACCACCGTGTCTGCGCTGGTCAACTGGTGGTTCAACAATTCCTTCACGCTGGCCGCACTGGCAGGCGATGAGGAGTATGAGCGCCGCAAGAATCAGGTTCACTGAATGAAAGGAGTAACCGAATATGAATGAGTTTACGAGAAGCCTGCTGTACGTCGCCCTGCTGGTCTGCGTCCCCATCGTGACCGCCTGCATCCAGAAAGGCATTGCCAGTTGCCGTTGATGCAATCAACGCCCAGACTCAGAACATCAAGGCGCAGCGGCTCGTCCGGGAAATCGGCGATGCCGTTGCCAATGCCGTGGCCGCGATGAACCAGAGATACGTCAACGACCTCAAAGCCGCCGGGACGTTCAATGAGGCGGAGCAGAAGGAAGCACTGATGCGGGCCGTGTCTGCTGCCCTGAAAAGCATGAGCAACGACGCGCAGGACTACATCAAGAGCAACTTCGGCGATACGACCCAGTACCTCGAAAATCGTATTGAGGCCCAGATCGACGCCAATCACGTCGCCGCCAAGCAGGCCGCTGCCCAGAATACGCTGAATCTGGGCTGAGTCAGCGCAAAGTCAGCGTAAAATGATAATCCCCCTGTACCATGACCCGTAAAGGGCTGGTGCAGGGGGATTTTTTGTTGGGGGTTGTAAAAAACAAGAAGATATGGTATAATTCTTGTTGAAGCCTCTAAAAAGAGAGAGACACCGTTCCAACTTGCACGTTGCGGTGTCTCTCTGTATCTGGCATTAGCCTATTTACTGTAAGCATTAAAACATTAGCGGAATAGCGGCCTACAACGTTTCCTGTTGACATTATACTAGAGGTTTCATTAAATGTCAAGCTTTCAGGGAATAAAAATGGCGTATTCCTTATAGGAAGGAGCCTTTTATGACTAATTATTCAGTCCCCACTCTCAGAAAATATGCGTATCTTGGAAATTTCAGCAGCTCCGTTCAGGAATTGGCCGATATGGCGCGTCCGGAACGTTGGAGCTACGCTGAAACACCCGGTACGCGGAAAAACATCATCTTAGAAAATTACGTCTACCATACGTTCAATCGTCTCCGGGCGCAGCAAAAAGCTAACCCCGAGCGCAATTACATATACGAAACGGACACGGAGATGTGCTTCAATACAGGTCTATTCACACCGAACTTTGAACCAATCTTTGTTCTGTTTGACAGAAACGACACTGAACGTCGGGCGAAATGGAAGCTCAGAGGATTTTATAAGGAATCCGCAGCAGAGCTTAGTCAGATTTCCCCCTTGCCGGAACGGGCAAGCTATTTTGACAGCATTTCGGATTTGATGTTTGACACCCGTCTCGAAATGCGTATCAATATCGACCACATTTTAGAAGACGAAAGGAATCGCAAGCGTATTCCAGAACAGTATAGGGATATGAGCAATCTCCCCATGTTGTTCCGGGCCGCATTGGATTACGCAAAAATTCGCGTAAAAGAAAACTATAAGGCGGCTGTGCCTCAGTATTATCACGGACGCATTCAGTTCTTGCTCCCTATTAGCTTGGGCGATCCTAAAAAGGTTGACTTATCGCTCGCAGTTGGTGCGCGTAATGGTGTTTACACAGGGCACACCTGTTTGACGCTGGATATGGCTTACAACAACGCTCGTCTCATCGCTAAGCCTGAAAGTGATTGGCTTATCGGCTCATAAGTCGGAGTTTCTTCCCCTTTGCACTCTATGTGCAGAGGGGGATTTTTTTGTTTGTTAGAACTTCATCTGCGCAAGTATATGCCTCATTTCTTCCGTTGCGGCTTGAATCTCACCGCAGAGCTGTTCAACCTCTGCGACGCAGCTGACCAAATCAAGTGTTTTGATATGTTCAATTTTTCGCCCTATATCCGAGAATTTTTGTCCAACACGACCCAGCTGTTCTTCTGGAAAGTTCATACATCCACCGTTCTGTCCTTTTCCTCAAATCGATTTCACAACAATTATCTATTACTTAATTCATTGAAAATTTTGCCAAAAAGTCTCCATTTTCGATTTTGAGCCACCCAATGTTGCGGTTTTTGTTGCGGTTTTCTTCGTCCGGCTTAGAGCAAATAAGAAAAAATCCTACAAATCAGTCAAATTTTGACGCTGATTTGTAGGATTTTTGGAGCTACTGATCCGATTCGAACGGACGACCTGCTCATTACGAGTGAGCTGCTCTACCGGCTGAGCCACAGTAGCACATTGCGATCTCTGCAACGTGTGATATTTTACCATAAAAGCCGGGAGCTGTCAAGATTGATTCGCAACTTTATCCCTCTGTGTTTGATTTAGCTCCTTTGCAAGGACGCGGCTCAGCTCACAGACCACAAAGCAGCAGCCGAGAAACACCAGCAGCGCACAGTCGGGCGGGAGGCGGCGCATCGTGGTTACGCGGCCGCACAGGCTGCTGAACGTCTCCTGCGCCCGCTGAGGAAGGAGAAGATAGAATATCAGCAGCGAAAGCGGCAGATGGAGCAGCCGGGCGCGGTAGAGCGGGCGGAGGGTCATCTCGGGCGGGCAGATGGTCCGCACCTGCATCAGAACAGAAAGTCCCTGCACGCTCAGCGCCGCGCAGCACAGCATACTGGCGAACCGGCCACTTTTCGCAGCCAGGTCACAGCCGGAGCAGACCTCCAAAAGCATCGCGCAGAAAACGCCTGCACCGGAGGGCAGCACTTCCCCCGCTCCTGCGGCCAGCATCCGGAAAAACAGGACGAAGCCGCAGAGCTTGAGGTAGGTCTGGGACGCCTGCGCGATGATGCCGTCCAGCCGGAGAGGCTGCGAAGCGGTCGGGACAGCGGGGTGCGCCATTGACCCAAGCGTCCCTCCCAGCCGCGCCAGAAGCGCGGCGGACAGATAGCCCGCCGCCACCTGTGCAAGGAACAGCAGGACGCCCAGCTCTGCACTGCCCAGCATGGACTGCCCGACAGCCAGTATCACAAAGGACGGGCCGGAACAGACACAGGCCGGAAGGAGCGCATCGGCCTCCCGCGTGGTGAGCTGCCCGGAGCGGACGGCCTCGGCGGCGGCACTTGCTGCGGGGGCAAAGCCGCCCAGAGAGCCGATGAGCAGCACCCGCCCAGCCGCCGGAGCGAGGACCCCGATGAGCCTTGCAACTGGGCAGAAGGGCAGCCCCAGCACATCCGCCGCCGGGCATTGGATGAGCAGCGTGGACACGATGAGGAACGGGAACAGCGAAAGCAGCAGCGGACCGCCGCAGAGCGCCAGCCCCTCCCGCAGGGCCTGTGCGCAGGCATCCGGCGCGGCAAACGGCAGCAGACCCGCAACCAGCGCCATCAAAAAGTACCCCACGCCCCGGATTTTCTCTTTCTGAATCATACGCGCACCCTCCATTTCCATATATATGTAGTAATTGGCAGCGGTTTGCATGGCGGGAGGGAGCAGCGTGGGAAGAAAACGAAAGCAAACGCATTCCCTGCGCGGCTGGTTCCGGCGGATGTTCCGTCAGCCGCCCGGGGACTTCTACGGACGGGCTTCGGTCTACCTGAGTGGCAGAAGGATGGAGATCGAGCAGTTCCGGCGCATCCGCTCCTACGAAGAAGGCAAGCTCTGCCTCGAGCTGGGGCGCGGCACTCTGACGGTCTACGGCGACGATTTGAAGATAGAGACACTCTCCGCCCGGAGGCTCACCCTGCGGGGGCAGATTCTGCGGACCGATTTTTCAAAGGAATAGGAGCTTTCTACCATGGAATGGATTCAGCTCTGGGCGGGCATCACCTTTGCGGCGCAGAACGGCGATGTCGAAGGTCTGCTGACTGCTGCGGCCGTAGGCGGGCTGCACCTCTTCGACATCGTTCCCCGGCCCGGCGGGTTCTCGGCCCGGTGCGCTGCATGGCATTATCGGAAACTGGCCGCTCTGGCCCGCAGACGGCGGGTGCGGCTGCGCATCCAAAAACGGCGGGGTCTTTTCTTTTGCATCCGTCCCCTTCTCCGGCGGCGGGGGCTCTGGGCCGGATGCCTTGTCTTTCTCCCTCTGCTGCTCTGGCTGCAGGGCTTTGTCTGGTTCGTCGAACCGGTGGGCCTGACGCCCGGCCAGCAAGCACGGGCCGCCGTCGTCCTGTGGGAGGCAGGGCTTTTCCCGGGAAATGCCGTCACACAGGAAAAGCTCACCGCCGGAGAATACGCCCTGCTCCAGAGCGGTGAGTTTTCCTGGGCCAGTCTCAACTTTATGAAGGGAAAGCTGGTGGTGGAAGCGGCTGCGGCTAAACCGGTGCCGGACATCGCGGCCGGGACGCTCCACGGCCTCCGGGCCAGGGTGTCCGGCACGATCGTTCGCACCAACCTCGTCAGCGGGACGATGCTCGTCGTCCCCGGCCAGGCCGTAGAAGCCGGTCAGGGCCTCATCGGGACAGCCCGCGCCGAACGGGACGGAACGCTTATCTTTCAGCCTGCGGCGGGCAGCGTCCGGGCGCAGTTCGAGTGGGAAAACGAGCAGGATACTGCCCTAATGCTGCCCATCGAACAGCTCACAGGGCAGCAGGCCGTGCATCGGACGCTGTTCTGGGACGGTCATGCTATCGCTCTACCCTCCCTGCATCCTGCTCCAGGCAAGGCAGAGGCCGAAGCCGTCGTCCGACACTACCAGCCAGAAGTCTTCGAACATCCCGTTCCGATTTTTATCGAAGAAACGACATATTATTATAAAGTCTCCACCGATTTGGAGCGGACCGAAGAGCAGGCTCTGGCCCTTGCAAGGCTGCAAAGTAAACAAGCTTTACAGCAGAATTGGGCCGATTTTGAACTTCTGGCCCGCAAAGAGGACTTCTCCGTCGAAGAAAGCACGCTCCACTACCGGGTCGTCTACACCATCACCGCCGACATCTGCAAATGAAAACGCCGCACAGCCCCGAGCACATCTGCTCCGGCCATGCGGCGATTTGTGATTATGGATTTTTGTTACTTCTCTTCCGGGGTTGTCTCGGCCAGAAGCTCGTCCAGGTCGAACTCATACTTCGTGTGACAGAAGTGGCAGACCACCTCACACTTCGGGTCTTCGTCCCGGAGCTTTACCAGCTCTTTGCGGCCAAGGCTGAGAAGCATATCCTTCGTGCGCCCCTTGCTGCAGTCGCACTGATACTTCACCTCGCGGGTATCGAGGACCTGCGGGTCAAAGCCCGCCATTGCCAGCTCCATCATATCCTGCGGGGTCTTCCCTGCCCGGAGCATCTCGGTGACGGAAGGCATGGCGGCGATGTTCTGCTCCAGACGGGTGATCTCGGCATCGGTCGCGCCCGGCAGGAGCTGCAGCAGATAGCCGCCGGCGCAGGCGATGGACAGGTCCTTGTCCACCAGAACGCCCAGCGCACACACGGTGGGGATCTGCTCGCTGTAGGCGTAGTAGCTGGTGATGTCCTCGGCGATCTCACCGGACACCAGCGGCACCTGACCCACCGTCGGCTCCTTCTGGAGCTTGTTGTCCCGGATGACGGTCAGAACGCCGTCTTTGCCGACTGCGCCGCCCACGTCCAGATGGCCGTTCTCCTTTGCGGGAAGCTCGACCAGCGGGTGGTCGATGCAGCCTTTGACGTTGCCGTGTGCGTCGGTGCAGGCGATGACGACGCCAGCCGGGCCGCCGCCGGACACGCGCAGGGTGATGGAGTCGCCATCATCCTTGAGCATCGCACCCATCAGGGAGACACCGGTGAGCAGACGGCCAAGGGCTGCGCTGCAGGTGGCGCTGGTGGTATGCAGCTTTTCTGCCGTGCGGACGATCTCAGTGGAGTCCACGCCGCAGAACACGACACCGCCGTTTTCAGAAATGCCGCGGATAAGATTCGACATATTATTTATCCTCCAGTTGGGTATACTGTTTGACTGCGCAGAAGAAATAGCGCTCGCTCTCGTCGGTCAGAGGGCCAAAGCTCTCGCCGTCGCAGACACTTTCCAGCGCAAAACCATGCTTTTCCAGAGCGGCGCGGATGGTGTCGAGGTCGTAGGTGTACTCGTAGAACTGCTCGTGGAAGTGCTCCCCCGTCTCGCGGTAGTCGATGTCCACGCTGATCTCCACCCGGCGGTCGGCGGCGCTGTAATGGTTGCGCCAGACGCAGGAGGCGTCCTCTTCTTCAAACGTAAAGACGTTTTCGCCCAGCACGTTCTGGTGCTTATAGGGCGTGTTCATATCGAACAGGAGCACACCGCCTTTTTCCATAAAGAAACCGGCGTTGGCGATGGCTTTATCCAGATCCGGGATGTGGTTGAAGGTGTCGAAGGTGGACACCGCACCCCGGATGGTGCCGTAGAGGTCGAGCTTGAGCAGGTCCTGCCGCAAAAGAAGCAGGCCGCTGGAAAGGCCAAGCTGCTCAGCCTTGTCCCGGACGACGCAGAGCATCTCCTCCGACTGGTCGATTCCGATCATATCGTAGCCCGCCTGAGTGAGCATCAGGGTCAGCTCTCCTGTCCCGCAGCCCAGGTCTGCGAGGATGCCGTCATGGATACCGTGGGCTTCCAGCTCTTTTTTGATGTGGGCATACAGGGCCTCGTAGTCGGCCTCGCCGTTGAACTCATCGTAAAAATAAGCAAATTCGTTGTAAGCCATTGCGTTACTCCGCGTCCTCTGCGTTTGCCTCGTACTCGGCGGCGACGGCTGCGTTCAGCACAGCCTGCAGCTCCGGGATGCCGTAGCCGCTCTCGCCGCTGGTCAGCACCACCTTCTGGCAGCCGTAGGGCAGGCAGAGCTTTTCGAACTCCTCCTGCGTCTGGGCCAGCTGGCTCTTCTTGAGCTTGTCGGCCTTGGTCAGGGCCACGACGAAGGGAATGTTGTGGTAGTGGAGATAATGCAGCATCTGGATGTCGTCGGCGCTGGGGGCGTGACGGCAGTCGATGAGCTGGACCAGCAGGGTGTGGTGACGCTGAGCCTCGAAGTAGCTGTTGATGAGGTCGTCCCAGCGCTCACGGTCGGCGTTGCTCACCTTGGCATAGCCGTAGCCGGGCAGGTCCACGAAGTAGCAGTCATCCACCGCGTAGAAGTTGATGGTAGCCGTCTTGCCCGGCGTGCTGGACACGCGGGCGAGATTCTTGCGGTTGCAGAGCTTATTGATGAGGCTGGATTTGCCCACGTTGGAGCGGCCAGAGAAGCTCAGCTCCGGGCGGTCACTCTCGGGCAGCTGGCTGGAAATGCCGTAGCTTGCAATGAAATCCGCTTTGTTATAGTTCATAGCTTCGCTCCTTTCGTCTCAGCAGACCGTGCCCGGCTGCGGCTTTTCAGCGGTCTGCGGCAGGGCCGCAGCCTCAGCGGGCTTTACCTTCCTGGTGCGGGGGTGGCCCGCAGACACCGTCTTGGGCTTGAGGAGGGCTGCGGCGAGGACCTGCGACAGGTTGGACATGGGCAGGAACTCGATGTTCTTCTTGACCTCGTCGTCCACCTCGTACAGATCGGACACGTTGTCCTTCGGGATGAGGACGGTCTTCATCCCCTCGCGGTAAGCGGCCATGCTCTTCTCGCGGAGGCCGCCGATGGGAAGCACATTGCCGTGGAGGGTGATCTCGCCGGTCATGGCCACATCGCCCCGCACCGGGATGCCGGACAGGCAGGAGATGAGGGCCGTGGTCAGGGTGACGCCGGCAGAGGGGCCGTCTTTGGGGACTGCACCCTCCGGGGCGTGGATGTGCAGGTCGCACTTCTTGAGGCGCTCGGAGTCGATGCCGTACTCTGCGGCATGGACGCGGGCATAGGTGATGGCCAGCTGGGCGCTCTCCTTCATCACGTCGCCCAGAGAACCGGTGACGGTGATCTTGCCGCTGCCGTTGTCGATGACCTGCACCTCGATGGGCAGGGTCTCGCCGCCGATGCTGGTCCATGCCAAACCGTTGGCGATGCCGATGGCGTTGGTGCGGTTGAGGAACTCGGGCTTGACCATGCGGGGTCCCAGCAGCTTTTCGAGGCCGGTGCCGGTGACGGAGACATTCTCCGCCTCGCCGGAAGCAATTTTCCGGGCGCACTTGCGCAGGACGCTGGTGATGGTGCGCTCCAGATTGCGGACGCCGGCCTCGCGGGTGTAGCCGTCGATGATGCCGTAGAGGGCGCTCTGGGAGAAGGTGACCTTGCCGGTCAGGCCGCAGGCGTCCAGCTGCTTGGGGACCAGATGCTTCCGGGCGATGTTGTACTTTTCCACCCGGGTGTAGCTGGGCAGCTCGATGACATCCATGCGGTCGCGCAGCGGGCCGGGGATGGCGCTGAGGTCGTTGGCCGTGGTGATGAAGAGCACATGGCTCAAATCAAACGGCATATCGATGAAATGGTCGTTGAAGGTGCTGTTCTGCTCGGGGTCGAGGGCTTCCAGCAGAGCGGCCGCCGGGTCGCCCCGGAAGTCGCCTGCCAGCTTGTCGATCTCGTCCAGAAGCATCAGGGGGTTCGAGCTCTTGGCAGAGATCATGGCGTTGATGATCTTGCCGGGCATCGCGCCGATGTAGGTGCGGCGGTGGCCGCGGATCTCGGCCTCATCCCGCACGCCGCCGAGGCTGATGCGGACATACTTGCGGTTCAGGCTCTCGGCGATGGAGCGGGCGATGCTGGTCTTGCCGACACCCGGAGGGCCGACGAGGCAGATGATCTGGCCCTTCACATCAGGGGCCAGCTTGCGGACGGCCAGCACCTCGAGGATGCGGTCCTTGACCTTCTTCAGGCCGTAGTGGTCCCGGTCCAGCACGCGCTGGGCCTTGGCGATGTCCAGATCGTCCTCGGTGAAGGTGTTCCAGGGCAGGTCGAGGCAGGTGTCCAGATAGGTGCGGATGACCGTGCCTTCCTGATTGCTGCTCTGCATTTTGGAGAGGCGGTCCACCTCTTTGAGAAGCTTCTTTTCCCGATCCTCGTCCAGATGGAGAGCTGTGATCTTCCGGCGGTACTCCTCGGCCTCGGCGGTGGTATCGTCGTCCTCGCCCAGCTCCTCGCTGATCATATGGAGCTGCTCGTGGAGGTAGTAGTCGCGCTGGTTCTTGTCCATCGCCTCGTCTACCTTCTGGGCGATCTCCTTATCGATCTCGAGCATCCGGCGCTCCCGGTGCATCTTCTCGATGAGCAGATGCAGACGGCCCATCAGGGTGCCTTCGTCCAGAATGGCCTGTTTATCCTCGAAGCGGAACAGGAGGTTGGCCGGGATGTACTCGGACAGGAAGGCGGCGTCGGTGCTGGTAGTGATAGCAAACACCACGTCCTTGCCGATGTGGGGGTTCAGAGCCAGCAGGTCGTCAAAGCTCTTTTTGACGTTGCGGACGAGGACGTCCGCCTCCGGCAGCTCCTCGGGCTTCGCCATCTTGACCGGGGCCGGGCGGACGGTGGCCAGCAGGAAGCTGCCGTCGTCCTCCATCTCGGAGAGTTTGGCGCGGTATTTGCCTTCGACCAGGATGCGGACGAGGTCGTCCGACACCCGCATCACCTGCTTGACCTCGGCCACGACGCCGTAAGTATAGAGGTCGGCGGCCTTGGGGTCTTCGACCTTCATCTCTTTCTGTGCCACGAGGAAGACGTCAGAGTTGTTGCTGACGGCCCACTCCACGGCGGCGATGCTCTTCTCGCGGCCCACCTCGAAGTGGAGCAGATTGTTGGGGAAGACCACCAGCCCGCGCAGGGCGATGGCCGGAAGGTGGAGGACGCTCCGCTCCACCTTGACCGTAACTTTTTCAGACATAGTACAAAACCTCCCAGCCGTCCCTCGGATGCGAGTCATCCATAAGGACGGCTTTTTTGTAGGGTCATATCAAATCTATCATTTTATTATAGCGAAAAATGTTTGCAGATGCAACTGTTCAGCGCTTTTCCCGGGTGTTGTAGCCCAGTCTGCCCAGTGCGGGCAGGATGGCCCGGAGGGTCAGCGACGTGAGGGCGCCCATGACAAGGCCCAGCACCAGCATCACCGGCGCATAGTACAGCGACATGGCCGAGGACAGGATGAGCCCCGCGCCAAGCAGCTGGCCGATGTTGTGGGACAGTGCGCCGCAGACCGACAGGATGAACCATGTGGGTCGGAACGGGAGCTTATAGTAGAGCACCCACATCACCAGCAGGGACAGCAGTCCGCCGCAGAGCGAGAGGAAGCCTGCCGTCCAGCCGGAGACGAGAAAGACGAACAGCGCCTTGAGCAGGTCGAGATAGAGCGCCTGCCGCGCCCCCATGAAGAACAGTGCATACATCACCACGATATTCGCAAGGCCCAGCTTCATGCCCGGCGCAAGGCCCGGGATGACCAGTGTGCCTTCGATGAAGGAAAGAGCCATCGCCAGCGCGAACAGCAGGCCGGAAAGTGCGATCTCGTGTGTTTTCTTTGGGTCATGGTTTCGGTTTGCCATCGGCTCTCCCCCTTTGCTGCATCGGTCATTCTTCGCCGCCGGCGGTCTGCTCGTACTGCTCCTGCTCTTCGACAGCGGCTTCCCATGCGGCGAAAAGCTCGTCCTGATGGAAGCGCAGGTCGCTGAGCTCGTCGCTCTTTTCCCGCAAAAGCTGGGGGTCGTTGTAGACTTCCGGCGAGTTTATCTCGTTTTCCAGCTCCACTTCGCGGGCGCCGCAGGCTTCCATCTCGTCCTCGCAGGCTTTGATCTTAGCGCGCAGCTCGGCCCGGCGGCGGCGCTGCTCTTTGCCGTAGCCCGCCTTGGCGGGTTCGCTGCTCTTCTCGGCCACGGGGGCGGGAGCGGCGCGGCCCATCAGGGCGTCATAGCTGGGGTAGATGACCGCCTTGCCGTCCTCGAGGTAGAGGATGGGGCAGGCCAGACTGTTCATCAGGTGGCGGTCATGGGTGACGAGGAGCAGCGTGCCAGTATAGGCCATCAGCGCCTCGGTCAGGTTCTCGCGGGTGTAGATGTCCAGATGGTTGGTAGGCTCGTCCAGGAACAGCAGGTTCGGGCGTTCCAGCACGATCTCTGCAAAGCGCAGTCGGGCCAGCTCGCCGCCGGACAGGGCCTCGCAGGGCTTGAAGACCGTCTCGCCCCGGAAGCCCAGCTTTGCCAGATGGCTGCGGACTTCCAGCTCGGTCATCCGGGGGTACTTGTTCCAGATGACGTCGATGACGCGGCCCGCGCCGATGCGGTTCTGCTGCTGGGCGAAGATGCTGGGCCGTGCGCCGGTGCCAAGGCGCACCATGCCGCCGGAGGGGCGGCGCTTGCCGTCCAGCACCTGCATCAGGGTGGATTTGCCTGCGCCGTTGGGGCCGGCGATGATGAGCCGCTGGCCGCGGCAGACCGTATAGGTGAAGGGCTCCAGCAGGGTGCGGTCGCCGATCTTAATAGTCAGGTTCTTGAGCAGCACCAGCTCATTCCACGGCTCCACGTCGTATTCGAAGCGGAACTTGAGCTGGTTGGTCTCGTCCTGAGGGGCCTCGGTGATCTCCAGCTTTTCCAGCTGCCTGCGGCGGCTCTGGGCCATCTTGGTGGTGGAGGCGCGGACGAGGTTGCGGTCGATGTAGTCCTGTAATTTTTCGGCCAGCGCCACGTCGGCGTCGTGCTGCTTCTGGCGCAGGGCGTCGGCGGCTTCCTTCTGGGGCAGATAGGCCGAGAAGTTGCCCTTATAGGTGGTCATGGTCTGGAACGAGACTTCCCAGATCCTGGTACAGACGTTGTCGAGGAAATAGCGGTCGTGGCTGACCACCAGTACGGCACCGGAGTAGCCCTTGAGGTAGTTTTCCAGCCACTCCATGGTGGCGAAGTCCAGATGGTTCGTGGGCTCGTCCAGAATGAGGACGTCCGGCTTCTCGAGGAGGAGCTTGGCCAGACGGAGACGGGTCAGCTCACCGCCGGAGAGGACGCCCACGTTCTTGCTCCAGGTATCCTGCGCAAAGCCCATGCCGGACAGCACCTTCTTGATGTTGACGTCCATGTTGTAGCCGTCGGCGGCGTCGATGATGTTCTGCAGTTCGTCGTGCTTTTCGAGAAGGGCGGCATCGTCGGGAGAGGCCGCCATCTTCTTTTCCAAGATCTGCATCTGGGCCATGGCGTCCAGCACAGGGGCGAAGGAAGAGCGCATCTCCCCGTAAATATCCAGCGTGACATCGAGCTTTGCGTTCTGCTCCAGATAGCCCAGCGTCACGCCGTGGGTCACGCTGAACTCGCCGTCATAGTCGGTGTAGACGCCGGTCAGAATTTTGAGCAGAGTCGTCTTGCCTGCGCCGTTCTGGCCCACGATGCCGATGCGGTCTTCTTTTTCCACGCTGGCGCTCACGTCGTGCAGGACGACTTTCTCGCCAAAGCTCTTTCCGAGTTTTTCCAAATGAATCAGCATATCGTTCTTCCGTGTTCTTTTCCAGTAGGGTGGATAGGGACATTCCCGCCGTTACAGCTGATGACGGCGGTGCTTGAGGCCGAGGTTCGCCAGCTCTTCCGGCTCCATCACCAGCGGGTAGAGCTCTTCCAGCGAGGCGATCTCGTAGGTGGGGCTCACCTTGCCCGGGTTCTCGGCGTGGCCGGGGTTGAACCAGCAGGTGTCGAGGCCCGCGTTCACGCCGCCCTGAATGTCGCTGGTGAGGCTGTCGCCCACCACCAGGACGTGCTCCCGGTTCTCCACGCCCAGAGCGCGGAGGGCGGAGTCGAAGATGCGGCGGCTGGGCTTCTCGCTGTCCAGCTTCTCGGAGACGAAGACGTCCTCAAGGTAGGCCCCGATGCCGGATTCTGCCACCCGGCGGCTCTGCACCTTTTCGAAGCCGTTGGTCACGATGGCCAGCGTCGCCACCTCGGAAAGCTCCCCGAGGACGTCCAGCACATTGGGGGTCATCAGGTCGGGGTGGGAGGACAGGTGGTCGAGGTAGCAGCGGTTCATCTCCACGCCGTCACCGGCTGCGTTGATGGCCTTGAGGAAGCGGGTGAAGCGCTCCCCCATCAGCTTGTCGCGGCGTATCTGGCCCTTTTCCAGCTGACGCCACAGCTCCGAGTTGATGTCCCGGTAGGTCTGCACCGTCCCGGCGTCCGGCTCGATGCCGTATTCCACCAGCGTCTCAGCCAGCGCCTTGTTCTCGGCGGCGTCAAAGTCCAGGAGCGTATTGTCTGCATCGAAGAGGATGCAATAATATTTTGCCATGTTTCTTTCCCTTCTCTATCATTTTTCGAGCCGCCTGCCGCCTTGAGCGGGCGCGGCTGCGGTGCGGTTTGAGAACAGCGAGAAGCCAGCCCCGCCCGGCAGAGCTGGCTTCTCGTATTTTTTATCATTCCAACGTCATTTCATAGGCTTCTTCGTCAGACTGGTCCGGCAGGTTCCCGCTGCACTTGCAGTGTGGCGTGCAGGCGCACTCTTTTGCGATGCACTTTGCCATCTGCTCCTCCGTCACGCCGTTCTCGACGTTTTCCCAATCCATGTCGTAGTAGTCCACGCTGCCGTCGGTCACATCTTCTGCGCCGGGCAGGCCGAGGACTTGCATTTCTTCACGGAACATCCGCTCGCCTCCTCTCGGCTCAGCCTATGCGGCTTTGCAGAGGAAGGTGCGGGGCGTCATTCTGCCTTGCTTTCGGCTTCCTTGCTGGCGGAGGCTTCCGACTTGCTTTCGGCCTTGGGCTCGGCTTTGGGCTCCGAAGCAGCTTCCGACTTAGACTCGGCCTTGCTTTCGGACTCCGACTCTGCCTTGGAGCTGCCAGACGACGTGCTGGACGATGCCGACGACGAACTGCTGGTGCTGTGGGAAGAGCTGCCCGAGCTTGCAGAGGAAGACGAAGAGGATGTACTGCCGGAAGGACCGGCATGGGACGAGGACGAACTGCTGGTGGAGCCGGACTCGCTGGTCACACCGCTGCCGATGGTGATGGTCAGGGTGTTGCTGCTCACCTTGCAGTCGTTGTAGGTGACGACGGCGTGGATCTTATAAGAAGCGTTGACCATGGAGTTGTCCACCACCACAGTGATGCTGGACTTGCCGGCGGCCTGCGTGACCTCCTGACCGTTGGCGTACCAGCGCAGGTTCTCGGTCTTGGCGTACTTGCCGCTCAAGGCAGCCTTGAAGGTGTAGGAGCTGCCCACAGCGCCCTTGCCCTCACTGGTGATGTGGACGGAGGCCGTGCCGAAGACTGCCGTGACGTCCAGATTCTGCTTGAAGTCGGTGTCGGTGCGGGTCTTGCTGGTGAGGCCGTCGCTCCACTTGACGAAGACGTGGCCCTCCGCCGGGACAGCGGTCACGGTGATGGATTTGTCGGGGTCGGTGACGGTGTAGGTCACAGAGCTGTTGCCGGTGTCATTGCCGACGCTCAGAGTGCCGCCGCCGTTCTTGTCCACACGGTAGCGGGCCTCGAATTTTTTCTCCTCGCTGGTGCTCTCGCTCGAAGAACTCTCCGAGCTGCTGGCGCTCTCGGCCTGACTCTCGCTGGAGCTGACAGCCTCCGAGCTGGGAGCGGCCACGGCGGAGCTGGGGTTGGAGACATACTCCATGGTGCGGGTGGGGATGTTGTTGGTGTCGGGGCGGCGGTCCTCGGTCTGCAGGGCGTGGGTGCGGAGATAGCTCAGCACTGCCTTGAGGCCGGCGCTCTTGAGGTGGATGTCGCCGCTGGTGTAGTAGTCCGCGATGCCGTAGCCGTCGCTGCCCTTGAGGGCCTCGGCGGAGTTGAGGAAGCGGACGCCCAGCTGCTCGCACAGATCCAGAAGGGCCATGTTGAAGTCGTCGATCTTGGCCTGGTCCATGTGGGGGTAGTTGGAGTGGTCAGCCGGGACCGGCGGCACCGTGTTGACGATGATGTCGGTGTAGGGGTAGCTCTGCTGGATGGCCTGGATGAGGGCCGTGTAGTGGGCGATGAAGTCAGAGACTTCCATCCCGGTGTCGTTGGTGCCGAAGGTCATGACCACACGGCGGGGCTTCATCATGGCCACCGCCTGAGGGATGGTATAATGGTTGGAGTCCTTCTTAAAGGTAACGATGCCCTCGTTGAGCGCGACCTGGGTGCCGATGCCCTCTTTGGCGCAGAACTGCTGCAGGGAGATGAGGCCGTTGTTATAGAGGCGGACGGTGTTGGAATCGCCCAGAAAAAGGGTGTCGTTCAGATAGTCCGTGCCGGCGTCGGCGGTCTCCGTCAGCAGAGCGGTGGAGGCGTTGTCGATCTGGTAGTGGCCCGACAGGTCTCCGCCGGAGGTGGGGTCTGCCACAGACTCCGAGACGGAGGGGGCAGGCTCCTCCTTTTTGAGGAGGATGGTGGTGATGCCGAAGGTCAGCAGCACCGCCAGCACGCAGAGGATGCAGACCAGAACGGCCCGATGCTGCATGGGAGTCATGGTTTCGTTTTGTTGTTGTTTTTTTCGACTCATAGATTCAGTCCCTCTCGTTTCAGGAATGGGAAGGCTCGTCCACCGGGCGGAGAGCCCAGTCCGTCAGCTCTTTGCAGTCAGCGGCCATGAAGACCGGCGCAAAGGGGGCGACCTCTTCCCTGCCGCCGTAGCCGTAGAGCACAGCGGCGGCGTCCAGGCCGCAGTTCACAGCGCCCTGCATATCGTCCCGGCGGTCGCCCACCATCAGAACCCGCTTGCCCTGCATGACGGGCTGGGCGAGGACGTGGCGGATGACGTCGGTCTTGTTGTCGCGGCTCTCATCCATGGACGCACCGCCCACGAAGGAGAAGTAAGGCGCAAGGCCCTGCTCTTCGAGGATGGGCCTCACAACGTCGGTGGGCTTGCAGGTGGCCGTGCAGAGGGTCAGGCCCGCAGCCTTGAAACGGCCCAGCATCTCCGCCACGCCGGGGTAGACACCGCCCTCGTGGCAGCCCTTGGCGGCGTAGCTCACGCGGTAGCGCTTCGTGGCCTCCTCGATTTTTGCAGGGTCGGAGAAATGCTCGCCGAAGCTCTTGCGGAGGGGCGGGCCGATGTAGCGGCCAAGGTCGCTCCGGGCGACGTCAACGCCCATGGAGCGGAAAACTTCTTCCAGTGTATTGAGAATGCCGGGGGCGGAATCGATGAGCGTACCGTCCACGTCAAACAGGATCGCATCGTAGTGCAGCAAGGTCAGGTTCCCCTTTCTCTTTGGATAAACATTATATAGTATAGCACAGATTTCGATATTCAGCAATTCCAACAAAACACTTTTCCGACTTTTATACATATTTTTAGGCAGCCCCGCCCCGGAAAGCAAAAACCGCCCACCCATTGCGGGCGGGCAGTCGCATTTTGACATCAGCTCTCGGTGGTGGTGCTGTTCCCCGTCGAGGGGTAGTAGAGGTTGTTGGCGATGAATTCCAGCTTCTCTTTCAGAACCAGCTCAAGGTTCGCCACGGCGTGGACCATGTTGGTGGCGGAGTCGTTGACTTCCAGCAGCTTGCACAGGTCCAGCTCCTCCATGCTGAGGGCGGCTTTCATCTTCTGGGTCTCGGCGCAGAGGATGTGGCTCAGGGCCGACTCCTGCAGAGCGATGCTCTCCATCAGGTCAACGACGGCCTGGTCGAAGGAAACTCTCGGCAGCGCGGGGCAGCCGCAGGAAACGCAGGGGGTGCAGTTGGTGGTATCAGCCATAAGAAGGACCTTCCTTTCTATAATAGGGATCGGGCGCAGTCCATCCTATGTGCCTCGCCGCCCGGATGTCACTCCGGCTTTGCGCTCTTCTGTACCTTCTCGATGGTGTCGCGGTAGCCGCCAGAGCCGTACTGGATGCAGCGGTTGATGCGGCTGATGGTGGCGGTGCTGATCTCCACGGCCTTTACGATCTGGTCGTAGGTGCTGCCGCCGAGCAGGAGCTTGGCCGCTTCCAGACGCTGGGCCATATCGGAGATCTCCTTGACCGTGCAGAGGTCTTCGAAGAAGTTGTAGCACTCCTCCCTCGTCTCAAGACTCAGGATCGCGTCGAACAGTGCGTCGGTGGTGGGGTTTCTTCTGGGGTTCTTGTCCGCCATAGCTGCCTCCTTTAGGGCAAAGTGCCGCAGGGTGCGGCACGGGGTCTTTCTATTACTCTGTTACTTTAGCACTTGAAAGTATAAAAGTCAAGTGTTCGGTCTTTCTTTCCGGAAGTTTAGCAGATTTCACCTGTGGAGGCATTCAGTTTTATTCATCTCACATCTGAACAAAAATCGCCTAAATTTTCTTAGTTTCTCCCCCGCAAAAATGGCACAGTCTCCTAACTTGCCCAAAATATATTGACAAATTATGAAATCAGGACTAAAGTATACACAATCATTCGGCAAATGCAATGAACAGGACATGACTTTTCGCATTCCCTGCGCTCAGAGAGCCGCCATTCCGGTGCAAGACGGCAGCACAGTGCGATCAGCCCTCACCTGCGAGCAGCCTGTGCGAACCCGCTTGCGGCAGTAGTGCATGGCCGTTCAGCCCACGTTACAGGGCGGCGTATCGGCGGCAGAATGCCTGTACGCGCAAGCGGCTGCTCCCGAAAGCAGCAAACGAAGTGGTACCGCGGAGAACGACCGGTGCAGATGCACCGTTTGGCCTTCGTCTTCGAGGAAGATGGGATACATTTTTGTGTCTCTATCTTTCATGAGGACGGAGGCTTTTTTCACCCCTCCGGGCCGTTTCGCCTGCCCTGCTTTTGGGCACAGCCGTCCTGCTTCGGCCATTGCCGGTGTGAAAGAAAGGAAAGAGGTAAAAGAAATGAATACGCTGGTCATCGTTTTGATCGCAGCCGTGTGTCTGCTCGGCGCTTATACGCTGTACGGCCGCTGGCTGGCCAACAAATGGGGCATCGACCCCACCGCCAAGACCCCCGCAGTCGTCCACGAGGATGGCCGTGACTATGTCCCCACCAACGGCTGGACCGTGTTTGCACACCAGTTCAGCTCCATCGCCGGTGCAGGCCCTGTCACCGGTGCCATCCAGGCTGCTGCTTTCGGCTGGCTGCCTGTCCTGCTGTGGGTGCTGCTGGGCGGCATCTTCTTCGGCGCTGTCACCGACTTCGGCGCTCTGTACGCTTCCGTCAAGAACGACGGCAAGAGCATGGGCATGCTGATCGAGAAGTACATCGGCAAGACCGGCCGCAAGCTGTTCCTGCTGTTCTGCTGGCTGTTCTGCGGCATCGTCATTGCAGCGTTTGCTGACATGGTGGCAGGAACCTTCAACGCCTTCGGCGCCGACGGCGCTCTGGTGGAGGCTGCGCAGACCAACGGCGCTGCCGGTATGGTCTCCATCATGTTCATGGTCTTCGCTGTCGTCTTCGGCCTCATCCAGAAGAAGTTCAACTTCTCCGGCTGGAAAGAGAGCGTCATCAGCATCGTTTTCATCGTGCTGTCCTTCGTCATCGGTGCGAACCTGCCCATCATTCTGGGCAAGGCTGCATGGAGCTACATCACCTTCGTCTACATCTTCTTTGCCGCTGTTCTGCCCATGTGGCTGCTGAAGCAGCCCCGTGACCACATGACCACCTTCATGTTCGTGGCCATGATCGCCGGTGCCGTTGTGGGCCTGCTGGTCGCTCATCCCACCATGAACCTGCCCGTCTTCACCGGTTTCACCAACGAGAAGCTGGGTACCATGTTCCCCATCCTGTTCGTCACCGTGGCCTGCGGTGCTGTCTCCGGCTTCCACAGCCTCGTCTCTTCCGGCACTTCCTCCAAGACCGTCGAGAACGAGAAGGACATGCTGAAGGTCGGCTATGGCGCCATGATCCTCGAGAGCCTGCTGGCTGTTCTGGCTCTCTGCGTCGCTGGTGCTGCTGCCGCTGCTGACGGCACCCCCGCCGCCGGTACTCCCTTCCAGATCTTCAGCCGCGGCGTCGCCGGTTTCTTTGAGATGTTCGGTGTCCCCGCTTATGCCGCTACCGTCTTTATGACCATGTGCGTTTCCGCACTGGCTCTGACCAGTCTGGATGCCGTGGCCCGTATCGGCCGCATGAGCTTCCAGGAGCTGTTCAGCGTGGACGACATGGAGCACGCTGAGGGCTGGCGCAAGCTGCTCTGCAACGTCTACTTCTCCACCTTCATCACTCTGGTGTTCGGCTTCATCCTGACCAAGATCGGCTACGCCAACATCTGGCCCCTGTTCGGTTCTGCAAACCAGCTGCTGAGCGCTCTGGTCCTGTCTACCCTGTGCGTCTTCCTGAAGGTTACCGGCCGCAGCAACAAGATGCTCTTCCCCCCGCTCATCATCATGCTCTGCGTCACCTTCACCGCTCTGGTGCAGCGTCTCATGGCGATGGTCAAGGCCATCAGCAATGCCGCTGCTGTCACCATCCCTGCCGGTGAGACCACCTGGGGTGCTGTGTTCATCGCCAACGGCCTGCAGCTCATTCTGGCTGTCCTGCTGATCGTTCTGGGCCTGAACATCGTGTTCCACTCCTTCTCCGCCTACAAGAAGGCAGAGCACAACAGCGAGGCCAAGGCCTGATCCATTGACCGCTGTTGACTGAATAAGCAAAACGCCGCTGACGGCTTCTGAACCGTCGGCGGCGTTTTTGTTTGTTTATTGTGCTGTGCGCTGGGGTGAGACCCTGTTGCCGAAGGCAATAGGGCGGGCGATGGAATGGCCTCTCCGTCACGGCTGCACCGTGAGGGCAGCCTTGCTTTCATACAACCTCTCAGTCTGCTTCGCAGACAGCTCCCCTAGTAGGGGAGCCTCTGGCGAAGAGGCCAAGCTTTACGAAATGCCAAGGCCTCCCCTCGGTAGGGGAGGTGGCAGCGCGTCAGCGCTGACGGAGAGGTTGAGTCCAGCAGCGGCTCACGGTCAGGCTTCCCTTCGTACAACCTCTCAGTCTCACTTCGTTCGACAAGGCCGGGTTGCGGCTCCCAGCGTCTGCTGCGCTGTCGCTTGCATCCTGCTGGCCGCGGCCCCAACAGCGACTCCCTGTTTCCGCCGCTGGCGGCGGTCGTCGCCGTTGCCCCTAGTAGGGGAGCCTCTGGCGAAGAGGCCAAGCTTTACGAAATGCCAAGGCCTCCCCTCGGTAGGAGCAACAGCGACGACTGTAGCGGAGCCGACCGCTGCCAGCTGCGGATGCTGGGAGCCGCAACCCGGTCACCGTGTCCGAAGAGAAAGCTACCGACTCCTGTATAGCTGTCGTGGAGCAATACATCCATCCTCAGTTTCCCTTACAAGCACCAACAAAAAGAGCCGCAGCGCCCTGTTACAGGCACTGCGGCTCTTTGACTCAGCAGTAGAAGCTGAAATTACTTCACCATGCTTGCGACTTCAGCAGCGAAGTCGTCAGAACGCTTCTCCAGGCCCTCGCCCTTGACGAAGTGGGTGAACTTGATGACCTTGATGTCGCCGCCCAGGTCCTTTGCGACCTTGGCAGTGTACTGACCAACGGTCATGTCGCCGTCCTTGACGAACTCCTGATCGACCAGGCAGTTCTCCTT
>OLPS01001612.1_pt1 | contig 23046 bp, 22 predicted proteins | sample 1673071 | NCBI WGS metagenome assembly OLPS01 (sample SAMEA3136752, study PRJEB25190) | human gut metagenome | reverse complement strand
CACTGTTGCTCAAAATTTTTGAGTGAAATGTGTAAAGCTATATTGACAATATCATAAGGCAAATCAACACGATACAAAGGGCGGCGTTTTCGTATTTGAAAAGGCTTTATTCTTGTACCCTTCTATCCATGCAGGATGTGCAGATGAGGGGTATAGAGGGACTTTCAAAAATACATTTGAAGTTTTTCACAACGTAATGATCGATATTTCAAAGCAGATAAAACCCGTCTTTGAAGTGCTGCCAAAACGCTGGCGTGTTGAACGTACTTTTTCGTGGTTTGGCGACTATCGGAGATTATCCAAAGATTTTGAATATTCTGCCGATTCCGAAGAAAATATCATCTACATTTCTCACCTGCATTTGTTGCTTAAACGGCTATGAGAACAAGTTCTAAAGGATTTATCAATAGAGATTTACCGGAATTGCCCACACCGGCAAAAACATAGAACTTTTTTGCGTTCGTATGGGCGGTCAGAATATACCCCATTGTTTCAAGTATCCTTGTTTTCATCACCGAATCATACCCTGTTACGGTATTAGGGTAATTAAGAAATTCAGGACAATATACGTTTATTGGGTCAAAATCTACAGTAAGGGCATATCTTACGAAAGGTCTTGTTTCGTATTCTGAAAGGGACAAGATCAGGTTCCACATCAGTATCCTGGCAGGTGCTTTTGTTTCTCAGTATTCGGATACGGATAAAATCATCTTCTCCATTTCCCGGCAGGCGACGCTCATGGTGTGCCCCTTTTTCCTGAGATAGCACACCTGGCGCGAGGGTACGGTCTCCTGAATTTCCAGACGGATAATTCCCTGATTTGGATATTCTTCAAGGAACTCCTCCGGAACGAAACCTATACCAAGATTGTTCTTAACCATCGGAAGTATCTGGTCGGCGGTCGCGGCTTCGATATCAGGCGTGAAATCACAGTTATTCTTCCGGAACCATTCGGAATACGCCTCGTAGGTTTTCGTCTGCTTTCCGAGTGAAATAAGCGGATATGTGGACAATTCCGAAAGGCTCAGCTTCTTTCCGGCAAGCTGTGAAAATGCCGTTCCGCACACCGGGATCTCACTTACCTCGCATATTTCCTTTGATGTCAGGGAGTTCAGCTCGCCGGTCGGAGTAGTGACCACCGCAATATCCACAAGCCCGTTTTTCAGCGCAGAAACCGCCTGCGGCGTGGAGTGATTGAACACGCGAATACGTATCCCCGGGTACTTCTGCCGGAAATCCTTCAGCACCGGAAGCAGGAAGCACCGCAGTGCGATTTCACTTGCGCCTATCGTCACAACGCCCTTTGAGAGCGTCCGCTCAAGACAAATTTCCTCCTCGCCGGACTGGATATGCTCCACCGCCGCGGCTACATGGGCGTACAGCATTTCGCCCTCCGGGGTCAGTTCAACGCCCTTTCTGGAACGCACGAACAGCGTGCAGTTAAGCTCGCTTTCGAGGTTCTTTATTGTCCGGGAAACATTGGGCTGGTTGTTCATAAGTGCCTCCGCCGCCTGTGAAATGCTGCCGTATTTCGCGACATAGTAAAACGCCCGGTAGTAGTCAAAGCTGATGTACATATCAATTCTCCATTTATTCCTTAAACCGGCAAAAGCGCCTGATAAATTCGTCAGGCGCTATGCTTTTTCACTTTAAGAGCTTGTCAATGCTTACGATCTTCGTGCAGAGCGCAAGCACCGTGACTGCGCTTTCTATCTCCTCGACAGCTGCGAATGACGGAGCCAGCCGGATATTGCTGTCCTGCGGGTCGTTTCCGTGTGGGTAGGTCGAGCCTGCCGGAGTGAACTTCACGCCATGCTCCGCAGCCATCTCAACGACTGCCCGCGCGCACCCCTGGAGCGTATCGTAGGAAGCAAAGTACCCGCCCTTTGCGACCGTCCATTCTGCGATTCCAAGCCCGTCCAGTTCCTCGTTCAGCACCTTGTACATCGCGTCGAATTTCGGTTTCATTATCGCAGCGTGCTTCTTCATGTGCGCGCGGAGTCCTGCGGAATTCCTGAAAAATCTCGCATGGCGGAGCTGATTTATCTTATCCGGACCTATCGTTGCAAACTTCAGGAACGCCCGGATATCAATGAGATTCGCCGGGCTGGAAGCCACCGCCGAAATTCCCGAGCCGGGGAACGTTATCTTGCTTGTGGAGCAGAATTCATACACGAGGTCTGAATTTCCCGCCTTGTCGCATTCGGAGATTATATCCGGAATTTCGGCGCACTTTCCGTCGAAATTATGCACGCAGTAGGCGTTGTCCCAGAAAATGCGGAAATCTTCCGCCGCAGGCTTCAGCGCGGCAAAACGGCGGACTACATCGGCACTGTAAACTATTCCGGTGGGGTTTTCGTACTTCGGAACACACCAGATACCCTTTATCTTATCGTCGCTGCTGACCAGCTTTTCCACTACGTCCATATCCGGACCATCGGAGTTCATCGGCACCGGAACAAGCTCGAATCCAAAATGCTCGGTTATCGCGAAATGCCGGTCGTAACCCGGAACAGGGCAAAGGAACTTTCTGCCCTTGACCTCCTGCCATGGCGTGGAGCCGCAGATGCCGTCAGTCATTCCGTGGCTTATAAGCTGGTACATCATCGTAAGACTGCTGTTTCCGCCGATTATCGTGTTCACGGAGTGCGTGCCCATCATGTGCGCCAGCAGGCGCTTTGCCTCCGGGATTCCGTCAAGCCCGCCGTAGTTGCGGCAATCCTGACCGCTTTCGCTGTCCAGCAGGCTGTGGTGATCGAGAACGTCCAGCATTTTCATCGACAGCTCCAGCTGCTCCTTTGAGGGCTTTCCTCTGGAGAGGTCGAGGGAGATGTCGTCTTTTGAGTACTTGCTTAACCGCTCAACGCACTTCTGTTTTTCGGCTTCGAGCGCCTGTTTGTCCATTTCGCTGTATTTCATGGTTTTCGCCTTTCATATCATTTGAGAAAGAACGCCCAGCGTTGCCGGAGCAGCGCTGAGCGCATATAGGGGGAGAAGATTATCAATAAAGATTCTTGTAGATGTCGAGAATATCATCGCGGCTGAGCGGAACGAAATTGTTCGCAGTCAGTCTGCCCTGCGTTGCGAGCACGTTGTCGGTGAATACCGGAATATCCGCTTCGGTAACGCCGTATTCGTGCAGCGGCTTCTTCGGGAGAATGTGGTTCAGCAGGTTTTCAAGCTCGTTGTAGACATTCTTCACGTCGCAGTGCAGAAGCTCCGCGAGGTACGCGTTGAGATGTGCTATTTCGCCGTCCTGCTTTTTCTCCATGTACTTGTACAGCACTCCGGTGAACAGCGCGTAGTTGCTCTCGCCGTGCGGAACGTGATATGTACCGCCGAGGGGGTAACTCAGCGCATGGACTGCCGCGCAGCCCGCTGTGCCGAATGCAAATCCAGCCATGTTGGAAGCGGTAAGGAAGTCGCCCATGTACTGCGGGAGCTTGTCCATGCCCTCGCTGACCAGCTTCTGATAGCCAGTGATTATCATTTCGATAGCCTTGTAACCCATCAGCTTTGTGTATACGGTAGCTTTCGGGGAGAGCGAGGATTCAACAGCGTGGACCAGCGCGTCAATGGAGCTTGCGCCGAACACCTTCAGCGGAAGCTTCGCGAGCAGCTCCGGAACCATCACAGCGTAATCCGCGAACATATTTTCGGAGGTCAGACCCATCTTCACGCCAAGGCGCGTGCGGTTGATTATCGAGATGTTCGTGACCTCGCTGCCGGTGCCGCAGGTGGTCGGAATTATAATTAACTGGTGCCGCTTTGTAATGCTGTCCTTGTGGTCGTAGAGGGAATCCACCGAGCCTCCGTCGGATACGGAAAGCACCTTTGCAATGTCGATCACAGTACCGCCGCCGATGGCAATTACGCGCTCGAAATGCTTCTTTGAAGCCTCGGCGATTATCGCGTCGACCATGGTGTCGGTAGGCTCGCCGCCGCCGAATTCCTCCTGATAGATCACCTGCGCGCCGCACTTGTTGTTATCGGAATACGGATCGTAGATGTACTTGTTCGTCAGGATAAGGTCGCTGCCGCCTACCTTGAATTCATCGGTAAAGGCTTTCAGCGTGTCGAATTTATAAAGTTTCGGGCGGAAAATTATCTGTTCCATAAAAACTCCTTAGTCCGTTCAGCCCCAGATCTCCTCATCGGTGGGAACTGCCGCGTCCTTATTGTAAAGACCTATCTGAGACACATTGATGAGGTGAGTGTAGTTCAGGTTCTCGGAAATGCTGTTGTTGCCCCATGAGCCGCAGCCGAGCGTTGTTGTCGGAGCAAAGCCGTTGTAGAGGCTTCCGCCTGCGCCGGTGGAGGACGGCTGATTTACTATCAGACGGCTTACTGTCAGCTTCTCGCCAGCGTACTTGATATGCTCCATATCGTTGCTGTGCAGGGAAGCGGTGTGACCCTTGCCCTCGCAGTCGAGGTCGGTCTGCGCAAGCTTTACTGCGTTCTCAAATGTGTCGTAGGAAGCGGTTATCATTACCGGGCACATCTTCTCACGGCAGAGGGGCTCGTCCTTGCCGATGCTTCTTGCCTTGATGAGTATCATTCTGGTGCCGTCAGGAACGTCAACGCCAGCCAGCTTTGCGATGGTCTGCACGCTCTGACCTACGACCTTTCTGCTGATAGGACCGTTCTCCGGGAAGATAGCGTCCGCGAACTTCTTAGCGGTTTCAGCGTCGTCAACATAGAACACGCCGTTCTTCTTGAAGATGTCGATACCCTTTTCGAAAGACTCCTCCGGCAGGAATACGCACTGCTCACCGGAACAGATGATACCGTTATCGAAAATTCTGCCGCTGATTATCTTCGGGATAGCTTCCTCGAGGTCAACGCCACGGTCAACTATCACCTGAACATTGCCGGGACCAACGCCGAGCGCGGGCTTGCCGCTGGAGTACGCGGACTTCACCATTGCTCCGCCGCCTGTCGCAACTACAACGTCAACGCCGTGCATGAGGGCTGTTGTCGCGTCCATGGAGCACTGCTCAACGGTCTGTACGAGGTCCTCGGGAAGTCCGAGCTTCTTCAGCTCTGCGCGGAACAGGTCGATAACGTATTTGTTGGTTTTCTGCGCTTTGGGGTGCGGAGCTACGATGATAGCATTCTGACCCTTGAGTGCGAACATCGCATTGCACATCGGGGTAACTACCGGGTTAGTAACCGGAGTTACGGAGCCAACAACGCCCTTTGCCTTGGCAACACGGATAATTCCGGTCTGCTTGTCCTCGCCGATGATACCTACGGACTTCTTGCCCTTTAAGCTGTTCCAGATACACTTGGACTTGCCGTGGCACTTGGCTACCTTATCGGCGTAAACGCCCATGCCGCTCTCCTCGCACGCCATCTTGGCAAGCTCCTCGGCGCGGTCGTAGACTACCTTGCCTATCGCGCGTACCGCTTCGTCTGTCTTTTCCTGGGAGAAGCTCTCGAACTGCTTCTGAGCCACTCTTGCCTTTGCTATGAGTTCATTTACCATGTTTACTGCCTGTTCGTCCATTGTTTTGTCCTCCATCACATTGCTTTTTCAAAGTTAAGAGCCGCCTGCATATCTACGGGGTTTTCCTTGTATTTGCAGGTGGATTCTGCATTGTCAAGATATTCGTGAAGCGCCTTGCGGAACTTCGGGTGCGCGCATTTATCAATGATGAGATTTGCACGCTCTACCGGGTCAAGACCTCTGAGGTCTGCAACGCCCTGTTCGGTTATCAGCGCGTGGATCTCGTGGATAGTGTGGTCAACGTGGCTGACCTGCGGAACTATGCAGGAAAGCATGCCGTCCTTCGCGGTGGACTTCGTAATGAATATCGAAAGCCCCGCGTTCTCGCAGTAGTCGCCGGAACCGCCGACGCCGTTCATCAGGCGGCAGCCGTCGATATACGAGGAATTAGTATTGCCGTAAATATCCGCTTCGATGACTGTATTTATCGCGATAACGCCCAGCCGTCTGATGACCTCCGGGTGGTTGCTTATCTCCTGCGGACGGAGTATCATCTTGTCGCGGTATTTTTCAAAGTTCTCAAAGAATTCATCGCGCTTGTCCCATGAAATGGTTAGCGACGTACCGGAAGCGAAATCCACCTTTCCGGCGTCGATGAGGTCGAAAATCGAGTTCTGGAGCACCTCGGAATACACGGTGAGATGTTCGAAATCCGACTCAGCAAGTCCCTGCAAAACCGCGTTGGAAACGCTCCCGACGCCCGCCTGAACCGGAGGAAGCGGATTGCACAGCCTGCCGTGCTCGACCTCGCTGTGCAGGAATCCGATGAGGTTATTCGCCATGCTGCGGAACTCGTCGTCCACCGGGGAAACCGTTCTGCCGTTGTCCGGAATGTTGCTCTCGACCACCGCAACTACCTTTGCCGGGTCGCACTTTATGTAGGTAGTTCCGACCCTGTCGCTTACCTTGGTTATCGGAATAGGCTGCGTGTGCGGAGGGCGCTCCGGAGAATACACATCGTGGATTCCCTCAATACAGCGGGGAACGTAGGTGTTCACCTCAATGATGATCTTATCCGCGTATTCGGCGTAGATGTTGGAGGTTCCGACCGATGTGGTGGGGATAATGTTGCCGTTTTCGTCAATTGCAGCGGCTTCGATTATCGCAACGTCGATGTGCTTCAGGAAGTTGTTCTTGACCCACACCGGCATTTGTCCCAGCGGAACGTCGTGATAGGATATCATACCGGCGTTTATCGAATTACGCAGATCCTTGTTGGTCTGGTACGGCATTCTCGCTTTAAGAGCGCCCGCCCTTGCAAGCTCGCCGTCGAACTCCTCACCAAGGGAGGCTCCGGAGTACACCGTAAGCTCCAGCTTTTCGCCGTTCCTTGCGCGTTTCGCAAGCTCTCCTGCGACTGCCTTCGGATATCCCGCGATGGTGAATCCGCTGACGCCGAGCGTCATTTCAGGCTTTATGAATTCCGCCGCCTTTTCCGCGGTCATTATTTTGTCGTGATATCCGGGATACCTTATCCTGCCCAGGAAATCTTCATGTGTATCCATGTTCATCTTCTCCTTGTTGTCTTTGAGAACTCAGCGCTTTTTCGTTCTGTGGTTATTATAGCACTTGGACAGCTATGTGTAAACTGTGAGATGAATATAATCATCATACCAGAATTGTATATTAAAATGCACTTGATAAATACATTACATCATTCAGAAAAATAATAAGTGCTATCATTTCTGACAGCACCCTGAGCTCGGTTCATATACAGATTTCCCCCACAGGTCAAATGCTCCTGCATGGGATATGTTATTCAGCTTACTTTCCCCAGACTTCCTCTGAGATGTCGTTTATCAGCTTTATCTTAGCCCACTGCTCTTCCTCGGTGAGCTTGTTGCCTATCTCGCAGGAGGCAAATCCGCACTGCGGACTGAGGTACAGCCTGTCCAGAGGAACTATCTTCGCAGCCTCGCGGATACGGCTGATTATGGACTGCTTGTCCTCCAGCTTCCGGTGAGGTAGGTGTCGTCTATCATCGCAGCCTCGCCGTGGAAGGGAAGTCCCTGCCCGTGCAATGAACAGCAGACCGTCAGCTCATAATGTTCTGCCACAGTTGAACTGAATATGAGCAGGAAAGTGCCGAATACAGCGAACCGCCGTTTTCCATGAAAGCGGCGGTTCGGCATTTATGAGGTCTGAAATTACTTTACGATAAACTGCTGTATCTTTGAGGTCAGGTCAGCTATAACGTTCTCATCTGTGGAATGTATCCGTAAAACCAGGGTTTTGCTAAGGTCAAGACTAAAAATACCCATTAGCAACCGATATGATTTTATCTGTTCCAAAGCTCAAATCGTTCTTTTCCGTAACTTTCATATAATGCTCTGAAAACCTACGCTGTTCCCAATCATCAGTGAATCCTTTGAAGCGGATCTGCGGTGCATTATTTCCATTTTTCATCAGAATAAGCCCTCCAGAGTTTTCATCAGCTCGGCAATTTCAGCCTGCGCCTGTTCATCGGAAGCTGTAAGTTCGGCAAACTGTGAAAGAAGTTCGTCCTGTGCCGCTTTTATCTCCTTGTCCTGCTCCTGCAGTTTGCTTGCAATATCAGACAGGCTGATTTCTTCTTCCTGCTCAAACGTGTCTACATAACGGGGGATATTCAGGTTGTAATCATTCCCCTTGATCTCATCATAGCTTGCTGATCATGGAACAATGACTGAAAATTCCATGTCAAGCATATCCTCATATCTCTCGACAGCAAACGGATCCGGCTCAAACGGCAGAACCATCACCTCATTCAGGTTGAGCATAAGGAACTCCTTGTTCTTCTCAACTGCCGCCTTGTCCGAGAAATTCACCGCCACGGTGTAGTTCACGCTGTTCAGCGGCTGCTGAGCCATGTATATCATCGGGAGTTCGTTCCATGATGTGCCGCCAATAAGGAATACCTTATCGAACGAGTCGAGTTTCAGCTCAGAAGTTGGCAGACTGCCGTAATCGTAAATCTGGACGTTGTACTGCTTTTCCGGTTCGGTCAGGGCGGTGCAGATGTCAATGCCGTTTATCGTGTAGATACCGTTCTGCTCGGAGCCGCCATAATACTCGTTCATCATCTCGAGCTGCGGAAATCCGCGCTTGTTTGCGCATACCACAAGGCTCTCTCCGTCACGGCTCTTGAAATAAGCCGCATTGCAAAGGTCGTTGCTCCTATTCTGCCCTGCGCTCCCACGACAGCTATGCTGATATTCGACTGGGAGTAGCGGGGCTTTTCTTTTTCCTTTTCAGCAATTCTGGCAGCTTCACGGGCTTCTGCGAATGCGTCAAACGTTTTGTCAAAGCGCCGCCATTTTTTCTGAGAAAGCCCCTCTGTAATGCACTCTTTCAGATCCTGCGTCATCATGGAGATGTTGGTTTTCTCGTCAACATCGGGGTAATTCGCAACGATATTCGTTATGCCGTTATGCACCAGCTTGTCCAAAATTTCATCACCGGGATAGCAGTTGTCGGCGTAAATAATGATGTTCGCGTCGGATTTCTGATAGTATATTCCGGCGCAGAGGTTCACGAATTCATCGCCCTGTTCCTTGAATGCGGACAGGTCAAAGATGAAATGCGACTGATAGAGATACGTCTTTAAGTCGCGCTTAAGAAATACAGCAAGCGACCAGTCCTCGCCGATTATTTCCCGTGGAACTGCTCCCAGTTCGGAGCATATTCTGCGGAGGATTCCGGCGTTTTCTTTTCTGGAAATGAGTAATGGGTTAAGCATGGTTGAGTTCCTTTCTGGTGGTTATTTGCTTTTCAGCGTGGATTGATTGACTTTTTTGGCTGTTTGTGGTATAATAATCTTATCGATATATCGGAATTGGGAGATGAAATATGAAATATAAAAACGTATATTTTATAAACGGAACGGCATATGCGGGCAAATCAACTATGGTAAAAATGCTGTCTGAAAAATATCATGGAATTGCATGCGAAGAAAACTATCATGATGTACTGATTTCAAATCTGGATAGCAATCAGTACCCGGGCTTGACATATACAAGAGATTTGAAAGACTGGGCAGATTTTGTCAGAAGAACGCCGGATGAATATGAGGCATGGATTGAAGAAACTACAAAAGAGTGCGCTGTTTTAGAGCTGCAAATTCTTGATAAGTTATCCAAACAAGGAAAAATGATATTTGTGGATACAAATATCCCAACAGATGTTTTATCCGAAATATCAGATAAAGACCATGTTTTAATTATGTTAGCTGATCCAGAAATATCTGTTAATCGTTTTTTTGAACGCCCAGATAAGGAGAAACAGTTTTTGTATCAAATATTGCTGCGTGAGGAAAAACCTGATGAAGCAATAGAAAATTTCAGAGAATGCTTAATGCGTGTTAATTCAAGGGAGAAATATGAACATTTTTTGAATTGCGGTTTTAATGTAATTAAAAGAGATGATGATAGAACAAAAGAGGAAACCTTGTTATTGGTGGAAAAAACATTTAAATTGTAGTTTATCGCTCCTTACCAACCGCATGAATCGTCCCAAACAGCTCCTCGCTCATACCCGTGCGTAACCCCTTGAACCAAAGCCGCGGATTAGCCGCAGCACCGATATCCTTTGCGCTTGGACCGCAGTAGTAATGCGTACCCTGCGGCGGTTCGGGTCGAGAAACCTCCCCGGACATACATTCCGTTATTTGAAACACCGTCAATGGACGGAAATGGAAATCCGTAGTCCGCTTCAAACTGGGCGGTGTCGATGATGTACGCAAGCGTGACGGCGCTCCGGTTAAACATTTTGGAATTGGTATCGTTTGCGATATTCTGCTCGTCCATGTTCCAGACATCATAAACATAGATATCCTGAATACAATCGCCGCGGTCCAGCAGATTCGCATGGACTGCGGTTTTCTATTTCAGCGCCAGCGTAATTTCTTTTTCGGGAACTCCCATGTCCTTTGTGCCGTAGGTGTACTGGTGAAGCTCCGAAAACTCTCCGCACTGCGACAGTATTCCGTTGCTTCCGGGCGCAAGCTCGGGACTGCTCGACGTACTGTTTCAGTTCCTCGTCAATTCCGAAAATGTCCTCCCAGATATCCGAACCCACGGTTTCCAGCGTTATCGAGAGCTTGTCAGAGGTGCGCTCCGTGGAGATTTTCACAGCGCCGTCAATGCTCGCCCCCTCGATAATGGATTTCAGATTTGCCATGCGGAACAGATCCAGATTTACCGCGCCGCGCCCGTCAACCATACCCTGCCATGCGCCGTTCAGATAGTCCTGCGCTTCTTCGGCAGTTTCGGGAATACCGCCTACCGCCTGCTCAATCTGCGTTTCAATATCCGGTGCCTGATTCTGCGTTACGGCAGTGAGATACTCCCGGCTCTGACATATATTGTACATCGCAAGAAATTCCGGCAGGTACACCTCACCGCCGCCGATGCAGGTGTATTCCACGGTCTGTGCGGAACCGTCCGGAGAGGTCACGACCAGCGTCTGGCGGTCGGCTGGCTTTTCGTCAACCGTTATCTCCTCGAAAGAGTAGCTGTACGCCGGCATTTGCTCCATTGCGCGGTTGTAAAGAAACAGCTTCACCGCGTCCGGATAAGCGGAAATGCCGTCGATTCCAGTGTCGTCCGTAAAGCGGATATTCCGGATATCCGAAAAGGAAAGCTCCGTTTCGTAACCAGAAATGAAGCTGCCCAAGGCTTCTTCCGTGGTTATTTCACGGAGCTTTTCTGCGTAATCCTGCATTATTTCCTGCGCCTGCTGGATTTCCTTTTCATCGTATAAAATCAGGGAGCTGTTGTCGAAATTGTTCGCGATAGTGGCTTTGGAGAGGTTCACGGAGAACTCCGGCATGAAGTCGTAAACCTCGCTTTTCACGTCGGAATTTATCTCGCCCTCGATGCCGCCGAAAACCTCGGAAATGCTGGTTCTGTAATAGTTCCAATGGTTTCTCAGGTCGTTGTCCTGCGCAATGCTGAGAAGTCCGCTGATAAGCCCGATGAACACAATGAAAATCAGCATTATCAGTCCCAGCGAAAAGAACAGAACATACAGCAGAGTTTTGCGGACTTTCTCATTTCCCGCAAGCTCTGACGCTATTAAAATCAGTTTCGGATTTACTGCCATATAAACACACTTTCTTTATCTTCCGCCACCGCGCCCGAACATTTCAAGGCGCTCATCGCTCAGCACGAACCGAACTTTTGCCGCCTGCCTGCCGACTTTCATCAGCGCCATTCCGCGTTGTCCGGAGGAAATCAGTTCGGTCTGGGAATCGTTCAGGTCGAACAGCTCCGTGGCTTCTTTAAGGGACTGTCCGTCCATTGAAAACAGCAGTTTGTAGGTCGGCAGGTCAAGCACCGACTGCCCGTAAAATTTGACCTCCGGGTCGAGAAAATCATTTGTGGACTGCGTTCCTACGACTATGCTTCCCTCGTATTTACGGGCGCGCTTTTCTGCGTTTTTGAGAAATTCCAGCGACTGCGGACAGCGCGGGTCAATCATCGTCCAGCACTCGTCGGCTATCAGCATTATGCGCTCCTTGCGGTCGCGGGTTATCTGCTCCCAGCACCACGAAAGCACGTTGAAATACTGCGCCGCAAGTACCGTGCCGGACATCTGTATCAGGGATTTCGTGTCCAGCACGATAAATCCGCTGGTGGGATTTATCGTAGTGTAGCCGTTCCAGAGCAGATGGTCTGCGCCGTTTGCGGCTCCCTCAAGGTAGGTTTTGAGGTCTGCGTAACATTCTGCGTTCCTGCCGCCGGATTCTGCTTTTCGGGAGATAAGGCTGTACAGGTCGCTTAAAATCGGGAAACGTTCCGCTTTCATGCCGGAAACATCGGTTTCCCATGTGATTCCAAAAGAAAAATACAGTTCCACAAGCGACTGGTCGAGAACAGCCCGCAGGCGGTCGTCCATTGACGGTATGTACAGCCGGAAGAACGTCTGCAAGGTTTTCAGATGAACCGCGAGGTCGCCTATGCTGTCCTTTTTCACCGGGTAGGAATTGTCGTCCACGTCAGGCGGGACGGGGCGAATCTGGAGCGGATTTATAAGCCCGCCTCGCCCCCCGGCAACGTCTATCCACGAGCCTTCAAACAGCGAATTCAGGCACATATCCTTGTATTCGCCCTCCGGGTCAATGACGATTATTTTCGTGCCGCGGGCGTACTCCGAAGCGATTATGTGCTTTATCGCCGTGGATTTTCCCGAGCCGGAGCCGCCCACTATCGTCATGTTGCTGTTGGGACGCTGGCGGTTTCGTATCCACGGGTCGAGCAGTATCAGCCCGTCGTTGGAATCCCGTCCGAGATAGAAGCCGCCGCTGTCCGTGAAGCTCCCGCTTGAGAACGGGAATCCGCCGATTATGTCGCCGACAAGGTACTGCCGGGCGTTTTCCTCGCGAATTTCCGGAATCTGCGGATAGGTCGGCGAAAGGTGCTGGTAGGATTCTTTCTGCTGGTTCGCCATAATGCGTATCTTACAGCCTATCACGTTCGCGGTATTTTCAACGCGTGTGCAGCGATTGTTGAAGTCCTCCTCGTCCCGGGACAGCACCATGATGACGATATCCAACACGCCCATGCTCTCGTTTCCGCTGTCCATGCGCTGAAGGGCGGTTTCCTGACTGAGCGCGGCTTTCTCGCACCTCATGCGCTCTTTCGGGTCTTTTGTACTTGCCGCCTGCCCTCGGAACATTCGGATTTTCCGCGACAGGTCGTTTATTGCTTCGGCGTTGTTACGGGGTTCGTAATTTATCGTGACTATCGTTCCAGGAATGTTAGTCAGCTTCGACAGCCAGCCGTATTCCACCTCGGTCGGGAGCATGAAAATACCGTAGATCCGGCAGTAATTTTCGCCAAGCCGGAGCTTATTCATTCCGAATTCAATCCCGACCGGAGTAATGCTCGCCTGCAAAGCCGCATTAACCGGAGCTTCGATTTCCGTTTTCTTTTTGACCATCGTGTTTCCTTTCGTTTACACAGCCAGAAGCGCAATGGCTTCGTCGATGTTCGTGCTTTCAATATGGACATAAGCCGGATTGTTCACCAGATTGCAGAGCCGGACTATTCCGTTGCGGTCGATAAGCTCCGCGCCTATTCCGCATTCGCTGAGCTTCTTTGCGATATCCTGCGCCGCTGAGGTGATTCTGCGCTCGTCCGCTTTCTGAATGCTGTCCCAAATCGCAATATAGTACACGCGCTCCGTGGTTTCGCCGGAAACTACCATGTTCGCAAGGTACCGTGCGTCGGACAGCAGGAGCTTTTTCCTGCCGCCGACCGCCTGTTCCGCAAGCTCGCTGTACTTTTGCAGGGATTTTGAGATATCCGCCGGACGGCTCACTCCGCTGAATTTATACGGCCGCCGAACCAGCGAAAGCGCCGCGGAAACCTGCCGGCAGAGCGCCTTCTGTTCCTGCCGGCTCAGGAGTTCCAGACACACGCCGTCCACCTTGAGGTAGGCGAAAATGTACCCGTCGTTGGTGTAAAGACAGTTTTCGCCGAGGTCGCGGGCATTCACGAATTCCTGTGCAGTTTCCTGCGCTTTGCGTTCACGCTCGGCAGATTCTTCCTCGCTCCGCTTGAAACTTCGGCGGTTCTCGCTTTTCCTGAACCACCAGAGGAACCCGCCGCAGAGTGCCAGAGTTACTAACGCTATTGCTATCTGCATTGTTTTTTCCTTTCATCAGAACTTCGCCTGCCACTGCGACCGAACGTCCAGCGACATCTCGATAGGCGGCAGTTCCTCCCACGCAAAGCGGTACGGAATACGCACCACCAGCGTTCCGGAAACCGCATATTTCTGCGCCGAATCGGTATCCAACGGAGCAAGCGCCGCAGGTTCGACATTGAAGCTCACCGACACGATTTCGCACTGCATTATCTCCCCGGCGTTCATTGCCCGGCTGAGATAAGTGCGGATATATCGCTCGTTCGCCTTACTGCTGTTCACCCAGCGGAATCCGTTGTAACGATAACTGGCGGCGTGGCTTTCGCGGATAGGCTGGTACATCTCGGAGTAATTCTCAACGCACATGGAGATTATAGAGTCCTCGAACTTATCGCGCACCGCGCCAGCCTGAATATACAGCCGAATAACCTCGAAAACCGCCACGCCGATGAGAAGCACGCATATCATCAGAACGCTGGTTATGACGTAGGAAAATCCTCTGTTCGCAAGCATTCGTTTTTTCAGACGCTTCATTTCCAGAACACCTCGCTTGTTCCCTCCGCTGTGGCTGAAATGGTTATCGGGGCAGTATTGAATACGAAAAAGCTGAAATCGTAATCCGTGGAAACGGTCACGCTGAACGTCCTGCCTATCTGGATATTTCCGCTTGCAGACCACGTTACCGTGGGGGCAAGGTCTGGGTGGGATTCATTCAGGCGGTCAAGCCGTGCGGTCGTTTCCGTGCCTATGCGCCCGGCAATTTCAGCTTCGCGGCAGAGTTCGTTTGCGTAGGAATTGAGCGTCATTTTTGTGATAAAAACCGGAGCGATTTTAATTACTCCCGCCAGTAAAATCATGATTATCAGAACGGCAACGGTAATGTCAACATACCCCTCGCCGCGCGTGGATTTAAGCTGTCTAAGAAGTTTTTTCATTCGCCCTCCTTAACCGAACAGAACGCCCATATTGCTGAGAAGCTCCCAGCCAAGCACCACAACATATAGCAACATCATGCTCATCATCAGGAAGAATGACAGCCTGTGTACCTTTGGCGGGATTTTCAGCGCTATATTACGGAGGTACTGTTTCTGTAATTCCGAGAAGCGTATCGCGAGGGTTTCCCAGTAAACCGAGGTGTCATCGCCGCGTATCATCTGAATGAATCCACGGCAGACCTCCGACAGATTTGTACTGCCGATACGTCCCTCGAATCTGGTTATTGCGGCTTCGTAGTTGCCGGTCCGCATATCCGCTATGGTTATCTCGATTTCCTCGTTGAGATACGGAGAGAAATTGTCCTTGTGGCGCTCCAGAATCGAGATTACGTCATGGGACATCTGGATTTCCTGAGATATCGCGTAGACGAAGCGCGGCAGGTCGAATTCTATCTGCTTCCGCTTTTCCTTTATGCAGGAATCCACTTTCTGCTTCTCCTGAAAATACATCAGCACCGCCAGCACGATGACCAGCAGTCCGATTATCGGCAGGAAAAAGAAGAACGGCACGGACATCAGCATTATTCCAGCTGAACGCACCAGCGCCCTCGCCGTGAACAGCTCCGGGGACATTGAGATATTCGCGATTTTAAGGCTGTCCGCAAGCTCCTTTTTCTTGAATTCGTTCAACCGAATAAACCGTGAAACAAACAGCGAAATGTCGTTGTAGGTGTTCTTGAATCCGGCGGCGGAGGGGCGGTTCCTTGCGGCGACAGCCTTTATCGCCTTGGTAGTGCGGCTTGACGGGACTTTCAGCAGAATAAGCGCGAACTGATACAGCCTGGCGGCAAACAGTCCGCTGACTGCCGCCAGAGCCGCATACAGCGCAATGTTATAAATACTCATATTCACCTCTTGTACTGAATGGGCTGGGTGTACTTATACGCCAGAATGACCGTCACGATAACGACCACCGCCACAATGCAGTTCACGACCTGACCGAATATCGTATCAAAAAGTACACTGAACCAATCGGCGTTGATGAAATACAATATAGGGTAGTTTGCCAGCAGAATGAACACCATCATTATGTGTTCGCGCCGGGGACTCATCAGCATATTGCGGAGTTCAGCGTTGACTATCCGGATATCCGAAAGCCGCGCGGTTATCGGCTGGAGCGTCTTTTTCAGCGTAACGTTGTCCTGACACTCGATAAGGCTGTCGCACCATTCGTGGAACACCTCGTTGTTTATTTCGCCCTTCAGCTGTTCAATTGCGAGCTTCACGTTGGAATTTATGAGCTTAGTCTGGGTGAGGAATTTCCGGAAAGCCTGCTGTACCGGGGGATTTATGTAGTCTATGGACTGCTCCACGGCGTAGATTATATCATCATTGCTGACGTAATTCGTGGTGATTATCGACAGAGCAGTTTCCAGCTCCTCGGAAATCCTGCGGTTGTAGTTTGCCAGAAGCATATTCACATACGCATACGGAAGCACCACGCATATACCCGAAAATATGGGTATAAGTAGCAGATTCTGGAGCAGTGCCGCAAGCAGAAATCCGGCGCATATTCCGATAAGCGAAACGGAAATCAGCAGTGAGAATTTGTTCTCGGAGTGGGTCGCGGTCAGGGCGCTGCGGATGTTCATCACAGCCTGCTGGAGCCGGCTCCTGCGGACTTTTCCCTGCGCCTTTGCGACAAGGTATTTCAGGCTCCTCTGCCGGGAAAGCAGCGACATGATGTCCTGCGTCATGACTTCCGGAGTAATTCCGAGAAGCACCACGATACCGCCGGACATAAGCAGAGCACCGAAAAGATATATCAGCCTGTCCATTATCTCACCTCCGAAAATCTGTCAAGCACGTCGTTGGGAACGCCGTTTTCGTGCATACGTTCGCGGAGTTCCTTTGAAATGGGGTTCACGCGGACGAAGCGCCCGTCTATCACGGTTTTTCCGTCAACAATGCGCTCGGAATCCACTCTGTACTTCCAGAGCGTTTTTGTGAACACCTTGCCATTTTCATCACAGCCTAGGCACTCGGCGATCTCCATGATGTGGCGCTTCCCAATCGCCTAGATATACGCTGATTATATCAAATTCGCCACGCTCAAAGGCAGCAACTCACGCGGCTGAATTTGATACGCTTCGCTATAATCAGCGTATCTCTAGCTTTTTGAGGAATACCGCCAGCGGGAACGCTTCGGTTACGAATGAAATCAGAGTAGGATACGGCGTTGAATGCTTCTGCATACACAGCGTTGCAAGTCTGGGGTAGATACCCTGTACGCTGGAGGCATGGGTAGTCGTGAGGACGGTGTGTCCGGTTCGCGCGGCTTCCTGAGCTTCCCATGCTTCTTCGTTCTTCATCTCGGCTACGCATATCGCGTCAGGGTGCATGGTAAGGCACTTTGTTAGCAGATCCTGCATGGTAACACAGCGGGCCGGGTCGTCGCTTTCATAGGTCACAAGATGTACGACGTTGTTTATTTTTCTGCCGTTTTCGTCGCGCTTAACAAGGTCAAATTCACGCACGGATTTTTCGATTGTGATAAGCCTGCGGTGATCCGGAATGTTGCTCATGATATCCGCCATAATTGTGGTTTTTCCAGAGCCTGTCGCGCCGGCGTACACCTGAGAAATTCCGTGAACAAACGATATCGCGAGGAACTCGTAAATTTCCTCGGTGCACATTTCGCTCTCGATGAACTGCTGTTTTGTTATCTTGCAGGGATTCACGATTCGTATGGAAACCGAAACTCCCACCTCATCGCCTACGATAAGCGAATGTATAGCCGAAATTCGGATATTCTTGTCAAGGTAGCCAGTGACCAGCGGTCTTGAAGCGTCGAAAACCAGCTTATTATTGTGGAGCATTCGGCGCACCACGTCAACAGCGTGCTGTGCCGAAGAAAAATGCTCCGAATACTTGTACTGCTGGCCTTTGGACGGGATTATCTGAATATCGTCCCAGGAATTTATGTTTATCTCCTCGATATCCTTTCTGGCAAGAAGCGGCGTCAGGAACGAATATTCCGCCATTTCAACGTAAAGGCGGTCGGCGGCTTCGGCAAGCGTCATGTTCGGAACGTAATAATTGTGGTCCTTCATGTACTGCTTGATGAGCTGGCGCATTGCGTCCTTCAGGTCGGAATCAAACAGCTTGTTGCCGCAGGCTTTGGACATATAGGACTGCGTTTCCCGGAGAAGCGCTTCAAATCCTATCATTATTTTCGCGACTTCCCGGACGTTCCCGGAATCCGCAACGACTATCCCGCCCTTTTCGGGCTTAGCAGGCTTTCTGGCAAGATTTCTGAACGGATTGTTCATGCTCAGACCTCCTTTGTGACAAGCTCCGCGAGGGACTTTATCATGGTGTTGTAAACGCGGTCGTCCACCGCTTTTGTCAGCAGAGTTCCCTGATTGAGATACTCGGCTGCTTTCGGGCAGTAGGGTATCGTGCCGGAGATTCGCCCGAGCGCGTTTTTCATTGCGGCTTCGTCCTGCTTTATCGTGGAATTAAGCGACATGAGCCGGATAAAGTCGCGGTAATTGTACTGCTCCGACTGGAGGATAGGCTCCTGCGAACCATCGAAAACAAGCCCGTTGGTATCGCAGGTCAGAAGCTCCACAACGTGCGTGGCGTTGATTACCGCCTTGGCAGTGAGCTTGCTGCTTACGATGTCAGAGGTGCAGTCCACGATTATCTGCGCGCCCATCTGCTGGCGGAGCTGAATGAACAGGTCGTCCATTCTGTCCGGAGATACGACCGCATAGGAATTGCTGTTCTCGCGGATATTGTAGGACAGTATCCCGATTTTGTCAGTTGCCATGAAGATATTTTTGAGAATCACGTCACGGTCGAAATCCACGGCGGAAAGCGCCTTTCCGAGCGAACCGCCGAACTTGCTCTCAAACGGCACGGCAATGGGCAGAAGCGGCTTTATGGTGCTTGTCCCGACTATCACGACATTGCTCCCCCTTGAAGCAATGCACCGCGCCAGCGAAAGCGCGGTCGTGGTTTTGTAGCTCCCCGGACTGCCGTAAACTGCGATGATGTTGTTATCCATTGCTTTCCTCGCTTTCTGACGTGGGTTCGGGTGTTTCTACGGGTTCAGAGGTGCCGTCAGCTTCCGCTGTGGATATTTCTCCGGTGAGAAGTTCAAGCTGAGCTTTCAGGCATTCTGCCTTTAATTTCTCGTCGCCTCTGGTGACGAAAACCGCATGGAGCGAGGTATTCTCGCATTCTGCAAGCCGTAAAGCCTGCGCCCTGTCCTGCAGGATTATCGTCACGGTCGCATAGAGGGACTGCTCGCCGCTGTCCTCATCGTCCGCGTTGACCTCGCCGTCACGGTAGGTGTCGTCCGAGCCTTTATCCGAGGTGGTCGCGAGAACCTCCACATACTGGAGTTCCTCGTAGATCTGCGCCTTGTCGTCCTCGTCAACGGACACTATCTGGATAATGTCGCCCTGCTGGAGCTTTCCGGAAAGTCCGTTTGCAAGCGACCTCACGGTGACGGACATGGCGGTTTCGTTAGGCTTGAGCTGACGGAGCAGGCTGTCCGAGGTGTCTATGGAATCTGACAGTTTCTTGTCCGTGAAGCTGTCCCCGGCGAACATTCGTACCCACGTCTGCAAGCGAGAATTCTGACTCCCTTGTCATGCTGTAGATATCGTTCGTGATGAACAGCCGCAGGGTCGTCAGAGCCGCCGTATAGAACGAACCGCCCATCTTATCCGGTGCCAGCTTTGCAATAGCCATGAGCTTTTTCGCCGGGTGGGAATCGGGCAGTTTATCCATATATGCGTCAATGGGAAGCACATTGTTCACGGTCTTGCACATATTCGCAATGAAGTTGTAAACATTCGTGAGGTTCTGGAACTCCGGGTGGTTCTGATTATCGTAGACCACGCACATTACAGCCGCGGCAATTACGGAACATTCGCCGTTGGTCCAGATAGGTTCGGAATGGTCGTTCTTCTCGACCAGAAAGGTTACGAATTCCCAGACGCAGTTTTGCGCGTCGTCGATTCTGTTCTCGTTCACGGCGTTGATTATTGATTGAAGCGGATTGTATCGGTCGGACTTTTTCGGCGTATTGAAGTCGATGACGTGGACTTTGTAACCAAGCGTTTCAAGAAAGCTGTGCGTATAATGATACAGTTCTCCTTTGGGGTCGTTTGCGACAATGCCCTCTCCGGCAAGCGCAAGAGCGCATATCGACTGCAATACCAGACAGCGTGACTTACCACAGCGCGTTGCGCCGATAGTCAGCGTGTGGTAATCGTCCGTTATGCAGGGCAGACGCTCCGTTCCGCGGGACATTTCTCTTGCAAGGACTATTCCGGCACTGTCAGTGAGCGTCTGGTCTGCTTTTGGCGGCTTAAATGCTTCTCCGTTTTCGATGGCTCTGTATCGGTTTTCGCCGATTGAAACCAGCCGGGAAATAAGTGGGTCGGCAGGGGAAATTCTGATGTAGTCAAACGCTCTGCGCTTTATCTTATTCGACATGAACCATGCCGTTCCGTGCTGTCCCTGACCGCTTGGGAGCGGGACAGAGATGTTATCCGTGACTTTGTATGTATCGGTCTGATACGTCCGTTCGGCGCAGACAAAATACACCACGCAGAGCAGTACCACCAGAGCCTCCAGCAGAAGATACAGCTTTCTCGGCTTTTCTCCGCCGAATACGCCGGAAAAGATTGTTGAGAAATCCGTCAAATCTGTTGAAATGCTTCCAGTCGTGAGGACATCGTTCAGCACGCTGGCAAACAGCAGGGCAGTTATGCTCCCGACCACAAAAATGAAAATGCAGACAGGTATTCGGTATGATATTTTCTTGCTCAATCAGCGCCTCCTTTCGAAGCCGAATGCCCTTTAGGGAATACAGCGAAACCGCGTCCAGCCGCCATTCATAAATAACAGCGCCGCCGTACATCTGACTGTAACCGGCGGCGGGATCATATTCATTCTGGCAGGAAACGGCGAGTATCAGCGCCAGAACGGCGGCTGACAGGAATTTCAGTCCTTCCATTACATACTCCATTGGTCGTCCGAAACAAGTCCCTGTTCTTCGAGGGAAGCATGATGTTCTATCTCGGTTATGACCCGCGTAGACTGGCTCTGCACCTGCTCTCTGTCGCCGTTCACAAGCCCGGAACGGAACAGCTTTGTTTCCGATTCGGACAGCCCCTCGACCTTGCGAATGGCGGCGGTGAGCATATCCAGGACTATCGGCGGCGAGTTTATCCGGAATCTGCCATTCTGGTCGGCGGATATATTCGCAAGATAATCTGCCGTTTCCGGGGTGAGTAACTGCTGGTCTGTCAGACGATACTCGTTTGCAAGAACAGCCTTACAGCGCTCGATTCCGTATTCTTCGGCGGCTCTTGATATCAGCTCGAAGAACTTTTCCGGATCGTCCGTGATTTCTGGCAGATTATCCGAAATGAACCTTGCACATTCCGCCGTGTATTTGTCGCTTATTTCGTAGAAACGCTCACTCTGCTGTTTCAAGAATGATACGGCGTTATTTGCGATAAGCCCCTCCTGCGAAAGCACTGCGGACTGCTCGTAATCCCTTGAAAGATGGAGATGTCCGCTTACGCGCTGGAGCAGGTCTGCCGCGCCTTTTCCTGCTGGTTCGAGGTCGCGGCGGCTGGTGGTGTACTCAACGCCGAGCATGATATTTGTGCTTGACGTATATCTTCCGCAGCGTTTATAGAACTCCGAAACCGCTTCCAGAAGCGAAAGTCCGGAGGACATAGGCTCGGTGGCGGCGCAGCCGTTTTCCGCGTCTAAGCTGGTTACATAGAAATCAAAATCACAGTATTTTCCGTGAGTGGTCATTCATAAATTCTCCTTTAGATATAAAAAGCACAGCATAATTTAATTACGCTGTGCCTTAGTTGTTTGTTTTTTAACTGTCTCACCATGGGGCAAATACGACATCATTGTCCCCATTCATTTTCGTCATAGGATTCTGTTTCCATGCCACTTGCATTAAGAAGTTCCATATGTTTAAGTTCCTGTTCACAGAACAACTTCAGATGACTAATATCATCATGTGCAATGCTGAATATCATTTCAAAATCCACTTCGCCATATGAATGAGCAACTATATTCCTTAGCCCACGAATTTGCCGCCAGGGCATTTCAGTAGTACTTTGTCTGTATTCATCAGAAAGTTTTCCAGCAAGCTCTCCAATCTGAAGAATGCTGAGAGATACTGATTTTCGATAATCTATATCATTGATGAATGTATCCAGATTATCCCCGAACCGTAACATTGTTGTTTGTATTTCATTACAATACGATAAGATGTGCTCAAGGATTGACTTATTGCTTTTTGCCATAAATCTGAATACCGTCCTTTCTTGCATTCATCAATAGCTGCTTGGAGCTAACTGAAGCGTAACTTGCCGTTAATGCTCGTTCCGAAACAATGTCAACTGGCTTGTTAAAGGCGTCCTCCATATCGGAATAAACACCACCCAGTGCAAACATTCCAATAAGATTCTGATACGATATCAGCAAGTCAACATCGCTTTTTTCCGTAGCTTCACCCCGGGCATAGGAACCGAACAGCCATACCTTATCAATTCCGTATTTTTCAGCTATCGGCTTTACCGCAGCAGTTATCTCATCGATCGTATAGATTTTACCCATAACAACACCACCTTTCTAATTACAGTATATCATATTCAAAAAGAAAAATCAAGGCTTTGTCGGCGCGATGTGCCAGTCGTCATAAACGTTGCCGTTAATGAATATCTGGTCTGTGAGCCTTACCGAAAGCTGGCCAGCCGGACACCACACGTCGAAAACCTCGACATAGACGGTGTAGTTTTTCCTGTCCGGAAACCAGATCGGAGTGAAATGCACCCGGTCATTGTAAGTCGAATATTTATTCTTCTTGAAAACAAAACTGCCGCCCGATTTTTCAAGCAGGCGGTTGTAAAGTGTGGTGCT
>OLPS01001606.1_pt1 | contig 23096 bp, 19 predicted proteins | sample 1673071 | NCBI WGS metagenome assembly OLPS01 (sample SAMEA3136752, study PRJEB25190) | human gut metagenome | reverse complement strand
CTTTCCCCCATTTCTTCCGCTGTTGGAAGAAATGGGGCCGTCGGAGACAAAGAAAGCGCTCGCGCCGGGGCGCGAAACTATCCCCGTCGGAGACAAATAATGCGCTTACGCCGCTGCGCGAAATAGCCCGTTGCGCCGGCTGCGGGCGGGGGACGAAAAAAGGACCGGCGGGGCCGGTCCTTTTGCCTTCTTTTCGGCTGCACAGCTTACTGGGACTTGTTTTGCAGCTTTTGGAGCATGGCGGTGAATTCGGGCGGCAGGGGGCAGTGGAGCTCCACCGGCTCGCCGGTGCGGGGGTGGACGAAGCGCAGGCCGGTGGCGTGGAGGCACTGGCCGGTGAGGCCGGGGACCGGCTTTTTGGCGCCGTAGACCGTGTCGCCCAGAATGGGGTGGCCGATGTAGGCCATGTGGACGCGGATCTGGTGGGTGCGGCCGGTCTCCAGGCGGCAGCGCAGGTGGGTGACGCCGGGGTAACGGGCGACGACCTCCCAGTGGGTGACGGCACGGCGGCCGGTGGGGACCACGGCCATCTTTTTCCGGTCGGCGCTGCTGCGGCCGATGGGGGCGTCCACGGTGCCGCTGTCCTGCTTCATATTGCCGGTCACCAGGCACTCGTAGGTGCGGGAGAGGGAGTGGTCCTTCAGCTGCGCGCTGAGGGCCAGGTGGGCGGCGTCGTTTTTGGCGGCGATGATGAGGCCGCTGGTATCGCGGTCGATGCGGTGGACGATGCCGGGGCGCTTTTCGCCGCCGATGCCGGAGAGACTGTCGCCGCAGTGGTGGAGCAGGGCGTTGACCAGGGTGCCGTCCGGGTGGCCGGGGGCCGGATGGACCACCAGGCCCGTGGGCTTGTTGACCACGATGACGTCGTCGTCCTCGTAGACCACGTCCAGGGGGATGTCCTGGGGGGGCAGGGCCGTCTCGCGGAGCTGGGGAACGTCCACGGTGACCGTCTCACCGCCGGAGAGGCGGGCGCTTTTGGCGGCGGGCTTGCCGTTGACACGGACGCGGCCCTCGGCGATCAGGCGGGCGGCCTGGGAACGGGTCAGCGCGCCGTCGGCGGAGAGGAAGGCGTCCAGGCGGACGCCGGCGTGTTCAGTTGCGGCTGTCAGCTCCCGCGTCATGGTCAGGCTCCTTTTTCGGCTTGTCGTATTTGTCGTAGAACCACAGGTAGTACACCGCGCCCAGCAGGACGCCGATGACCACGAAGATATCCGCCAGGTTGAAAATGGGGTAGGACATGAATTCCAGGTCAAACATATCCACCACGTAGCCGCGGCAGAGACGGTCGATCATGTTGCCTGCGCCGCCACCAAGCACCAGCATGGCGGACGTAAGGCCCAGGGGGTGGCGGACGATCTTCTTTACCACCAGATAGACCACGGCGGCCATCAGGACGATGGTGACGGCGGCCAGAAGGCCGGTCTTGCCGGAGAAGCTGCTCCAGGCAGCGCCGGTGTTGTGCAGGCGGGTGAGCCGGACGATGCCCGGCAGCAGCGGGGCCGACTGACCCACGTCCAGGTGGGAGGTGACCCACCACTTGAGAAGCTGGTCGCCGCCGATGCAGACGGCCAGCAGGATGACATACCACATAGTGTTTCCTCCGGGAGAATGTACTGCTGTTATGATAGACTATTTGGGCGGGGATTGCAACCGGAAAAGAAAAACGCCCCGAGGGGGGGCGCTGCGAGGGGCGGGAAAGGGGCGCCGGGAGGTCAGTCCTCCGGGAAGCCGGGCTTCATGCGGAAGGTGTAGGTGCCGTCAGCGCAGAGGGTATCCTGACTGTCGGTGACCCAGGCGTGCATGACCACCAGGGTGCGGCCCATGTGGATGGCCTGAGCGTGGCCGCAGAGGACGTCGCCCTGGGCGATGCCCAGGAAGCGGGTCTCGCAGTTCACCGTAAGGCCGCGGCTGCCCCGGGTGCAGGCGGCGGCGCCGGCCACCTGGTCCAGCAGGGTGCAGTACACGCCGCCGTGGACGATGCCCAGGGGGTTCAGGTGGCCGGCGGTCAGGCGGACCTCGCCCTCGGCACCGCCGTCGGACAGGGACGTCAGGCGGATGCCGTTTTCCACATTGAAGCTGCCGGGGCGGTTGGCCCGGCGGAGGATGGTGTCAAAAAGGGCTTGTTGTTCTTCGTGGGTCATGCGGCGGCCTCCGTGGCGGTGTCGGCGGGGGTATCCTCCAGCTTGACCAGCTCGCCCAGGACCACATAGCGGTAATTGGCCGCCTCGTAGGAGCAGGTGCAGAGGGTCACGATCTGGCCGGAGGGGACGCCCTTGCCGGAGTAGAAGGTGGAATTATTGATGAAGCGCTGGAGCTGGTCGGCAGAGAGAGAGGTGCTGAACACCTCGTGGGTGCCGGGGACAACGATGCCGGCGAACAGGTCTACCCGGTACTTGCCGGCGTTGGTGTAGAGGAAAAAGTAGGGGTGGGCGTCGTAGTACCACTGCTGCTTATAGTTGGAGATGGAGGCGAACATGGAGCCGTCGGACATATGGTGGCCATAGAGCACGTTGTTGTGGCCGGAGAAGTCGCTGGGCACGCGGGCGTCCAGAAAGATGGTGCCGTATTCGCTGTAATTGCCGTACAGATCGTGGTGGAGGTAATACTCGTTGTTGCCGTCGTAGGCGATGGGGTAGCTGATGGGGGTGCCGGGGCTGTAGACGTAGCCGATGATGTCGTTGTAGTGGCTCTGCCACCAGCTCAGGTCGATGCCCTTGGGGCCGGTCTGGCGCTCGATCTCCCGCTGGAGGTCGGCCTTGGTTTGGGCGATCATGGCGGCGGCGTCCGTCTCCGGGGTCATAGCGGCGGCCAGGTCCTCCACGGAGGGAAGGGCCTTCAGCAGGGCCACGGCCTGGGCCGGGGCGGCGGAGGAAACGGTTTTGGCCGCGGCGGTGGGGACGGCGTCGGCGGCCAGCAGGTACAGCGGCACGCCGAGGACCAGCGCCAGCAGCGCGGCGAGGATGCGGTTTTTCATATATGGAGCTCTCCCCTTCTGTCGGTTTGGGAATACACAATGGAAATATTATACTTGCATGGATGGTGTATCGTCAAGGAAAAATATGGGTGCTTGACAAGTTTTGACAGCGGAAGGGGAAACGCAAAAAAGAGACAGCCGCAAGGCTGTCTCTTTTTGTGCTGTGAGGAGATACGGCTTATTTGTCGTACATATCGATGAGCTTGAGCAGGTGCTCGTAGCGGGCCTTGGCCTCGTCCTCGTTGCGCTTGAACAGCACGTCCGCACGCTCGGGGAACTCGCGGGTCAGGCGGGAGTAGCGGGCCTCGTTCATCAGGAACTCCTGATAGCCGCCGGCAGGGGCCTTGGAGTCCAGGGTGAACTTCTTGTCGCCGCCGTCGGGATTGTAGCGGAACAGGTTCCAGTAGCCGCAGTCCACAGCCTTCTTCATTTCCTTCTGGCAGTTCATCATGCCGCCCTTGATGGAGTGCATCTCGCAGGGGCTGTAGCCGATGATCAGGGACGGGCCGTGATAGGCCTCGGCCTCGGTGATGGCCTTGATGGTCTGGGCGGGGTTGGCACCCATGGCTACCTGGGCTACGTACACGTAGCCGTACTGCATGGCGATCTCGGAGAGGCTCTTCTTCTTGACCTCCTTACCGGCGGCGGCGAACTGGGCCACCTGGCCGATGTTGGACGCCTTGGAGGCCTGTCCGCCGGTGTTGGAGTAAACCTCGGTGTCGAATACGAAGATGTTGACATCCTGCTTGGAGGCGATGACGTGGTCCAGACCGCCGTAGCCGATATCGTAGGCCCAGCCGTCGCCGCCGAAGATCCACATGGACTTCTTGGCCAGGTATTCCTTCTTGCTGAGGATATCAGCGGCCAGCGTGCAGGCGGCGCAGTCGCACAGCAGGGCGCCCTTGGCCTTCAGCTCGGCGGCGTGCGCGGCGAGCTGCGGGATGGCAGCCAGCTCCTCCACGGTGCAGATGCTCTCCTCCAGGGCCTTGACGTAGGCCTTGGCGGGCTCGGCGTTGGCGGTGCCGTCGTTCATGGTGTCCAGCCACGCCTGGGCAGCGGCCTTCAGCTCGGGACGCGCCCACTCCACGGCGATCAGCTGGCGGGTCTCGTCGGCCAGATCCTCGCGGATCTTGTTCTGACCGGTGAACATACCCAGGCCGTGCTCGGCGTTATCCTCGAACAGGGAGTTGCACCAGGCGGGACCGTGGCCGGCCTTGTTGGTGCAGTAGGGAGACGTAGCCGCGGGACCGCCCCAGATGGAGGAGCAGCCGGTGGCGTTGGAGATATACATGTGGTCGCCGAACAGCTGGGTGACGAGACGGGCATAGCTGGTCTCGGCGCAGCCGGCGCAGGAGCCGGAGAACTCCAGCATGGGCTGCTTGAACTGGCTGCCCTTGACGGTGTTGTCCTGCATATCCTTCTTCTCGGACACCTCGGCCACGCAGTAGTCGAACACGTCCTGCTGGGGCAGCTCGCCCTCCTGGGCGACCATGGACAGGGCGTTCACCGGGCAGGCGCCGATGCAGACGCCGCAGCCCATGCAGTCCAGCGGGCTGATGGCCATGGTGAACTGATAGGTGCCCTTGCCCTTGCCGGCCTTGACATCCACGATCTTGGCAGCCTCGGGGGCCTTGGCGGCCTCGTCAGCGGTGAGGGCGAAGGGACGGATGGTGGCGTGGGGGCAGACGTAGGCGCACTGGTTGCACTGGATGCACTTCTCGGCGTCCCAGGTGGGGACGGAGACGGCCACGCCGCGCTTTTCGTAGGCGGCGGCACCCAGCTCGAACTGGCCGTCCACATGGTCCACAAAGGCGGAAACGGGCAGGCTGTCGCCGTCCATCTTGCCCACGGGCTCCAGGATATCCTTGACCATCTTCACCAGCTCGGGCTTGCCCTTGAGCTCCTTGGCGGGCTTGGTATCCACGGCGTTGGCCCAGTCGGCGGGCACGTCGATCTTCTTATAGGCGGTGGCGCCCAGGTCGATGGCCTTGTAGTTCATGTCCACGATGTCCTGGCCCTTCTTCAGGTAGGAGGCCTTGGCCTTCTCCTTCATGTAGGTGATGGCCTCCTCCTCGGGCATGACCTTGGCCAGAGAGAAGAACGCGGACTGGAGGATGGTGTTGTTGCGCTTGCCCATGCCGATCTCGATGGCCAGGTCAATGGCATCGATGGTGTAGAGCTGGATGTTGTTCTGGGCGATATAGCGCTTGGAGGCGGCATCCATGTGGTGGTTCAGCTCGTCGAAGTCCCACTGGCAGTTGATCATGTAGACACCGCCGGGCTTGACATCCTGCACCATCTTGAAGCCCTTGGTCACGTAGCTGGGGTTGTGGCAGGCCACGAAGTCAGCCTTGTTGATATAGTACGGGCTGCGGATGGGGTGATCGCCGAAGCGCAGGTGGCTGATGGTCACGCCGCCGGTCTTCTTGGAGTCATACTGGAAGTACGCCTGAACGTACTTGTCGGTGTGGTCGCCGATGATCTTGATGGAGTTCTTGTTGGCGCCGACGGTACCGTCGCCGCCCAGACCCCAGAACTTGCACTCGATGGTGCCGGGGGCCGCGGTGTTGGGACAGTTCTTATCCTCGGGCAGGGACAGGTTGGTGACGTCGTCCACGATGCCGATGGTGAACTGGCGCTTCATCTCGTCCTTCTTCAGCTCGTTATACACGGCGAACACGGAGGCGGGAGGCGTGTCCTTGCTGCCCAGGCCGTAACGGCCGCCGATGACCTTGATGTCGTTCCAGCCGGCGTTGGCCAGGGCGGTGACGACGTCCTGATACAGAGGCTCGCCCTGGGAGCCGGGCTCCTTGGTGCGGTCCAGCACGGCGATCTTCTGCACGGAGGCGGGAATGGCCTCGATGAGCTTCTCGGCGGCGAAGGGGCGGAACAGGCGGACCTTGATGAGGCCGACCTTCTCGCCGTGGGCGTTCAGGTAGTCGATGACCTCCTCGGCCACGTCGCAGATGGAGCCCATGGCCACGATGACGCGGTCAGCGTCGGCGGCGCCGTAGTAGTTGAACAGCTTATAGTCGGTGCCCAGCTTGGCGTTGATCTTGTCCATGTACTTCTCGACCACGGCGGGCAGGGCGGTGTAGTAGCTGTTGCAGGCCTCGCGGTGCTGGAAGAAGATGTCGCCGTTCTCGTGGCTGCCGCGCATATGGGGATGCTCGGGGTTCAGGGCGTGCTTGCGGAACTCGGCCACGGCGTCCATGTCGCACATATCCTTCAGATCCTCATAGTCCCAGACAGCGATCTTCTGGATCTCGTGGGAGGTGCGGAAGCCGTCGAAGAAGTTGATGAAGGGGACCTTGCCCTCCAGCGCGGCCAGATGGGCCACGGGGGACAGATCCATGACCTCCTGGACGTTGCCCTCGCACAGCATGGCGAAGCCGGTCTGGCGGCAGGCCATGACGTCGGAGTGGTCGCCGAAGATGTTTAGCGCCTGAGTGGACACGGTACGGGCGGACACGTGGAACACGCAGGGCAGCTGCTCAGCCGCGATCTTGTACATATTGGGGATCATCAGCAGCAGGCCCTGGGACGCGGTGTACGTGGTGGTCAGGGCACCGGCGCCCAGAGAGCCGTGGACAGCACCGGCGGCACCGGCCTCGGACTGCATCTCGACGACCTTGACCTTGGTGCCGAAGATGTTTTTCAGACCGTTGGCGCTCCACTGGTCCACGAAGTCCGCCATGGGGCTGGACGGGGTGATGGGGTAGATGGCTGCGACCTCGGAGAACGCGTAGGAAACGTGCGCCGCGGCGTTATTGCCATCCATGGACTTCATTTTTCTTACCATAATGAGCCTCCTTACATTATATACTTCCGTACCGCCAGAAGGGCGCAAAGACCCCTTTGTACGGAATGTTAGGCACCGTCATAGTAGCACAAAAAATCCGGGATGTAAACCCATATTTTCGTGATTTGTGCCACGATAAAACTTTTTTAGCGCCATGCACAAAAATTCTCACGGCGGCGGGACAGGTTCATGCACTCCGCGCAAAAGGCAGGGGACTTTTTTGGAAAAAGTGGCTGTTCACGGCGGGAATTTTGTGGTAAAATGTACGATGCTATAAAATTAGTGTAAAGGGGGCGTTGTCCATGATGGTGACGGTACGGTCGCTGGGCCTGACGGGCATCACTGGCTATGAGGTGTCGGTGGAGTGCTTTCTGTCCGGCGGACTGCCGGGGTTCGACGTGGTGGGCCTGCCGGACGCGGCGGTGAAGGAGTCGCGGGAGCGTGTCCGGGCGGCGGTGAAGAACTGCGGGGCCAAGTTCCCCGTCAGCCGCATCACGGTCAATCTGGCTCCGGCGCGGGTGCGGAAGGAGGGCACGGTGTACGACCTGCCCATCCTGCTGGGCATTCTGGCCGCAGCGGAGGAGATATCTCCCCTGCCCCAGGGCGCGGCGTTTTTGGGCGAGCTGAGCCTTTCCGGCGCGCTGCGGCCGGTGACGGGCGTGCTGCCCATGGCGCTGACGGCGGCGCGGCTGGGCATCGATACGCTGTATGTGCCCGAGGCCAACGCCGCCGAGGCTACCCTGGCCGACGGGCTGACCGTGTACGGCGTGACGGACGTGGGACAGCTCATCGCCCACCTGAAGGGCGAGCAGGTCATGACGCCGGCGCCCCGGTGGACGCCGGGACATCAGGACCGGCCCCTGCCGGACTTCGCCGACGTGATGGGGCAGGAGAATGTGAAGCGGGCGCTGGAGATCGCCGCCGCCGGCGGCCACAATGTGCTGCTGGTGGGCTCGCCCGGCGCGGGCAAGTCCATGCTGGCCCGGCGGCTGCCGTCCATCCTGCCGGACATGACCCGGGCGGAGGCCCTGCAGACCACGGAGATCTATTCCGTGGCGGGCATGACCGACCCGCGGCACCCGCTGGTGGATACGCGGCCCTTCCGCAGCCCCCACCACACGGCGTCCACCGTGTCGCTCTCCGGCGGCGGGGGGATACCCCGGCCGGGAGAGATATCCCTGGCCCACAACGGCGTGCTGTTTCTGGACGAGCTGCCGGAGTTCAGCAAGGCGGCGCTGGAGACACTGCGCCAGCCGCTGGAGGACGGCTTTGTGACCATCACCCGGGCCTCCGGCTCCCTGACGCTGCCCAGCCGCTTCATGCTGGTGTGCGCCATGAACCCCTGCCGCTGCGGCTGGTACGGCCACCCCTCCGGACGCTGCACCTGTTCACCCCAGCAGGTGGAGCAGTATATGCAGCGCATCTCCGGCCCGCTGCTGGACCGGATCGATATGCACATCGATGTGCCGTCAGTGGAGTATGAGGCCATGCGCCGCAAGGAGCAGCCGGAGCCGTCATCGGCCATCCGGGAACGGGTCAACGCCGCCCGCGAGGTGCAGAAAAAGCGCTTTGCGGGGACGGAGGTGTCCTGCAACGCCTACATGACCCCCGCCATGATCGGCCAGTACTGTGCGCTGGACGCCGCCGGCGAAAAGCTCATGCAGGGTGCCTTTGAGCGCCTGGGCCTGACGGCCCGCAGCCACGACCGCATACTGCGTATGGCCCGCACCATCGCCGACCTGGAGGGCAGCGAGCGCATCGAGGCGGCACATCTTGCCGAGGCCATACAGTACCGCAGCAGCAGTACACTGAAATGACGGCGGGATCTATTCCGCCCTGCCTGCGTCAGACCTCCTCGACGTACACCCGGTACGCCGTCGTCGGTCTGCCATCGGCGGGACAAAAAATCTCGCCGCCGTGGCGGGATCTTTTCCGCCCTACCATCGTCAGACCCGGTACGCCGCCGATAAACGTCCGTAGGGGACGGCGTCCCGCAGTGGAGCGCAGCGGAACAAATGCCCTTGGGGTACGCCGTCCCGTTGTAGGGGCGGACGAAGCTGCCCGCCCGCCGTCCCCATATCTGTACACCAACAACAAGGAGAGAACCATATGCACGAGATCATTCTGTGCAAGCTGGGCGAGGTGGTCCTGAAGGGACTGAACCGCCGCAGCTTTGAGATGAAGCTGATGAGCAACATCCGCCGCCGCACCCAGCGGTTCGGCAAGTGGAAGATATATTCCCGCCAGTCCACTATCTATGTGGAGCCGGCGGAGGAGACCTGCGACATCGCCGGGGCTTACGCTGCCTGCAAGCAGGTGTTCGGCATCATCGCCATCACCCGGGCGCTGCCCTGCGAGAAGAGCAAGGAGGCTATTTTCGACACGGCAAAGACCTATCTGGGCGGTGCGCTGACCGCGGCTAAGAGCTTCAAGGTGGAGAGCAAGCGGGCGGACAAGTCCTTCCCCATGGGCAGCATCCAGCTGAGCCAGTGGGTGGGCGGCGCGCTCCACGACGCCTTCCCCCACCTGACGGTGGACGTACACCACCCGGAGCTGACGGTGTACATCGAGGTACGGGAGGACGCGGCCTACGTCCACGGCCCCGCCGAGAGCGCCGCGGGCGGTCTGCCCCTGGGTATGGGCGGCCACGCGGTGAGCCTGCTGTCCGGCGGTATCGACAGCCCCGTGGCCAGCTATATGATCGCCAAGCGGGGCGTACAGCTGGAGATGATCCACTTCGCCTCTCCGCCTTATACCGGCGAGCTGGCCCGGGAGAAGGTGCTGAAGCTGGCGGAGGAGCTGACCCCCTGGTGCGGCCGGCTGGCGGTGTTCATCATCCCCTTTACCGAAATTCAGGAGGAGATACGCCGCAAGTGCCCGGAGGATCACTTTACCCTGATCATGCGGCGGTTCATGATGCGCCTGGCCAATATGCTGGCGCTGGAGCTGCGGTGCCGCGCCCTGGTCACCGGAGAAAATCTGGGACAGGTGGCCAGCCAGACCATGCAGGCGCTGGCCGTCAGCGAGGACGTGACCACCATGCCGGTGCTGCGGCCCCTGATCGGCATGGACAAGGAGGAGATCGTGAAGATCGCCCGCCATATCGGCACCTTCGACACATCCATCCTGCCCTATGAGGACTGCTGCACCGTGTTCACGCCCCGGCACCCCAAGACGAAGCCCAGCGTGGAGGAGACGCGGGAGTACGAGAGCGCGCTGGATGTGGAGGGCCTGTGCCAGCGGGCCATGGCCGGACGCGAGATGATCCGGATCAAACCTACGCTATAAGGAGGCGCGTCTATGCCCCGTACCGCGGAGATCATTGCCGTGGGCAGCGAGCTGCTGACCGGCGGCGTGACCAATACGAATGCCGCGTTTCTCTCCCGGCTGCTGACTGCCGCCGGTGTGGAGGTGCTGTACCACACCACTGTGGACGACGACGCGGCGCGGCTGGAAAAGGCCGTGACCATCGCAAGGGGACGGGCAGAGCTGCTGGTGTTCACCGGCGGGCTGGGTCCCACCTACGACGATATGACGAAAACGGCGGTGTGCGCCGCGCTGGACACGCCGCTGGTGCTCCACCCGGAGGTGGTGGAGGATATGCGGCGGTATTTCGACCGGGTATTCCGCCGGGAGATGCCGGAATGCGATATGCAGCAGGCCTATCTGCCGGCGGGGTGCACCGTGTTCCGCAACCCGGTGGGCACGGCCCCAGGGTGCGTGTTCACCGCCGGGAAGACCACGGCGGCGCTGCTGCCCGGCGTGCCCCATGAGTGCCGCTATATGGCCGAGCACTGCCTGCTGCCCTGGCTGGAGCAGGCCCGGGGACAGACGGTGCGGTCACACACGCTGCATATCTTCGGCCTGACGGAGCCGCAGGTGCAGGAGCTGCTGGGCGACCTGCTGCGGCGGGAGGCGGACATGACGCTGGCACCCTATGCCAAGCCGGGCGAGGTGATGCTGCAGCTGTCCGCCCGCGGGGCGGACGAGCGTGCCTGTGAGGCGCGGATGGCGCCGGTGCTGGCGGAGGTAAGGACCCGGCTGGGCGCGTATCTCTACGGCGCGGACGTGTCCGGGCTGGAGGAGACGGTGCTGACGCTGTGCCGGGAACGGGGACTGACGCTGGCGGCGGCGGAGAGCTGTACCGGCGGACTGATCGCCAAGCGGCTGACGGATATCCCCGGCGCGTCGCAGGTCTTTCTGGGCGGCGTAGTCAGCTATACGAACCATGTGAAGCAGCAGGTGCTGCGTGTGCCGGAGAATTTGCTGGCGCGCTGCGGCGCGGTGTCGGCAGAGGTGGCCCGGGCCATGGCCCTGGGCGTCCGGGTGCTGACAGGCGCGGACCTGGCGGTGTCCGTCACCGGACTGGCCGGTCCCGACGGGGACGACCGGGGAAACCCGGTGGGCACCGTGTTCGTGGGGCTTTCCGCGCCGGAGGGCGTGACCGTGCGGCATCTGACATTGGGCGGCGATCGGGAGCGCATCCGGACGCTGTCTGCCCACCACGCTTTTGATATGCTGCGGCGTTATCTTACCAATCTACCGACAGAAGGAGAATAAAACCATGGCAAAGAACAGCTACAAGGCCAACGTGAACCAGTACGCCAACCAGGAGGAGGCCATCCGCAAGGCCAAGGGCAACCCCAATAAGAATATCCATTCCAAGAAGAAGAACAGCAACTACGGCGGGTACACCACCGGCGCGTACATGGCCCAGAAGGTGGCCGAGAAGGTGAACCAGCAGGAGAAGGTGAAGCTGCCCACCTGGCTGAATGTGACGCTGATCGCGGAGTTTGCCGTGGTGCTGGTGATCCTGATCCTGCGCCTGACAGCCTTCAAGGACAGCGCGGTAATGACCCACCTGTCCTCCCTGACGCTGGGCATCACCTGCGGCACGCTGTTCTATATCCGCAAGTACAAGCACACGAAGAAAACCAGCGCCATGTACAGCATCATCACCATTCTGCTGGTGGTCATGTGCCTGATGTACACCACCTTCGGCATTCTGGGCCTGCTGGGCTTTTTGGGCTGAGCGCCCCGCGCCGTAAGGCGCAGACTTCCCGGAGGGAGAAAGGAGCCGAGCTATGGCTGAGCTGACACCCATGATGCGGCAGTATATGGAGGAGAAGGAGAAGCACCCCGACTCCCTGCTGTTTTTCCGGTTGGGTGATTTTTACGAGATGTTCGGGCCGGATGCCCGGACGGCGTCGAGGGAGCTGGACCTGGCCCTGACCACCAGGGACAAGGACAAGAGCAAGTCCGACGAGGAGCGCATCCCCATGTGCGGCGTGCCATATCACTCCGCCGAGGGGTATATCGCGCGGCTGATCGCCAAGGGGTACAAGGTGTCCATCTGCGAGCAGATGGAGGACCCGGCTCTGGCCAAGGGGCTGGTGAAGCGGGAGATCATCCGCACCGTCACCCCCGGCACGGTGCTGGACGAGGCATGCCTGGACGCGGGACGCAGCAACTATCTGTGCGGCGTGTATCTGACAGACACGGCGGCGGGACTGTGCGCGGCGGACATCTCCACCGGGCAGGCCCAGGTGACGGCGTTCACCGGGGCGCAGCGGTTGACGGGGCTGATCAACGAGCTGGGGCGCTTCGCCCCGGCGGAGGCGGTGATGAACGCCGCGGCCTATGACGACCCGGCACTGACCGCCGCGCTGGAGGAGCGCTTTTCCTGCCGGCGGGAGAGGCTGGCGGAGGGGCGGTTCGACGTGTCGGACGCGGAGAAGAAGGTGCGGCTGCAATTCGGCGAGGCGGCGCTGCGGGACCTGCCCCGGAATGAGAGTGCGCCGCTGCTGGCGCTGGGCGGACTGCTGACGTATCTCTACGAGACGCAGAAGACCGACGTGAAGCAGCTGGACAAGCTGGAGTGGTACCGGACGGGACAGTTCATGGAGCTGGACCTGACGGCCCGGCGCAATCTGGAGCTGACGGAGACGCTGCGGGGCAAGGAGAAGAAGGGCAGCCTGCTGTGGGTGCTGGATAAGACCAAGACGCCCATGGGCGCGCGGAACCTGCGGATGTGGCTGCAGCAGCCGCTGGTGAACGTGGCGGCTATCGACCGGCGGCTGAATGCCGTGGCGGCGCTGACGGACAACACCGTGGGCCGCCAGGAGCTGCGGCTGGCCCTGACCGGCATGGGCGACATGGAACGGCTGATGAGCCGGATCGTCTACGGCACTGCCGGGGCCAGGGACCTGGTGAACCTGCGGGCGGCGCTGGAGCACCTGCCGGAGATCAAGCGGTGCCTGGTGCCGTTCCGGACAGGGGCGCTGGGAAAGCTGGATGAGCAGCTGGAGACGCTGGAGGACATCAGCGGGCGCATTGCCGCCGTGCTGGTAGACGAGCCGCCGTTCTCCGTCCGGGAGGGCGGCATGATCCGCGAGGGCTATGACGATGAGGTGGACCGGCTGCGGGGGATACTCTCCGGCGGCAAGGGGTTTATCGCGCAGCTGGAGGCCCGGGAGAAGGAGAAGACCGGCATCCGTACCCTGAAGGTGGGGTACAACAAGGTGTTCGGGTACTATATCGAGGTGAGCAACTCCTTTAAGGACCAGGTGCCGGCAGACTACATACGCAAGCAGACGCTGGTGAACGGCGAGCGCTATATCACCCAGGAGCTGAAGGATCTGGAGCACGAGGTGCTCACCGCCCATGACCGGGACGCGGCGCTGGAATACGACCTGTTCGCCGCGCTGCGGACAGAGGCGGCGGGACAGGTGACGCGGGTGCAGCTGGCGGCATCGCTGATCGCGCAGCTGGACACGCTGTGCGCCTTTGCCGAGGTGGCGGCCCAGAACCACTACTGTCGGCCGGAGGTGGACGAGTCCGGGGTCATCGAGATAACGGCGGGACGCCATCCGGTGGTGGAAAAGGTGCGGGGCGACGCATTCTTTGTGCCCAACGACACCCACATGGGCGCAAAGGAGGACCGGGTGGCCATCATCACCGGCCCCAACATGGCCGGTAAGTCCACCTATATGCGTCAGGTGGCGCTGATCGTGCTGATGGCCCAGGTGGGGAGCTTTGTCCCCGCCCAGCGGGCGCACATCGGCGTGGTGGACCGCATTTTCACCCGCATCGGCGCCAGCGACGACCTGGCGGCGGGACAGTCCACCTTCATGGTGGAGATGACCGAGGTGTCGGAGCTGCTTCGCTGCGCCACGAAGAACAGCCTGCTCATTCTGGATGAGATCGGCCGGGGTACGTCTACATTCGACGGAATGTCCATTGCCCGGGCGGTGCTGGAGCACTGCGCCGGGAAGCTGAAGGCCAAGACGCTGTTCGCTACCCATTATCATGAGCTGACCACGCTGGAGCAGGAACTGCCCAACGTGCGGAACTACAACGTGGCCGTCCACGCCCGGGGCGAGGATATCGTCTTTCTGCGGAAGATCGTCCCCGGCGGTGCGGACCGGAGCTACGGCATCGAGGTGGCCAAGCTGGCGGGCTTGCCGGACACGGTGCTCAAGCGGGCGCGGGAGATCTTGCGGGAGCTGGAGAGCCAGCCCCGGCAGCCCCACACCCCGGCGGCGCGGGAGGACCAGGTATCCCTGGAGGGCATGGCCGAGGGCGCCGTGGCGGATATCATCCGCCGGACGCAGGTAGACGCGCTGAGCCCCCTGGAGGCGCTGAACCTGCTGTATGAACTGAAGAGCAAGCTGCAATAGAAAAGGAGTGAATACCATGCCGCAGATACAACAACTGCCCGCCCATATCGCCGATCTCATCGCTGCCGGCGAGGTGGTGGAGCGCCCCGCCAGCGTGTGCAAGGAGCTGCTGGAGAACGCCCTGGACGCCGGGGCGTCCGCCGTATCCGTGGAGCTGGAGCACGGCGGCATGACGTATCTGCGGGTGACGGACAACGGCTGCGGCATCGCGCCGGAGCAGCTGCCCACCGCGTTTCTGCGCCACGCCACCAGCAAGCTGCGCCGGGCGGAGGACCTGGCGGCTATCGGGACGCTGGGCTTCCGGGGCGAGGCGCTGGCGGCCATCGCCGCCGTGTCACGGCTGGATATTTTCTCCCGTGCGCGGGGCGCCGACAGCGGCGCGTCCCTGCATCTGGAGGGCGGCGTACCCGGTGAGGTCACGGCCGCCGGGTGCCCGGAGGGCACCACCGTGTGTGTGCGGGACCTGTTCTACAACACCCCGGCGCGAATGAAATTCATGAAAAAGGACAGTGCCGAGGGCGCGGCGGCTGCCGCTGTGGTGACACAGCTGGCGCTCAGCCACCCGGAGGTGTCCTTCAAGCTGCTGCGGGATGGGCAGGAGGTGCTGCACACCCCCGGCGACGGGCAGCTGCTGTCGGCGATCTACGCTGCACTGGGCCGGGATTTTGCCAAAAGCCTGCTGGAGGTCAACGGCGGCAGCGGCGACGTGCGGGCCAGCGGCTTTGTGAGCAGTCCCGCCGCGGGGCACGGCACCCGGGCGCGGCAGCTGTTCTTTGTCAACGGGCGGCTGGTAAAAAGCCAGCTGCTGACCGCCGCCGTGGAGGAGGCCTATCGCAACCGGCTGCTGAAGGGGAAGTTCCCCGGCTGTGTGCTGCACATCACGCTGCCGGTGAACGAGGTGGACGTGAACGTCCACCCGGCCAAGACGGTGGTGAAATTCGCCGCCGAGAAAGCGGTGTTCGACGCGGTGCACTACACCGTGAAAGACGCGCTGGACGGCGAGGGGCGGCCAAAAGCGGCGGAAAAGCCCTTCTATCAGACCATGACGGCACAGGAATTCCTGAAACGACCGGATGCGCCAAAGCCTTCGCAGGCGGTGACGCTGCCCGCGGGGAAGGCCATCGGCTCGGCACCCGCAAGACCGGCGGCTACGGAGCCGGTCAGACCCGCGCCTGTCCCTGTGCCGGCCGCACCGGCGATGGCCGTTCGGGATGTGGCGCCGGAGCCGGACAAGCCGTTCACGGCACCGGCCGCGCCGGGCGTGGTGTATCACATCACACCGCCGGAGGTCCGCACACCGGCGGAGGAAACGGCGGAACGACCGGAGACGACGCCCTCCCCTGCCCCGGCCGCGGAGCCGGAGCAGCAGGAGATCACCATGCCGGAGGGCCCCGCCGCGGCGGAGCAGCCCTGGCGCGTGGCGGGCGAGGTGCTGAAGACGTATATCATCTGCGAGGACGCGGAACGGAACGTGTGGCTCATTGACAAGCACGCCGCCCACGAGAGAATGCGGTTCGACGCGCTGAAGGCGCGCACAGAGCCGCCCATGCGGCAGCTGCTGCTGACGCCGGCGGCGGTGACGCTGGCGGCGGAGGAATACACCGCCGTGCTGGAGGATCTGGAGCTGCTGGCGGACTGCGGATTCCTGTGCGAGGATTTCGGCGACGGCACGGTGCTGGTGCGGGAGGTGCCCGACGATGTGCGGGCCGAGGACGCCGCCGCCACGCTGGAGGAGCTGGCGCAGAAGCTACGCCTGCACAGCGCGGACCGGGCGGCCCTGCGGGACGAGGTGCTGCACACCGTGGCCTGCAAGAGCGCCATCAAGGCCGGCATGACCAGCGATCCGGCGGAGCTGCGGGCGCTGGCGGCGCAGGTGCAGTCCGGCGCGGTGCGCTATTGCCCCCACGGGCGGCCCGTGGCGGTGAAGTTGAGGGAATACGAGATCGAAAAAATGTTCAAACGGGCGTAAAGCCGCGTCTCTTCCGTTCTGCCATCGCCGGGTCGGCTTGCTGTACACAAAGTACAGCGGCACCGTCCCGTCATCGGCAGAACGAAAAATCCACGACTTTACAGGCCATAACGGCGCTGCGGCGCTTTCCAAAACGGATCGAGGTGAGGACATGGACAACAAGGTCGTCTGCGTGGTGGGCCCCACGGCCTGCGGCAAGACGAAGATGGGTGTGGCGCTGGCGCAGCGCTTCGGTGGTGAGGTGGTGTCCGTGGACTCCATGCAGATATACCGGGGGATGACCGTCGGCACCGCCGCCCCCACGGCGGAGGAGATGGAGGGCGTGCCCCACCACATGGTGGCCGTGGCGGACCCGGCGGAGAGCTGGTCCGTGGCCCGGTACGTCCGGGAGGCGGACGCGTGTGTGCAGGACATCCTGCGGCGGGGAAAGCGGCCGGTGCTGGTGGGGGGCACGGGGCTGTATCTGGACGCGCTGGTGCGGGGGCAGGACTTTGCCGCCGGCAGCCAGGGCGGGGAGATACGCCGGGAATTGCAGGAAAGGCTGGCTAAGGATGGCGCGGGGGCGCTGCTGGAGGCACTGCGGGCCGTGGACCCGGAGAGCGCGGCGCGGCTGCACCTGCGGGATGAGAAGCGGATCGTCCGGGCGCTGGAGGTCTATTACGAGACGGGGGAGACCATCGGGGCGCACGACCGGCGGAGCCGGGAGGCGCCGCCCCGGTACGACGCGGCATACATCGGCCTGACCTTCCGGGACCGGGAGGATATGAAGGAGCGCATCGACCGGCGGGTGGATGCGATGGTGGCACAGGGGCTGCTGCGGGAGGTGGAGACACTGCTGCAAAGCGGCCTGCCCCGGGACGCCACGGCCCTGCAGGCTATCGGGTACAAGCAGTTTCTGGCGGTGGCCGAGGGCCGCGCCACCGTAGCCGAGGCCATCGCGGAGGTAAAGCTGCGGTCACGGCAGTACGCCAAGCGGCAGCTGACCTGGCTGCGGCGCAACGAGGCCATCCACTGGATATTATGGGAAAAAACGCCGGATTTTTCGGCGGGGTTACAAAATGCGACAGAATTCCTCCTGTCCGCCGGGGTATGCTGATAGCGGCGGGCGGAGGCAGATATTGTGCATATCGTCCGTACAGACATACAAGGAGTGGACGATCATGCAGAAGACAAACAACTTACAGGATATCTTTCTTACCAAGGCACGGAAGGAGAATGTGCCGGTTACACTGTTCCTGGTGAACGGCTTTCAGCTGCGGGGCGTTATCACGGGGTTTGACTGCTTCGTGGTGGTGCTGGACAGCGAGGGGCGGCAGCAGGTGATCTACAAGCACGCCATCTCCACTATCGCGCCGGCGCGGAATGTCACGCTGTGGGAGGACGCGGAGTAAGAGAACATAGACAAAGAGGAAAGCCCATGAACAACACCCCAGACAACAACACGAACATCCCGGCGGGGAGCAACAAGCGCTCGTCGCCGCTGCTGAAGGTGCTGCCCATCGCGGTGCTGGCGGCAGTGCTGGTGTACTTCGCCGCGCAGGTATACAACTACTTTGCCGACCCGATGACCATCACGCTGGTCTATGAGGCACAGGCGGAGGACGTTATCTCCATGGAGGGCTGGCTGGTGCGGACGGAGGAGCCGCTGCCCGGCCAGACCGGCACCGTGTCCCGGGCCGTGCAGGAGGGCCAGCGGGTGGCCGCCGGCGAGACGGTGGCCACGGTGTACAGCGACGACAGCGCGCTGCAGACCGTCAGCCGGATCGAGACGCTGGAGCTGCAGCTGCAGCAGCTGCAGTTCGCCCTGACGTCCTATCTGGACCCGGACGCGGCGCTGAAGCTGGACACCTCCATCACCGGCGACATCCTGACCCTGCGCCAGACGCTGAGCGCCGGGGACTATGCCGCGGCGGAGAGCGATCTGGCCGCGCTGAAGGCCGCCGTGCTGAAGCGGGACCACGGGAGCTATACGTCACAGGAGGACATACAGGCCCAGATCAAGTCGGTGGAGAGTGAGATACAGCAGCAGAAAGCCGCGCTGTCCGGTGCGAAGACCGTGACCGCCAAGGCCTCCGGCACCTATTCCGCCGTGTGCGACGGGTACGAGAGCGTGCTGACGGAGGCGTTTCTGGAGGACGTGACGCCCAGCAAGCTGAACGGCGTGAAGGCGGCGGCGGAGCAGAGCAACGTGGGCAAGCTGATCTACGGCGACACCTGGTACTATGCGGTGGTGCTGCCGGCAGAGCAGGCGGCGGCGCTGAAGGATATGGGCCGGGTGGATGTGCGTCTGGCCAAGGGCTTTGACCAGAGCATCCGCATGAGCGTGGTGTCCGTGTCCCGGGAGGAGAACGGCCAGGCGGCGGTGGTGCTGTCCAGCACACGGTATCTGGCACAGACCACGCTGCTGCGTCATCAGGCGGCGGACGCGGTGCTGCACACCTATCAGGGACTGCGGGTACCGGCCGACGCGCTGCGGGTCAGTGCGGACGGCACCACCGGCGTGTACTGTGTGGACGGCGAGAACGCCTCCTTCCGGCCGATCGAGCTGGTATATCAGGGGGAGGGCTACGCGCTGGTGAAGCCCGCCGAGGGCGTGCGGGACACACAGACCCTGCGCTCCGGCGATCAGGTCATCGCCACGTCCGGCGAGCTGTATGACGGCAAGGTCATCCGATAAACACGGCGGCACCCGCCTCCAGCGGGCGCACGCGGCTTAGATACGAAAGAGACAAGGAGGCACAAGCGATGTCTATTCGGGAAAATTTGGAAGCGATCCGCGCCGAGATCGACGCGGCGGCACGGGAGACGGGCCGCACCGGGGCGGATATCACGCTGGTGGGCGCCAGCAAGATGAACGATGCCGCCGCCTGCCAGGAGGCCATCGCCGCCGGCATCGACGCCCTGGGCGAGAACCGGGTGCAGGAGATGACCGCAAAGCTGGCGGAGGACGCCTATCGCGGCGCGCCGCTGCATTTCATCGGCCACTTGCAGCGCAACAAGGTGAAGCAGGTGGTGGGCAAGGTGGCCCTGATCCAGTCCATCGGCTCGCCGGAGCTGCTGGCCGAGGTGGACAAGCAGGCGGAAAAGCTGGGCATCGTGCAGGATATTCTGCTGGAGGTGAACATCGGCGGCGAGGCGGCCAAAAGCGGCTTTGCGCCGCAGGAGGTGGAAAACGCAGCGGCACAGGCGAAGGAAATGGACCATGTGCGGGTGCGGGGACTGATGACCATACCCCCGGCGGACGCCACACGGGAAGAAAATGTGGTATATTTCCAAAAAGTACAGGCACTATATGTTGACATAAACAGAAAAATGTACGATAATGAATTAGAATATCTTTCTATGGGTATGAGCGGCGATTTTGCCGATGCCATTCGCGCGGGGGCCAACATGGTCCGCGTGGGCACCGCCATTTTCGGCGCAAGAGACTATTCCAAATAATACGCGGGAGGTATTGCACATGGGCCTGATGGACGAGCTGAAGAAGATCATTCATCCCTACGATGATGAGGATTATGATTATGAGGACGATTTTGAGGAGCCGGTAAAGGAGTCCTCCCGTTCCCTGTTTGACGACCGCAAGGACGACCGCCGTGAGGACCGCCGCAGCGAGGACCGCCACAACAAGGTGGTGAACATCCACGCCACCACCCAGCTGAAGGTGGTGCTGGTGAAGCCGGAGCGCTTCGAGAACGCCTCGGAGATCGCGGACCATCTGAAGGAGAAGCGCACGGTGGTGCTGAACCTGGAGTCCACCAACAAGGACGTGGCCCGGCGGCTGATCGATTTCCTGTCCGGCGTGGCCTATGCCGGCGAGGGCAAGATCAAGAAGGTGGCGGCCAACACGTACATCATCACCCCCTACTCCGTGGATATCATGGGCGACCTGATCGATGAGCTGGAGAACAACGGACTGTACTTCTAAAGAAATCATATAACGGAGGGATCGGCAATGTTTACACCCCAGGAAGTTTCCGAAAAAGTATTCCCGAAGGCGTCATTCGGCGGCGGCGGATACAATATGGCGTCTGTGGATGAGTTCCTGGACGCGCTGACGGAGGACTACACCGCCCTGTTCAAGGAGAATGTCACGCTGAAGGCCAAGCTGAAGGTACTGGCCGAGAAGGTGGAGGAGTACCGTTCCACCGAGGAGGCAATGCGCCAGGCACTGCTGACGGCCCAGAAGATGGCCGCCAAGCTGGTGCAGGAGGCCCAGAGCGAGAAGGAGAAGATCCTGGCCGACGCGCAGGTGGAGGCCCAGGCGGAGATCCACCGGCTGGACGACGAGCGCAGGGCGGCGGAGAAGAAGCTGCAGGCCGCACAGGAGAAGACCGCGGCGTTCATTCGCCGCAGCGAGGAGCTGTGCCAGGCCCAGAGCGCCTTTTTGCAGTCCCTGCCGGAGCTGGACTTCGTGCCGGAGCAGCCGGAGTCCCCTGCCGCTGAGCCCCAGGCCGATGTGGTGTCCGCCATTGAGCAGGATATCCTCAGCAAGTACATCGACGCGCCGGCGGAGAAGCCCGCCGAGAGCGCCGTCACCGACGAGCCCACCATCAAGCTGCCGCCGGTGGACGGCAGCGCCATCCCCAGCGATTTCCGGCTGAGTCTGGACGAGCTGAAGTTCGGTCGGAATTACAGCGGAGACAAGTAAGCACAACAACAAAAGGCGGCCTTGCGCCGCCTTTTTTCCACGGAGGAAGACGGTATGACAAAGCCCATCATCGCGCTGCTGTACGACTTTGACAAGACGCTGTGTACCACGGACATGGAGGACTACGCCTTTATCCCGGCCCTGGGATACACCCCGGCGGAGTTCTGGCACAAGGCCAACACCTTCGGCCGTGAGAACCGGATGGACGGGCTGCTGGCGTATATGTACACCATGATCGCCGAGTGCCGCGCCCAGGGAAAGGACCTGAAGCGGGACTTTCTGGTGGCGTGCGGCCGCAGCATGGAGCTGTTTCCCGGCGTACGGGAGTGGTTTCAGCGGATCAACGCCTTCGGTGAGCAGCAGGGCGTGACCATCGAGCACTATGTGCTGTCCTCCGGGCTGAAGGAGATCATTGAGGGCAGCGGTATTGCCCACGAGTTCAAGCAGATCTACGCCTGCGAGTTCTACTATGACGAGGCGGGTGCCGCCTGCTGGCCCAAGCTGGACGTCAACTTCACCAACAAGACCCAGTTCGTCTACCGCATCAACAAGGGTGTGCTGGACGTGGCCGATGACAAGACGCTGAACGACTCCATGCCCGACGACAGCAAGCGGGTGCCCTTTACCAACATGATCTATGTGGGCGACGGGCTCTCCGACGTGCCGTGTATGAAGATGATGCGGTCCTACGGCGGGCAGGCCATCGCCGTGTACCAGAGCAGCAACCGGGCCGGCGTGGAGGACCTGCTGGCCAAGGGACGGGTGGATTTCATCTTCCCTGCCGACTACCGGGAGGGCACGGGGCTGGACGTGACGGTGCAGAACATCATCCGTAAGATGGCCATCAGCGACGCGCTGACCGCCGAGAATGTCCGCCAGATACAGTCCATCGGGCACACGGAGGTGCCGGGACAGGCGGGGTTGTTTGAATAAAAAGGGCATAAAAAAGAGACGGCCGAGGCCGTCTCTTTTATTTGGCTGCTTCAGTCAATTTTGGTCTCATAGTATTGCATCCAGGTCAGCACATCGTTTTCGAATTTCAATGAAAGACCGCTGTGACTCGACATATCGAAAAAGACAATGTCGCCCTCAGAGGCTCTACGGGTGTCGACACTCAAACGGTATTCCTCAGAACCATCAGGAAATACTATGGGCCCCCAATTAAACTTCGCGGAGGAATGATCGACAAGAACTTGACACCAGGGCGTCATTTGAAGCTGTGCATAGACCTGCTCCCGAGTCATGCCGGTCATTACCCCGCAGGCGGAAAAGGCCACAGAAGGCGACTCGAGATGGACCGCCTTTTTGGAATTGGCCTGCATATAGCTGTCCAAAGTCATGCTGTCAAATGTGGCGGCACTGACCAAAGCGTACAGATTTGTGCTTATGCATTCATCTGTCCACTGGCAGAAGGCCTCGTCCCCCATTTCCGCAGCCTTTTCAGAAAAAGCGTTAAACAGAGCAAGCCCGTCCTCGCCCATCAGATCATAGATCACGATATTGCTGCCCCAGGCCCCAAAGGGGGAAACGTCAAAATACTCGCCTAAAAAACAGCTGTTTTCAAAGTAAAGCTCGTCGAGGCCCATTGCCTCCCAGCCTAAGGCGGTAAGACAGTCGGAATTCGCCTGCGCCTGACCCTCGGTATCGCCCAGCAGGAGATATAGCTGTGCCATGCGCTTATAGGCAAGATCAATGTCCATCTCGTTCCAGGTATCTGTTTCCTCGGCGGCCACAGCCTTTTTCAGGCCCTCGATGCTGCCGGGGAAGTCGCCGTCGCAGGCCAGCTGTATGGCGGCCTCGTACAGGGCGCGGCCGTCGCTTTCCACGGAGGCGGTATCGCCGTCATCACCGGCGGCGCTGGCGGGCTGTTCGCCGCAGGCAGTCAGCTTCAGGACCTTGGCCAGGGCCAGCAGCAGGGTGATGAGCTTTTTCATGTTGTTCTCTCCTTTACCAGAATTTCCCTTTTAATGGATATATACAAATAAAATATACCATGTATGAATAGAAAAGGCAAGCGAAATAAA
>OLPS01001601.1_pt1 | contig 23139 bp, 17 predicted proteins | sample 1673071 | NCBI WGS metagenome assembly OLPS01 (sample SAMEA3136752, study PRJEB25190) | human gut metagenome | reverse complement strand
ATCAATAATAATCGTAACATATAATTCAAAATGGTTCGAGCTTAAGGCAACAATAAAATCTGTCCTAATGCAAAAAGGAATTAATTATGAAATTATATTTGCTGATGATGGATCAAAAATAAAATGGAATGAAAAAATAAGAGAATATGTAAAAGGTGATTACAATTATTGTTTTGCAGATTCGAATATCAATGTTGGTACAGTTTCGAATATTATAAATGCGTTGAAAGTATCAAAAGGAAAATATATAAAAGTGATTTCTCCTGGAGATTGTTTAAATGGAAAGTTGGCAATAAAAAAATGGATTGATTTTATGGAGAAAGAGAGGGCGGATTTAAGTTTTTGTAATGCAATTTATTACAAGAAAGATAATGCGAAGAAAATAGAGGTGTTAAAGGAAAAATCATCACCCAAGAATGTTAATATATATCATAAAAGAAAAAATAAGGGAAAATTATTTGTGGATTATTTGCTAGCAAATGATACTATTTTAGGTGCTGCAGTATTAGCAAAAAGGAATATCATTTTAAAATATTTATTAGAAATGGAAGGAAAAGTTAAATATGCAGAAGATTATATGATTAGGTTAATGATTTTTGATAATAAAAAAATATGTCATATGGATAAAAATTTAATATGGTATGAATATGGAGACGGAATTTCTACTACAAAAAATAATAAATGGGCAAAATTATTATATCAAGATTTTGAAGGAACTAATGAAATTATAAAAAATAGAAAAAATATAGAAAACAAAATGCAAAAAAAATATCAGAAATACTTAATTGATAGTAATTATAAATGGATGCCTAGAAAAGTAAAAAAAGTATTATTATTTCCAGGGATGATATTTTGTAGAATAAAAATGAAATTATCACATAATAATACTCCATTTGAAGATGAAAAGAAATTAGAAATAATACTCCAAGATAACGTACAATAAATTTTATAATCGCAGAGGAGGAATACAGGATGAAAGTGCCATTTGTAACATTCAAACCACTAGAAAAAGAATTAGATCAAAAATTGAGAAATGCTTTTGAACGAGTTTATAGCAGTTCGTGGTATATTGAAGGTAAAGAAGATGAAGCTTTTGAAAAATCATTTGCACATTATTGCAATACCAAATATTGTGTTGGTGTAGGTAATGGACTCGATGCACTCTATTTATCTTTAAAAGCATTGGGAATAAAAGAGGGAGATGAGATAATTGTTCCATCCAATACGTATATAGCAACAGCATTAGCAATTACATATGCACAGGCGATACCAGTGTTTGTTGAGCCAGATATTAATACATTTAATATTGATCCAGCTAAAATTGAAGTAGCAATAACGAATAAAACAAGAGCAATTATGCCAGTTCATCTTTATGGGCAAGCGTGTGATATGGATTCAATCATGGAGATAGCCAAAAAGCATAATTTATTTGTTATTGAAGATTGTGCACAAGCACATGGCGCTACATATAAAGGAAAGACAATTGGATCCTTTGGAGATGCTGCAGGATTTAGTTTTTATCCAGGAAAGAATTTAGGAGCTTTAGGAGATGCTGGGGCTATGGTGACAAATAATGAGGATATAGCTAAAAGAGTAAGGGCATTAGGAAATTATGGCTCAGATTATAAATATCATCATATAATGAAAGGAAATAACTCACGATTAGATGAATTACAAGCTGCATTTTTATCAGCAAAACTTCCACATCTTAATAAAGTTAATATTACGAGAAGAAATATTGCACAAAATTATTTAGCGAAGATAGAGAATCCAGAAGTTGTATTACCATATGTTCCAGAGTATGCAGATCCAGTTTGGCATATTTTTGCGATAAGATGTAAAAGAAGGGATGAGTTGGAAAGATTTTTGAATGATGCTGGAATTGGAACAAATAAACATTATCCAATCCCAATGCATTTACAAGAGTGTTATAAAGATTTAGGATTTCATAAAGGTGATTTTCCTATTGCTGAAGAAATTAGTGCTACCGAATTGAGTATTCCTATGTATTATGGAATGACGGATGCAGAGATAAATTATGTTATAGATAAGGTGAATGAATTCAAATGAGATTGAGAAACTTAGAATTAAAAGATGCTTCATTTATGTTGGAATGGATGCATGATGAAAGTGTAGTAAAGAATTTAAGAGGAAATTTTAGAAGTAAAACCATAGAGGATGTAAAGAAATTTATTTTAGCATCTCAGAATAAGAAATATGATATTCATCTGGCAATTACTACAGACGAGGATGAATATATGGGAACTGTTAGTCTAAAAAATATTGACAGGGAAAATGATAGTGCAGAATTTGCAATATCTATAAGAAAATCAGCTATGGGGAGAGGATTTTCTTGGTATGGGATGGAAGAAATTATTAGGAAAGCATTTGATGAATATGGATTAAAAAGTGTTTATTGGTGTGTATCAAAAAGTAATAAAAGAGCTGTAAGATTTTATGATAAACATAATTTCCATGAAGTAATAGATGTTTCTTCTAAAATTTTGGAACGGTACAAAGATGTTGACGATTTAAAATGGTATTCTGTATTAAAAGGGGATGTTTTGGATGAAAGAAAATATGTTGCTGGCTGCAAAGTGATTCATATAAAAACAATACCAACAGTAAAGGCGGGGGAATTATCTTTTTTTGAAACAACACATGATATCCCGTTTGAAATGAAAAGAATGTATTATATCTCAAAGGTACCAGAAGGAACAAGGAGAGGCTTTCATGCACATAAAAAGCTAAAGCAGTTGTTGTTTTGTCCATATGGAAGAATTCAGCTTGTACTAGAAAATCAACATGGGCGAGAAGAAATTGAATTATCAGATCCATCAATTGGGGTTGTGATAGAAGAACCCACTTGGAGAGAAATGTTATGGTTACAAACTGATTCTGTTCTGTGTGTAGCAGCTTCCGAATTTTATGAGGTTGAAGATTATATTAGAGATTATAATGAATTTAAAGAATATATAAAAATTGATAATTAAAACTGGAGGCTGTTAAATGGTAAATAAAATAAAAAAAAGATACAATGAGATTCCGCTTACGGTAAAAGTCTCAACTTCTTATGCCGTATGTAGTATTCTTCAAAAGTGCTTATCATTTATAACACTTCCATTATTTACAAGATTACTTACTACAGAACAATATGGACAATATACTATTTATTCTTCGTGGTCTGGAATATTGATGATTTTTTTAACTTTGAATTTAGCTTATGGTTCTTTTCAGACGGCAATGGTAAAGTTTGAAGAGAAAAGAAATGAGTATATAACGGCTATTCAAGGAATTTGTTTGATATTATCATGCTTATTTTTAGTAATATATTTACCATTTAGAGATTTATGGAATAAATTATTTGAATTGCCTACAATATTTGTCCTTTTATTAGTATCTGAAATATTTTTTAGTACAGCAACATCTCTATGGATGGGAAAAAACAGATTTGAATTTAAATATAAATCAGTAGTGGCAGTTACGTTATTAACGGCAGTTTTTTCTCCAGTTATGGCATATATTCTTGTAGGATTAACGAGTGAAAAAGGATATGCAAGGATTGTTGGATACGCTGGAGTTAATATTATTGTAGGAATTATCATTTTCATTTTGAATGTAAAAAAAGGAAAAGAATTTTTTAATAAAGAATTTTGGAAATATGCTCTGGGATTTAATATTCCGTTGTTGGCATATTATCTTTCACAGGTAGTTTTTAATCAGAGTGATAGGATTATGATAAGTCACATAACTAGTACAAGTGATGCAGCAATGTATGGAGTTGCATATAATTTGGCGATGATACTTACGTTTGTATTAAATGCAATTAATGGGTCATATGTACCATGGTTATATGGAAAAATAAAAAAGAATAATGCCCAAGACAATAAGTCTATATCATTAATATTAATAATGTTAATGGGATTGATAATTTTATGTGTGATATGGTATGCGCCAGAGATTATTCTTATTATGGCAGGAAAGCAATATTCTGTTGCAATTTATGTTGTAGCACCAGTGTCAATGAGTTTATTACTTTTGTTTTATTCGCAGCTTTTTATTAATATTGAATTTTATTATGAAGAAAAGAAAATGTTAGTATATGGTTCAATAGGGGCTGCAGTATTAAATATTATATTAAATGGTTTGTTGATTCCTATATTTGGATTTGTTGCAGCGGGTTATACGACTCTTATCAGTTATATAGTGTTTGCATTATCAAATTATTATACAATGCGATTAATGTTAAAGAAGAGAAAATTAGATGATGATATGTATGATTATAAATTATTATTATTATTATTTGTTGCATTTATGATAAGTGGATTTTTGGGAGTTGCATTATATGGAAATCTTATTTTGAGAATATTAATCACTCTTGTAGTGTTTGGATTATTAGTTATAAATAAAAATAAATTTATAGATGCATTAAAAAAAATAAAAGAAAGGTAGTTAATGTTAATAAAAAACGTAAAATTATGATGATACAATATCTAAAAAAAGTGTTTACAAAAGTTTATTATGGAGTAGAAAATTATATAAATTATGTAATTTCGCTTATCTATATTTATAAGAATAAAAAAAGAGTACAGAAGAAGATTAATAATGACAAAGTACTAAATGTTATTTTCCTAATTCAATATATTCCAGGATGGAACAAATTAGAACCAATTTATTTAAAAATGAAAAAGGACAAACGCTTTAATCCTATAATTGTATGTGTACCATTAAATATACAAAATAATACTCTTATAAACAAGAATGCAAAAAATGATACATACGAATATTTTAATAAACAAGGATATAAAGTTATAAATTCATTAAGACAGGATGGAAGTTGGTATGAATTAAAACAATTGAAGCCAGATTATGTGTTCCATTCTAGACCGTATAATATGTTTATGCCCAAATGTTATACAAGTAAAAAAATTAGAAAAAATGCTTTGATTTGTAATGTACTTTATGGAGTTAATATAACTGTTAATGAACAGGATGTTGTAATTAATAAAGATTATTTTAGAGATGTGTATTGTTATTTTTCGTTTGATAAAAGTGAAAAGGAATTTTATGAAAAAAGATTATCTTTAGGGTTTAAATTGGGTGTACAATGTTGTTTCCCTTATGGGGCAATAGGTATTGAACAAATGTTACAAGAAAAAAGTAAGAAAGCAAAATCAAGGTTTAAAAAAATAGTGTTATGGACACCGAGATGGTCTACAGATCCTTATATAGGTGGAAGTAATTTCTTTAATTATAAAGATATTATGACAAGATTGGTAAAACAAAATAAAAATATTTTATTTATTTTTAGACCACATCCACTGATGTTTGAAAATTTTATAAAAACAAAGGAAATGTCTTCAGAAGAGCTTTCGGAGTTTAAACAGTATTGTGAAGAGACGGAAAATCTTATTTTAGATGAAGAAAAAGAGTATACAAGTGAATTTTGGCAAAGCGATATGTTAATAACGGATCTATCTGGAATGATACCAGAATATTTTATAACTGAAAAACCTATAATATATTGCCATTCAACGGTTGCGTTTAATTATACAGAATATGCAACTAATATGATTTCAAGTTGCTATGAAGCAAATGATCAAAAAGATTTAATAAAATACTTTAATGAACTAATAAACGGTAATGATTATAAATTTAGTCAAAGGAAAGAATGCATTACCGCATTTTTTGGAAATGTTAATAATAACAGCAAAAATATTTTAAATGTTCTAGCAAATAAGAAATGGAGTGAAAAATTATGTTAAATTTTACAGTGGGACCAGTAATGTCAGATGAAATTATACGAGAAATTGGAGCTGAACAGGTTCCGTACTTTAGAACACCAGAGTTTTCAAATATAATGTTAGAAAATGAAGCATTGATGAAAGAATTTACATATGCACCTTCTGATTCAAGAGTAGTATTTATTACAGGATCAGGAACAGCATCTATGGAAGCAACGGTTATAAATTGTCTTAATAAATCAGATAAGGCATTGATTGTTAATGGTGGTAGTTTTGGACAAAGATTTGTGGATTTATGTGAAATTTATCAAATACCATATGAAGAGATTAAATTGGGCATAGGACAGCAGTTAAAAAAAGAAGATTTAGAAGCATATGAAAATAAAGAGTTTACTACATTCTTAGTAAATGTTCATGAAACATCAACGGGCGTTCATTATGATATGAATTTAATCAGTGAGTTTTGTAAAAATAATAATCTTTTTTTAATTGTAGATGCAATTAGCTCGTTTTTGGCGGATGAATTTGAAATGAAAAAATTAGGTGTGGATGTTATGATTACGGGATCTCAAAAAGCATTAGCTTGTCCTCCAGGAATTTCTGTTATAGTCTTATCTCAAGAAGCAATTGAACGAGTTAACAGAAATGAAGTAAAATGCATGTATTTAGATTTAAAAAATGCGTTAAAAAATGGAGAAAGAGGTCAGACACCTTTTACCCCAGCAGTTGGAATTCTTAGACAGATTAATGCTAGATTGAGAGAAATAAAGAAACAAGGTGGGGCATCTAGTGAAATTGATAGAATTGCACGATTAGCAAAGGACTTTAGAAATAAGATAGAAGATTTACCATTAGAAATTGTTTCTGAGTCACTTTCTAATGCAGTAACACCTTTACATCCGACAACGGCATCTGCATATGATATATTTACTGTTTTAAAAGATGAGTACAATATTTGGATTTGTCCAAATGGTGGAAATCTGAAAGATAAGGTGTTTAGAGTAGGACATATTGGAGCCTTAACAAAAGAGGATAATACAACATTAGTAAGTGCATTAAATGATATGAAAAAAAGAGGATTAATTTAAAACTAAAAATAAAGTGGCTAAATTTTAAATATCGAGAAAAATGTAAAACATAAAATTTATGAGATTAAAGATATATTTAAGATGCTTTTAGAAAAAACATAATGATTATATGACGATTATATCGATAAAAAATGACAGTCAAGTGTATTGATATTGAACTATAATTTTAACCTAGAGAGAAAAATAGTAAAAATAATATGGAAGAAGAGATATGAGATGAAAAAGGTAATTACATATGGTACATATGATCTTTTGCATTATGGTCATATAAGACTTTTAGAAAGAGCAAAAGCATTAGGAGATTATTTGATTGTAGGTGTTACTGCAGATGACTTTGATAAGTCAAGAGGAAAGATTAATGTACAACAGTCATTAATGGAGCGAATAGAAGGCGTAAAGAATACAGGAATAGCTGATGAAATAATTATTGAAGAATATGAGGGACAAAAAATAGACGATATTCGTAGATATGGTGTGGATATCTTTACGGTGGGATCTGATTGGAAAGGAAAATTTGATTATTTAAATGAATATTGCAAAGTTATATATTTAGAACGTACCAAAGGTGTTTCTAGTTCAGAATTGCGTTCGGAAAAACGTAAATTACGAATGACAGTAGAAGGGGATGATTTCCTTGGAACTAAGTTTAGAAATGAAAGTAGATTTGTGAATGGTGTTGAAATAGCCTCTGCAGATGCAGATGCGTATTATCTAGTGACAACGCCAGATAAACATTATGAACAGATAAAAAAATTTTTGCTAGATGGAAAACATGTATTATGTGAATCACCGATCGCTTGTTCAGGAAAAGAATGCAAAGAACTTTTTGAGATTGCCAAAAAACAAAAATGTGTTTTGATGGAGGGAATAAAAACAGCATATTCTACAGCCTATTCAAGATTACTTTTGCTAGCTAAAAGTGGAGAAATTGGTAAGATTGTTTCTGTAGATGCAACATGCACAAGTATGAGAGATGATTTGGATTCGCTTGAGAATAAATGGAATAGTATTTCTGCATGGGGACCAACGGCATTATTACCAATTTTTCAATTGTTAGGAACAAACTACACAGATAAAAAAATTATATCACATTATATAGATGATGATAAAATGTTTGATGGCTTTACTAAAATTGATTTTATTTATCCAGATTCTGTAGCTTCAATTAAAGTAGCTAAAACAGCAAAATCAGAAGGAGAATTAATAATTACTGGTACAAAGGGTTACATTTATGTACCAGCACCATGGTGGAAAACAGATTATTTTGAGATTAGATATGAAGATCCTACAGAGAATAAACGATATTTTTATAAGCTAGATGGAGAAGGGATTCGTTATGAAATAGTAGCATTCAATAGATCAATCGAATCAGGAAAGAATTATAGTTACATTGATAGTAAAATTTCTATTGCTATTTCAGAAATTATTGAAGCATGCAAATCGAATAATGTAATTGAAATATAAAAAATAATTAAGCATTCCTGTAATTCATAAATAATGTCAATAGACGAAAGAAGAACCTCACAGTATAATTAAGATATCATCTTGGCGGATGAAAAACATCTTAATTATCGGAGGTCCTTATAATGAATTATACACAGAATCAAAAGATTGAACAAGTCACAGAATCAACTTTAGTACTCGGAGTTGATATCGGAAGTTCTGAACACTATGTCAGAGCATTCGATTACCGGGGAAGAGAGCTGACAAGAAAAGTATTCAGATTTTCAACTGATATCAATGGGTTCAACAGCTTTTATGACTGGGTTACACAAATATGCATAAAGCATGGAAAAAATGAAGCAATGATAGGATGTGAACCTACAGGTCATTACTGGTATACCTTTTATCAGTTTGTAAAAGATCATGGGATGAAACTGGCATTCGTGAATCCTGCATCTGTTAAGAAAGCAAAGGAACTGGATGACAACAGCCCAAAGAAAACAGATCTGAAAGATCCAAAGACGATTGCAAAGCTTGTAATCGATGGAAGGTACAGTTTTCCATATGTGCCGGAAGGAATCTATGCAGAGATCAGAGAAGTGACATCCAGCCGAGATCGCATCATGAAGGAGCTGAATGCAGCATCCAACAGGATACAGAGATGGCTGAAGATATATTTTCCAGAATATCTTACTGTATACAAGAAATTTGATACAACAACAGGAATGATGATCCTTGAGGAAGTACCATTACCGACTATGGTGACAGCACTGGGTGTAGATAACATTATAAAGATATGGAGAGAACATAAAGTGCGTGGCAAAGGCGCCAGTTTTAATAGGGCAAAGACCCTGGTAGATGCTGCGCATGATAGTGTTGGAAAATCAGGAGGTCAGGGTGCAGTCATGGAGATTCAGATGTTGCTGGAAGATTATAAGGTAAAGAAGCAACAACTGGAAATGGTTACATCTGTGATGGAAGAACTGATCATGCAGATACCAAATGCAGAAAAGATGCTGTCAGTTGATGGTGTCGGATTAGTAACTGTAGCTGGTTTCATATCAGAAGTCGGGGATATCAGTCGCTTTAAAAACCCGAAACAGATCCAGAAGTATGCTGGATTTGAACTGGTAGAGAACAGCTCTGGAAAACACAAAGGTCGTACAACGATCAGCAAGCGTGGTCGGAAGAAACTGCGAAAAATCATATACCAGGTAGTATTACCATTGATACAGAGCAATAAAGAATTCAGATCGATCTATGATTATTACAGAAAACGGATAAAGAATCCACTGAAAGGCCGACAGGCAATGATAGCCGTTGGATGTAAGCTGATCCGGGTATTCTTTGCAATCATGACGAAGGGTGTTGTCTACAATGGATCAAAAATGATAGAGGATATTCATCGTCCAACCCAACTGCCACAGGCAGCCTAACAAGAAAGAAATAAACCTGAAAACAGGAAAGCGTCCGCCAAGGAGATTGGTGCTGTGGACAGGGATGTAACTGTATCGTTGAAAAAAGTATAGCCAGTTTAGCCACAGGAGATACAGACCATAGGACAAAGATCCTGTGCTTAAGCATAAGTGGCAGCCCAGCTATGGATAGACAGAACGAAGGAATTTAGGACTCCGATCATAGCAGATGGATGATCCTGTCAGACATGAGAGGTTTGTTGCTGTAGAGAAAATGGGTGAACAAAGAAGGCAACCATAAAAATATCAAGACGTCTTCTTTTTATACCAATTTTTCTATGAATGGTACAAAAAGATACCTTATTCACTATCCATAAGGCTGTATTTTGATCAGCTAATTAATTTAAAGAGTATCCGGAAAGCTGATAAATCCAAGCGTTCTTGTGCAATTTTAATAAAAATATACAGAGAGGTCTTGTAGACAATGTGGTCAACTAAGCGTCAACTTAAGGTGTTTGTGATATCTCAAAATGTCCATGATATGATTTTACTGGAGTCCAAGTATCGTAAGCGCTTTATCTAAGGGTGGATTTTCAATCCACATAAATCCTGTCATAATGATTGCTAGATGCTAGTGTTTTACTTTCATCATTTGCTAGATGAATGAAAATGCTAGTACTTTACTACAATTATGGAGGAGTACAATGAGAGCAAAAAGACATACCGAACAGGAACAGTATGAGATCTGAATATTCTTATGCGGCAGAGCCGCCTGTCCAGTTTAGACTGAGCCATCTGTCCAGGCGGAGTGAGCCACTATAATATCTGCGAGTTTACTCGCGTAATGATTTATCTAATCCGTAAACTTCGCGCATAGAAATATTATGTTCAATATCAATACCTCTGATATTGATCCGATAACTGTCATATGCAATACAATCTAATATAGCATCTGCCAATGGACTGTCTGAACCTTCAAGTTAATCATACCATTCTTCAAATTCATACTGAGAACAAAAGATGGTAGATGATTTTTTACGTCTTCTGTGTAAAAGTTCAAAAAATATCTCTTTGTTCTGATTCAGTTGGCTTTAATAAAAGCCATTGATCTAAAATAAGAAGAACCGGATTTGCATATTTAGCCATGATCTTTTTGTAATTGCCATTGTCACGAGCCAGCTCAAGAGAAATATGAAGGAAAATCAGACGAATTTATTCAATTTATTTCAGATGAATCAGTTGCAGTAGAAGGATCATATAAAGAAACGTGGGAATATATAGAAAAGGATTTAAATTCATTAAATAGACATAGCAATATGAATTTAATCTTTGAAAAAGAATGAGTAAACTGAATAATAAAATATCAATGGGATTGGAATACAAAAATTATTTCAATCCTAAATTTATAATCAATGTAGAAAGATCTACCGGATGCTTCCCGATATCTTTGTTCCATATAAACATTATCCTGAAGAAACGATCTCCGGGGGGTGGATGAGATCGTTGGACCTGATGATATGGATTCAGAAAACTTTCCATCTGAAAAAAGCATGGAACGCTGGCATCACTGGTTCATCTTTAACAGGATGAACATGGAAGGACATATAAGATCGAGAGGTCATCGAATCTTGGGATATGACGAGGAACTCTTATCTTCCGCGATGTCATTACTCTCCCATATAAGAAGTGCCATTCCAGATATCTGGCTTAAGAGCATCCTTCGTTATTTTATAATTCGGGAAATACAATGCAGGCTTTTTACTGACTTTGAATTGCATGTAAGAAAGCAATAAATAAATCAGATAAGAAATCGTAGATATACGGAACGACTTACAAATGACGGGCGAAATCAGATTTTGGCTTATGGAATGGCATTTTGTAGGAATATCAGTGATGAGATACTATGTTTATGAATAACAATAGTATTTCATTTTAGTATAAAATATTATATAATTAAACTATTAAATGAATAAATAGGAGGAGAGTGTATGAAGAAAAGTAAAATTCTGTTGTTATTAGCAGGGATGTTGTTATTTGGCATGAACACCAATATTATTAATGTAAAAGCAGCAACCGTAAATTATGATTACAAAGACACAATTTTCGGTCAAAGAACCAAAGAAGAGGTTGTAAAAGAATATTCCAAGGGGTTAAATTCAGGAAATGATACGTACGATCCAGAAAAGAAATCAACGTATTATTCTAAGCCAGCTTCCATAGAAAATCCATATGATCCAGGTGTTTTAACAAACGATACATTAGCAGCTATGGAAGGAATGACGAATTTTTATAGATATCTGGCTGGAGTAGAAAGTCTTCAAGAAAAATGTACACAGAATGAATCTTTACAGTATCAAGCGCTTGATCGAAATTTTTACTTTGATCATTACATCAGCAATAGTGCGAAACCAGAGGATATGTCTGATGAATTATGGGAGAAAGGATATAAATGCGATCATAATATCATTGCAAAGGGGTATACCCCATCAGGATCTATTTATGGATGGATGAACGAGGGATATAACCTTAAAACAAAATCTTGGGATACATTAGGACATAGATATGCTTTGATCGCACCGCAGTATTCAAATATTCAGTTTGGATATTGTGGACATGTTACAATCGGAAAAAATTGTGAATCCAAAAATCCAAGGCAGACAGAGCCATTTAGTGCATATCCACAGGCAGGATATATGCCTAGTAATCTGGTAGAAGCTCAAAAATGTGCATGGTCTGTACAGCTAAATGCACAAAAGGTAAAAATATCAGATATTTCAAATGTAGTAGTAAAAGTGACAAATATTTCTACAAATAAGAGTTATGAATGTACATTAAAAGATGGTACTGCAAGGTTGGCTTCATCATTCCCATCATCTTCGTCTGTTCTTCAATTTGTTCAGCCATCAGACGCAACAAATGGAAGATATAAAGATAACTATAAAGTAGAGATTACGGGATTAACAGATGTAGCTACAAATGAAGAAGCATCCATTTCATATGAAATAAAATTCTTTGATGCAAATGAGCTTGCAGAATCCTGTGTAAAAAGAGTTAAGCCTACACAATTTTCAAAGTTAGTTATTTATAAGAGTTTTGATACAACAGAAAAACTTAAGAAGGCAGCAGCTGTCTTACCAGACACGGTAGAAATTCAAACAACGAGTAGTTATAAAATGAAGGTCAAAGTAAGTGGAAACTGGACGCTGGATGAAGAAAATAGTTGCTATGTTAATAAAGTAGATAAATCTTCTCTGCCATCCAATATTACAGATAAGCAAGGAATTCTTGATAGGGTTACAATACCATACGAGATATCTGAGTTTAGTGATGATATTTACAATACATTAAAGGTAAGTGGAACACAGGAAGAGTCTGAAACGATTAAAATGTCTGTATATCGAATGAGAATCGGTTATTATCATAGTAAGATATTTAGAATTCAAAAAAATGAAGATGGAACATACAAAGGTCTCTTGAAATTTGATCGCTATAAATCGAAAGAATATGATAAAGCAGCTAGTGCAGCTAGTACATATAGAGCATCTGATATTTACAATTTTGGACCATTAGAAATAAGTGATAGTGGGGAATATGTTTCTATATATTATGATGATGATCATGTAGATTGTGCGTATTTATCAACAACAATTGAGAAGATCAATGTAGCACATAAATATAAAAACACGACGGTAAAACCAACGTGTACAGAGGGTGGATACACACATCATAAATGCAGCGTGTGTGGTGATGAATATACAGATGCCAAGACAGAGAAGTTAGGACATCAGTATGAAAAAACAGTCGTGAAACCAACGTGTATAGAAGATGGATATACAAAATACAAATGCAGTGTATGTGGAGATGAATATATAGATGGCAAAACGAACAAGTTAGGTCATCAATATGAAGAAACGGTAGTAAAACCGACATGTACAAAAGAAGGTTATACAGAACACAAATGTAGTGTATGTGGGGACACCTATAAAGATACCGAAACAGAAAAATTAGGACACAAGTATGAAGAAACAATTGTAAAACCAACGTGTACAGAGGGTGGATACACAGAACACAAATGTAATGTATGTGGAGATACCTATAAAGATACCGAAACAGAAAAATTAGGACACAAGTATGAAGAAACAATCGTAAAACCAACGTGTACAGAGGGTGGATACACAGAACACAAATGTAGTGTATGTGGAGATACCTATAAAGATACTGAAACAGAAAAATTAGGACACAAGTATGAAGAAACAATCGTAAAACCAACGTGCACAGAGGGTGGATACACAGAACATAAATGTAGTGTATGTGGGGATACCTATAAAGATAGTAAGATAGACAAATTAGGACATCAATATAAGAAGTACACAGTTGTAGAAGCAACATGTACAGAAGATGGGTGCATAGAATATAAATGTAGTGCATGTGGAGATACTTATAGAGAGGTTAAAAGCGCATTAGGACATCAATATAAAAATAAAACGATTGAACCAACATGTACACAAGAAGGTTATATAGAACATAAATGTATTATTTGTGGAGACACTTATGAAGATTTTAAGATAGGTAAAAAAAATCATCAATATGAAGAGGTTAAATATGTAGAACCAACGTGTACAAAAGATGGTTACACAGAATATAAATGTAGTGTATGTGGAGATACTTATAAAGAAGTCGAAAGTACGTTAGGGCATTTATATTCTGAGCTGACTTTGGAACCAACTTGCACAGAAGATGGCTATACAGAATATGAGTGCTCTGAATGTGGAGATAAATATAGTAAAAAGATCGAAAAATTAGGACATTTGCTCAAAGTACAGAAAGCTAAAAGAGCAACATATTTTGAAACTGGATATACAGGAGACACCATTTGCACAAGATGTGAAGAAATCTTAGAAAAAGGTAAGAAGATCAAGAAATTAACTTTAGCAAAACCTAGTATAAAAACAACGGTAGGTAAGAAAAAAATAAAACTTGTGATCAACAAAGTCACTGATGCTACAAAATACGAGATAAAAGTACAACTTGGAAAGAAAACAAAAACATACTACACAACAAAGACAACGTATACATTAAAGAAATTAAAGAGCAAAAAGAAATACACGATTAAAATCAGGGCAATGAAAATCCAAGGAAATCAAAAAGTATATAGCTCTAGTGTAAGAAAAAAAGTAAAAGTGAAGTAAAAGAAGACGATGAAAGGACAATAACATGAAAAAACTAAAATTATTCCTATTATCAGTCTTTCTACTATTTAGTTTTTGTATAATCTCTCAAAACAACCAAACAGATATTTATGCAAAAGCCAAAGCTGTAAAGGTGAAAACCAGTTATAAAAGAAAGAAAAATGGAAATAGTTATATGGTTATCACTGGCTATACGAAGAAGAACAAAAAAGTATGGTCACATACAGCAACATCTTATACAATTGCTCAAGCAGAGGCGGCAACCTATAAAAAAAGAAAAAACAAGGTATATTTCTTTGACAGAAAGAAATTAAAGATTTACCGTTTATCAAATGGAAAAAAAATACGACAAATAAAAATACCGATAGGAGCAGGACATGATTGTGCTTTTGACTCAAAAAACAATATGTATTTAATAGGATATCTCTATGATGATATATACAAAATTGATCCAAGAGGAAAGATACTGTGGAAATCAAGTTTTAAAGAACTTGGTGTAGGTGACGCATATGGAACAAGTTATAAGAAAGGCATTGTAACTGTATATTTTGAAAGTAGCCAATTGGGAGAATTGGATATTGATAGAAATTATTATGTGCGTTTTGATGCTTCCAATGGAAAAGTTATAGGTGGACATTATTAATTAAAAAACAGAAGGATCTAAATTAGAAAAATATATAATTTAGATCCTTCTATTTTATATATCAAAAAATTTATCGGAAATAAAATCCCTTAAAATTATATTTCAACACGCGATAACTAAACTGCTGAGCATCATATCGGAAACTTTTTATAAGATTTCCATCTTTATCATATTCCCAAAAGATTTTGCTGCGACCGCTACTATAAGGAATATTTCCGTCCAGATGCTGGACACTGCTTACGATGCTGGAATATGGGAGTTTGAATTCTTGTGCCAAAGTATAGGTTCCGTTTTTCTCATCAACCAGATATTTGGAATAATAAGACGTTCCTGTCTTTGGGTTGGAAGATGGAGATAAATCTTTATAAGAACTCCAGTCAAACTCTGGGAAGGCAGTGACTCTTCCATAATTGTTATTAAACATATAAATGTAATATTGTCCATCTGGAAGAGAGTTATCTTTTTCGACCGTAACGGTATGCTGTCCGGCAGGTGTGACTAAATTACCTTTTCGAGTCAATAATTTATCCTCATAACTACTTCCTTTGTATAAAGTTCCGTAATGAATGATGTAGTCTAATTCCGGTTTTTCATAAATATTGCTGACTTTGATCAAAGAATTTTGCTCTCGGCTGCTTAGGATGAGGGAATCATCATCGACGAAATCAAAAGAATTTACATGAATCCAGTCAAGATCCGTAGTTCCAGAATAATTTAGCCCTCCATTTTCTTCCTGGGTTGCGATATTTTTAATATTTGGAAGAACATCTTCAGTATCAAGAAGTAGTTTCACTTGTCCACTTGTTGCATCGACAGCTTTTCCATTATTCTGTAAAGCTCTCTGATCTCTTCCCATCATGGCAAACAGACCGTCTGTCATTTTGACTTTACTCTTTCCAGTTGCTGTTTTTTCCATTTTTGGAATGCTAGAATCTTTTTTGTTGTTACATAAAAACAAGTCTTACTGATTGGTTTGTTTTTCTTGTTGAAAAATTGCATGGTTATTTTATTTTTTGTATTTGGAACTAAACCGATGATCTGGTATTCATGCTGTTTTACATATTTGTCACCAGATACTGTTTGAAGTGTATGTTTGTAGGCAAAAGATTTTTTATCGGTTGTTTCAATCGTAGCAACAGCATAAGATGCCTGATCAGTTTTCGCATAATAATATAAAGAATTTGTGTTTGTTCCGTATAAATTTTCGATGATCAATGGATTTTCTGTGGAATAATCATCTTTGGACTTTAATGATTTTAATTTGGCATCGCTTTCTTTTTGATAAATTTTATAATTCTGATGCCATGGATTTAAAATGGTAAATCATGGTTTCTTGTTTCTATAGCACAGTAATTAATATAATGCGAGTATAAATAAAAAGACACAGAGGATGAATGTTTAAGATATCATAAACAAAAATGGACTTAGAATAACAAATAATGTATAATAAAAAAACAATTATTGCTATATCTATAACAGAGATTTGCTTATAGATATGCTGAAAGAACAAAAAGGTTTAATTTTTGCATAAATGGGAGGGAAAATCATGGGCAGATATCTAAACAGTTCAACTTCATATGTCTTATACAAAGGACAAACAGAACAGTCATACTTTGTAGATAAATCACAAATGCTATCAGAATTATTTCCATTTTTAGATTCAGGTAATACCCATATATGCATTACACGTCCAAGACGTTTTGGAAAGACAGTCATGGCCAATATGATCACTGCTTTTTTAGGAAAAAAACAAGATTCAGATTCAATTTTTAAATTATTAAAAATATCACAGAATGATTTATATAATAAATACAGGAATCAATATAATGTAATATCAATAGATTTCAGCAAGATGCCAAGAGATTGCGATTCATATACAGACTATATAGACAGGATCGAAACAAATCTGATCAGAGATTTAAGAAAAGAATATCCACAGATCGAAATTTATGAAGATGATTCGGCAGCAGATGTATTAGAGACGATATTCGAAGAATGTGATCAGCAAAGATTTGTTTTTGTACTGGATGAATGGGATTTTATTTTTCATAAGGATTTTGTTACAGAAGAAAATAAAAAGCAGTATGTGCTATTTTTAAGTAACCTTTTGAAGGATCGTTCATATGTACAATTGACTTATATGACAGGAATTCTTCCGATTGCTAAGTATTCCAGTGGATCGGAATTAAATATGTTTTGGGAATATACAATGGCATCTGAGGCGAAATATAATGAATATTTTGGATTTACAGATTCAGAAGTAGATCAGTTGTATGAGAAATATACGAGGAATACACGAGAGATTCATATTTCAAGAGAAGATTTGAAAGAATGGTACGATGGTTATACGACAAAATCAGGAGAGAGAATGTATAATCCAAGATCTGTAGTTTTGGCATTGACAAATAATAATATTGGAAATTACTGGACAAGTTCAGGACCATATGATGAGATTTTTTATTATATCAGACAAAACATAGATGATGTACAAAATGATCTCGCATTAATGATATCGGGAGAGGCAGTAACAGCAAAGATTCAGGAATATGCAGCAGTTTTGATGAATTTAACGACAAAAAATGAGATATTTTCTGCAATGATCGTATATGGATTCTTAAGTTACGAGAATGGGGAAGTAAGAATTCCGAATAAAGAGCTGATGAATAAATTTGATGATATGATCCAGGGCTGATTTTGGAGTTAAAAGTAGATCATACACCAGAAGAAGCCCTAGAACAGATAAAAAATAAAAATTATAAATTACATTTTCAAGGGAAATTAGCTGAAAAGAAAGTTACAGTGAAAAAAATTCTTAGAATTGGTATAAGTTATGATAGAAAAACGAAAAAACATAGCTGTCAAGTAGAGTGGTTGTAAAAAGCGATGGGTTGAAAACTAAGAATCTTTATAAAACGATTCATAAGGCATCAAAGTTAAAAGCACAAAAGTATAACAAGAAGAAGTGGAGGTATGTGCAGAAGCAATTAAAGAAGTCAAAGAAAATATTATACAGCAATGCGGCAACACAGAAATCAATTAATAGTGCAAAATCGGATTTGAAAAAGAGTATAAATAAACTAAGGAGAAAATAAATTTGAAAAAAAGAAAATTAGTGTTTGCAATTACAGCCATCACGGTATTTTCAGCGATGATGTTAACATCAAACACAAAAGCGCAAGCTGCAGCAAAGAAGACATACACGATCACGCCAAAGTCATCACCATATAAAGGAAAGTACAAAAAAGCAAAAGGATACTACAATTCCACAACAAAACAGTATTTTGCGATCCGCTCTTATTTAGAACTGCTCGAAAAAAAGGGTGGAGGGAAATTAGTCATAAAAAAGGGGACTTATAAGATACCAAATGTTTTATATATTCCATCCAATGTTACGATCGAACTCAAAGATGGTGTAACGATTAAAAAGATCATGAAAACCAAAGCAAAGAAAATGAAACCAGGTGGTGGTATTTTTGAATTGTTGGAACCATCGAAAGCGAAGAAAAAGGGTGTGCATGGACAATATAATGGGGTTCATGATGTTAAGATATATTCAACAGGAAAGGCAGTGATTAATCAGGATTATCAGGGAAAAACTGGTCAGAATTGTATTGCACTTGTTATGTGTCATAACAGAAATGTTACGATTGAGGGAATCACATTTAAAAATATGAAATATGGACATTTTATCGAGATGGATGCATCACAGAATGTAAATGTCAATCGTTGTACCTTTACAGGATATAAAGCAAGTAAACGTCATACATCCGAGGCAATCAATCTAGATACTCCAGATAAGAAAACAAGAGGGTTTACTCATGGCTGGAGTCAGTATGACTGTACGCCAAATCAGAATGTGCAGATTACAAACTGTATATTTTCAAATCTCGAAAAAGCAATAGGAACACATCAGTATTCTGTAGAAAAATATCACACAGATATCTCAATTTCTGATTGCATGATAAAAAACTGTGTCAGCGGTGGGATTGAGATGATGAACTGGCAAAGAGTGTCTTTGACCAATACGAGATTTATGAATATTGGAAAAAACAGTAAAGGAAAATATACTTCCTATAACAGGGATCGTAAGATCAGAGCAATCTTGGTGCGAGGAGGTGTTTCAGAGATTAATATCAAGGATTGTACGTTTCAGAATCTTCCAAGAGTTATGCAGTGTATGCCATGGAAGAACCAGAATACGGCAACGCAATATCCAATGATATATAATCATATTACACAAGAAGAATACCAAAGGATTGCATTGCAGAATAAAGTGCTTCGTGGTGTTGATGTACCATATATTATTGTGAACACACGTTACAACGATTATAATTATCCAGAGAAATATTATTTTTAAAATGGATATTGGGAGATACCTTGATAATATAGATAAGAAGTTTACAAGAAAGGAAACAACAAAAATGAAACAATATGATTACTTGATCGTAGGTTCCGGTTTATACGGAGCCGTCTTTGCACAGCAGGCAACAGCAAAAGGAAAGAAGGTCTTAGTCATCGACAAACGACCAAATATTGCAGGAAATGTATACACAGAAGATATTGAAAAGATCCACGTACATAAATATGGAGCCCATATCTTCCATACAAACAATAAAAAAGTATGGAATTACATTACAAAGTTTGCAGAGTTTAATCGATTCACAAACTCACCAGTTGCAAATTACAAAGGAGAATTATATTCTCTGCCATTTAATATGTACACATTCAATAAGATGTGGGGTGTGATCACACCGCAGGAAGCTGCAGATAAGATTGAACAGCAGAAGAAAGAAGCAGGGATCACAGAGCCAAAGAATTTGGAAGAACAGGCGATCAGCTTGGTTGGAACAGATATTTATGAGAAACTGATCAAAGGATACACAGAAAAACAGTGGGGAAGACCATGTACAGAGCTTCCATCCTTTATCATTAAGAGATTACCAGTACGTTTAACATTTGATAATAACTATTTCAACGCCTTATACCAGGGAATCCCAGTGGGCGGATATACAAAGATGATTGCAAATATGTTAGGAGATGTAGAAGTTCGTTTAAATACAGATTATTTTGAACACAAAGAAGAACTGGATGCATTAGCAGAGAAAGTAATCTACACAGGACCAATTGATGCATATTTTGATTACAAATTAGGAGAATTAGAATATCGTTCCGTAAGATTTGAGACAGAAGTATTAGATCAGCCAAACTTTCAGGGAAATGCAGCTGTGAACTACACGGATGCCGAGACACCATGGACAAGGATTATTGAACATAAATGGTTTGAATTCGGAAAAGACGAAGAAGGAAACGACCTTCCAAAGACTGTTATCAGTCGTGAATACAGTTCTGAATGGAAATTAGGAGATGAACCATATTATCCAGTCAATGACGAAAAGAATGGAAAATTATATGAAGAGTATAAGAAATTAGCCGAGAAAGAAGAAAATATCATCTTCGGAGGAAGACTCGGAGAATATAAATATTACGATATGGATGCGGTTATTGCAGCAGCGTTAGATATGTGTGAAAAAGAGTTATAAAGATTTATGTCATATAAGAAAAGAGGAACAAGAAACATGAGCGAAACATTTTTACCAGCAAATATTTTAATGCCACAGGTAGATTCTATGAAGAAATGGGCCGTGATCGCTTGTGACCAGTTTTCATCCCAGCCAGAATACTGGGATGAAGTAAAAGAGTATGTAGGAAACACGCCATCAACGTTACATCTAATGCTTCCAGAAGCATATCTTGGAAGTGAGGAAGAAGATGAAAAGATCCGAAAGATTCAATCCACAATGAAGAATTATGCAGATGATCATCTGTTGAAAACTTATGAAAATTCTTTGGTTTATGTGGAAAGAACCTTGCAGAATGGAAAGATTCGAAGAGGAATCGTAGGTGCGATCGATCTGGAACAATATAGTTATACGCCAGAACACGAAGCAAAGATCCGTTCCACAGAGAAAACAGTCATGGAGCGAATCCCACCAAGAATGAAGATTCGTTATCAGGCACCGATTGAATTGCCACACGTGATCTTGCTATGCGATGATTGGAAAAATGAAGTATTAGAAATCGTAACAGAGCAGAAGGCAAATCTTGAGAAATTATATGAATTTGATCTGATGCAGGAAGGTGGACATATCGCAGGATGGCTGGTAGACGGAGAGGTCAAAGAACAATTTTTAGAAAAACTACAATCATATGAAGAACAAATGACAGAAAAATATAAAGATTTAAGTGATGATCCAATGGTCTATGCAGTCGGAGACGGAAACCATTCTCTGGCAACAGCAAAAGCCTGTTACGAGAAGTTAAAGAAAAATCATCAATGGGAACATATCAAAGATCATCCAGCGAGATATGCATTGGTAGAACTCGAGAATCTACATGATGATTCCCAGCAGTTTGAACCAATTCACAGAGTCATTACTGGAACAGATCCCGAAGAATTAATACATGCATTAAAAAAAGAATGCTGCAGTGAAGAAGGACAAACAATTTGCTGTTATTACGGAAAGAAGGAAGAAGTTCTTCACCTGAATTTACATAAACATCAATTAGCAGTTGATAAAATACAGACATTTTTAGATAAATATCTCAAAGACAATTCAGGATGTATTGATTATATCCACGGAGAAGATGTCTTAAAAGAACTGTCAAAAGAAGAGCAGACGATAGGAATTGAACTTCCAGCAATGGAGAAAGATCAGCTGTTTCCAAGTGTGATGACAGACGGAACACTGCCAAGAAAGACATTTTCCATGGGACATGCTTGTGAAAAACGTTATTATATTGAAGGACGAAAGATTCAGAGATAGACGAGTGCCCAATAATTACTTTACAAGAAAAACTTTAATGATATCGTGAAATGTGGTATGATAAAAAATAGTGTAAATAAATAATATATACAATAATGGAGGAGAGATCATGGCTATTTTAGTAGCAGGTGGTGCTGGATATATCGGCAGCCATACATGTGTGGAACTTTTAAATGCAGGATATGAAGTTGTCGTAGTAGACAATTTATATAATTCCAGTGAAGAAGCTTTAAAGAGAGTAGAGCAGATCACAGGGAAAACAGTAAAATTTTATGAGGCAGACGTTTTAGACCGCGAAGCATTAGAGAAGATTTTTGATGCAGAAGATATTGACTCTGTGATCAACTTTGCAGGATTAAAAGCAGTTGGAGAATCTGTACAGAAACCATTAGAATATTATCATAACAATATCACAGGAACACTGATCTTATGTGATGTGATGAGAAATCATGGAGTGAAGAATATTATCTTTAGTTCTTCAGCAACAGTCTATGGAGATCCAGCTTTCATTCCAATTACAGAGGAATGCCCAAAAGGACAGATCACAAACCCATATGGACAGACAAAGGGAATGTTAGAGCAGATCTTAACAGACTTCCATGTAGCAGACCCAGAATGGAATGTTGTATTACTTCGTTACTTTAACCCTATCGGAGCACATGAAAGCGGACTGATCGGAGAAGATCCAAAGGGAATTCCAAATAACTTAGTACCATATATTGCACAGGTAGCAGTTGGTAAACTTGAGAAATTAGGAGTCTTTGGTGATGATTATGATACACCGGACGGAACA